>CEVH01059825.1_pt1 | contig 34645 bp, 37 predicted proteins | sample 356521 | NCBI WGS metagenome assembly CEVH01 (sample SAMEA2623446, study PRJEB7988) | marine metagenome | isolation source: saline water (ENVO:00002010), including
GGAATTCCATATGACGCACTAGGATTTGCACCACCACATCGAAAAGGCGAAATGAAAAAAGGATTGAAGTACAATTTTGTTTTGTCAGTTGGAGATATGCCAACTGATTTAACAGAATCAGAGTATGGTATCTTAGTCTAGCATTTCCATCGAGTATCACAATTCAAGCAAGTGACAAATGTTGTCATAGGTTCATCGGCACTCCTCGTTTGTAACTGATAGTACACAGTCTTTTGAGATTTACATCTGTTACATTTGAAAAGTCCCTTTTGATTGTTCAATAGTTCCTTTACCATGCTTTCCTTTCGAAGTTCCTTGTAAATGAGTTTTTCTTGCGTCTTCGCATAAGGTCCTTCTGGAAATGCTTCCTTAGGACCATACTCAATAAACTGTGAAGACTTGATCAATCCTGTTTTCAATTTTTCAATATTCTCGGGACACCTCTGTAGATTCAGTTTCATTTCGACAAACTTCTGTTTGTATCTACTCTTAAACTTGGGGTTTTCCCATGCAGGTACATCACCAATTTCTTTTGTTCTACGAACACTCCAATTGAAAAGACAGCGTTCTAAATTTATACAGGTTGCACTATCCTGTGGCAAATCCAATAGTTTAGAGAACTCATGTGTGACGTAGGATTCCATCTTACTATCAAACAAGAGTTATTTACTTAACTTAGGTTACGCAATTGGGAGACCTTTGAGAGGTAAAGTTCCTCGGTCACAGCCACCTGAGGAAGGAGAGCATACATGAAAGAAATCGGCGACACGCCTGGAGTTTCGTGTGTCCACATATTCACCATCCAGGGCGCGCGTATAATTTTCAGCTTTCATGGTGGAAACCCGTATGATGGCTACTATAACCACGACGAGAAAAGCTACACGGATAAGATTCATCTTGATATTACACAACATTTTTGTCTTTGACCATTATAAGGATGACGACAACGGCTGTGTTGATACATGAAGAATTAAACAAAGTAGAGGAAATACAACTAGACCTATCACCCCATGTAAACGAGGCTCACATACTTCTTGGACGCCACCCAACCTTCATTGGGCAGTGGCCAGAAATTGACGTAGTTATTATGAAAAGTGAAATAGGGGATATACCAAACGAAAATGACCTACCTTCTCCATTTGAAAATGAAGTTGTTTTTGGTCCTATATTACTGATAAGAATGGATGAAAACTCCGAACCACAACACTTCACACTCGAAGAGTATAAACAGTTTACTTCGAAGGAACAAATGCGTCACAGTTCAGAACAGCATTAGTATACTTCATAGCCAATTGAAAATGTATATATGGCCAGTCCGCAACGTTTTCCATAGTAGGACTACCGGGTAAAGGGTTTTTGTTGACCATCTTAATGAGGTCAACCTTCTCACCGTTCGTAATTTGAGTCATCGCAGTACCGACATCCTTCAACCACATAACATGAGACTCATTGTTCGAATCAAAACTTCTCACGAGGTGAGCCATTTATATTACTTGGGATTCTTTTCTATAAGTAATCTCGCACTCGGATCCTTCACGGTTGTCCACTTGGGTCTCCAGATCTCAGAAATGAGATGATCGTTATCTTTTCCATACATTCGCCAGAAAATTGTACGATACAGAGCTTCTTCTTTCGTAAGAGGTGTGTTATGACCTCTCGACTTCATACGAGTTTCTCTCAATAATTTATCGTCAACCTCGTTTTCTGCGTATTTTTTTACCTCGTCAACCCAGTTCGTACCCACAGCGTCACTCATCCCATCCTTTTGTCTCCACAAAATTTCATCCGGTAAGTAACCGTTGAACGCTTCGCGAAGAACACGCTTTTCAATTGGATCCATTTTTACAGTCTGATTCATAGTCATACACATGTCGATAAAGTTTTTATCCAGAAATGGTACAATAAGATCTAGTCCATGGGCCCCTGCACATCTATCCGCTCGTAATCCATCGAACTGATGAATAAGACGAAGACGTCTCATGTTTTCACACGCAAATTCTTGAACATTCGGTGCATTATGAAAATAGAGGTATCCACCTAGAATCTCGTCACTGCCTTCACCTGAAAATATGTAACGACACTGAGTATTTTGTTTAATATATTTACACAACAACCACATAGGAGTACTCGCACGAACTGTAGTTGTGTCATAAGACTCCAAACTGTGAATGACATCACTGATATGTGCAATACCTTCTTCCGGTGTAAAGGTGACTTCGGTGTGATCAGACCCTAGATAGTCGGCAACCTTCTTAGCTGCTACAAGATCTGGGCTACCCACCAAACCAATGGAAAACGTCTTGATTTTTCCCAACTTTCTTGTGGCTATAGAAGCAATCAAACTACTATCCAAACCACCCGACAACAAAAACCCAATTTCTCTTTCAGTCGTTGCAAGTCGTTGATGGACCGCACGTTCAAGAGTAAATCGAAATTGGTCAGGATCTATAGAGTTCACGTATTCGTTTACATACCAGTATGTATTATAGTAACACACAAAACCATCCAAATAAGAATCATAAACGTGCCCGGGTGGAAAAATGTGTATCTCAGAATTCAAATATAACAACGCTTTTACCTCACTAGCAAAGGCTATAGAGTCATTGTCGTAACGACAATAAAACATAGGCCTGACACCTACAGGGTCGCGAGCAGCTAGTACACGTTTCCCATTTGTATAAACAAATGCAAAATCACCTTCAATCATGTTCACCGTGTTCATGATACCATAAGACTTAATCATAGGAATAAGAATTTCACAGTCACTCGTTCCTATTTCATTTCCAGTTCTAAACCTCTTATGGTTGTAAATTTCACCATTGCATACCAACATATGTTTACCTTGTTTGAATGGTTGCATTCCCGCAGACGTTAAATCATTTATGGCTAAACGGTAAAAATCCATTTTACATTTACCCAGTGTTTTAGTACAATAGTCATCCGGTCCACGGTGAGAGAGAGCATAAGAAGTTGTCTCTACTTCTTCACCGAATAGGACAAGAATGCCACACATTTTATATTACAGTTACTTTGTTTTTAAGCTAAAGTCCATCCATTCACCAAAATCACCGGGGTCTGCCACACCATCCAACTCTTGTCCAGAAAATGTCACAGTCTCTGTGTCGTTTCCATAAATTACATCAAAGTTTAAAATACAGTAAAAAGATACATTGGTTTTTTGAGCAATCTTGTCCAAAGATCCAAAATCAAATGTTTCAATATCAAGATATCGTCTTATTTGCTCAGGTCTACCATATGGGATACTTATTTCAGTTCCCACTTCTAATTTTCGTTGTTTCGTAGACATATCAAGACATGGCCAGATGCGGTTTCTTGCTCTAAAATTAGACGCGTAATCTATATAATTACTGGCAGTGCCTTTTTCAGAAAAACAAACAAATCGGGGTTTCGAATTAGGATCTACAAGGCTTAGATATGTACCAGTATGTGTTAATTTTACAAAGTGAAACTCCATTTACATATATAAGGAAAAAAACTTTAAATAAGATAGATGAACTTCCCAAAAACGCCTGGTCAATGTAGATATATGTTAGCTTTGCGGTCTAATAAACCCATAGTAATTGGAACCGGACCAGCTGGCTCAGGTAAGACTATGCTTGCGTGTCAGATTGCAGTTGAACTAATCTCAAAATATCCCCGGTCGGGTGTTGTACTTACTCGACCTATAGTACCAGCTGATGAAGATATCGGCTACCTCCCGGGTGATATGGAATCGAAAATGGAACCATGGACCAAACCCATGTACGACATTTTTGAAAAAGGGTTGACACATAATCAAATGGATCGTTGTATTCGTATCGAACCTCTTGGTTATATGAGAGGTAGAACGTTTGACCATACATTGATTATAGCAGATGAGATGCAAAACTCAACACCGAATCAGATGAAAATGCTTCTTACGCGTGTCGGAGAAGGAACAAAATTAGTAGTGACAGGAGATCTTGAGCAATCTGATCTCGGCCCCGATAACGGTCTAGCAGATCTTATTTACAAAATGCAATGTGTGGATCTTGAATATATGAAGCATGTTGAAATGGAAGATGATGATATAGTTCGCCATCCAGCAGTTAATGAAGTGCTTAAAGTGTTAAATGCTTAACAAAATATAATGTGGTTCCATGATCATCAACAGACCCTAAAAGAACCATCTGAAAAACAAAAGGTATGGTGTCAACATCCAGAAAAATTAACCGTTCTTTTCATAGAAGGTGATCAAAAACCCTTTACTAAATTTAATTTGTGGAACATAGCACATGTATACGGAGGAACCGATGTTGGACTACATATCATGTGTTCTCCACGTAACTTGAAGGACATGAAAGAGTGGACAAAAGATTGGACGAACGTCACAATCACATGGAATGCTCTACATTCCATTAACGAATATAACACCTTTTCATGCTCGCCGGAGTTGTACACTAGAATAGTTTCAACGCATCTTTTGTTGATGCAATGGGATACTTACATATTCAAACCTGTAGAGGAACATTTCTTCGAGTATGATTATGTTGGAGCACCTTGGAGAGAAGCTGTGTATGGCTACAACATACACGAATGGAAGAAACCTGAAAATATTGGAGATCAAAAACATTATCGCGTTGGTAATGGTGGATTCTCTTTGAGAAAAGTTCTACCTTGTTATAAACATTGCATAGAAAATGTGAATAAACCAAAGCTTCTTGATGATACGTTCTTTTCCGTCAACTCTTCACTCAAAATACCACCCAAAGAAATTGCGTATGAGTTCGCAGTTGAAACTAAATTAAGGGATGTCGATCCACCAAAGTCACCGGTGGGTATCCATAAAATATGGAATTATCCGGGAGAGTTTGGAGAAGAAGATTTTAAATCATGGTCCAAGTAAATATCACCCTTTCTCCACATTTCGCCATAGTCATTTCCACCTTTAATATCGCTATTGTCAGCACCTTTAGCATTATTATATTTTACCTTGAGTAGGTACAATTTTCCGAAACGCATGTACTGTTCGTTATTTTCTATGACGTGTTCTCCTATGCAGCATAGGTCATTGAATTTCCGAATGTAATCTATACATGCGTTAATGTATGCACCGGGTCCGGTAGGATATAAACAGTCTATACCATAATGTTTCTGTTTGATGTTCCAAAGTATTATGTCAATCATCTTCTTAGATATCGGATGTTTAGGGGCAGATCCTATAAATCCATTACATATACACAGTTGCTGTTGAGGTCTATCGATACACGCGTAAAAATTCTTATCTTCTTTGACAAGATCATCTAAAGATTGCAAACAAACCATTCTCACGTCGGTATACCACCCACCTTCATTGTACAAAATAAGTTGTCGCATCAGATCACTTTTGTAAGCGTATGGTTTCAAAGAATTATACGCTTCGAGAATTTCATCATCGAAATGTCGTTTTATGTAATTTACACACGACTCACCAGAATACAATTTCACTTTGTAACCGGGGTTAAGTCTGTACCATGTTTCGATGGCTTTATTCATACCCTCGGGTATTTGAGGCATTTTTCCCTCATCTACTATGATAATTTTGTGGATAATTTTTGGTATCATATTAACTGTTTAAAGAATGTATTCTCTAATACACTATGAAGATAACATACGCCATAGCTGTTTGTAATGAATCTAGAGATCTTTATTCTTTGCTTTCGTTTTTAAGGAATGTCAAAGACGATGAAGACGACATTAACGTATTGATTGATACTGCACATGTCACAGAAAGTGTCAGGTCTGTGTTGTCACATTTTGAACGTTGTGTAACGACGTGTGAACGCTCTTTTGATGGCGATTTTTCCAAACATAGGAACTTTCACTTAACACAATGTACGGGTGACTATATATTCATACTCGACCCAGATGAAATGCCTCAAGAAGATTTGATTATTGCGGTAAAAAGAGTGTTAGCAACAGAAACGGTGGACATGATCAGTGTACCTAGAGTTAACATAACACTTGGTGCAACTAAGAAGTGGTACGAGGAACACGACTTTGGTGACAAAATAAATGAAATGGGGTGGGTTAATTGGCCCGATTATCAGGGACGAGTCGTAAAAAATACATCCGACATCAGATTTGGAAATGAACTACATGAAAGACTTCAAGGGTATCAAAATCATCTAGCAATAAAACCACACCCAACTCTTGCACTTCTCCATGTAAAGTCGGTAGACAAAGACAATAATCGATGGGAAAATGGCAAATACATATCACCAAAAAATGACAACTTATACGACAAACTGATGTAATCCAAATAAAATGTCAGGATACTACAAGACATGTCTCGATACGAGCAGATTTATAACACGGCTAAGGGTGTCATGAATGGTAGCATTGACATAGAATTGCCAGCAGTTTCGGTCTTAGTTATATTCATCCTAGCTTTGATGTACATGGTCACAACTTCGATTAGTATGGACATGTATGCTGGATGTGATGTCAAGGGAAAGAAGCTCTACGATAGAATGGCTTCTTTCATGTCGCATAGCTTAACCATAGCTTTAGCTATACCAACCACTCTACTTTTAACCAAAATGTTCAACAACGACACTGGTGCATTCATGATGATTTATGGTATTGCAGGTGTCATCGTATCTCTCATGGCCAATGATTTAGTAAGGAAGTGCAACATTACTGAAGATTTGAAGGTCATGTGGTCAAGGTTCTCCCTTGGATTATACACCCTTGTGTTCCTTATCGGTATATTTTTATCGGCTAGAAAGTAGCATGAAAGAGGCAATTCTTTGTCTTTGGGCAATCTTGATCTACGTGATGCGTAGATCAGGAACACTGTCAATAGATGAAAAAATGTATATTTTAGACCTTATAGCCTATATATCTAGAAAAGCGGGACGTGTGGATGGAGCGACTCTGTTGCAAGAAGCGAAGCAATACCGACCATCGCAAGTCGGCCGTTTACTAGCTCCGTCTCCGGCTTCCAAAAACCCTGAACATATCCCTCATCCTTAGGATTCACCGCTGTTCCGAGGAACGCCAGACTGGCAACAGCGACAGAAAGACCAATGTTATCATGGAACTGAGTGCTGATCGAATTACCAGTCATGATTTCATCAATCACAGCAGAAGTAAATCCGATCATGGCAGCACGACCGTTTACACGCTCGGCCACAGAGAGATAATCATTGGGACGATCAATCTTCTTGAGGGGAGGAGATCTAGAAGATACGGTGTTCTTGGAGATCTTCTTGGGGGTAACAGTGGGCTTAACAGTAGACGAAAGAATAACACAAGGCATTATATCTTCTTATCCTTTCTCTCTTTTAAGTAGATGACGTGTAAAATGTAGAGGTTCAGAATCAATGCCAAGATTGTGTAGATTGAGGTAAAATTCATTCCAGTTCTGTACTGATGAATTAACCATAAACTACTCGCCATTATACTGAGAGTTATGTATTGTTTAGACATTGGAACATCATCTGTCTTTATGATATTGGACAAGTTATCGTACATTTGGTAGACACCGATACCCATAGCCAATGCAGCGTCCATGTCGAATCTTACTAAATAAAAATATTTTTTTACAGATATGGACGCTATACTCGCTAAATTCACAGGAAAGATTGACGCAAAGAGCCTCATCCAGACGGTAGAGGACATCAAGCAAGAATACCTTGATGATGGTTTCACCAAGGAGGACATTCCTCCCATCCTTGGTCGCCTCATGTTAGAGACCCAGAAGTTCAAGAAACTCGAGGGTTCTCAAAAGAAGAAGCTTGTCATTGGTGTTCTCAATCACCTTATTGAGCAAATTGATGACGGTGAAAAGGACAGTGAGTTCGAGACGGTCCTCAAGAGCCTTGTACCACCCATGGTTGATAGCTTCGCTGCGATGTTAAAGGCGAAGAACGTCGTTGCTCGCTTTTGCCCTTGCCTGTAATTACAAAAAGTGACATAAAAAAGTAACACGTGTACATAATACATGAAGTTTCCATCACTTGAAAAAATGGTTGAATACGGAATATACACTGTGAAAGATCTTGTACTCTTTTCACAGGGTAGACTCATAAAGAGAAATACTAAAATCCACGTTGACTGTCCACTTTGTCATCTTGTATCTGAATCTGATACTTGTCCCAGGATACATAAAAAAATCTAAACTTATATCAAATGTCTAATGCCATTTTACCATTGGCTATGCTAGGCTCTATGATGAGTTCCATAGGAGCCGTAGCTTATGGTATCCAAACTGGTGCCATACCAACTGGGAAGTCTGAACCCGAACCTGTGTATATACCACCTCCTCCAGTCGAATCACCTGGGCTGACGGGTGGAAGCATGATGGTCGACGACTTTGTTATCCAGGGTGATGCGGACGAAGCTGATGTTACCGCCATCCTCGAAGAATCTGCTCTAGTCGATAAAACCGTTGCTCATAAAGTGGATTCAGATGACGACCAAATCACAAGTCTTTCTGGTATGCCTATAAATTGCGGCCCAGATGCCGACGATAACCAAACTGCCTTACAATCTTTCGGTCTTCTTGATGGTGGTGAATATGAATATAAATGCTCCTCTTTAGAGAACCCCGGTGAACTTAAGTTCGGTACAGCCGGGCAATATGTATCCTCTCGAGGAGATATAGAAAATTTACACCAGGCCCAAGCTCTGTGTGCGTCTAATCAAGCACTGGTTGGTTTCGTACTTGACCAGAATAAATCCAAGACCAAGCTTGGTTACCGATATGATTGCATCAATCTCAAGGGTCCCGCTAAAATTCGTACAGCCCTCACATCTTACAAACCCTATTCGGTTGGTATAAATGCTGAAACCGGAGAAGATCTGACTGGGGCGGCTCGTCAGGCAGCTCAGCTTGCTGTTTTAAAACCAGAAGCTGGAATCGGTGAAATCAGATGCAACGATGGTGAACTCTTACAGGGTTTTGCCGTCGAGAAGAGTGGTAATAATATGCGTTACATCTACCGCTGCGTCACCCCTGCTTACGAGGAGGATTAATAACTAGACCAAGTGCTGTTTCTAGACTATTCTGATTTCTTTGTAGAGGTTTAGACCTCTTCAAAACTAAACCATCATTGACATTCTTTATTTCATTCATCTTCTTTGTGCTTGAAATAAATGGTATAACATTATCTTTGATAGGCTCTGTTTCTACAGGTTTTGACACAACCACATCTTTCACAGAATCCGCCCTAAATTCTTCTATCGTCAGGTCTCCCCCAAAAACATTTAGTCTATGTCTGTGGGGTGCTCGTTTAATAGAGTCCAATTTATTACAACACCTCTTACGCATAAGGGATATATTACCACATATGATACTACCCTTAGTAACACCATACTTTTCAAGAGCATACGACTTCATACAACTCCAGGAGCAAAAATAACCTGTTGTTGAAAACTTCTTACGGCGATCGTCGTAACCGTAAGGAAGCTGTAGAGGTTCATTGTCAAATGGGTGGCAGCACCACCAGCACCACATCTTTATTACTAAAAAAATGTACCCTTTAAATAAGATGAATAATAGACAGAATAATAGTACGGCTATTATTCTGATACTCATTATGATGATGATCAGTTCAATGATGTCATCATCAGCGGGTATCCTAGGTTTCAATTTATTCACAGCCATCAGGCCAAGTCCGGAAGTATCTAATCGTATCAAGAAACAGGAAGATCGTGTTGATGAACTTGCAAAACAAGTAGGTATTGATGGTAAACAATTCCGTGAAGAGCTGAATCAAGAAATTAAAAAGGGTTGTTTCATATCTGTAAATGCGGAAGGTAAATGTCCAGAAGGTACAAAACCAAAATCTGCTGAGTGTTGTGAATTTATAGACCCAAAAATGCCATCTACCGCAGAAGTGTTGAAACAAATGGCACCAGATTTGGCTATTGCTATAATCGGTGGTATATTAGCAGAAATCGCAATTATTGTAAGTATAAGACTGGGAATTCAACTATCCACGGCTGCCGGACGAACTGCAGTCGTAACAGGTGCCGCGGCACTTGGTCGAACAGCTGCTACACAAGGTGGTCGTGTGGCACTTACTCAAATGGGTACAAGGTTTGCGGCGATGATGGCATGTTCACCACCTTGTACCGCAGCGACAATAGCTTTTGCTGTATTTACAGTAGCTCTTGATATGACAGACCCCTTCGGGTACAATAACTTCACAGCAAACGAAGTTATACGTCGCAAAAGAAACACATTGGATGTAAACTTGGAGGAGGGTCTAGTAAAAGATGGTAACACAGCTCCCTTGTTGTTTCCCCTTTCGGCAGCTTATCCCGAACTAGACGATGAATTTAGAGAGAAACTTATGACAGAATTCTTACCAGACGCCATGGAGTTGATGCCTCAAGAAGTCATGGTCGAATTTTTAATTTCACAACTATCTGGTACACCCCTCGAGGGAGATGAAGCTGAACGAGTGCAAGAAGAGTTAGGAAAAGCCATGGAAAAGGCCTTCTCAAACACCGAAAAACGAGATAAGATTGCCTATCAATTTTATGTAAGCAAGGGTAAGGGGCGTGAAATCGAGAAGGTACCATGGATGTCCTCAAAGAGCACAATAGGTGTAACGTTGAATGAAAAGGGTGCTAAAAAATACAACGAACGAATGAAAGAAAAACATTTGTTGTATTCAAATCCACACAGAAAACCACCCGCTGAAATACCAACAGATTATAGCCCTTTCACAGCGGCGTATACCGATACGTATCGTGTATTAAATAAAGAGAATCCGGGTGAAAAAAATAATCCTAATGTTGTAGAAAAGAAGTTGAAAAAGAAGACGTGTTTATGCTTCCCGTATGCGATGTTAATTGCAGACTGTGAATATGGGTTTAATGCAAGTAAACATAGTCAACGTTTAAATCCAGCCGTATACGGTGTCACGTATAATTACGAACGTGGTGAATGTAACTTTACACACGATTATTGTAAGAGACTTGGATTAAAATTAAAAGGTAACGAGTGTAAGATGCGTGAAGGTCAAAAAGAAGCCGAATTGATTTTAGGTAAAACAATCACACGGACCTACATTGAGGATTGGGATAATCGTATAGATGCATTTAAATCAGGTGATCCTGTGAATATTATGCTTGGTGTAGCTTCTTTAAACCCAGTAAGTGTTCTTTATGGACCCTGGGCTAAAAAGGCAGTATTTGCAATCAAAGATACATATGGTCGTGGTGTAGGAACACCGATGGTGTGTGGACCAAATAAAGAAAGAAAGGGTGAGTTGTGTTATCCTAAATGCCGTGAAGGTTACAAGTCTAGTGCCCTTGAATGTGAGAAACCGTGTCCACCTGGGTCGAAGAATACTGGTTTAACATGCTTACAACCCATTCATGCCTTCATACCAAGTAACAAATCATCCAATCCATTTGACAAGGGCTTTTATCAACGAAGAGCTTGTGATCGAATGGTCGATAAAAATTCAACTCTGGGACAAGAAATCCTCAAACAGAAAGAAGGTGAGATTGAAGCAAGACTTGAAGCAGAAAAAGAAAAAATGAGAAGTGAAGGTGTATCTGAACGCACTATTAGACAACGCATGAGAAACGAAGGATCTACTCGCATGGCCATCGAAAATGAATATTTACAATACAAATTTAGAGGTACCACGTGTAACGAACCATGTCTACCAAATTTCACATTTCGATCGGGTGCAGCTGGTTCGGCATTCTGTGATAAACCAAGGAATAGGTATTCTAGAGCCGGAGACTCGAAGGTTCCGGATGCCTGTCCAGAAAACAAAACAAGGGATGCTTCACTTTGTTACAAACCATGCAAACCTGGTTACAGGGGTAATGGACCAACATGTAAAAAGACCGAAGAGTCGCGACAAGAAAATTTGCACACCAAGGAAGGAATCGGAGCGACACTTGGTATTTAAATTTCTCAGTACAAAGTAATAAATATGTCAGCTTTGGCTAAGACTGGATCAGCTGCCGTAGATTTGTCACGTTTGAGTGACGTCGCGACAACTTCAAAAACATTGAAAATTGGAGATGAAGTTGTTGACTTATCCCAGACTACAGCTTTGCTCAAAGATGACGCGTTATATAAAACTGTGTTGGATAATCCCGATGTAATAAAATTTTTAAATGAAGCAGACCCTAAGGATTTAAAAGAGGCACTTGGCGGAATAAACGATACTAATAAGTTACAGGAGATAGGTAAAAAATTAGATAAGAAGACCTTAGACGCTCTTAAAAATGTTGACGGTGGGGCTGATCTCGTTAAAAAACTTGATCCAAGTTCTGCTAAAAAACTTAATCTTGCACAACAGGCTAAAAACGCTGCCACGGCATTCACCAAAGCAAGTGCCGCTAAATTAAATAAAGCAACAAAATCGATAAGAAAATTCATAAGCGGGGCCCCAAATAAACCAACACCAGCTAATGTACCAAAAGCCGCTGATGAGCTCGTACCACCGGGGGGTGCGGCTAACGCCAGTGGTGAAGAGGTTGGTGAAAATTTAGCCCGTTCGAGAGGTGGTAATGCAGGCGACGCAACAGAAGCTGTAGAAAATACTGCAAATGTGTTAAAGGATGGAAGTGAATCTTCCAAATCTCTCAGGAAGGGTCTTGCAGAACTAGGAATTACACCTGGTTCGGTCGCTATCGGTGCGGGTGTCATAGTTCTTTTATGCATGGCATACGACACAGATAATCCTTTCACCGCCGTTGATCGTGCTTTAGATGACACCGGAAAGGTCGTGAAAGGTTTCAAGGAAGTAGCGGACTCCGCGGCCACTGCTGTTAAGGATACTGCGGAAGGTGGTTTCGACTTCATTTCTTTCGTCACTAAAAATTCGTGGATCTCATTCGCTTGTTCGATCCTTTGTGTCATCCTACTATTCGCTTTATTCATGACAGGAATGTTAGGTTCCATGGGTGGAAATAATAGACGTTAAAACCCATTTGTAATTATCCCATCAACATTATACTTATACATATGAGTCAACTCCATGTCTTCTTTGTGTGTATATGTGTAAACCTTAATTTTATTTGAACGACAATAGGCTATAAAGTGATGATCCAAACATGTCCAGTGAAGCAAAACACATGATAAATTTCGGGTCAACGTATCAAACTCGTCATCGATGAATGTTGTTTCAAATGTTGACCCCTTGTTAAAGTGAATTGGTAAGTTGTATATGAGATTTCGATTGAAACTACAAAAGGTTACATTTTCTACTGGTTCTTTATTGTAAAAATCTATTAACGCAATAACAAGTTTGGTATTGTTTCCTTTTAAATCGAGAAACAGAGGTACGTCTTTGATTTCGGGTATCTCATCATAGATTTCTCGTAGAGTATGAATATCCTTTTGCTTCAACTGTTCTGCAGTCATGTCTGACAGGAAATGGTTATCTATGTATGTATCATGAAATACCACAATCTCACCTGTATCACATAATTGAATGTCGATCTCTACCCCATCATATCCTCTGAACAATGCTTCCTTTATAGCTTGAATACTGTTATCCTTGTACTTCAGAGAATACCCTCGATGAGCTATACACTTCATTAACTTAAAGAGATATTTAACTTTTAAGCTAATGATTCTTAGTATAGATGTCGGTATAAAGAATTTAGCAATCTGTTTACTCGACGAGGATCGTCAAAATTTAGTCGTCGAGTGGGATGTATCGGGTGTACCACCTCAACATAAAGATGGTGTTTATGTATCACTGAGAAAACACTTAGATGAACGTCCATGGGTACTCGATGCAACAACTGTTCTTATAGAAAAACAACCTGATCGGAATAAAAAGATGATATCCGTGATGCATTTCCTTCATGCATACTTCATCATCAAAAATCCGGATGCAGAGACAATCATATATGATGCACGTCATAAAATACCCGATGTTGCTGGTCCGGGGAAGGCACAATATCTTAAAAGGAAGAAGGTTTCCATTGAACGATGCGAACAGTTTATCCGCCAAAATGACGTAAACGCTCATTGGATAGATACATTCGTAAAATCCAAGAAGAAAGATGACCTGGCTGATACGGTTATGCAGGCTTTGAGTTTTGTAAATAGAGTTGAAGTTACTCCAGCTGTGAAGAAGAAAAAGGTGACAAAACTTGTAGCTCGTAGACCAAATGAAAACCAAAAGCGTACAAAATATTCAAAATCTAATCTGGCATGGATATACTTGAACGACAAGGACCACACAAAAACGAAAAGATTTGAAAAAGATCTCAAACGGTATTATAGAGATCTCGATGACTTGATTAAAGAAATAAACGGATAAATGAATATAATGGAAAAAGTTTTGGATCATGGCTTTGTTAGACTCGTTGATTACATGCCTCAACAAGATCTGGACTCGTCAATCGTTCAAGCAGCCCGAGTGTCATATGGAGACGGTACAAAAACCTCTAGGGGGGATAGGGGTCTCATTCGATACCTTCTTAGGCACTGGCATACGACACCCTTTGAAATGGTGGAGTTCAAGTTTCACATCAAAATGCCCATATACATTGCAAGACAGCACATGCGACACCGTACCGCCAGTATAAACGAACTTTCTGCTCGATACTCTGTCGTACCAAGGGAGTATTACGAACCAGATGTCATCCGAGGTCAGTCACAGGTGAATCATCAAGGATCTGAGGGTGTAGTTGAAATTGGTGGTGAACTTAACGACCGAGTGTCTAAGCATTTGGGTGGTTCGTTTGACGTATATCAGACGATGCTAGATTCTGGTGCTTGTCGTGAGCAGTCTAGGGGTGTCCTTCCTCAATCCACTTACACAGAATTCTATTGGAAGATCAACCTCCATAACCTACTTCATTATCTTCAGCTAAGGATGGAACCTGGTGCACAGAAGGAAATTAGGGACTATGCAACAGCCATCTACGAACTAGTTAAACCCCTAGTCCCTATCACAATGGAGGCGTTTGTAGATTTTAGGGTTAATGCTATACAACTAACAGGTCCCGAAATTGAAGCTATCGCTAATGGTACAACGATTGCTTCACCAGGAGAACGGCGCGAGTTTGAAGAAAAACTAAAGAGGTTAAAAATTAAATGTCCTTAGAATACAACAAACACAATGTTCGCTATTGCAACTTCTCCAACTTGGTTCGCTCGCACAGACGACTTCAAGAAAGTCGGTAAAAAGATTCAAAAACAGCGTCAGACAGAGGTAGACAAGATCAAGGACAAGATTAGTGACATTGCTCGTGATGAGCAAAGGCGTGTCAAAGAGATTTTCAAGGAACATCAAGACATTTTTAAGAAGAGCAAGGAGGCCCGCAAGGCGAGCAAGAAGTCTAAATCGATCGATCTTTACGAAAAGTAAGCCAAATAGCCGCAATCACAGGTATTAAAGCTAGAGGTGAATCACTAACTCTCTCAGCTAATAATGCACATATTACACTGTATTGAACTACCCTTATTTCCTGTCTCGTTTTAATCATTGACCGTTTCATCGCTGCTCTCGACCTTTCCAAGCCGAGAACAGTCGAGGTTATCTTCCCTATCTTGGAAGGAATTTCAGTAGTACTCATGATGATCTGACTTATATCGATGGAATCCAGGAATTGTTCTTGTATCATTGGCTCAAGATACGTGAAGTAATTAAACTCTGGGTCTAGTTGAAGACAGATTCCTTCTATCAGAGAAAAGGACTTGGCTAGATATACAAAGCTTGTGGGTACAACAAATGGTTTCTCCATTGCTAATTCTACAGCTAGTTCGTCATTCATGATGGCACCACCATCGAGTGTTTCCAGGTATCCAAGGATATTTTCAAAAAAAAGTTCAATATCCGAAACGTCTGACGATGTTGGTACAATGACACCTAGTCTTATGAGAATAGATACTATGCTTCTCGTATCACGTTGTATGATAGCAACAAACAAGTCTGCAAAACCTTTCTTTAGTTCGTCACTTAGACCAATCAGTAAACCAAAATCATAGAAAACTAATTTTCCTGTTTTGGAAACACCGAGATTACCCGGGTGTGGATCCGCATGAAACAATCCCGATTCCATGGTCTGAATAACATATGAGTTTACAAGAGCTTCACACACCTTTTTCTTGTTGATCTTCTTATCTTTTATTTCAGTGATCTTTTCTGTTGGTACATATTCCATTACAATCATTTCATTGGTACAGTATTTCTTATATACACGGGGGATCTTGATCCAGTCAACATCTTTCAACGACCTTCTAAACTTTATGGCATTTTCTACTTCCTGCTCATAATCAGCTTCACCCAGTAGATATTCGATTGAGTCATTAAGTACAAAGTTTGAACTAGACCCTGTATCAATACCCAGAGACTGAACAACAGTTAAAATTTTACGCACAGTGTTCGTATCAGATTTCATGATGTCATAGATCCCGGGTCTTTTTAATTTTACAACAACCTGTTTACCGTTATGCAGTTTAGCTCTGTGTACTTGCCCAATACTAGCAGATTTGAATGGGACCTCATCAAACTCTTTGAATATATCGGTGTTTATGACATCTTTTACAAGATTATAATCAAAGGGTGGTACATTATCTTGAAGAGATTCCAGTTCTCGTGTGAACTCAGGTGGGTACAGGTCACCTCTCGTACTCGCAATCTGTCCTAATTTTACAAACGTGGGGCCAAGATCTAACAGTTGATGTTTTGTCCATCTTCCAAGCTCCGCCTTGTCTTCGGTGAACTTCTCCTTCCAAATATATTTGGCGGCAAACTTCCATGTTTTGATCTTTTGATTTGGCGGTACTTTAACCGGCACCTGTTGCTGAGCTAAACATAGCATCTTATGATATACAAGGTTTTTATTTCTTAAGTAAAACTAACAACGTGATATATCACGATAAAAGATATTTTGTAATATCAGTATGAAGATCCACATCGTAGGTGCTGGACCCACGGGTATGTCTGTCGCGTGGGAACTAAAAAAATACACAGACCATGAGGTATTCGTGTACGACAAAAAGCTTTCAGCTGGCGGTTCATGGTGGGAACCATCACTGGAAACAAGAGATATTCACGCTCACCGTATAGTTTTTGATCGAGCGTTCATTAATACGAGAAGTCTTTTGAAAGAGATGGGAATAGCTTGGGACGACATTTTTGTAAAAGCCGAAACTGATAACGCCGATATCATTAAAAAACAGTTATCGTCCAAGGATTATGCTCTACTGATGAGTTTAGCAGTCAAGGTACTTGTGATGCCATGGAAATATAAGAAAGTTTCTGTAAAAGATGCAGTTGGAGAACTGTCGGAAGGTGGTCAAAAACTTGTGCAAGCAACAACACTAATAATTGATGGAGTACCTTGGGATGTCATGACAGCCTATGAATTTGTCAAAAGCTTTGATCATACAGGTTTGTCGTCCGCTTACAAGCCTAAGGGGTCCTTCAAAATTATGAACGATGCCATGCAACAAGCACTGGTCGATAAAGGTGTTCATTTTGAGTTTGGTGCTGAACTTCAAGATATTACGTATTTGGATAATGGATTCGCGGCACAATTTAAAAGTGGTATGGTTGTGAAAGAAGGTCTTCTCATTCTTTGTGTCGATAACAGTCCAGCTATCAGTCTTATGAAAGACAATTGGGGTGAAGATGCCATAGAAAAGATTGGACCAAGTACGTATGGTGCCATAACTGTTATGTTAGAATACGAAGAAGATATGGATATTCCAAGCGATCTTCAATACGTCATTGATACAGAGTTACATCTTCAACCAGTTGTTCTACCGGATAAACGAACCATAGCTTGTGTGATATGTGATTTAACCGATGAAGTTGTTCACATGGAAGAAGAGAAGTTGATCGAAAAAGTTATCGAACAACTTGGTCTCGTACAACCAAAGGAAATTAGGATTGGGTGGGGGTCTACGTGGGATGGAACAAAGTGGAAGTTCGATCAATCATCCGGTGTATTAAACCCCAATGGTCAACTCCCTTTCTTTGGTAAATCTAAAAAGGTGGCCATGTGTGGTATGATGTCTCCAAGGAATACACCATATTCGAGTATAGAAGCAGCCGTTGAGGTTGGTCGTGCGTTCTGCAACAAGCAATTCGGAACACGTCGCCCATATGAACCTTTCATGATTACACACATTCTTATGCTACTTATAGTTTTACTAATCATATTAGTGTATAGGAGGAGACGATGAAGTTCATAGGAACTGTTCATGAACCAATGTATGAATTTAACGATAAAAAGTATATCCGTATTATAATTCCCACTAGATTATCCGGAATTGTAGATCAAATGCATACAGATAAGTGGTACTTACTTACAAACAAACATATCGATAATCCACTTGAGGGTAACATTCTAACTGTAAAGGTTCCATTTCGGTATAGGAGAGTGATGTGTGAAGTCAAAGGACGTCCGATACAATCTCTTAAAACGGGAGATGAAGTCGCTGTCGATGTAAATTTCAAAGGTGTGTGGAACATAGGAAATTACTCGGGTTTTTCTTGGGTATTGTCAAGCTGCTCGTCTTCTTCAGGTAACTGAATATCTTTCAATCCAGCCTTCTTAAAACTCTCAAAAGTAGAAAGCATACCTTGAAGCCTGAACACTTCCTGTGAAAGCTCCTCTATGTTCATACGAATTTTCTTAATATTCTCATCAATGTTGAGCGAAGGCATTATAATTAGTTAAAGTTTGTCCCCTTTAACTAATTAAGAATGACAACTCTTACAAGATCTGGTCTAATAGTAGAGAATCCAACACCCGAAATTAAAAAGGAACTTACGGTAAGAGCACTTGTCAACAATGAGTACGGATTTCCGCCACCGCCTTTTAAAGTTTACAGAGCAGCTAAGAATGGAATCTGCGTTCCAAGATACTACGGAAGTTATGTTCCACAAACCGATAAGAGACCAGCCCCCGTCAAAACATCAATTCAGTTCAAAGGAAAACTCAGAGACGAAACCAAACAAAACGATGCATTTAACGCCGCAATTCAAGCAGGCCATGGTGTCTTGTCTCTACCATGTGGTTACGGTAAAACGACTGTATCCTTGGCCATAGCGTGTAAACTTGGATATAGAACCATGATCATCGTACATAAGCAGTTTCTAGCTGATCAATGGAGAGAAAGAATCAAACAATTTTGTCCAGGTGCCACAATAGGGACGGTCCAACAAGAAAAGAAAGAAGTCGATTGTGATTTTGTTATTGCTATGCTTCAATCATTATCATTGAAGGAATATTCATTCAGTGACTTCGACACCATAGGTACTGTTATCGTAGATGAAGCCCATCATATCTGTGCAAAGGTATTCAGTCAAAGTCTTTTCAAAATGTGTCCAAAACACATCTTCGGTCTTTCAGCAACACCACATCGTAAAGATGGTCTTAGCAAAGTTTTACATTGGTTCATGGGTCCTATATTCTTTGCAGTAGAAAGAGAGAACCAGGATCAGGTTGAAGTATTTTCGATCCAATATGAGTGTCCAATGTTTAAGAATCCACCACCTTGTACACGAAATGGTCAGCTTTCGTTGGTAAACATGATTACTGAACTCGTAGAGAGCCGTGACAGAAACAGGATGTTGGTTAATCTTGTAAAGAAAGCATCCAGTGGAACCAGGCAATTGTTGGTGCTCAGTGACAGAAGACAACACTGTGAATTTCTTCATCAATGTTTTCCAAAAAGTTCCGGTCTTTACATGGGTGGTATGAAGGAGGCAGATCTCGAAGCGTCTTCAAAAAAGAAAATCATATTTGCGACATTCAGTCAGGCACACGAAGGCTTAGATATTCCTACATTAGACACTGTTATTCTAGCGACACCCAAATCTGATATTCAACAATCAATTGGTCGTATCATGAGAGAGACACCTGGAAAGCAAAACAATCCACATATTTATGATATTGTAGACCATTGGTCTATACTTTTTGCCATGTATAAGAAACGTCTCCGAGTTTATAAACAAGGTGGCTTCAACATAGATGCTGTTCAGGAAAAGGAAGAAGACGAAAACCCTTTTCAGGGAAAGTGTTTGTTTTTATAATCTGGTTAAGTAATAGATATGTCTGGTGCATTGATACAATTGGTCGCTAAGGGGGCCCAAGATGTTTTTTATATGAGTGGTGAAGGAACGTCTCTGTTTACTTCTAAATATTCGAGACACACAAACTTTGCACAAGCTCCAAAATTTATAAAAGAATTTTCATTAGCAGAAGATTCTTGTGTCATCCCATCAAGTGGTGATCTTCTAACTGGTTTATGGTTTGAGGGTACTAACTTAGTCGATGGGTTTCAGGATTCTATCATAGATCTTTATATAGGTGGTCAAAAAGTTGATTCACAACCGTTTGACTTCATTAGCGACATTTACCAAAACTATCTTGCTGACACCTATACGAAATCTCAGGAGATTAACAATAAATGTTCCGTAAGTAATACCAACTTTGTTCCTCTAACATTCTTTTTTAACAGCAAAAGTTCTTACATCCCAATGGTAGCTTTACAATATCATCAAGTAGAGGTTCGTGTTAGGTTCAAGAAGAACATGAACACACCATTTACAGCAAAACTTTATGGTAATTATGTTTATTTAGATGCACCGGAAAGAAAGAGATTTACAACTAGTAAGCACGATTTCATAATCACACAGACACAAACTATAAAAGAAAAGATGGTAACAGGCTACAATGATTATGATTTATCATCGTTTAATCACCCAGTCAAGTCTCTATTCTTTGGTGTTCCAACAAAATCCAGTAACGTGATAGAAGATCGTTTTACTTTTGATACAGCTGACATACTTCTAAATGGTACACATTTACTAGAAGGTATGACACCAACCTATTTCCACTCAGTGCAAAATTATTACAAATCCGAATACGGAGTTTCTGGTTTTAATGAAGTTTATAACACCCCATTTTACACGAGATATTATGCGTACCACTTTTGTACAAATGCCTCAGATTATAAATCTACAGGAACCTGTAATTTCAGTAGGCTCGATAACGCCAACCTTCAGTTGAGAGATGTAAAGCTTGGTACCTTGAGAACTGGAGAAGACATACGAATTTACGCGGTGAATTTCAATGTGTTACGTGTCCAGGACGGAATGGCCGGAATTTTATTCGGAAACTAAAGTAGTAAACCATGGTTGGTAAAACGCCTCAAGTTCGAGAAATTGTTTTCAATGTTCTCGATGATAATGGCGAACGTACCGTAGTTGCAAAGGGTGCCACCACAGTAGATGTTGGTGATACACGAGAACTTTTTACAAGGACTTCTAATCTTGAGGTTCTCAGTTCCAATAATTTTTCAAACATAAGCAACATACAAAGTAATATCATAAGTATTGAATCATATTTGAGTCAGTTTGCGGGTACTGTATATTCACCTCTTTTAGTAAAATTACAGAATTTCCACACAGATAACGTTGTTCGTATTAATCAATTATTCACTGATCTAGCAGCAAATGCTGTTATTGTTGATGGTACATACTCGAATGTAACCATTCTTCAAACAGACGCTGATTCTAATGCTACACGTCTTTCCAATTTGGAAGATTACCATGAATCCAATGTACTCATTTTAAATGACACATTTTCCAACGTTATAACTTTACAAGAGAAGCAGGAAACTGATTTTTCTAATATATCATCTCTCCAGGGACAGATTGAGTCTGTCACAAACTTCGGTGATATCACTGATTTACAAAGTAATGTGTCGGAGTTAATGAGTCGAGTAGCATCTGCAACTGTACGAGTTGGTGACGAGGCAGGTGGTGGTACGTCGTCTTTAAATACCGCACTGGCAATTGGTAATCAGGCGGGTCGTTTTATGGGTAATCACTCTATAGCTATAGGTACATTAGCCAATTACAACAGCGGCCTACAACAACAGAGTGACACACAAGGTTCTATTGTTATAAACGCAACGGGTACCGGACCAATAGTTGCACCGAGACGAAACACACTTGTTATCACACCAATTCAAGAAGACAACAGTAACGTCATCAACATAATGGGTTCCAATGTTCAAACAAATGAAATAACTCGTACATCTTTATTACGACTCAAAGACTCGAATGTTCACGTTTCAACGAACGTGAGTATTGCTAATGATACCATTTTATTGAGACCTGATGGAAATGGTTCATTTGGTGGTAACATAGATATTAACCAGACTCTAGATGTGGGTGGTGCCTCTTCGTTTGGAGGAGCTATGACACTCAACAATGATCTAGAAACCGTTGGTACATCTTCCTTTGGTGGTGACATGACAGTAGATTCAAATGTTTTCGTCGATGGTCAAAGTTTTATCGTGAAAAATGGTCCGTCTGTTAACCGAGTTATTCTTCGAGAGGATGGAACAGGTTCATTTTACAGTAATGTACGTATAAATGCGTCATCTGACACTTCGACAGGTAATCCAGCACTCGAAGTTGCAGGTGCTTCCACATTTAAGAGTCACGTAAAAATGGGTGATACCGGTACCGATAATCTTGAAGTAATTGGCACATCTTCATTCGGAGGCGACATGACGATGAACAGTAACCTGGCTATGACTAATGGATCTTTTAGTATGAATGACGGTACTGGTGATAAAATTCTGTTACAAACAAACGGTGTATCTTCATTTCATGGGATGATAACAACCCATGGTGGTATAAATGTCACATCGGGGACGGTTGATATATACCACCCGTCTGCACAATTGAGAGTTGGTACAGCTGATAACAATTACAATGCCACTATAGACCAGGATGGTACATCTACATTTAACGGTGCGATGACCGTCAATAATACTCTTACAGTAGGTGCTACCCACCGTACGACTTTAAATGGTGGTTTAACCGTTCCCGTTAATCAAACCGGGTCGTTTCTTGGACCAACTGAGTTTGGAGATACCTCGTCATTCGGTGGTATAATGACGGTGAACAACAATATAGAGCAAAGAGGTGGGAAATTTACCATGTTCGATGATTTTGGAAATAAAGACGTTGAAATACTTCGAGATGGAACTGTGTCTTTCAATGGTACGTTAAATGCGTCTGCTATCAATTGTACTGGAAACAATGGTAATGTAGACATTTACAATAACACAAATGCTAATTTAAGGGTTGGTACAGGTGCTAACAATTTTAACACTGTTATCGATAAAGATGGTAATGGTTCATTTAAACGAACAATGACTATAGAGGGTAATGGTCAAACAGAGGCTCTTATCCTAGATGGTGATACATCATGGCGTCATAATAATACTGAAACATGTCGTTTGAGAGTTGGTACAGATGGTACCGATGGTGAATTATTGATTGGAGGAGCACTCAAGATAAGGACTGGAGACGCAGTTACAGATTCAATTGCCGCAAAAATCGAAAATAACGGTCATGGAACTTTCGGTCAGATAACATGTACTACATTCAATGGAAATGTAACTTTCGGCGGAGAAGTTACAGCTACTGATTTTGTTATTTCGTCAGATGAACGTCTAAAGAGTGACATTAAAAAGATTCCTAAAGCTCTCGATAAAGTAAAGGAGATTTCTGGGTACACATACACGATTAACGAAAAAGAATCTGCGGGTGTTATTGCTCAAGAAGTACTGAAGATTCTTCCAGAAACCATCTCTACAAGGGATGATGGTTTCTATGCTGTATCGTATCATGGTCTCATAGGCCTTCTCATCGAAGCCGTAAAGGAATTATCCGAAAAGATTAAATAATAGTTCATTTTTCCCATGCTTATCAAATAAGTATGGCAAAAATGATTTATTCTACCCTAAAAAGTTCAAATTCATCTGAACAGAACATGTTACGTGCGATACCTAAAGCTCTTTTTGTTTCTTCGTCTACGTCACGCTCTCCGTGGGTATCGAACAACATTGGTACTTTTATAATCCTTTTATATGCTTCATGAACAGTCATCAATTTATTTTTATCTTCACCCTTTAGACAGACGCGGTAAAGAACTGGCTCTACTCTATGAATTAGGTTTTCATTATTGTGTTCTATCATAAATCCCACACTTTTTCTTTTTGTATCCTTTGTAGCGATATAATGCCATAAAAATCCGTCACTCGGAATGTCAAACTCATTCACATTCCATCCCTTTTTGTCATACTTTGTAATAATTTTACGTTCAACGTTATCATAGTATTTAAAAAAACTTTTGTTATCTTCTTCCGCCCACGTGAGATATATACGTTTACCGGGAGCATCAGCGTTTGTGTGCCAAAAACACTCCGCGTTTGGTGGATAATAAAATGTACCTCTATGCATAACATTTTTCGCGTCATAATATTTTTTAAGTATACACGCTATACGATGAATGATTTCACCACAAAAATTTCTATTATAACGTACCCTGTTTGAGTATTTTGGTAACGTGTAATTTTCAATACCACTTATTCCCGTATCGATAATCGTTTGTAACGCTTCAAATTCTTTATCAGGATCTTCTGATGGTTTTTTATTAGGGTCAAAATTATGAAACCTGTAATATTCAGGACCCTCACACCAATTTACTTTATCAAGTTCATCCAGCTCTTCTTTTAAAAGCTCTATCATAAGTTAAACAATTATTATCTTAAGTCACATTTGTCATACTCATCATATGAGTATGGGAAATGGGAATTTTCATTTACCTGTCTAAAGTGTCCATCAACGCAAGTGTCAATACACCAACAATGAAGAACATGACTACGTAGTTACACTCTGTATCTTCCACTGTCGTCGGTTTCTTCTGAGGGACCGCAACCCGCCTTTGGGCTGGAGGAGCGACGGGCTCCTCCTCGATTGGACAGTAGCCTATCATTTATACTATGTCTACAGATTAATTTCTGTCTTCTTCCTTCTCCTCTTCCGACCAGAGCTTCCTGCAACATTTACCTCCTTCACTTCACCACCGGTAGACTCTCCCGAGATGGAAATGATGTCAGACACGTTGTCATCTTCATCAACCAAAGGAGGATCTTCACGAACAGTTTCAAGAGGCTTTGTGTTCATTGGTGGAGGAGGAGGCATCATAATACCTCCCATAAGAGACGAAATGTCGACACCAGGTCCCTTCATCTCATAGGGTCCATCTGGGTTATCTGGTGTAGTCTGTGCCTGAGACTGGGCAGCTGTATTCTGTACCGCTGACATCATATTCTTAACAAGGTCGGGATTCTGCTTCAGTACGTCGTTAACATTAGGTATAGCTGCCTTGAACATGGAATTGGTAAGATGAAACATCATAGCCGAACCACCAAGCATCATGATCAACTTCACCTCTGGTGCCACGTTCACCTTGTTCCTGTACTTGACATATAACTCTTCGAAAACTCCGTCATAATCTTCAACTGACTCCATCACACTTTCAGACCAACCTTCAAGCTGAATCTCGAAAGGGTTGTAGCGTTTGTTAAGAAATTCGAGACCAGTGACACAAGCAACAAGCATACGCCTTGAGAAACGAATACTCTGATCCACTTCTATACCATACGTGATACGCTTAACTTCTGTTCGAATCTCATCAATATTCGAATACATATTGAGACGTTTATTGGTGTTTACACCCTTCTTCTCAAGACGTGCAAGTTTGTTTAGTAAATCGGCTTTCTCTTCGTCAATAGAGGTATACCCCTTGGATGGCTGTTCTTCAGTGTATCCACCTCCTCCACCCATTCCCATATCGACGTCATCACCCTGGAAGTCATCATATTCACCGTAGTCTATTTCTTCAGCAGGAGGTTTAGGTGGAGCTGATTGTTTTGTGGGATTAGCGAACGCGTCGATCTCTTCCTGTCTGTTTACCGGGGGAGGCCTGGATGAAACCATAGGCCTGGGCCTGGGCTTGGGCCGCGAAGGCGGGGCAATTTGAATTTCATCCATCAGAGCCTGTTCATTTTCGTCCAATTTAAGGATCTCGGTATCCCCCCGATCTAGGATAATCTCTTCGTCCATCTACTCTTTATAATGAAACTAAAGTACTATCTTTAACGCACTTTTATAAAAAATGTTACTTAATATTAAATGAAATTCAACCGTAATACCCTTTTGGTAATCCTCAGTATAGTTGCCATCGGCTTCCTCATTCGTCGTACTGTGATGAGCTGCTACCAACCCAGACCCATTGAAGTTGAACCCATCAATGAGGATTCGCTTCACGAACTTGAATACAAGCTCGAGTGTACTCCAGGTCACACCGCCGAGGGTAGCACATACACCAAGGCCCTCACTCCCGGTGGTCTCTGCAAGTCGGAGCAACTTGTGAGGGACCAGGCGAGTTATGCGATCGTAGATGGAATTGGTGGATCTTTAATCTAAACATACTGTAAATGACAACAGTTGCTGCTGTTAGATTAGATGTTCCCGATTTTGATTATGAGTACCACACTATTACTGTTGATACCATTGGTCAATCGAGTGCAAACACTTTTACAGCGTATCTCAACACACCTCTTAGGAATGTTGTACAAGCTCGTCTTCTGGGTGCACGTATCAAAACGATTCACAGCACAGAACACTGTTACATCTCGATAGATGAACTCGACAGTAATTTTGCCGATAGAGCAACGAAAGATCCCCCTCTTTCTACCTCTTCTCAGCCAGGGTTGTCTGTTTTACGAAACTCTTTTGCTAGTCTCATAAGTGAAACATCAGCAACTTCTGGAGATCAGGTCATATCCTTCAAGGACAACTACATGGTTGCCCAGCAATTTTTAGATCCCATTGCCAAACTCGATCGTCTCACAGTTCGTATTCGTGACGAGGATGGCAACACAATTAAGAATCCTTCTTCCGCAGGTAATAACTTTCTCGTACTTCGTTTTGTATGCAAAAAGTCGAACTTAAAATAAACCTTTCCTTATTGTAACTATGTCATCCGGTATAGTGAAACTCATCGCTATTGGTTCTCAAGATGAACATATTATGGGAAAGCCTGAAATTTCGTTTTTCAGTTCGACGTTTAAAAGACATTCAAACTTTTCACAGACCGTCGAAAAACAAATGATACAGGGGGCTGTGAATGGTGGTTCCATGTCAACTATCCGTTTCGAAAAGACAGGTGACCTTCTTGGTTATACGTATTTCACTATCGATGATAACAACGCATCACTGGATCATCCAGATTGGACACGTCTCATTGATTATTGTGAGCTTTTAATTGGAGGTCAAGTTATTGACACTATAGATTCAGTGTTTACAGAAAAAATTGCTATTGACACGTTTGCTAACAATGTCAGTAAAAGTTCTAACGGCACTCACCCAGGTATAAGTGCTCGTTCGTATTTTTATCCATTACGTTTCTTTTATTGTGAGTCTCCTCAAATGGCTATACCACTTGTAGCTCTTAACTATCACAATGTGGAAGTACGTATTCATTGGGGACCAGATGCTGGCAACTATAAGTGGTCCGCGTACAGTAACTACTACTATTTAGACAATGAGGAGCGTGGAACTTTCGCTAGTCGAGATTTAGAAATGTTGATTTTTCAAGTCCAAAAGAATATCCCAAGCAACGAAACTATACAAGAGCTTCATTTCAATCACCCAGTGAAATATATTGCATCAAGCAACACATCTAGTTACAGTGCATTAACTTCGTACAACAATAAAGTAAAAGTAACAATAAATGGTGTAGACATTGACGGATATAAATGGGCTCGTCCACACTTTATAGAAGTTATGAATTATTACCACACTAATTTCGTTACGTCTCCAGACTTTTTCTTGTTCTGCTTCTGTCTCACAACAAGCCTTATGCAACCCACAGGAACTTTAAATTTCAGTAGATTAGATGATGCGAAAATATTCAGTGAAACAATGCCTATAACTGACCCAGTATATGCGGTAAACTACAATATCCTTAAGATTTCCAATGGGGTTGCCGGTTTGCTCTATGCCAATTAAAATACTAAGCTATATTAAATGGTGAAGAACTTAAGCACTATTGATCGCGGCACCAAGGTGAGATTTGGTCGCTGGCATAACGACGACCAGGCCGAAAATACGATCGTGATCAATGCTTCTGATACCCCAATTAATGCTGATCATGCAGGTCTTTTCATGAGTCCCATTCGAGTAGATGAAGGTTTAATCGTTACTTTGATGGGTGTTGATCATAGAACGGGAGAAGTCGTTGACTCTAATATTAACGCTCAAGCTGTACAAGGTCGTGAGATTGATTTCTATGCAAATTTAGGCAATGTAATTACATCAACAGTCGTGTATGAAGCAGATAATGCGTTAGTTACAACGGGTAATATAGGTATTTCAAATCTAGAACCCATCCATACACTAGACGTTGGATCTAAATTTTCTATAGATGAAAATGGAGCCAATATTGTTACTATTCGAGGTGATTCATATATACAAGATAATCTTCTGGTAGGAGGAAACTTGGCTGTTAGGGGTACACTGACAACAATCGACACTGAAAACACTACAATTAAGGATGCTATTGTAGAAATTGGAAAAGGTAATACCACATCGGATGTGGGTTTTATCATGAACCGTCCAGGTTCAAATGTCGCTGTGGGATATCGTGACTCTGTTGACGAATTTGCCATCGCACATACAGATAGCAGTGCAAGCAGTACTACCATTGTACCATCCGGAGAACTTATAGATGTACGTGTCCATGGTCGTCTTCATACAAACTCAAGCTTATCCGTTGATACAAATTTATTACATGTTGATGCGGTAAGTGACCGTATTGGTATTAATACATTATTTCCACAGTCTACTCTCGACGTTATAGGTGATGCTAAAATAGCTTCAAATCTGGCCGTTGGTAATGATGGATTGTATGTCGATACCACAACTTCACGTGTGGGTGTTAATACGACTTTACCTACAACCGATTTCCATGTAGAAGGTGAAGCCCTTATTACAGGTGATCTAAATGTGACAAGTAATGCTCTCATATCTAATAACCTGAACGTCACACGTGATGTCATAGTTACTGAGAATGCTTACGTGTCCAACAATCTGACGATCACAAAGGATGTTATAACTGAAGGTGAAATCTTTGCCAAGACTGATTTAACGGTTACAGAAAATGCTTACGTATCTAATAATTTAACAGTGACTAAAAATGCTTACGTATCTAATAACTTAACTGTAACTAAAAATATTATAACTGAAGGGGAAATCCTTGCAAAAACCAATTTAAGAGTCACTGAAAATGTATATGTTTCTAATAATCTGACAGTAACCAAGAATTTGACAACCGAAGGAGAAATATTTGCAAAAACAGATTTGACAGTGACTGAAAACGCATACGTTTCTAATAACTTGACAGTAACCAATGATCTGACAACCGAAGGAGAGATTTTTGCTAAAACGGATTTGACAGTTACTGAAAACGCTTACGTATCCAATAATTTGACAGTAACCAAAAACCTCACAACCGAAGGAGAAATATTTGCAAAAACAGACCTGACAGTCACTGAAAATGTTTACGTATCCAATAACCTGACAACCGAAGGAGATATTTTTGCTAAGACTGATCTAACAGTCACAGAAAATGCTTATGTTTCTAATAACTTAACTGTAACTAAAAACGTTATAGTATCCGGAGACGCATCAACCACTTCCAAAACAACCGGTGCTTTAACCGTTGTAGGAGGAATAGGAGTCCAAGGCAATGTTCACGCAACACACGTAAACTTCGAAGATGCTGAAATTGATAGTATCACTGTTACGGATACAACTGCGTCTACATCTGTAACCACTGGTGCAGCTAAAATTGCTGGTGGTGTGGGAGTTTCTGGAAGTGTCTACGCATCCAATGTTATTGTTGCGGGTGACTCATATGGTAAATTTACTAGCTCATTTTTAGCTAAAAGTGACACAACCACTGAAAGTGAAGCTTTTATGAAAAATTTAAATGCTGGTGAAAGGACAACTCAGTATATAAACGGGAGTCAATCCGGAGGAACCGCGATCTCGACAGTTGGTGAACCTGCAGGAGTTATTACCGTAAAAAACCCTATAATTATTAATTATGACATACGTAACTGGTTGGTCGGTTGGACAGAATTGGCCCCGTGGCCCCAACCCGGAAGTCTCGCGATGAACGCCGGGGCACCCTCGGAGGCCGCCTACATTGGAAACGGTACGGCGTTTTGGTGGAATGATGTGTTTAACTTTACCTTTGTAGAGGGACTTACGTATATATTTGATATATCTCATGTAAGTAATCAAGTTCAAGCTGGTGGATCAGGCCCAGGTTACTTTGGAATCACAGGTGATCAAGGTTATGGTTATCAGTCAATTCCTTATGATTTTGGAGTTGAACGCATCGGTACACAGGGTACTTCAGGGGCACAATTTCGTTGGACGGTTCCTAGGGGTGCATCTACTTTTCAGGGAAGGTCTACAGGATCACATGCGGGACCCGGTAATTTCTATTTTTACACAAAATCAGTCGACGGAAGTTCTACGGCTCCAGGTCAAACTTACGATAGAATAATAAATGTCATACCAAACCCAGACGATCATCTTCTATCTGGTCAAATACGTATTAGCGGTCTTCTTAGTACAGATACAATAAACGTAACTGATACCACATCTTCTACATCCACAACTACGGGTGCGGTTAAAATTGCCGGAGGTTTAGGTGTTGTGGGTAACGTATACGCGGATACATTTTATGGTGATGGCAGTAATCTCACCGGTGCCTTTTCAATGACAAGTATTGCTACGACAGGGAATGTAAATGTCGGGGATAATATTTCGATCGGAGCATTAACTCAAAATAAAATTCCATACGTAGGTGCGAATCAATATTTAGCCGATTCTCACATTACACATTCAACTGATGTGACAACAATAACATCTAACCTAGAAGTTTTAGGCAATATCATGGTTTCTGGAAATTCATTCGCCGTTGATTCAGAAAGTCTTGTAATCAATGATCGTGTCATAGGTATTGCCAACAACAACACGAGTCACTTGTTCGATGTTGGTATTGTGATGCAACATCCCGGTAAAAACATTGGACTGATTCATCACGGAGTGGCAACGGAAAACGACCCACATGATCACACATTTACAATTGGTTACACACAAAACACAGTTACAGACAATCACATTCTTGATGACTCTAACTTAATCACAGTTGAGATACTTGGTAATCTCGTTACACAAAACAATCTAACTGTTTCTCATGATGCAATAATCTCTGGAAGTACACCAAGTACCTCTAAAATAACCGGTGCTTTACAAGTCGCTGGTGGTGTTGGTATAGTTGGAGACGTTTATGCGGAAAGTGGTGACTTTTCCAGTTTAGTAACAACATCTAATGTCGCGACTACAAATCTCACTGCCTCTGATACCATCCACACAACGAATATTAATATTATTGATACCGTAACCACTACTAACGTTTCTACAACAAACATCACTGCCTCTGATACCATTCACACAACAAACGTTGCTACAACAAATCTTACTGCTTCTGATACTATTCACACAACGAACGTCGCTACAACAAATATCACTGCTTCCGACACTATTCATACAACAAACGTTGCTACAACAAACGTCACCGCCTCTGATACTATTCACACAGCAAATATCGTTGCTTCTGATACCGTCAAGGTAACTAATGGTCTTATTACCAACCTTGGTGGACTTACTAGAAAGACGTACAGTTATTCGAGTGGTACCATCACAGCCTCTACAACTCCTGAAATCAATGTCGTCTTCGCAAATCAGATGTTCTCCGCGAAGATTACAGCTCATCTAGTAGAACCCACGAGTAACATTAGTGTACTTAATTTAGATGTAACCGGTGGAACTGGTAGAGATATCGGAAAAGGTTTCTTAAGTATAACTGGTGACGAGAATTCGAAACATTGGAATTCTACAATTGCAACCACAGATACAACTGTTACCTTAACACCTTCAGTCGGTCTTATCAGTAATGGTACATATGGTATACACGTTGAACATACTTCACCATTGGGTGTAGGTGGTGTAACAAGTATTGACAAAGATAATACGTCTGAAGCGACGTTTAACTACTAAAATATTTTTATACTGTTATTCTAAATGGCGGCGTCGGTAACGACGAACGTAGATTATGTATTACCGACGGGTACTAATTCGATCAGGTTGACGCAAGTTAGAAACATGTTCGGTTCACACCAGACAGAGACACCGCGTCTTAGTCATTATATAAAAGATGGAAGTCTCGTAAATAACACGACATATAACACAGCGTACAATCCTTACAATAATACATTAGCAGATCCGAATAATCCGAATCCCGTATCCACCTCCACGAATGGTTTGAGATTGTCGCAGTTCAGAGGAGCATTTAAGGAATACAGGATCTCAACTCCGAAGGCACAAGCACCATATACAGTATCACACTCAACTTCAGCGAATATCACTGTCCCAACCACTGGTTATAAAACGTATAGAATATACGTAAATGATCGTATTTATTCCACCTCCAATAATTACGATAACACTGGGATAGGTAAACCGGGATTATCTATAAGCCTAGCAGGTAATTCTCGAACACGAATAATAGTTCATGTTACAAGCAATGGACAAATAGGTGGTGGTCCAGGGGCAGGAGGATCTGGAGGATCAGGGGGGGCTGGAGGAGTTGGAGGAAATCCTGGTGGAGGAGCGACGACGCCGGGTACGAGGGGAGGTGATGCTAATAGTATAAATGCGTCAAACGGTGGTACAGCACCCAATGATAACAGCTCTGGTAAAAGAGGTGGACATGCTATAGATGTTTCGGGTTATAATACTAATAATGAAATACTTCACATAGGGTATCATACAAACGGGAATACTACGACATTATTTCCAGGTGGTGGCGGTGGCGGTGGCACTGGCGGTGGCGGTGGTGGTGGTGCAGGTGAATCAGGTGGTGGTGGTGGTCATGGTGCCCGGGGATTTAATAGATATACTTCTACAGAGTACGATACTTCGGGTAGTAATAGAACGTATGTTGAAATATACTACGACGAATTTACCTTTTATGATGATGGGTGTCGAGATGGATACACAAGGGTATACTGGAGAGGTAGTCTAGTTTACTACGACAGTAATGGCTGCTATGGTAATGCGAATGGAGCTTTCGGTAGCGGAAGTACAGTTACACAGAATCGAAATAGTGTCCATGGCTTTAACGCTACTTTAACTAAAGGTAATCGACGATCTTATGAGACAGATAACACAGAGGTTACAAAACGTTATGAGGTACAAAGTAACGATGCCCGGACATATTACGAAGGTGGAGACGGTGGATCCGGAGCTCGAGGTCATACTGGACAAACCGGGTACAACGGTCCAGCGGGTAAACACGGGGCTTATTTAGACTCCAATGGAAATAAACAATGGCCAGCCCAGAATGGGGCACAAAGTGATAAATCCGATGGAACTGTAGAGAATGCACCCGTTGGCGGGAGTAACCCCCCTACCACAAACATAACCATACGCGGTGGTGATGGTGGTAGAGGAGGTTACGGTGGTGCATCAGGTGGCGGTGGTGGATATGCAGCTGGTGGACGGGGTGGTGACTACGGTCAACAAGGTGCTTCTGGTGGTGATGGAAACTCTGGGAGAGCCGGTGTAACCACCGGGAACGACGCAGCAGGTGGTGCCTATAACGCACGTGGGGAGGGAGATGGACGAAGTGATGGTGGTTCAAGTTACGGTCGTACATCTGGTGGTGCTGGTCGTGCTGGAAAAAGTGGTGGTGACGGAGGACAACTCATTACTACAAATTCGCGAGTGACGGTAACATCTGGATCGTCCATATGATAATCTGTGTATATACTAAATGATACCACTCATTATTGGAGGTATTCTCATGTATGCCTTCTTTAATTCTCCAACAGAACAGGTACCCGGGTCAAAGAATTTCCACATGTCTGATGGTGCATCAGCTGCTATGTACAAACTTATGAAAGAGCGTGGCATGTCTGACGAAAACCTTAGACGCTTCGTCATCATGGAGGATTATTTACTCGAACTCGAAAAGATATCTGTATGTACAGGCATTCCTAGAATAGGTGAAGCTACGAGTATGTCCCAGCAAATTAAGGATTACTTTTTAGGATACGACTTTTCTTATCACACCTTTCATCTTAAACAGGTATCCGAACCTACTAAAATTATAAACAAATTTGTGTCATGTTAATCAGACCTTCGAGCAATTTGCGGTGTTTTTCACTATTGACAGTCATAGGATTATCAAAAATGTACATGATGAGATTGTTATCGTCTTTAGCTTCCTCTTCATGTGCCAAACAGTAAAAGTCGTTTCCGACCGTTCGTAAATAATCGGCAATTACATAGACTATAGCATCAAGAAGTTCCTCGGATGCCATTTCAAGCCACGAATCCTTTTTCGTTCCCCATGTTACTGTATCGTCCATAACACGTACACCATGACCATACTTAGATATTCCTAAATCTAGACGATTAATAACCTCTTCCCGGACTGTCATTTAGTAGTTTATGTCACTAAACTTTAACTAGGATTTCATTTTTAAAAATTGCGAATAACAATTTTTAAATATGAATTGTAATACTATTACTAAAACTCCATTAATTCAATACTATTACTAAAATTCCATTAATTCAATACTATTAATAACTCCAAACGCTAATAGCATTTAGTTGGAGAAGGCAAGACCACCCATACCAGACTGGATGCGGAG
>CEVH01032178.1_pt1 | contig 30201 bp, 31 predicted proteins | sample 356521 | NCBI WGS metagenome assembly CEVH01 (sample SAMEA2623446, study PRJEB7988) | marine metagenome | isolation source: saline water (ENVO:00002010), including
TTGGATAATTCAAAAAAATTTCTTATATTAGAGAATGATTCTTTTTTTACAAAAAATGTAGATATAGAAACATTGTTAAATTTTGATGGTGATTTATTAAATTTAGGATTTCCGAGTTGGATGGATGATGAAGATAACTTACCAGTTGATGAATATAGAAAACGTATAGGATTGGAATGGTTAGATAAACCAAATGGTATTTTAAAAAGAGATTATGAGAGTTGTTTATATGGAGCTCATTCATATCTTTTAAATCCATCTGGTGCAAAAAAGTTGATTGATAATTTACAAAATGGAATTGAACCTGCTGATATGTATTTAAACACCAACAATATAGAAATATATGATTTACTACCACATCCTGCTGAGGCAAGAAATGGAAAGAGTTTTATACAAAGGCATACCGAAAAAATAGTATGGGATTATTAGATAATTTATTTATATATACATTTGCTAAAGTAAAAGATGGATTAACAAAATATTCTGTTAATAACTTTTCTACAGAATCAAGCATAAAAGAATTAGTAAATGTGATAAATAAAGAAAATTATAAAAAAGTTGTTTTAGTTTGTAGAAGTGAAAATGAACCACATGCTGAACAATTTCCAAAAAAAGAATATTTGGAATACATAAAAGAAAACTCAAATAAAGAAGTAAAGATATTTTATCAAGACCCATTTCCAGCATCAGTACCAAACTTTTCAAATGAGTATATGGTAATTAGATTCGGATGGGATTCGGGTTCTGAGTTTGATAAATCAGTTAGTAATTCACACAAAACTGACTTAGGTGAGGGAACTAATATAATACTTTATAATAAAAATAAACAGATAAATCTAAATAGAAAATCAATTTTATGAATACAGTAGATAAACAATATCAAGGGTTTCTTAGAAAACTCATAATGTATGGAACTGAAAAAGATGATAGAACTGGTACAGGTACATTATCTTATTTTGGTGATACATTTAGACATAATATGGCAGATGGATTCCCACTTCTTACAACAAAGAAGATGGCAGTAAAATCTATGATTACAGAACTTAAATGGTTTCTAAGAGGTGATTCCCACATTGGTTACTTATTAGAAAATGGATGTAACATTTGGAATGGCGATGCGTATAAGAAATATTGTAGAGTAGTTGATTGGGATTTAGATGAACCATTATCAAAAGAAGAATTTATAGATAAAGTAAAAAACGATAAAGCATATTGGCATTACGGATTGTTAGGTCCAATATACGGAACACAATGGAGAAAGTGGGGTAATAAAACATATATAGACCAAATCAAAGAACTTATACAAAATCTAAAAGACAATCCAAATAGTAGGAGACATATAGTATCAGCTTGGAATGTTGAGGATTTAGATAAGATGACTTTACCACCTTGCCATTATTCATTCCAATGTTATGTAGCAAATGGTAAACTTTCACTTATGTGGAATCAAAGAAGTGTGGATGTATTCTTAGGATTACCATTTAACATAGCATCTTATGGATTACTCTTATTACTATTGTGTGAAGAGACAGGATATGAGCCAGGTGAATTGATTGGTTCATTGGGTGATGTACATTTATATAAAAATCACTTGGAACAAGCACATGAACAAATAAGAAGAGAACCCAAAAAATTACCAAAAATTAAATTATCTAATATTCATATATTAGAGGGTGAGTTTGATTATGAGATTTTGGATTATGAATCACATCCCACAATTAAAGCACCATTAAGTAATTAGTTATGAATTATCACGAAGATGACAGAGCACAAAGATTATTAGATGTATTTCCTTTAGATAAAGGACAAGTAAATATATCTTATATAAATTCAACTGAGCATATAGTTGCGTGGCACAAACACGAAAAACAAACTGACTATTGGATTTGTTTGAAGGGTAGTTTAAAAGTTGGATGGGCAACCGAAGAAGATGGTTGTGAATTCAAATACCTTTCAGATAAAAATCCACAAGTCTTAAAGATACCACCTGGTGTGTATCATGGTTATAAGGCATTAGAGCCGGGAACAATTTTAGCATATTATGTAACACAAAAATACGACCCATCAGATGAACATAGAAAAGAAGTAGGTGCATTTGATGAGGAGTGGAAAACTGAAAATAAATGAGTAAAAAATATAAAGTAATATTAATTAGCGGTGGGTTTGACCCCGTACACAAAGGTCATATTGAATGTATCCAAAACGCAAAAGAACTTGCGGATGAAGTTTGGATAGGACTTAACAACGATAGTTGGTTAAGAAGAAAGAAAGGTAAATCATTTATGAAAGAGCAAGAAAGAGCTTTCGTAATGGATAATATAAAAGGAGTGGATTGGGTTTATATTATGAATCCAAAAATACACAATGATGATACGGCATGTGATTTCATCGATGCATCAAGACACAAATGGATGAGAGAAAGAGGTGAATGGGAGAAAGGAATTATGGCTTTTGGTAACGGAGGTGATAGAGTTGCTGGTGGAGTTCCATCGACTGAAGAAGATGTATGTAATACTCTTGGTGTAGATTTGGTTTGGGGATTGGGAGATAAAGTACAATCCTCATCTTGGTTATTAGAAAAGTATAATAACATAGCAATATAATGAATTACAATAAACAATGGAAAGATTGGTTTGATGGAGGACATACCATATGGAGTGAGTATGGTTATAACTATCATTCATATAAAATAGTATCAGAACTATTACCAACATTAGATATACCAAAAGATGGAGATATAATTCAGTTTGGTTGTGGTGTTGGTGTTTCCATTGAAAAGTTATGTGAACTATATGGATATGATAGAGTTTATGGGTATGATATATTCAATCCACTAAATCATCCAAGAATCTTTTCTTTTGATGTACATAAAGAAGAACCACCAAAAACAAGTATAGCTTATTGTGATATAGATGTTGGTTCTGTTGCAAGAGATAAAGATATAAGATTTGATTTATTTAGTTATGCTTGGGATTACTTAACTACAGGTGGGTATATTTTAATAAACAATTCAGTAGTAGATGAGTTTAAGAAAAAACACCCACTATCTATACAAAATTCAGAAATAAAAAAATTAAATGAGTTCGACAACTCAGAGTTATGGAAAAATCCACATCAAAATAGATTAAACACAAAAACCTTAGTAAAGAAATTATGAATGTAAATATTAAACCTTTAGTAGAAGAAACACCAAACGATGCAGAGTTAGGTGCAAAAGTAAGAAAGATATATTGGGATAGAATAGATAAGATTGACCAACTTAATAAATGGAATGGTACAATCTATGAATCACCTGATGGTGGTGAAACTATTTATGAAAGACCATTTGGTTCTGATATATCAGAAAGAAAATTAGTAAAAGATAAATCACAATTAAACTTATTCGAATGACAAAAATAGTAACAGATAAAATTAAATTATCAAAGGTAGTTACGGATTTACCTAAAAACAAAACCGAAGAAGATGTTATATCAGCAGCATTATTTACTGCCTTAGAGAAAGAAAAAGGATTTGGTTTATCCGCAAACCAAATTGGTGTAGATAAAAGAATGTGTGTTATTAACATAAAAGAACCAATGGTATTGGTTAATCCAAAAATTGTTAAAAGAAGTGAAGAGGCAGTTCAATATATTGAAAGTTGTTTATCTCTTCCCAAAACAATGAGAAAACCAAAGAATACAGTTAGAAGTATTTCTATTACTGTTGAAACTGATAACTTAGGTACTGTAGAGTTTGGACCTGATGAAAAAGATAAGATTGGTACAGAAGGTCATAATTACTTTGCTGATGAAGGATTATTAGAATGTGTTGTTGCTCAGCATGAGATAGACCATTTAGATGGGATATTGATTACTGATTCTGTAAGAGCATATAACATCCAAAGAGTATCGGAAAAGAAATATGGTAGAAATGATAAAGTTATGATTAAATCTCCTGATGGTGAAACTGATTTTGTAAAGTACAAAAAAGCACTACCATTATTGGAGAAAGGATATCAAATTGTATAAAACGAAACGAAACGATGGCAAAATTAATATTTAAGTATAGTAACGGATGGAAGCAGAATGTTAGGGAAGCAAACGAAATAAAGTTTGATGTACCTGATGATATGAATATCAATGAATATAAAGCCGTAATGATAAGAATGGCACATTCGTTAGGTTACTCACCAAAATCCATACAAAAGGCATTTGGTGATTTAGAAGATAGTGGAGAAGATATAAAAACTCTACTAAAGGATATAAAGAATGTTTAAAGAAATTAAAGATAACTTACTACAAGTTAACCTACTTAATCAATCTATAATTGAGTTATTGATTGAGAAAGAAATCCTCACTAAAGACGAAGTTGAGGAAAGGTTATTCCAAAACCAAAAGTTGTTTATAGAAACAGCTAAAGAATTCGCAAAACTCATCAACGAAGCAGATAAATTAAAAAGAAGGGTTCAAACTACTGATGAGGAATTATTGGACATGTATTTTGGTCCAATAGGACAAGCATAAAAAAAATATGATTTTATTTGGATATATGAAAAATTTTTCGTATATTAGTTATGTTTAATCAAAAGGAGAAATACCGTATGAGAAGAACAGTAATAATTGCGTTAGTACTTTCAATACTATCGTTTGGAATGATAGATTCCGCAACAACAAATACCACAGATGACCAAATATGGTTACAGATGGTAGAAGATGAAAAACTCAGAAAAGAAGCTGAGGAACTCAAAATCAAACAACATCACGAAGATGAACTTAATCGATTCTTAAATGATGTAGGATTTAGAGAAAGTGGTAATAGATATGATATTACAAACACTTGGGGATATATGGGTAAATACCAATTTGGTAAATCAACATTAAAAGGTTTAGGATTTAATGTTACTCGTAAAGAATTCCTTAACAACCCACAACTACAAGAAGAAGCAATGATGGCTTTACTATTACACAACAAAGAAAAACTACAAACTTACATTGATACATTTGATGGACAAACAATCAATGGTATGTACATTTCGGAAAGTGGTATATTAGCAGCTGCACATCTTGGAGGACAGGGTTCAGTAAAAAGATACTTTAAAAATGGTAAAGTTTTTAAAGATGCTTATGGTACAAAAATCACATCGTATATGAAACAATTTAGTGGATACGATATTAAATTAAATTAAATGGTTATAGAAATAATTTTAGGAGTATCGGTAGTTTTTAATATAGGACTACTTATAGGGGTTAGAAACCTACTTAAACAAAACGAACAATTAGAAGATGATTTAGTTGGTACAATCAATGGTGTTGTACAAACTATTACTGATGCTAATGAAAGAATGCAAGCAGCAGATATCAGAGGTTCTTTTGAATCCGATGATGAAGTGGGTACTGTATTTACAGAACTCAAAGGTATAGTAAAAGAGTTAAACGAACAATTTAAATAAAATATGCCCAAAAAAAGAAGAAAAAAATCGAAGATGTATTTCGGTTCACCTGCTCAAGAAGCAATTATCGAATACAACAAATGTAAAGACCCAAAAGAAAGGTCTAAGATTTATCAAGAAAGAATTAAATATCCTTTTGAAAAATTAGCAGAAAATGTTTTAAATACATTTAAGTTTACTTACTTCGATGTACCAAAAAAAGATGTTCAAACTGAAGTAGTTTCTACAATGGTAGAAAAAATGCATATGTACAAAGAAGGTAAGGGTAGGGCGTTTTCTTATTTTACTATTATTGCTAAGAATCATTTAATTCTAAAGAATAATGGTAACTATAAGAGATGGCAAAAAAACGCATTGATATCCGAAATGCCTCAAACTTGGAATCCTGAAAATGATTTTGTAGAATCACAACAAAACGAAGAATACTCAGAGTTTAGACAAATAATGTTAGATTATTGGGATAAAAACCTTACTGTTGTTTTTTCAAAGAAAAGAGATATCCAAATAGCAGATGCAGTATTGGAATTATTTAGAAGAGCAGATTATATAGAAAACTTTAATAAAAAACATCTATACCTTCTTATCAGAGAAATGACAGATTGTAAAACTCATTATATTACCAAAGTTGTAAATGTAATGAAACAGCATCAAAAGAAAATGTTGAATTCATTTTTAGAAGGAGAAGTAATTGAAGATAACCCAAATCAGTTTTGGAATGAGGAAGAATATTTATGATGATTATATTATTGGAATCTCTTTTGGATTTCATGATTCAGCAGTTGCACTAATACAAAATGGAAAAGTTTTAAATGCGGTAGAAGAAGAAAGATTTACTGGTATAAAACACGATAATAGTTTTCCAATAAATTCTATCAATTGGATTTTAAAAGAAAATAAAATAAACGGACAGCAAATATCTGCCGTATGTTATTATGAGAATCCAAAACTGAAATATGATAGAGATAAAAAATCCTATTGGAAATATTTTTGGAAGAATCCATTTAAATTTCCAAAGAAAACAGACCCACTTAAGCCATTAGAAGATATATTTCCTAACGCTAAAATATTAGTAGGAAATCACCACTTATCTCATTTAGCATATTCCTACTTTACATCAGATTTTAAAGAATCAGCTATACTATCGGTAGATGGTGTTGGTGAGTGGGATACTACTGTGATGGCTTATGGTAAAGAAAATATTATTAGTAGAAAATCAGAAGTTGTGTATCCACATTCATTAGGATTACTTTACTCTACAATAACAGCATTCTTAGGATTTAAACCAAACGAAGGTGAGTATAAGGTAATGGGATTGGCACCATATGGACATCCTGCTTTTTATGAAAAGAAATTTAGAGAATTAATAAAAGAAACAGAGGATGGTTTTGAATTAAATATGGATTATTTTTCTTATCATTATTCTGATAAGATTATGTTTAATAAAAAGTTATCTAAATTATTTGGGATACCAAATAGATTACCAGATGAAAGGATTTCGGATAAACATAAAAATATAGCAGCTGCATTACAATACACATATGAGTATCATTTCTTTAAATTACTAAATAAGTTATATACAAAAACCAAAACACCAAACTTATGTTTGAGTGGTGGATGTGCATACAATGGAACTGCCAATGGTAAGATTCAAAACAGAACACCATTTAAAAACATATGGATTCCACCAGCACCATCCGATGCTGGTTCTGCTATTGGGGCAGCTCTAAACTATTGGAATCACATTACAAATGATAGAAAAGAAAATAAAACACCATTCTTAGGTCCATCTGAAAAACTATTAGATATTGTAAGCGTTGTAAAAGATAATGAAGATAAGATATTCTACGAAGCATTATCCGATGAAGAGTTGTTTCCAAAAGTAGCTAAACTTATATCAGAAGGAAACATCATTGGTTGGGTTAGAGGTCAATTAGAGTTTGGTGCAAGAGCATTGGGTAATCGTTCTATCTTAGCAGACCCAAGAGACCCACAAATGAAGAAGAGAGTTAATATGGTTGTAAAGAAGAGAGAAGGGTTTAGACCCTTTGCTCCTATGGTTTGTTATGAAGATATGAAAAGATTCTTTACTCCAAATGTAGAAATACCTTATATGAATCAAATCGTAAAGGTAAAAGAAAATCATCAAACTAAATTACCAGCTATTACACACACCGATGGTTCGGCAAGAGTACAAACACTTAGAGAAGATTTTAATCCTAAGATGTACAAACTTCTAAAAGAATATCAGAAGATTACAAAGTATCCAATACTACTTAACACATCATTTAATCTTAAAGACCAAACTATGGTTAGAGATACTCAAGAAGCAATTGACACGTTTATGAATTGTGATATGGATTTCTTAGTTGTTGATAATATTTTTATATCCAAAAAAATCATTTAGTTAACAATTACATAACGTTTTCTTAACATTGGTATATTTATAATAAAGGAGGAATTATTATGAAATACTTAATGACATCCATCCTCCTACTCTTTTTCATTCCGCTCTTTGGACAAGAATCCAAAGTTATAGAGAAGGTGGATGATAATCTTTATGAATACCGAGCTTACAACGAAGATGGTTCGGTTCATCAAAAAGGAATGTACATTGAATCTCAAGATGGAAAACTATTAGTCCATTCTTATTGGAGAGATGATGTAGGAACTAAAGCTTTATATAATAGAGGTAAGTTAGTTTGGATTAAACCAAAAAATCAACCTCGTTATACTTATGAACAGATAGAGTATGAACAAATGAAAGCTGAAATCAAACGATTGAAGGAAATTGTGGCTCTAAATGACTAATCGTAATTCAAAGTGATTAGTAAATAAACCCAACCCCGTAAGGTTGGGTTTTTTGTTTGACACTCGATATGGTTCGCACATTGGGTGTGAAAATCAAAAACGAACTTTTTACTTAATATATACTATAGTTATTCTTTGGACAGTCCGTTGTTTTGTAATATGAGAAAGTTATTTTTCCAAATTAAAACAAAGGAGTAATATATGGAATTTCTTAAAAAGATTGGCTCTTGGGCTAATCATCTAACAGAAATCGGTATAAGTGTTATCGCTTTAGGAGTAGTATTAGAAGTATTATTCAAAGGTGCTAATATTCCTTTCTGGCCTGAGGTATCTGTAGTGGACAACATTATGGGTATATTAGGTGGATTGAGTAACGAAGGTCTACTTGGTTTAGTAGGTGCATTCGTTTTATACCACATTCTTAAAAAGAAAGCTTAAGAATTAAAACCATAACCGGTTAAGATACTAAAACCTCTCAGAAATGGGAGGTTTTTTTATTTCCAATATTTATAGTAAGATAATGTATAAAAATTATGAGTACAGATTTTCAATTATTTCCTGGTAAAGATTTAAGTGGATTGTTTAAAGATATCTACGATAACCAGCAAAATAAGAAACAAAGAATATCAGAACTAATTGCTGAGATGAAAAAGGTAATTAGACATTCTGGGGATATGGCAGTAATAGGTCCAATCATAAAAGATTTAGTAGATACATCTGTTAGAAACGATGAATCACTAATTAAGATGGCAGCTATTGCACAAAGAATGATAGCTTCTAAGGATAAAACAATCGGTGAAGATGGATTCCTTACAGATAAAGAAAAAGAACAATTACTACAACAATTAGAAGATGTGGTTGGTGAAGTTGCAGATGAACAAGAAGCTAAGGTTGATGAATTGACTAGTGAAGTTGAGGAATTAAAACAAAAGGTAAATAAATAATGGAAAGAAATAGAAGTTCATTTTTTTCAAGAAGAATAATGGATGCTATTACCGATAACGAAACAGAATCGTTTAAAGGTGTAGTAGTTAACGTTATCTTAGATGATGATAACGAATTGGTAAAGGATGGTAAAATTCCAAACGGTAGAGTTGGTTGGATACAATTTTTACCGATGAATAAAAAGTTTTTCTCTGGTACTAAAGGTGATTTATTTGCATCACCGATGGATAAAAATTTTAATACCTTACCAATCAAAAATGAAAAGGTAGATATAATAGAAACGGCAAGTGGTTACTTTTATAGAAGAGGTGGTGAGAACTTAAGTCCAAACGTAGATACAGCTGATGATGTATTAGAAAGGTTATTTAAACCACCAAAATCAAAATCAGGAAATACATCTCAAAATTATCAATCAACATCCAATACTGGTATAGCTAATAAAGATACATCTGATGATGAGAAAACTGGATATGGTGATGTTTTCGAAGAGCAAGGTAATTTTATTCATCCATTACGATATTATGAAGGTGATTCATTAATTCAAAGTAGATTCGGTCAATCTATGAGATTTAGTGGATACAATAATACCGAAGATTCACTATCACCAACTATTATACTAAGAAACAGAGAAAATGATATATCTCAAAATGAAATAGAAACTGGATTAATAACAGAAGAAGATGTAAACAGAGATGGTTCTGTTATTGTATTATCATCGGGTGATTATAAATTAGATTTCCAACCAGGCGTTGTTGATGATGGTGGTTCATCAAATTTTGAACAAAAACCAAATTCGTTTACTGATTATCCATCAGAACTAATTGGTGACCAAATATTAATTAATAGTGGTAGAGTTATAATATCGGCTAAAGAATCCGAAATGATTTTTTATTCTAAAGGTAATTATGGATTTACATCAGATGGTAGCTTATCAATAGATAATAAAGGTGGGATGATAGTTAATACAGATGATGATGTATTATTTGTAACAAATGGTAGTAACTATACAATAGAAAGTGAGCAGGGTGAAATTCACTTAGGTAATGGTGGCTCTGAAGAACCATTAGTATTGGGTGATACGTTAGTTGACTTACTAAATGAATTATGTTCGGAACTACAAGTAATGAATCACCCAACCCCAGCAGGTCCATCTGGTCCACCTGTAAACGCCGCTAAATTTGCAGCTATAGCAAGTAAACTAAATACGATACTAAGTAAGAAAAACTTCGTAGATTAAAATGAGTTGGGGTATATTCAAGTCAAATATGAAAAGGTATATGGCTAATCCTATTGGAGTAGCTACATTAGATGCCTTTGCTAAAAAACTTACATTTGAATATGATATGTGTATGCGTAGGGGTATTCAAGGTATCAACTTATGTACAATCCAAAAAGGAAATGTATCTTTAATGGAACAACTGGTAAAGGTTGCTCTACTACAATGTTTTGCAATACAACAACCAGCATTTCCACCACCAACATCTCCAATAATAAAAAATTTAGGTCCAGCGGTAAAAGCTTATTGGGCTGGTGCAACAATGAATCCGTTTCCAATACCACCAATACCAGCTCCTGGTTCAATACAAAATATTGTGGTAACTCAAAATATTTGTATAAGTCCTGGCACTTGGCCTGTACCAATCCCCCTACCAGCGGTATTATCATCAAATTTTTTTATTGATATATTTGTACTATCAGCACAAATACATTTATTAACATTAAAGGGAATGATTTATACAACATCTTTATACCCATCGGCACCTTCACCAATACCTGGTCCTGGTATAATTAATTGGAGTGCTTATATCATACCGGGTGGTAGATTACCATCTGATGATAGTGATGATGATGGTGGAAATACTGATGCAAATTCGGATTGGCAATTTGTAGGTACAGAAGAGCCTCCAATGAAAAATATAAAGAAATTTAGAGCAAATGAAATTTATAATAGTGGTGATGTGATTGAATCAGGTGGTAAGTATTATATAGCACAAAACCCAGAAAAGAATGGACAAAGGTGTTGGAACATCCCATTCTAAGACTAAAATATTATTAGTGTATATTTATATTAAAACAGAAAACAATTATGGATTCGAAAAAATTAGTAAAAGTAATCAAAGCGTTAGTAGAAGCTGAGGTATCTAAAAGACAAGAAGTTTTTCTAAAGAAAACTTTTCCTAAGATTTTAGATGAAGCAGTAAAAGCAAGAATGAAAACTATTACTTCTAATAAAACAGAAGAAGTAGACCCGTTTTCATTAGCTAATGCAGTATTAGAAGAAGATAGAAAAGAATCTCAACCAGTTGTTGAGAATCAAACATATACTAAGAACCCTATGTTAAACCAAGTACTAAACGAAACTCTTCAGAGTGGTGTTACTGATACAATGGATAAAACAGTTACATTTGGAACACACAATGTTATGGCTGCTGGTGGAGGAACACCTGTAGGACAAAGTGGTATCCAATCTTTTAGAGAAGAAATGGCTCAAAAGATGGGATTACAACCAATGGGACAACAATCAGCACCACAACCACAAGGTTTAGGAGTACAGACTGGTGTGCCTGGTTTAGATAAGATTCTTAACAGAGATAATTCAGAGCTTGTAAAAGCGATGACTAGAAAAAGAGGAGTAGGAGCATAAAATGGCTTATGAGTTGAATAAAAAGATTGTAATTGATACTGAGGAGTTTAACAACTACGCAGTAGGTATTACTCTACCAATACAAAAGGGAGATGAAGGATACTTCAGACAATCTTTTAGAACATTCGACCAAGTCCGTTCCAACTTAAAAAATTTATTACTTACCAAAAGAGGAGAAAGAATATTTCAACCAGACTTTGGAAGTGGGTTACATGATTTGTTGTTCAATCCTGCAACAGAGAAATTTGAAGAGGATTTGGAAAACACTATTAATGGTGCAGTAGCTAAGTGGTTACCTTATGTTATAGTAGAAGATATTAACATTGATATAAGTAAAGAGATGACTGATAATAATCAAGCTAAAGTATCTTTGAAGTTTAGACAAGAAGGAGACCAAACGTTAGATACACTAACATTTTTGGTAGAGGAATAATATGGCATTAAATAATCAAATAAAAAGTTTTAAGGATAAGGGTAGGGATATCAAATATCTTAATAAAGATTTTGTAGATTTTAGAACTAACCTAATCGAATTTGCTAAAACTTACTTCCCAACAACGTATAATGATTTTAATGAATCATCTCCAGGTATGATGTTCATTGAGATGGCATCATATATTGGTGATGTATTAGGATATTACATAGATGATACATTAAAAGAATCATTACTGACTACTGCTGAAGATAGAGAAAATATATTTGAGTTATCTAAGATGATGGGTTACAGAGCCAAAGTAACTTCACCAGCCACAACCAAACTAAGTGTATTCCAATTGATACCATCAAGAAGATTAACTAATCCAATCTCATCGGGTGATTTAGCATTTGAACCTGATACTGATTATTATCTAAGAGTAAAAGAGGGTATGGAGTTGGATGCTGATGGTGTACAATTCAGAACAACAGAATTATTAGATTTTGCGGATGCAGAAGATAGAGAGATAACCGTATATGAAAGAGATATAGATACTAATAATCCTAAATTTTATTTAGTAAAAAAATACGTTGATGTAATATCAGCTACGGAAAAACAAATAGAAATTACATTTGGTTCATCTCAAGAAGAATATGCAAGAATAGATATACCTGATACAAATATAATAGATATCTACGATGTTAGAGATGCTAATAACAACAGATATTATAAAGTACCATACTTAGGACAAGAAATGGTTTATGTGGAGTATTCAAATACCGAAGGACAGGATAAAGATTTGTTTCAATTTAGAGATTCAGTAGCATCTATTTTAAAACTTATAAAAACTCCACGAAGATATAAAGTAGTTACAAATCCAAATGGTACAACTACAATTCAATTTGGTAGTGGTGATGGTGGTAAAAATGATGAACTATTAATTCCTACATTTAAAAACGTTGGTTTGGGATTAAATAACTCAATAGATAAGTTAGGAGCATCATTTGACCCATCGAACTTCCTACTTACTAAATCATATGGGCAATCACCAAAGAATACTGTAATGACTGTAAAATATTTAGTTGGTGGTGGTGTAGAATCAAATGTTGGTCAAAACAAAATACAAAGAATTACTAAAGTTGAGTTTGATGAAGATTTATCAGCATTCGATGATGGAGCTAGAAACCTTTATTCTACTGTAAAAAATTCATTAGCAGTAGATAACGAACAACCAGCAACTGGTGGTAGAGGGGCAGAAACATTAGAAGAAATTAGAGAAAATGCTATAGCTAACTTTGGTTCACAAAACAGAGCAGTAACATCAAAAGATTATCAAGTTAGAGCATTATCAATGCCACCTAAGTTTGGTAACATTACAAAGGCATTTTGTGCAGCAGATGGCCAATTAGATGACAACTCACCATCTTCTATACTTGCTTCACCAACCGCATTGAATGAATTTTCTAAGTTGGTGCAAGATTTACAAGCTGATGGTAAGAATACTGATAAGCAAATTAAAGAACAAGTTTCTAAATTCTTATCAAATAAAAAATCAAATATAAAAGAAAAGAATAATCCATTTGCAGTAAACTTATATGTTTTAGGATATGATTCTAATAAAAAATTAACTTCTCTTAACAGAGCAGTAAAGGAGAATTTAAAAACATATATGAATGAGTTTAGAATGTTAACTGATGGTGTAAATCTTTTAGATGGATTTATTATAAACATTGGTTTAGATTTTGAAATCAGAGTTTACAGAGATTATAATAAAAGAGAAGTATTAACAAATTGTATTACGGCTCTTAAAGAATATTTTGAAATAGATAAATGGACATTCAATATGCCAATCAATATTGGTGAAGTTGAAATGTTAATAGGAAATATAGAGGGAGTACAATCCGTAGTTAAAACAGAGTTTAAAAACTTATGTGGAGGTACTTCAGGTTATTCACCAAACGCATATGATATCACTGGAGCAACGAAGAATAAACAAATTTATCCATCGTTAGACCCATCGATATTTGAATTTAAATATCCTGATAGGGATATAAGAGGGAGAGTTGTATAATGTATTATTTTTTAACCGCATCTAAAGACGCTAGTATATTTCTTCAACAACCAACTCAAAATACTGGGTTGGATGAAATATTAGAAGTGTCTAAGGTTTATTATGGTTCACTTAAAGATACAGCTAGAAGTTTAATAAAATTTGATACAGATTCTCTTTCAACAAAACTTTCTGATGGTAGTGTAACTATGAGTGTTGCTGAGTTAGTACTTAGAGAAACAGAACCAACAGAAATTCCTCTATCATATTCGTTAGAAATAAATCCTGTTTCACAAAGTTGGGAAATGGGTAATGGTACTCGATTTGATGATATATCAACAAGTGGTGTAACTTGGAATTACAGAGATAGTGGTTCTAATTGGTTACCAACCAATGTACCAAGTAGTGGTAGTGCAACTGGTTCGTATGATGGTAAGGGTGGTATGTGGTACACCGCATCCCAAGCTACTCGTTCATATGATTATGAATCAACAGATTTAGTTGTTGATGTATCTTCATCACTTTCATTTTGGTTAGATGATGGATATCCAAATGAAGGATTTATTATAAAGCACGAATCACAAAAAGAAAACAATGATATTGATTATGGACAATTAAAATTCTTTAGTAAAGAAACACATACAATATATCAACCAAAGATTAGAATCGGTTGGGATGATAGTAGATATGAAACTGGTTCACTACAAGCGTTACCAGAAGAATACAAAGTATCATTGAAGAGATTGAAAAAATCATATAAAGCCGGTGGAAGATACGATATAGAGGTATTCGCAAGAGAGTTGTATCCACAAAAAACTTTTCAAAACACATTTGGATACTCCACAGGCAGCTTACTTCCAACATCATCTTTCTACCAAATAAGAGATAACGAAAGTAATGATATCATTATTCCTTTCGGTGATTATTCTAAATTAAGTACTTATGGAAACAAAAGTAGAATTAGTTTAGATACAACAAATTTTGAAGTAAATAGAAGTTATAAGGTAGAGTTAAAGATAGAACGCAGTGGTTCATCTGAATACTTTGATGATGATTATATATTTGAAGTAACTGAATAATGGCATTAGAAAAAGAAGTACGAATTGAAGAACTAAACTCAAGTGGTTCTAAAGCTATAAAATCCATTGACCCATATGGAAGGCATAATTATTATGCTGAACAGATGAAGGAATCGAATGGTTCTATGGATGGTGAAATTAGCGGTAAACTTCGTAGACCAAAGTATGATGAAGAACAACTACTATTAGCAATAGATACTGAAGTAGATGAACTAATACCATCTAAACCAAAAGATTTACCCGATGTAGTTTTAAAAGAAGAATATGATGCATTACAGAGAGATGTAAATAGATTAAATGATATTATAGCTGATTTGAGAGCACAATTAGCATCAGGTGCATCTAAGATACAAGAATTAGAAGCACAGATAGCTGGATTGAGAGCAGAATTGGATGGGGCATTGTTAAGGGTAGCTGTAGCAGAAAACTCAGCAGAAGCATCAGCTGATAAATTTGCACAAACTTCTATTGACTTACAACAAGCTATTCAGAAATCAGTAGCAGAAGCAATAGAGAGAGTTTCGTTAGAAGCGCAGGTAGAAGGTTTAACTGCACAAAAAGAAGCTTTAGTAAATCAGGTTAGTGCATTAGAATCGCAAGTAGCTGGTGTACAATCACAACTACAAGCGGGTGGTGAATCTGCTGGTGGTGTATTTACTGCTAGAATCGCTCCGGAGGGTGAAGATGATAAACCAGATATATATTTTTATAGTACTAAAAAAGCAAAAGGTGGTAAGGGATGGATAAACGGACCTGAGCTTATACTACTAAACTCAAGCGAAGAACCTTTAACATTTAATTTTACAAATACAGCATCTTGGTTGCAAACTCCGGGTTCAGTAACAGTTCAATCTGGTGAACAAAAAAAGATAATATTGGTATCAAAACGTAAAGCAACAAGTAATGGTGATAAAGATAAAGATTATAGAGGTCAATTAACTATAAAGGCTGGAAGTGAAACTTTATCATTTGAAGCATTAAATAGAAATCACAAAGGTAAGAAAATTATTTGTGAAGAACTATTTAGACAAGGATATCTACCATTTGAATATTACATAGCAGATGAAAGATGGGGTGATATGATGTTTGAAAAAGACCCACGATTAGTGGTTGGTTATATGATGTGGTCTAGACCAATTGTTGAATGGATGAGAAGAAATCCAAACCATATATTAATTGATATATTTTATAATACACTTTCCAAATATTGGTGTGCATGGATGGCAGACCAAATGGGAGTAAAAGTAAAAGAAAATCATATATGGGTTGGAAAATTAATTCATAACATATTTGGACATGGATTAAGTAAATTTGTATATGATAACTTTGGTGGTGAACGAAGATACAGAGTATTAAAATATTTAGAAGCAAAAAATGGCAATTAAAGATTTTAAAGAAATATTACAAAAGGAAGCTAAGCGAATTGATATCAAAGATAGAAAAATCTTTGAAAGAGGAAGAATGCCTGCTTTCTTTGGTAGAGGTGTAACTGATACTATTGAATTTATTCTTTATGATAATGGAGATAACCAATTACCACAAGGTGAAAATGGAAAAATGGTAAGATACATCAATATTTCTGAAATAGATAATATCAGAAATTATCTCTTAATTGCTAGAGGTGCTACCTCAAATAAAGCACCTGAGTTTTTTGTAGATGTAGAAAAACTTATAAATGAAGCTGGATACAAAAATGGTTTATTTAGAACACAAATTACATTATTGAACAAAAGAGTAGGTAGTGAACATTTTCAGAACAAAGTATGGATACACGAAATATCACCATCACGAACTGAGGTAAGAGTGTTACCACTTAAAACTGAAGATAAAATATTACAAAAAGATTTAAGAGATAGATACAAAATACTTTTAGAGAACGGAGAGTTCAGAGATGATGTTTTAAATAGATTAGATGGGTTTATTGATGCAATTGATGCAAATGTTGTTCTACGAAGAATTAGAGCTTTATATGGACAAGATTGGATAAACAATGTAAAAAAAGAATTTAGAATAGAAGATTTTGATGGATTCATAAATGATGTAACTATAAAAGCAAAACAAGCTATTGGGTATTTTATTAGTAATAGAGGATATAAATTTGGAAGCGCCGGTTATGGGAAACCAATGTTAGATGAATTAACATCAGGACCTGGTGATAGAAAAAGAAGAAACAGAAGAGGTAGAAGAAGAAAACCAAATACTCAAAGATTGGATATTGCTACTTTACAAAAAAAATCTATGGAGATAATTTGTGATAGTATTAGATTTAATTTACCAAAAAGAAATTTACAAATACAAAATACTCCAACAATTACAAAGTTAGAAAGTAGAGATAAGATAAATACAATATTACAAACATTTGGTACATCTAAAAAAGTGGATACAAAGGTAACAAGAAATGTAAAAGTTGTTAAACCATTAAAGGTTGTAAAGGCTAGTGTTACAACACAACCCGTAAAACCAATAGAAGAACCAGCTGACCCTAAACCAATTAAAGTAACTACACCTCCAAAAAAATATTATTTTTATCATGTTTTTTACAAAACAAGAGGATTTGGTGGTTTTGGAAGAAGAGGAAAAACGACTGTAATTAAATATAAAGATATGAATGGTGATGTAAATTCATTTACACTACCTATGGGAAGAAAAATTCCTAAAATATGTGCTGAGGAAGGAAGTGTAAAAGCAAGTCCATCTAAGGGTGTAATTATTAGAAAAACAGAATTATGTGAAATAATAACCCCTTTACCAAAATTTGTAGAACCAAAACCAAAGCCAAGACCTGATTTAACAAAAGAACAAAAAGATATAATTAAAAACATTAAAATACCATTTCCAATTAAATTGGATACACCAATTAAGTTTGCGATTGATGAAGATGAAATCAAAAAAAATATTAAAAAAAGTTTTGGTAACTTAAATTTTCCAAAAATAAAGTTTCCAAAATATATAGGAGCACCAGGCGCAACAGGAGATGCTGGAGGAGCTAGAGGATACAGATTACCATTTGGACCAGGTGGGATTACACCTAAAGTTGGTTTCGGTGGATTTCCAACTATTAAGACAAATCCATTTAGTCCAAAACCACCATCAAAGCCAAAATCATCACCACCGCCAAGACCAAAAAGAAAAGGGAGAAGTTCAATTTTTACTAAACCAAAATCAACACCAGTGGTACAAACACCACCGACAGATATTTTGAAAAATTTATCAAACCCAAGAATTTCATTTGCTCAAAGAAAAAGAAAAGTATTTGGTAGAAGTAGAATGACACAAGGCTCAGGTAGAGCAAGAGTACCATTTAGTGGTGGTAGACCAACAACACCAACACCATCTCCTTTTAGTAGGAGTCCGTTAGGTGGCCGTGGTGGAAGAAGGAGAAGTGGTAGACGATATGGAGGATAATAGATAATTATGTTTGGAAGAAGAGGAAAAAGTAGATTTGGGAGTTTAGCTTCGAGCTATGGGACTAGTTCAAAAAAGAAAAAGTCATCATTTTTTGGTGGGACTAAGAATTTGAACAACCAAGTTCGTGCTGGATTGAGTAGTATAAAAACTCAAACTAATTATACGAGTCCAGCAGCTTCATCTTTTAATATCAAAAAGAGTGCACAAGCAACCCCATCAGCATTTAATCGAAATCCGTTTTCACCTATTCCTAAACAAATTATCCCAAGAAAACAACCTTCATTTACACCACCATCTCCACCAGCAGCTGAACCACCAAAATCACAACCTAAAGTTGTAAAGAGGCAAACACCACCTGCTACAAATGTGATAAAAAGAAGTCCCGCTAGACAAACACCACCGGCAACTCAAAATTTAATGCCAAGAGGTGCTAGTATGACTACTTCAAATTCAAACCCTAATCTTGCTAGATTCGGTGATAGAGGATTTGAAGATGTGATGACATATTCACCACCACCAAAAAAGAATGTAAAAGTTAGAGGAGTTGTACGTTCACAACCAGCTAGGGCTGATTTAACAAATAGACAAGATAGTAGAATACCAGTCGGTGATAGTAGACCAGCTAATGAAAATATCCGACCAATGGCTGAGATATTACAAGATGTTGCTGATAGAGCGAGAGTGAGGGATTTAGAAAATCAAGGGTTAAGTGCAGCTGAACTTAGAAATACTAGAGGTGTAATAGAAAATAGAATTGTACAAAATGTTAGAGAGGGTAGGGACCCTGGTGCTGGAATTAGAGAAAGAGATTTAGCATTAGCTGGTGAAGAGTTAAGAGATGCTAGAGGAAATAGATATACAAGCGGTGTTGTTAAATTTGATAGAGGACAACAAATATTACCAAAAGTAGTACCAGTAGGTAGTGATGTATTAACTGTAAGTGTTAAAACAAAACCAGGTAATTGTGAAGTATTAGTTAATGGATTACCACAAGGATTAACAAAGTTAACACCTACAATCTTAACGTTTACCGCAAAGGAAACGATAGGTGCTGGTAAATCAATTACTGTAAGAAGAAATGGATATAGAAGTAATGAATCATATAGAGTTGTTGGTAGAATAGAGCAAAAAACAACTGTAATAGAAAAGAAAGTTTTAGATGATTCAATTGATGATTTTAGCATAGGGCCAGGTCGTGAATTCGATGATGATAGTAGAAGGAATAGAGATGAATTTGGTGAAAGATTTAGAAACTATACTCGAGCTGGTGATTTATTAGCTGGAGAGGGGTTCGGTTTTAATCGTTTTGCAGATGAACCAAGACCAAAACCATCTCCAAGACGTCCAAAATATAAAACTATAAAACAAAGAATAACAAAAGAAAAATTTGTATTTGATTTTCTTCACTATGTTGATGGTAAATTAGAAAATAGTGAGAACAATCAAACAACTTTATTTAAAACTGCATTTTTTGATTTAGTAGCAAATTCTACTGGTGGTAATGATGAAGATGAGCAAGATGATAACAGTACTACAATAGATGATGGACCACCTAAAAAGAAAGTACCTGAACTTTTAGTTCTTACAACCGATGGTAGTAATGATGATGGTACAGAACTAACACAAGGGTATTCAGCGGTTATTACACAAGGTGATGGTGTAAAACGAATTAATAGTAATACTTTTAAAGGAAGAGCAGGAACTTCATTTAGTATTACAATAAGAGCTGCGGCTCCTGATAGATATAGAATTAAATATTTTGATGTATTAAAAGGACAAATAGTTGATGAAGATAGTAAAGGATTTGAAAGAGTTAACGCTCAAGAATTAAATTTAGATGTTGGAATTCCGATTACTGTATTAATTAAATATGAAAAAGTAGTACCTATATTAATACCATCGGTAACAATTAGTCCATCTAGCTTCAAATACAATTTAGCTAAACCACAGAAATTAAATTTAGGATACGATTCTGAAAATTGTGATAAAGTAACATTTAAACTAAACAAAACTAATCTAACAGATACAGATGAGGCTGGTGTATTTACAATCAGTAATTCAATGTTCAACTCAGGTGTTGGGCAATATGTGGGTTATGTTTGTCCATACAATGAAGGATATGGAGATGGTGTACCTCAGAAGTTTACTATTAATGTTGTAAATGAAGTAGCAGTAAAAACTCCTGATATTGTAAATATATCTTATCCTGAGTTACTCAAAGGTGCTGACTTTAAAGGATATGATGTTGATTTTACAGTATCTTATCAATCCGTAAATACTAACTTTGTAAATTTATATTTAGGCGATAAATCAAAACCATATGGTAAGTTTGCACCAACTCAATCCGTTAATTTCAATGTACAGAGTGTACTTAAAAAATTAGGTACAAAGTTAAAAGAAGATGAAGATGAAGTAAAATTCACCATACTATTACAACCACACAATACATCTACAAAAAAAGAAGTTGTTGGTAAATTAGAATCAATTGAAATTACATTTGTAAAATCAGATATTGATTTACCAAGAGAAGATGTAGTTGACCAAATATGCGATGCATTTGATTTAAATTTAAATTTATTTGAAGATGAAACATCCAAATATTTAACTCACTTAGCACATTTTGGGGATGGTGAAAATAAACTTATTGCTAACTGGGATACTGATGATGTAACTTTTAGAAACTTTAAGTATGATGAATTAAGAGATAAATTTGTACCAGAATATGTTAAAGGTGGATTTAATTCATTAGTTCTGAAAATGTACGAACCTCTTGGAAAGGAAATACAACCAAACCAAGAACTTTGGATTTCTAAAATAATTACACAACCAATTATAGATGAGGTATCAATCGTTGATGATTCAGAAGAATATTGTGTACCATTAAAAGGGCCAAACTTTGGTATCAATGAATGTGGTTCACCTGCGGATACTGGATTCGAACTTATAGATGAATTAGTAGCAAGTGGTTCTCAATCATCAGCAAAACTTATAGATACTTTCGTATCATCTTCTGGTGTTAATACTCAGAAACTAAACATAGAATATGTATCATCTTCATATGATTTCATAGAAACTGAATATGGATATTCGGTAGATGGTACTGTAAACGAAGAATACAGATTTGATAATTTCGTACACTTTGGTTCAGCTGAAGAAAGAGCTAGAAATTATTTTTATAAATTATCATTGTTAGAAACTTATCAAAATGGTATTTCTACAATTGAAAGTAGTAGTGGAGATGCAACAACATCATTATCATTACTAAGAGAAAAAGAATCATTACAAAAGAAAATAAATGATGTAAAAGCTAACTTTGATGGATTTGAACATTTCTTAACAGATTCAACTTCATCATTGGCATTTCCAAAAGAATCAGATGGAGTATCACTTCAATCAACAGGCAGTACAGAAGCAGTAGCTTGGTATAATACATTGTTAGTATCATCATCTGCATATGATAGAGATAATATAGATTATTTACCTAACAACATTCCACAATATATTAAGAATGATGATGAGCAAACTGATTTCATAATGTTCTTAGATATGATTGGACATCACTTTGATATCCTTTGGGCTTATATAACCGCACTGAAGAAAAATATTAAAGTAGAAGAAAAACAAAGAGTTGGTATTAGTGATGATATGTTGAAACATATCCTTAAAAACTATAGTTGGATTCCACATTCTTCACAATCAACAAAAAAATTATGGGAGTATGTTTTAGGATATAGAGATTCTAAAAAAACTTCTAAACTTATAAAAAGTGGTAAAGAATATGAAAATACAATATGGAGAAGAATTTTAAATAACCTCCCATATTTACTAAAACACAAAGGTACACGAAGAGGATTAAGTGCAGTTCTTTCTACATATGGTATTCCATCATCACTTCTTACTATTATGGAGTTTGGTGGACCAAGACAAGAAGAATCACAAACTTCTACATTCACATTTGATGATAGAACATCAGCAGTACAGATGCCAAATGATACTGATAATTCAAAAGTATTAGTAGATTGGAAATTAGAAAATGGTGTATCTTCATCACATGCAGTAGAGGTTAGATTTAAAACGAATAATCAACATACACAATCACTTGTAACTAATGAACCATATTGGAATGTTAAATTAGAACACCAACATGGAGCTATTGGTAGATTAAACTTTTCATCTTCATTTGGTGAAATAGTAACTACATCTGGTTCTTTATTTAATAATGAATTTACACAATTTGTAATTAATGTAAACCATCATTCTTCATCTGAAAATGGAACATCAGAATCAATTGAATTGGTTGCTATGCAAGATTTCCAAAGTAGAATCAGATTAGCTATGAGTTCATCTACTGAATTTACATCTTCGATTAATACATTCTTTAGTGGTTCTCAGTTAGCATTTGGTGATGGATTTACTGGTTCTTTAGATGAGGTTAGAATTTGGAGTTCATCTCTTTCAAGTTCAGTAATAGTAGACCACACATTATTTCCTGAAAAGATTAATGGTAATCATATATCATCATCTACCGAAGATTTAATGTTAAGATTGGATTTTGAAAAACCAAAGAATTTAAATGTATCTTCATCCATACCAAATGTGGCACCTGATACAGGTTCTAATGGAACAATTAGATATGCTAGTGCAGCTACTGGTAGTGGATTTAGTGATAATACAACATATCCATATCACTACGAAGTATATGATAGAACTGTAACAGCAAAAGTTCCTTCTATGGGATTCGGACCAGCTGATAAATTTAGATTTGAATCAGCATCTTTGGTACAAAACTTATCATATAAACAAAGAGCAACTAAGAAAGCATTTGATACTGCTCCATTAGATTCAAATCAGTTAGGTATATTCTTATCACCAACAAAAGAATTGAATATGGATATCATAAAATCTTTACCTGATTTTAGTATTGATGATTACATAGGACATGCTGGTGACCAATACAAAGATGATTATCCTGATTTATTAGAATTAAGAAAATATGTTTTCGGTAGATATACGTTAAACATATACGAATACATTAATATAATAAAATATATAGATAAATCATTGTTTGAAACAATTAAACAAATGATACCTGCAAGAGTTAAAGTAATGGATGGTTTATTAATTGAACCACACTTCTTAGAAAGAAATAAAGAAAGAAGAAGAGAACCTGTTGCTGAGCTAATGGAATCTAAAGAAGGTGTAGAAGATATTTCAAGAGGTTCTGTAATTGGTATTACATCATCTGTTGCGCAAGAAGATGCATATTTAGATTTATCTGATACTATAGAATTTGAAGAAACTATTCCATCATTCGATACATTGATTGATGAAACTAAATTAGAAGAGATAAATGTAGATATCAATAATTACGATGGTATTATTAGTGATACTCAGATAACAGAGTTATCGAGCAGTTTAGTAAATATGGAAAGTATTATTGATGATGCATCTGTATCTCAATCAGAGCAAATTGAATCGGATGTATTCAATAGTGATATAATCGGATTAGACCCAGATGGTATTAGTAGAGCTGGATTTGGTATTGTAGCATCTAATGGATTTACTGTTAGAACTACTAGAGATGCTTTTAATAATTACAAAAAAGAAAAACTTAGAGTTTGGGTTGTTAAAAAAGAAAAGAAACTTAAACAAAAGGTACAACTAAATCCATTAGATAGTTCATTGGGAACAATTGTTTCTGAATCAGTAGTAAGAACTAAAACTATCGTATCATTTACATCACCATCGGGTTCATTAGCAAATACTGTTGGTAATGTTGATACGGACGGAACTGTAGTACAAGTAACACCATTAGAAGGGTATTTACCAACACACTACAGAAACACATCAGATTTAACAACTGGTATGGAAAACTTATACTTCAAAGGTTGTAAGCAAACACAAGCTACAACCTTAGATGGAACACCTCCAGTAGAGGTATTTACTACAAATCCTAACACATTAAAAGTATCAGATAGTGGTAGAGGAAGTGGTGAACCGATATTAGAGATAGAATAATTTAATTAATTTTTAAAAAAGTTATATTTATATATTGTAAACATATAGGGAATAAACATTATGGCATATTTAGATAACACAGAAATCACAGTAGATGCTATCCTTACCAAAAAAGGTAGAGAGAAGCTAGCAACAGGTGAAGGTCTTAATATTACGAGATTCGCATTAGGGGATGATGAGATTGATTATGGTTTATATGAACCAGCTCACCCAAAGGGTTCTGCATATTATGATGCAGCTATCAAAGCGATTCCAATCTTAGAGGCATCACCAGATGAAACACAAACATTAAGATATAAATTGGTAACTTTACCAAAAGGAACAACTAAGATTCCAAAAGTGGAATTTGGTATTCCTTCTATCTCTGTAAATCAGAATAGTGGTGAGGTATCATTAAGTCCAACTACATCTCCTGCAGGTAATAGTGCAGCTGGATATACGGTAGTATTAGCAAATAAGAACGCTGGTACTGTTGTGGGTAGTGGATTAGCAGTATCAGCAGGTTCGGTACCTGTATTCTTAGGCGATGAAGTAACAACTACAGCAGCTGTAGAAGCAGGATTAAAATTTTCGTTTATTCCTAATCCGAACATTACTGAAACTATAAAAACAACTATTACGGTATATGGTAACGAAACGGGTGGTTCACAAACTATCCCTGTAACGATTACATTTGTTAAAGAATAATAAAAGAGGGTAAAAAATTATGGCAGAAATAGCAGGACAACAGGGAGCAGCGTTAACCAATGAGTTAGCACAATACCTACAGAACGCTGATGGTGAAATTTCTTCTGAAGAATTAGCAGGTATTATTAATGAATACCTAACGGGTAATGACCAGCTAACAGCAGATGGAACTTCAATCGCATCAGGAATATACAAAAGGTTTAATGAGTTTGACCAAGTAACAGGTAAAGTTGAAGTAGTAACAACAGGACTTTGGACTGGTGATACTGGTTCATTAGCACAACACCACACTGGTTCACAAGCTCAATCATCATCAGGTGATTACTTTTACAATATCTTCAACACCGCATCAAATGGTGAAGTACAATACGCAGTAGCATACGGACATATTAGTGGTAGTGGTTCAGTTGCCCTCTCAACTAACGATAACGCTAAGTTCCCAACTAAAGCAACATATATGCAGTATCGTTCTTACCTATTAGGACAAGAAGATTCACACTTCACATTCGCATCGGCTTCAGGTACAGGCCATAATACTGAAGATTTCTTTGTGATTAATGTAGCAAGAGCAAGGTATAAAGAACAATTAGATGCTGGTAACTGGTCACTTAAATTAAGTGGTTCAAGAGGAGCTATTACACTTATCGATGATAGTGGAAAGAAATTCTCAGATACAGTTGGTAAATCGGGTAGAGTATTTGATGTAGTAAGTGGTTCACTTAACTTAGGTTCTTCAGCAGAAGCAACGATAGACCAAAGATACACATCAGGTTCTACAGATGGTAATTCATTCTCAGTAGGGCAAGGTTATGGTGTGTTTTATCCTGACCAAGGAATAATCATACTTAATCCTGGCGCATTAGAAGCTGAAATCGGATTCTCAGCACATACAGGTTCAGCAACATTGGATTACTCAACGACTAGTTCATTGTTTACTGGAGTAGATGCTGATAAGAAAGCACATCACTGGTTGTACGCAGCTATTAAGAATGGCGCTGATTTCGAAGCAAGAAGAACTGAAAACGTATCTACATCACATTACTTTGTTAGAGCAAATAACAGAGAGTTTAACTTCTCTAACAACCCAACATTTGTAAGTGGTTCGGATAACGCATTTGCAGTATCATCGTTCAGAAGAGACCCAAGAGTTTATATTACAACGATTGGATTATATAACAATGCAAACGAAATGTTAGCAGTAGCTAAAACATCTCAACCGATTGCAAAATCGTTTGATAAAGAAATATTAGTAAAAGTTAAATTAGACTTTTAATCGTAGGCACGCATTTCAAACAAAGTAAGAACCTCATCCAAAAAATGAGGTTTTTCTTTTTGTGATATTTATATAAAGGAGTAATATCGTATGTTAAAAGAAATACCGGCAGAAAACGTAAACATTAGGCCTTTTAGGACTCATAAAACCTATATACATAGTTCAGGTAGTTATGATATTTATACTGCTCATTCGGCATCAATAGATGATGAAGTAATAGTATTAAATACAATACCAGGTGGAGCTTATGATTTAGATACTTTCTTTGACCCAGTCAATGAAGCAAAAACAAATGAGTTTTATCAGAGAATGTTGTATCAATCAACATACGCAAAATACTATCATCCATCAAATAAATTATCACCATTAACAGGAGCTGGGAGACAACATCCACAATTTGCTTATGGTAATCAAAGAGTACTAACTAACCACATAGAGTTATTAGCAGTATCTCAATCCCAATATGGAGAAGAAATAAAACCAGGTTCAGTAGAATTATTTATCGATACTCCAAAGGTTGAATCGAAAGTTTTAAAAATTGTAGATGATGGATATGGTAACTTAGTAGAAAGTACAAGATGTGCTAAGATTCTTTTATTAAATAATGAAACGGGTGAAATACACTTTTCTGATTTTGATGGAAACGAATACCACGGAACAACAGATTTAACAAACTTTGAAAGTGGTTCATTAAATGTTTTAACAATAGTACCAATAGGTGGTGCAGATACTCGAGTAACTGCTATGAACGCAGTATCAATTCTAACAATGGATTTTGAGTGTGGTATTATTAGATTTGAAGATGATGATAATCCATTTGGTTTAATTACAAATTGGAGTTCTTATATTGTAGGAAACGTTTTTTATAGTGATGGATTATTTGTATTAAATGATGCAAACTGTACAACGCTACTAAATGGATACACATTAAAATATAAAGGAACTCATACTATATACGAACATGAGTTTTTCTTAGAAGTAGGTGATTGTGAATTTAATTACTCACAAAATCCAACAGCAGTAACGGTATTTGAAAGTGGTTCGGAGGATTTCACAACAACACCAATTGTTAGTGGACAACCAGCAAAGACCGTAAAAATTAGAAATATCTATAGTATAGATAGAAAACCATACTATAGTGGTTCAGTTACATCATCAGTTACTAACGAGTATGTTAGTGGTAGTTGGGATGATTATTGGGAATCAGGTTCAACTGATTTAACTGGTTCTTATTTAGTACCATATATAACCACAATTGGTTTGTATAATAATGATAATGAAATGATGGCAGTTGCTAAGTTACCAAAACCAATTAAAAACTTACCTGACTATCCTGTCAACTTTCTTGTTAGAATTGATGTTTAATTAAAAAACTTATATTTATATAAAAGAGGAAAATATTATGGCTTCAATAATGGACTTATTTAAAGCATCTGAATTTTCTAAATTAGGAAAATCAAAAGCTGATAAAACCCCTATCTCATTAGATGGTGGGAAGGATATATCTAAACCATCAAACTTAGAGAAAGCTAGAGGCGGCAAACTAAATCTAAAACCTTATTCAGATTCAGTTGAACGATAAACTTTTTGACTATGCCCACATGGAAATATGAAGGTAAGCTGATTACCGAAATTTCCGATATGCCTGAAGATTCAATAGGATTTATATATAAAATCAGAAAAAAATTTACAGGTGAATTCTATATCGGAAGAAAATCTTTGTACGCACACCGAACACTACCACCACTAAAAGGTACAAAGAGAAAAAGAAAGGTAGTAAAAGAATCAAACTGGAAAGAATACCAATCATCACACGCTGAAGTAAAAAAATGGGATGGTGATGATATTGAAAAATTCATCTTACGATTCTGTAAAACTAAAAAAGCAATGACTTATTACGAGTTAGAAGAACAGATAAAACACAATGTTTTATATGAATCTCATTGTTTCAATGATAATATTTTAGGAAAATTTTTTAGAAAAGATTTGGAAAATTGAAAAATTTTTCGTATATTTACTCTGTAAATTGTATATCTTATGCTCTCACAACGAGATAAATCAGTTATAATTAACATTTTGGATGAAGTTTTGGGTGTTGGTACATCCCTAAAAGGTAATGAGCAAGCTCACCATTGTCCATTTTGTCATCACCATAAAAAGAAGTTACAAATAAACTTAGAAACACAACAATGGCATTGTTGGGTGTGTGATTCTAAAGGTAGAAAAATACAAACTTTACTTAAAAGGTTGCATGTTGATTCTAAAAAAATCAAAAAAGTTTATGAAATATATGGTGATGATTATATCGTTTCAGCAACTCCTACCGATGAAGAAAAGGTAGAACTAAGGTTACCATCAGAATTTAAATCTCTATTGGTAGAACCGAAAGGTTTGAATCCATTATATAGAAAGGTGGTACAATATGCAAAGGATAGAGGTATTACTAAGGAAGATATTATTCGTTATAACATTGGCTATTGTGATAGTGGTATTTACACCAATCGTATTATTATTCCGAGTTACGATAGAGATAATAGACTCAATTACTTCATCGCACGGTCTGTATTCTCTGAGGAAAAATTTAAGTATAAAAATCCGCCGGTATCGAAGAATGTTACGATGTTTGAAAATCAAATTAATTGGCAAAAACCTATTACACTTTGTGAAGGAGTTTTTGATGCGATGAGTATCAAACGAAATGCTATTCCACTTTTAGGTAAATTTATTCCAAAAACTCTAATGGATAATATCTATAAAAAAGGTGTAAAAGAAATCAAAATATTATTAGATAAAGATGCACAAGACCAAGCTCTTTACTATGTAAATTATTTTATGAATAACGGAATTACAGTTACAAACATCCTACCTACCGAAAAAGATGCTGGGGATATGGGATTCTCAGAAGTTAACAAAATTCTAAAACAAACTAAAAAAAGTGGATTTGAAGATATTATTTCTCAAAAACTAATGGGTATATGAGATTTAAAAAAATAATAGCTTTTGGTGATAGTTGGACTTTTGGAGAAGGTAGCTACTTACTATCTAATGAAAAAAAAGATTCTCTTTTGGACTCACCAGAAAAAAATAAGTATGGTGTTTCTAAAGAATATTCTGATACTTGCTCACCTGGTTCTTGGGTAGCTCAGTTAGCAGAAATGTATGGATGTGAATATGAAATTCATGCAGTACCCGGCTCTTCTAACGAATCAATTATGCTCAGATTATCGGGTGAAATTGATAATTTTTCAAATGATACTTTAGTTATTGTAATGTGGTCATCTAAATTTAGAGATAGATTATTTTGTTTACCCCAACAAAGTGAAGATGATAATGATAGGTGGTTATTTAAAAGTGAAGATATGTTGTTAGATGATGAGATGCATGGAAAGTTTACTAATAATGGGCATCCAGTATGGAGAAATTTTAAAAAGAAATTTATAACAGAA
>CEVH01099772.1_pt1 | contig 26829 bp, 8 predicted proteins | sample 356521 | NCBI WGS metagenome assembly CEVH01 (sample SAMEA2623446, study PRJEB7988) | marine metagenome | isolation source: saline water (ENVO:00002010), including
GGGTCTACTACTTCTTCACCATATTGACTTAAATCTGGTGCAGTCCAATCATCTGGAACTGAAGTTTCAACTGCGATGTCTGGATTTTGATATCCAGTACCTGTATTACTTAAGGTCACTCCACCAACACCAACCAGTGCTCTAATATTACCCTCAAAACCAGATATAGAGTCAACCCTTACAGTTGGTCTTGTAGTATATCCAGAACCACCACCAGTGACTTGTACCTGTTTAATAAATCCAGTCGTTAGTGCTGCAGTTGCAACTGCGTCTTGACCAAATACAGATCCAAGATAATCAAATGTAATTAATGAGTTGGAAGATTCAATAACAGCAACTGTTCTATCTTCAGTCTCACCCTGTATTCTAATATCATCGCCTGGTTCTACAGGAGGTACAATCTCAGCAGCGTCTACGTCCGCTTCAGAACCAACGTATGAGAACGCAACGAATGTAGATCCTACACGAGGTATTTCTGAGAATATAATTCTAGAACCAACAATCTCAAAACCAATACCAGGTTCCTGTATAACACCATTCAATGAACAAATAATATTGTTCTCTGGTCTAATTGATGATGACTGTACACCATCGGTCAATGTCAATGAGTAGAACACCTCATTACGTTTCAAGTTGAATGACTGACGCAATGAATCAAACTCAAATGATATATCATCTAACTGTCTAAGTTTACCAACATAGAATCCTGTAAATGATGCTCCTAACTCAGGTGCTTCAGTAAATTGAATCTGATTAGAGAACGCTGTGTATGCGTTTGTAGCACCTGGTGGTTGTAGAATACCATTGATGAATATTAGTAGATGTCCTGCAGGATCTGGTAGATATGATATACCATTATTCTGAGATAAATCAAAGGTTGTTTGAACACCATCAAATCCTTTGAATGATCTCTTAACACGTGCTTTAAGATCACCCTTAGCAGAGATTGCTGCTTTATAGTTATCAATACTCTTGATAGCATCATTGACATCAAATGTTCCTGCAACATCACTTAGATATACTCTCTTCAAAGTACCAACAGTTTTGACATCTTGAACAGTAGCAGAAGCAGAACCTGCAGTCACAACCTTAGTTGTAATATTTGCATAACCTTGTGGGAAACTTCCTACTCCATAATCACCAACTTGATCACCATTTGTTAATGTTCCTTGGAACTCTTGTGCGTAGATAAAGTTATTTGCAATATCTACACCAGTGATTATTGCATAAGTATTCAAATCTTGAGTACCATTAGCAATCTTATAAAGTCTATTACCAACTTGGAATGTAGCAAGACTGGATATGATACTAATACCAAATCTTACATTTCCAGTAGATGCAATCTTAGCACCAACTTTAAGTTCTAATCCATCATACTTAATAACATCAAGGAATTGTCTAGATGCCTCAGGATAAACAACAGAGTTAGTTTCAAATGTTCCATTTAAGGTTGCAGTATCAACAGTCAATGTACCACCAGTATTATCTGTGACAGCAGCTTCGTTCTTTAAGAAAGCTCCTGCAGGTTGTGCAGTATTTCCAGATGTATAACCTTTGAATGGAATGTTATCTACAAAATTACCTTGTAAGTCAATAATATGAAGACGACTCTCGATTGCACTTATTTGAGCAGTTGTAGAGTTATTTGCACCAACAACATTATCAGTGATTGCCCAAGGACCTGCAGTCACCTTAACATCAAGATACTTATAGTTTGCATCTTCAAAGAATCCGTAAACAACACCATTGATAGAAGCATTACCTTGTTTCTGTACAGTCTCGTTCATAGTATAAGGACCATCTGTTATATCACCATCAATTCTAAATCTTTGATATACCTGAACAACTTTACCTGAGTTTTCTGCGATAGATTCAAGTTCACCATATACATTACTTGATAAACCGTACATGTAGTCGGCATTGTTTAATCCACCACCAAGAGCAACTGGTAGAGATCTTGTTCCATATAGTTTAGTAGGAACAGAAATACCATTCTGAGATGTAATTTGTGTATAGTAGGTTCCTGTCTTAATTTGATTTCTAATAATATCAATGTTAGATCTTATAATTCTACTCATTGATTTTGTATTATAATTTGCAGCTTCAGATGAATCATAGAACTTATAGAATCCTGCATTAGGTGAAGGTTCTGTAAGTGTATTATCAAGTGCTGCTTGCATGTATGTTTGAAGTGTGTTCAAGGCATATTGTTTAATGTTGTATTCATTATCTGAGAAGAATACTGTACCATCTCCAGACTGATAAGGATCAAGTGCACTCTTAGTAAGTTTAACACCCCATACGTAAATACCATCTGTACCATTACCTGCATAGTTTTGAGAACCAGATGCATTATTGATAATGATCTTATTCTGTAATGTTGCGAAACCAAAGGAGAATGTAGTTGTAATAAATGCTCTATACCAACCATTACCTAGAGGAACTACTCCTGCAGAATCATTACTCATACCACCCTGAGGTGTGAACACAGAACCAATAGTTCCTGTGGTTAAGTTAAGATCAAAGAAGATTCTTTGTACAGCAGAGGTTCCTTCATCAAGTGACATTTGGAAACGAACTGATGTATATCCACCTGCCTTGATAAATGCTGAGAATGTAAATGTCTGATTTGCATCTGCAGAAATTGAACCAGTGTCAAATGACTCGTTAGTAGTGTCAAATTTAACTACACCAGAGTCGAAGGTTTCAAAAGCAGTCAGACTGAAATCTCTGTTAAGTGTATGAAGTGCAAGATTAGTGCTTGGTACAATTTTCTCAGAAGTAATTGTAAGATCGGGAGCAGCAATTGAGTTATTTGTAATGGTTGCTTCAGTTGCAGTCCAATCACTTGCTATTGCCTCTGGATTACTGAATAAGTTTGCACCTGCAATCTGACCAGTAATATTAGATGTTAATGTTCTAGCATGTGCAATAGTTTGTACATTTGTTGGTTTGTTATACCAGTCATAACCTGCAGCAACTGTATTGACTACACCTACTGCCTTGGATGTTCTACCAACAATAGTATTACCATTTGCCCATTGTGTTCCTACAAATGGAGCAACAACTAAGTATGTTGTATCTTCATTCCATTCTAATACTTTTGCATAAGCACCATTACTTGAATGTATTACTTCACCAACTGTATAATTTCCAATATTACTTGTTAATGTGATTTCGTATGCAGTTGTCTTATCTGTAAGATCAGTTGCAACAATATCATGCACCATATCATCAGTGATATTTGTAAGGAATTGATCGTATATCCACTGACCAGTACCAAATTGTGAGTTGACCTGATTAGTAATTTCTTCCTTATAATAGTTGTAGTTGTAAAGAACATGTTTAGCAGCACTTCTACCTGCAAGTTTAGCAGGTGATAAGAAGTTAACTGCAATTTTAATTAACTCTCTAAATCTAGTAATTACATTAGAAATGGTAGTTGGTGATTCAGAATCTCTAATTGCAGTTTCATCAGTCTTTGTCGCAGCATATCCAGTTGGTAAAGTAAATCCACTATTGAAATCTTGAAGTATATTATTAAGTGCATGCTCACCAATAACTCCAACTTGTTCTATAGCAAATATAAACGCAAGTAATTCATCTTCTATAGTTTGAATTTGTAAACTAGCATTGAGATATGTCTCCATAGCAGTTATTGTGCTACTTTGACCACCAGTTTGTAAGTCAGATATCATAGCAAGTAAGATATCTTTTAAATTATTTTGAACTACTATTTCTGTTCTTCCAGTACCAGGATAACTAAACGCAGTATAAGATACACCATTGAGAGTGTAGTTAAATTCTGATGATGTTAAACCAGTTGCTTCTTCTACAATATATTGTCTATTAAAGTATAATCTATCTCCACCGATATCAAAATCATTATCGGTAGGTGCAATCATGTCATTGATCGTCGTGATAAGAGCGTCAACCTCAGTCTTAACAGCATCAAAGTAAGTAGAAACGTTATTGCCAGTAATATCCCAGTCACCTGTAATAATATCATTTGTGTTGTCATAAGTTAAATCTCCTGTAATTGCTTCTTTAATGTAAACTGCAAGACGATCATGAGCATATATTGACTGAACAACTTGTAAACGAACTCGTCTTATCTCATTATTATTTCCGAGATAGAAGTTTGCTGTCTCTACAATTTTTGCATTACCACCATCTTCAAGATCATCAGCAATCGCTTGAACAATAGTTGTTAGATCAGTCTTCTTCTGTAATGTTCCTGCATCAGATAAACCATTATTATTTCCTGGTAAATCTAGTACTAGATCAGGATAACGTTGTAGCATATCATAAGTTGCCTTATCAACGATAACACTAGCATTTTGTCGAATTAGATATGCAGCATCTCTATATCTGTATTGTCCATCAATATCAATTTGATTTGTGTATATAATGTCAGAAGTTCCATCGTGATATGATACTGGGAATGGTACTTCTTTAAATCCATTTACTCTACCACCAATAAATTCAGCAGCAGGTGATACAGAGGTCACTGTAGCAAGATGATCTGTAGGAGATGCTAGTATAGCATTGTTTAATGTATCAGTTAATATTGTGACTAAGTTATTTTGAGTAGTGATAACATCAGAACAATCTGATAATGAATAGAATACCTTAGTGACAGCATTTGTTGCAGATGCAGTCCATGTATGTGTGTATTGATCATCTGCCTTAGATGCACCAACATTTATTGTAAATGTATTTGCATCATGTGCTGTTAGTGGTAGAACTTGTGCAGATGCAGGGTCAGTGGATCTTGGATATGTGTGAGTTGTAGCATTACCATCTTTAGTACATGTAAATGTTAGAGAGTTATCTGAAATAATTACAGAATCACCTGCAACATCAATTCCATTGGTTGTAGCAGAAACAAATGTATGTGTATAATTACCACCTGTAGATACACCATTAGAAAGTCCAGATGCAAACTTATGTGTATAATTACCGCCAGTTTGAACAAGTGCTCTTTGAACTCCATTACTTGATGCAGATACAAATGTATGTGAGTAATTACCACCTGTTGTAATTGCGTCAGTAGTAGCAGAAACAAATATATGATTAGATGTATTTGTAGAAGGTGTGCTTGCTAAAGTCTGAACAGTAATTGTGTCATCAGTGACATCAGTGATTGTGACTGCAGTGTTATAGTTAGGATCAGTAGTTCTAGGATATGAATGGTCTGTAGCATAATCGTCTTGAGCACATCTGAATGTTATTGAGTTTGTTGCTATCTTAACTGCAGTTCCTCTTCTTAAATTATGACGACCTATTGTAAGTGTCATAAATCCAGTTGTAGGATTATAATCAGCATGTGTAGGTGTGAACTTTCTTAATGGAGATTTACCAACGTTGATACTTAGTTTGTTATAATCAACATTGAATACTTCCATCCACTTACCACTGATAGGATCAGTAGCACGAGGATATGCTTTATTAGAACTATTACCATCCATTGAGCAACTAAATGTCACTGCACCATCTGCCAATTTGATTCTTTCGTACTCTTTAATTTGATGTCCATGCTGTACAGCATTAGTTGATGCAGATACAAATGTATGAGCAGATAGATCTGATATTGGAGTTCCGTCTCCATTTACATTGACTGTAATTGTAGTTGCAGTTTCATCAGTGACTGTTAGATCATAATTATACGCATAGTCATTACTGCTTGCTCTTGGATATGTCTTCTGAGCAGTATTGCCATCTAATGTGCATGTAAACGTAATTGAGTTAGGTTGAATTCTGACTGTATCACCAATTTTTAAAGTATGTGATCCAATAGTCAATACCATATCACCTGTAGTAGGATTGTATGTAGCGTTAGTTGGAGTAAAGTTGGTGGTTGCAAATGTCAATTCCATGACACCAGTTGTTGCATCATAAGTTGCACCATTAGGTGTGTACTGATGACTTACAACTCCAGATAATGTATGAGTAGTTGTGTTGGAAGGTGTATATCCATTAAGAACATTTATAGTGACAGAATTACTTGTAACAGCATCAATAGGGATTGCCTCAGCGACTGCAGGATCACCTTCTATAATTCCACCCTTAGTAGCAGATACAAATGTGTGAGTTGTTGTATTTGTAGAAGGAATCTTATCAAGTACTTGAACTGTAAATGTGGTTGTAGTTGGAATAGTTTCTACAAACAACCATCTATTACTTGCATAATCTGTAGATCTTGGATATGGATGATTAGTTGCGTTATTATCTTCATTACATGTAAATGTGAGAGATAGATCTTGGAACATAATTGGAGTTCCTACTCTAAATCCATGAGCAGCAGCAGTTGTGACTGTCATTATGCCAGTTACAGGATTATAAGATGTACCAGTTGTAGCAGTATGTCTATCTTGTTCAGATCTAGGATATAAATGTTCTGTAGCATTACTATCTTGTGTACATGTAAAGACTAGAGAATTAGGTGCTAACTTAATAGTTGAGTTTGCTTTACTTACACCACCAGATGTTGCACTTACAAATGTATGAGCAGTGACGTTAGTAGAAGGAATATTATCTAAAACCTGTACATCAAATGTGTTTGTTGTGACATTGAAAATAGGAATCCACTTATTACTTACAGCATCAGTAGATCTTGGATAGTCATGGTTTGTAGCATTGTTATCTTGTGCACAAGTAAATCTCAATGAGTTATCTGCAATCTTAACTTTCTCACCATTAGAGAAGTTATGACCTGCAATAGTCAATGTCATGATACCTGTTGAAGGCACATAGACTGCATTTGTGACTGTATGGGTTGTTGGAGCAGGAAGACTATGGTTTCCAATAGTTAACACAAGTGCACCTGTGGTAGCATTATATGATCCTTGTCCAGTAGGTATGTAAGCAACTGTTGGTGATTTACCAATATTAACTGTAATTGTATTATCTCTCTTAATAATGCTGTGCTCAAGAGCAGATACAAATGTATGAACATATTGATCGGCAACAGCACCAATACCTACATTAACTTTGACTGTATCGTCTGTCTTTTCTTCAATTCTTAACCATCTCTGTGCAGCAGGATCAGTTGCTCTAGGATAAGAATGAGTTGTTTTATTACCATCTTTAGTACATGCAAATGTTAGAGAATTTAATTCAATTCTAATTTCATTATCAGTTGTTAATCCATGACTAGGAATGGTAATAACCATATCACCTGTTTGTGCATTGTAGCTTGCATTAGTTGCAGTTAGAGGTGTACCATTAGTCCAGATTGGGAGTGATGTATTATAACCAGGATCATCAGTTCTTGGATATGAGTGTATAGTTTTGAAGTTATCTTGTGAACACTTGAATGATACCGCATCTTTAGAAAGTCTGAGTGTTTCTCCAGAACGAACCATAGAGTTAGGTAGTGCATACTGGAATGTATGAGTTGTAGTATTACTTGAAGTACCTACGTTAACATCAAATGTATTTGTGGTGACATTGCTTATTGCTAACCACTTATTGTAATAAGGATCAGTAAGTCTAGGATATGGATGATCTGTAGCATTACTATCTTGTGCACATGTAAAGACTAATGAATATACATCAAACATTACTCTATCACCGACATAGAATCCGTGATTAGCGATAGTAATTGTCATTACACCTGTTGATGGATTATAAGCAGCTCCCTCAGGTGTATATTTCCAAGCAGTTCTTAGATCATTATCACCAATGTCCATAGTCATGAATCCAGTCTGACCATTATAAGTGGCATCAAGAACTGTGTAATTTACAGTTGGTGATTTACCTACATTAATACTAAAGTTATTAGCATCAATTCTGGTGACTTCCATCCAACCTTGTCCAGCTGGATCATCAGGACGAGGATAAGATTGTGATACTGTATTACCATCTGATGTACATGTCATGGTAATAGAGTTTGGTTTCAACTTAATTCTATCACCAGTCTGAAGATTATGACCATTAGATGTGATTCCTAAAACACCAGTGGTAGCAGTATATGTGGCATTACTTGCAGTTATTTCACGAGGTGAAAGTAATCCATGACTGTTGCTAGTAAGAACCATAGCACCAGTAGCAGGATTATATGTTGCACCTGTAGGAGTAAAGTTTACAGCAGATGGATAATCAGAATCTTTTAGAGTTCCATCATATACCTGTGTGAATGAATGACTTGTATCTTGAATATCCCAAGGAACATTATTAATAACAAATTTAGATATTTTCTCTACAATTTCAGTTGCATATACTTCTTGTGGAACATCACCCTCAATAGTTCCTGTTGCTATTGATATTGGATTTGTTGTTCTATTAATGTATGATGCAGATGTAATCCAGATATGACTATTACTACCATTACGAAGGTCGTCTACTAATGCTTGTATGAGAACTTCAAGTCTTGCTAATTGAGCACTATCTCCACCTTTAACAGTATGTGCAGGGAATACCTGCTTCATGATATATAGTGCTTCTGCTTTTATAAGTTCTTTATTTGTTAAAATATGATCAGCAGCATTTAAGTATCTGTGTGTTCTACCAACAAATCCAGCTGGTGCACCAGTTGTACGAGATGTTGCTAGTATAGAATCATTATTAAATTCGTCTCCGATAGCAGGACTAACAAAACCAGACCAATCTTCTGTATATGTTTGACCATTAGACCCATCAAAGTGAACTAATAATTTAGTATTTGTATCACCCTGATGTATTCCAGTTTGAGAAGTAAATGCTGAACTATAACGATTACTATTAGATACCCTTAATTCATCAATATATCCTGTAAATCCATTAGCACCATTATAATCCATACCAACTCTAATTGGTTTAGTAGCAAAATTACTACTATCAGTTCCAGTTCCTACCTCAACACCATTCAACCAAATCTTAGTGGTTGAACCAGATCTAACAATAGCAACATGATACCATGTAGCATTATTAAGAGTAGTAGCACCAGATGTGACAAGATCTGATCCATTTACATTATAACGAATCTGAGCTGCTTGTAGATATACTCTAACAGCAACTTCAGTTGCGTTTTCTCTTTGATCTAATAAAGTTGCAGTTCCAGATATTGCTGCAGAGTCAGGATTGACCCAGAACTCTAAAGTAAATGCACCAGTCCCCCAAGCAAATTCACTAGAAGCAGCGATATTTACATAATCTCCTGTGCCATCTAGTAATAGTGATGATCCACCAAACTTAAATGATCCAGTAGATATTTGTGCATTACCTGCAAATGTAATAGCATGTATATCTTGACCATTATACTGACATCTACCAATCTTACCAAGATAAACTGTTTTTCTTGCTTGACTGTATCCAACAACTTCTGCTTTAGTTCCTTCACCTTCTGCTAGAGAACCAATTCTAATAGTTTGACCCGCTACAAAGAATCCAGTTCCTTTTTGATTTGTAAATGTCAACTTACGTATCTTAGCATCTTCTGCAGAATCAAAATCTCCATTGGAATTACCATATTCTATCTTGTAATTTCTAATATCTTCACCCTCTGCTAAAGCACCACTAGCATTATCATAGGTAATTACATAGTTGTTAATTTGTTCAGTAGCAGGGAAGTTTTCATTAAATGGAGTATTGTTATCTGTAAAGTCAACAATATTAACTGAAGAATTAGCAATATTATCAAGAACAACGTTTGGATATGTCTGTGATGTAATTCTGTTGAATAGTAAACCGAAGAATGATGATCCTGGTGATATATTAACCTGACCAATAAACTCATTAGTTGTAGGATCTTGGTATACACTTGAGGCAGTGACCTGTGCTACAACACCTGACTGTGCAGCAATAATATAGTCATTAAGTTGAATGTCAAATAAACCTGGTGTAGATTGATATGTACCTGCAGTCTTACTTAAAGTTAATTGATCTGTGACTAATATATCAGTACCGTAAACAGGAACATCTTCTTGATGTGAAACTGCAGTAGTACCATTCTGTGCTCTGGTCACAGTAAGAGTTGTAGACTCACTACCTTGTGTGATAGCAGACACTAATACAATTTCAGATCCAAATTGATAGTTTTTACCTGCTGTAAATGTTCCAGCTGGGACTGCAGCATCAGCAGCAGTATTATCAGTTCTATATGCTACTACTTCTATAGAAGTTGTAGATAAACCAACAGTATAACGAAGTTGAGCAAGAGGTATTTCCTGACCTGTCTGTAAGTTAACTTGTTCAACTTTTGCAGTATCACCATCAAAGTTAGTGACTTGCTCACCAAATATGAATAATCCACCACTAGCAACACCACCAGTTACAGTATAAGTTGTACCAGAGAACGCTGCTCCACCAGATAAAGTAGCAGTTATAATTTCATTTGTTTGGAAATTACCTAAAGTAACTGTTCCTGATATTGTAGTACCAACAACTTGTGTGATTGTTAACTGAGCACCAGATGTTGCACCTGTAAATACTGTACCTGCAGTCACATCTGCAGCAGCAGGGAAGTTTCCAGTAGTGACATTATTGATGTTTATATCAGCAGTTCTTGTAGAAATATTAGCAGAGAATCCAGTAGCACTAACTGTACATAATTCACCACCGCCACCTGCAGTAGGTAAAATAAATGTTCCTTGAGTTATAAAACCAGTGATAGTATTACCAGTGACTTTTGTTACTGTTAAGCGAGCATTGGATGAAGTACCTACGACAGTATTACCAACATTAGGGAAAATACCACTGATATTAGTAAATGTAAGATCAACCGTTTGTATAAGATTAATAGTGACGTTTACATATTTGACACTAGCAGGAGGTTGTGGTGGTTCAACGAATACTATTGAGTCCTGTTGAATTGAGAATGCAGTACCAGGTGTTTGTACAACACCGTTAAGTACGATCATTAACTGGTTTGCGTTAGCAACAATATTAGTTTGATTAACTTGTAGTGGGAATGAAGTTCTTTCACCATCAAACAGAGATGATATATCATCAATTCTTTGTACAACAGATGTTAGAATATTCTCAGAAGAAGTTAATCGTTTCTGTCTGAATAATACCTCAGTATTATTGAATGCAGTATAAACAGGTTCTACAAGAGCAAAGTTTTGTATATTAGGAACTATCGCTTCTTGTGCTAATTCAACAGATTTAGTTAAAGAGAAGAATGTTTCTTTGTTAGGAATAAATCCATACTCATTTAAGTTAAGTTCACCAAATACTTTGAATGATGCAGGGTGAACGTTCTTAATAAGAATCTCTTTCCATTCACTGATAGAAGTAGAAGATTTAACAGCATAAGAGAAATCCTGATAATAGTAAGAGTCTTGAATCTTCTGAATAATCTCAGATGGTTTACCAACGTCATCAATAAACTGACCAGTAGTTCTAGTGATAGAACCAATTTCAAGAACACCACGAGCAATTTTAAGATCAGTAATAATACCAGAAGATTTAGATATAACACCAGTGATTCTTTGATTCTCTGCAAAGTCTCCAGTGTAGTCAACAATCTTAAGAATTCTAGGTCCTACCTGCCAACCAGAGTTTGTAGATACAAATCCTTGGGCAGTTGCAGTAGCAAGAGAATCACCTTGATATACAAGTTCTCCTTCTAAGAAAGTAGAGGTAATAACATTTGCTTCAGCAGAACCACCGAATGATTCAGTCAATACTTGCTGACGACCTGTACCTGCGTTAGAGAATGATAAAGCATCACCAAGTTCAGCGTTAGCAGCAGTAATAGCAAGTTTTAATTGATCATCTTCTAGTGAGTTTGCAGTACCAGATATCGCATAGTAAGTTGTGCTTCCATTTAATCTACCAACAGCACCTGCAGATAGAGGGAAGTCAGCACCATCACCAGTATCAACAACATTTAATGTGACTGCAGCACCATTTGCAATACCGTGTGGGAAAGCAAACTGTAGTAATCCTAAGTCAAGGTTTATAACATAGTTAAATGAAGATCTTAATGAAACTGTAGGAGTTGATGAATATCCTGCACCAGGATCTTTAACAATAATAACATCTAGTCTACCATTCTTAATTGTTGCTTCAGCAACAGCACCAGAACCTCCACCACCAGTGACTATAACAGCAGGTGCTTGTGAATATCCAGTACCTGGATCTGTAATGGTAATACTATCAAGTATACTTGTAGAAGTAAGCTGTGCGTTTATTGGGAATGATATTTCAGGGCGTAGTGTGTAGTCATGTGGATAATCATAACCAAAATTATTGTTCTTAAGTTTCTTAATCTTACCAACATTTGCACCCTTAGTAAATACAGATGCTCCTGTACCTGCTGATGGTATAACAACCACTAACTCAGCACCAGATCCAGTCAATCCAGTTCCAAGTATGCCAGGTATAGCGTTAATATCAATCGATGCAGTAGTATAATTTTTACCTGGTGATGTGACAACTACATTATTGATTTGACCAGGAATTGTTGATCCTTCTGCATCAGTTCCATCTGCAACAGTGATAGAAACAAATCCACCCTCACCATCACCAGTAATAGGAACGCTATTATAAGTTCCAACTGCATATTCAGTACCTGGTGCATTGATCTGCACTCTTTCAATTTGTCTACTTGATGTAATACCGCTAACAATAGGCAACTTAGTATAGAAACCACCTGGATTGACAATACGAATATCACCAATAGAACCAACTGCCTTAGTAGAACTTGTTGTGTAAGATGCTTGAGATATAGTTGCAGCAGCTTCTGGTTCATTAGCGAGTGGAAACTTAAGTATATCAGCACCTTTAGTAATGGTAGCACCTGCAACAGAACTTATCTCAAATGTTCCGTCATATGGAGAATTTACAACATCAAGATAACTACCAGGTACCACTGGGCTATCATCACCAGTTCTTGATGGATCAAAGTAATATGATATATTTGTTACTATATTTCTATCAACTTTAAGCTTTACTGTAGGTGTTGGTTGTCCACCACCAGTGACACCAGGTGTACCAACTCTTTCTATAGAGTTGAATGAATATTCTAGTTTGTATAGATTATCTTTTGCAAATGATAAGTTTCCACCTGCCATAGATGAATGACTAAGATCAAACAAATACTGATGACCATAGTACATCTTTAATGTCGGTGATTTAACAAAAATACTTACATCAGATGCATTTGTAGCAGGAGCAGTGAGAGCTGCTTGATCTAGTTTGTATGTAAATTCTAAAGGACTAACAACTCTTTCTACAGCAAATGCACCATCATACTCATCATATGAGGTAGCCCCTATAGTTTGTGTTGGGTTTCCATCAACATAAACCATATCACCCTTATTTAAGTAATGGCTTGTATTTGTAATTACATAAACCTCATCACTATTTGCTACAGCAGTTGCTTGAAGAATCTTAGTTAGATTAGCAACTAGGGTAATCTTAAGAACACCTGTTAATCCACTAATTGTTGCTTGAGAGTAATCGCTATTCCATGTAATTGCACCAGATCCTATAGTGACTACAGATCCAACAATATATGCAGATGATCCAGAAACTTGATCTATTCTTACAGAGTAGTCAGCATCAGCATATGGTTTAAATGTTGCGAATGAATCTAGATTACCTGTGCAAGAGTTAATAGTAAACTTGGCATCACCATTACCACCACTAACTACTACTTCGTCTCCAACTTTATATCCAGATCCTGCAGCTCCACCCGAATCTATAGAAATAGATTGTATAACACCACCAGATGCAGTGTAGTCAACTAACAATCCAGATGCTTCGCCATTGGTTGTAGTTGTTGCAACACTATCACCAGTATTAGGATAACCTGTACCTGCTGCTGTTAAAGCAATAGTTGCAGGTATATCTGCTATTGTACCATCTAAATCAAAACCATCTAGGTTGATAATAAATGTACCAGGTGTTTGATTATTGATTTCTGCAAACGTGTAATTTGATATTTCATTGATATCATTAGGTATTGCACCAGTAATACCATAATTACTTTGCTCATTAAACTGTTCTGTAGATAATTGACCAGTGTTTAGATCATTACTCCATGCATTATTATTAACTGCTAAGTATACAATGTTATTTGCATCATCTTTTCTAATAATATATCCACTATTAACAAATTGACCAGAATCATTTTTTAGAACTAACTTAGAACCAACAGAGAAGTTAAATGCCTGATTGATAGTCAATGCTTGAACATTATCAATCTTAATTGTAGGTGTAACTTTAAAGTAGTATCTGTCCTTAACAACTGCAGTCACTTTTAATTTTTGTGAACCTGGTGAAGGAACAGTAGCAGTTCTAGAACTCCAAATATCTTGAACATGAGATAATGTCTCAGTGTCCTCAGTCATAGTTGTAGTACTGTCATCAAAGTCTAATGACTGATAACCTGCCTCTCCAAGAGCATAACCATTTACATTGATAGTAAGAGGTGAACCAATAACAGGAGTCACAGCAGTTCTTGTGAAAGTTATACCAGTATTAGCTTTCTTACCTTGGTTCCCTAATCTTGTTGCATCAGCATTCTTATCACTCTTAAGACCAAATCCTGCATATTCAATGTAATCATAACGACTCATATGATCTGCAAACCATGCATCATCAACCCAATTAAATGTAAGACCATATGCACCTGCAGTAGGTAATGCAAGGATATCACTAGGAACTGTTGGTGTGATTGCTCTATTTCTTAAGCGTAAGTGATCTATATGATATTGACCTTGTTCGTTAGATCTAAACTGACCTAGTGTACCATTTGCACCAGGTATATTACCAAAGTATAAATCTTTAGCACCTAATGAAGTTCCTGATATAGTACCAGTAAGAACCTCAATTCCGTTTACGTATGCCTTAAATGTATCACCACTCTTAGTGACTGCAATTGCTTGCCATGTATTATCAGCATATAAGTTTGTTTGTGATGATGTTAAAGAACTACCTGCAGAGTTAATACTTGTAGTACTATTAGTAATAGTCAGAGTCAAAGGACCACTCGGACCTGCAGAACTCTGATCATAATATAAATGTAGTCCACCAGTAGATACTGTGGCATCACCTATAGCAAAAAGTGTTTCTTTAGGTTGGGAAAATACATTACTGTTTGTGGCATCCTTGAATATAAAGAATTCTAGAGTCCAATCACCTGCAAGTTTCTGTCCTAAATCTGTACCTGCAAATTTTATGTTAGTATTAGTCCAAACACTTGGTGCTGCAGTTGTGGCACCTAATATCTTACCCCATCCACCAGAGGTATCATAACTAAATGAATCACTTGTGCTTGTGAGAGCAGCAGTATAATGTGTTGTGGTATCTGTAAGAGCACTAGATGTAAATGGTATTACAAACTCATTTCTATTCCAATATGTTTGACCAAATGTATGAACATCACCAGATGTATCAACATCCAATCCATGAATTTGTAGACCCTCTATATTATCGGCAGTAAATTCTGTAGTTGTATGATTTTTAATTGTACCATTATATCCGATCTTTAATACATCAACAGTCTTATATTCATTAGTATTATTATCTCTAGTATATGCAATATTAAGATCACCAAATAAATCAATAGCAGACTTACCACATGATGTGACATCTCTACCAGGTGTTAGATAACGATAGTTCCATATTAGTGCTCCTGTACTATCAATCTTACCAACCCAAATACTATCTCTATCTGTATCATTTGCTTTTTGTCTACATGTAGCGTTAATATAGATTTCATTAAACTCATCTATAGCAATGCTAGTGTCTATCATAGAATGTAGAGAATTAGCATAAGTATTGATCCAGTCAACAGTAATAGCATTGACTCCAATCTGACACTTACCAACAGCAACATCAACATCTAAAGCATTAACTGTAGATGCAGTCTCCATACAGAAGTAAACATCCTGTCCACCTGTTGCTGAGTTGTAATTACAAATAATATCAGTAATTCTTTCAGATTTATTTGCAGAAGCAAATTTTCTCTTAATGGCAAAATTACCCGATGTATCAATAGATGCTATGAATGCATCATCAGGGTTTGCAGAGTTTGTATTTGTGTATCCACCGATTATATAACGAGTATCACTATACTTCTTAATTATTGTGATATGATCAGCACGAGTACCACCAGATATACCTGCATATGCTTTTTGGAAAGCAAGTGTTGCACTTAGACCGTTTGCTGCCTGTGTATACTTACAAAGTATAACGTCAGGATTATATGCATTAAGAATACTACTATTTGGTTTATTAATACCTACAACCCAAACATCATTACCATCAACATATAATGAATTAAATTCTGCGTAATTTAACCCACTACCGAGTTCAAGAGTTTTAGACCATTCTTTAACACCAGTTGCTGATAATTTTGAGACGAATGCGACAACGTTGCCACTTGCATCTTTTGTTTTACCACAGATGAATACTTCTTTGTTATCATTGACGAAAGTATCATTGACTTTGACATAATTGTTATTATTAATGAATGATAGATAATAATCTGCTTTTTTAAAGATCTGTGGATGTGAAAGTATAACTCTTGGGTTAGATGTATACCCAGAACCAGAGTTAATAATATTAACAGTATCAATAGAACCTACACTTGTCACAATTGCCTCTAGTTCACCATCTTGACCGCTAGTGCTATCAATAATAATTGTAGGAGGAATATCAGTATTATATCCAGAACCAGTCTGTGTAATTTGTATTTCTTCTATACCTTTATATTGACGAACAGTAAACTGTTTGTTTGTATTGTCCATCACAGGTGTATAGTCAACGAATATACTATCACCTGCAACTAGATTATGAGGACTAGAAGTTGTTAGAACACCAAAGTTATTACCACTTATACTCTCAAAAGTATATGCTGAGACTGTTTCTCCTTTAATACGAGAAACACGTGCAGATGCACCATCACCACCAGTTCCTGTATTATCAAAGACTAATCTATCATTTACCTGATATGATTGACCTGAGTTTTCAATAGTAAATCCAGTGACGTTAGCATCTTCAAATTTATTAGTTGTTTCTACTTCAATATCAACTTTCGAGTCAAATCTAACTTTAGGGAAGTAATCAAAGAGTTGTAGAGGTGATTCTTCAAATAATTGACCTAGATTAACTTCTGCTGATTCTTCAGCATCTATCTGTCCATCTCTATTAGTATCTTCTGGATCAAAGAGTAATATTGCACCATCTTCAGTTGTTAGAGCATTTGTAGAAGCATTAGGTGCTCTTTCAACATCAATATCAACATTCTCATATGGATCACGATATCTTACAACACCAGTTGGAATATTTTGCTGCACTGCACTTGTGCTTAAGTTCCATGTATCAACAACAGAGTTAAAACTAGGACCTAAGACATAAGGGAATTCTGGATTACCTGCCTCTGTAGCATCTATAGTGACAAAGTAGCAGTATCTACCTGTAGGGTAGTCAGGTGTCTTACAAAATCTACCATTGTACTGATCTAGATCACCAAGGTTGAAAACATACTCATAATCTTCAACAAAATTACCTGCTGCCTCAACAGATAGTAGAGGACCTGCAGTTCTTACAGGAGATGGATTATTTGAAGTTTGTACAAGAGCAGGTTTAACTCTATATGAAGTTCTTAATCTTGTAATTTCAGATGACTGGTCGGTAGGATCAGTATATCCATAAGGACCGTAAATTGGGTTTCCGTCAAATGCCCAACCAATGATAGGAGAGTGTTGTAGTTGTGTTTCTTGTTCAGTAATAGTTCCTACAACTGCCTCTTGTAAGTTATCACCTAGAATGAAACGTAGTTTTTGTGGATTTGATAGGTGAGCATATTCTCCACCATACTGATTATTATATCCTTCAAATACTCCACCTTTAGCAGCGTCTAATACAGATGTTGCTTGTAAGTTATATGTCCACTTGAATACTGAAGGTGTAAAGACTGCATCCTGACCAACAGATGTCATATTAATAAGAGTAGTTCCTTGAACGTATCCAATACCACGGTTAATAATGGTGATACTTGTCACTCTTCCTGCATTTTCACCATCAGTGTCTATGGTAGCACGAGCAACAGCACCAAATCCAACACCCTGAATACTAACTTCAGGTGCTGTAGTATATCCTGAACCTGCAGAGATGATAGCAATAGAAATGATTCTACCATTTTGTACAATCGGCTGTGCCACTGCTCCTGAACCAGAAGATAGACTTACAGTAGGAGCACTGGTATAAGAACTACCACCATTGGTAATATTAACAGTATTAATAGGACCTCTAACACTGGCGGTGCCCGCAGCACCCGTTCCGCCTCCACCAACAATAGTAATTGAAGGTTGAGAAGTATAACCTGTACCACCAGAGTTAATCAAAATACGGCTTACAGCACCTTTAGTAATAATAGCGGTCGCTGCTGCTCCTGAACCGCCTCCACCAACGATTGATACTAGAGGAGAAGATGTATAACCAGAACCACCTGCTGTGACTGTAATCTCAGAGATAGAACCATTAACTACAACATTAGCAGTAGCACCTGTACCTCCACCACCAGAAATAGTGATAACAGGAGGAGATGCAGCATCATAACCTTGTCCCGCATTAGTAATAGCAATATTAGTGATTGCACCGAAAGTTTTACTTTGTGTTGACTTATATGACCATACAGAAACACCATTTACCCATGTACCAATAGGACCTGAAGAAATTTCAGACTTAGTTGATATTGTAGTAGGGAGTGTAGGGAATCTGTTTAATTTACGTTGGTTGCCAGGTAAAAGAGCAGAACCAGGAAAAGGACCTATAGAATAGTTTGGTATACCAGTTGATGCAACGTAAGTATAGTTGTCATTGAAAAAAGAGTTCTGTATATTAGTAGTGTAAGGTCCGATTGCATTTAGAATCGTAGTAGTATCAGACTTACCTTTGTTCAAGTCAACTGATACTAGAATATTACCTTGTGGTACGATTGCTGCAGGTTGTGGTAGTGCATACTGGAATACTGTCTCACTATCTCTTGATGTGACAGTAAATGTACCATTATAGATGATTGGGTTTGCACCATAAACTGTGACCTGATCACCAACCAACAAACCATGATTATTAGAACATGTGACTGTTGCAGATTGATTATTTACACCACCAAATGTGATACCACTAACGGTAATCAGTTTCTTGACGTTATATAACCAAGTTGTAAGTAAAGGAGATGTTCCAGTACCACCTAACTTAGAAACTGTTAGTTTATCACCTTGTAAGTAGTAAGAACCTGTATCAGTTAATGTTGTTTGTTGTGCATCAACAATACCAACAACATTCATCACAACTTCTTGTGGTGTATCCTTATTAATTTTTACTTGGAAGTTTGATGAGACTTCAGTAGCAGAATCCCAGTCCTCTACAACTCCGTTAACAGAACGAGTACACTCAATAAACTGGTTAAGTGATTTTTCCTTATATTGTACTAATTCTGCACCAGAACCTGTGCCAATTACAAACTCTCCGTTTCTTTCTGGCCATCCAATGGTAGAGTCAACTGTAATGATTGAATCTGTTTGACTTAATGGTTCAGCAAGTTTTGTCTTATAAGGTACGGTAAACGTTCCTGTAATAGTTTCTTCAGATAGAACAAGTTCAAATATCTCTACTGTAGATGTTTTAATTGAAATGTAGTTTTCAACAAGTGCAGATGCTCCTTTTACATTAGGATCTGCAATATCTGCATCTTGTTGTAGAAGACCATCTTGAATGTCTGTAGCAAGTCCAGAAACCTTAGTTGCTCTTAAAATAGTATCAATAGACCATGTTGCTGCAGATGGTTTGATAATCTGGTCTTTTGGATATGATATACTTACCGTTTCACCATATAATAACTTGAATAGATACGCAATACTGAATGATGTACCTTTTGCGGAGTAGAAATCCTTAATAGTTTTGATTGCTGTACGAACATCAATCTTCTTATAGTCTAGTTCTGGTACATCAGGTAAGAACTGCTGTGTATACTTGTCTAGTAAACGTTTTACAAATAAAGCATCAAGACATTTTACCTCAGTATCAACAGTGGCAGATGCAGCAGTAGTATCATTAGAAAATACTGCATTACCATCTTCCGTGTATTCTACAATACCAGATGCAGCACGTGCACATCCTGTAAACTGTGCTTTATTATATCCTTTACCTGATTGATTAACCTTAAACCCTGTGACCTCATTTAAACCTATTTCCGCAGATGCTTCAGCACTTGTAGGTGCTTGAATTACAACAGAAGGAGGATTTGCAGCAGAATATCCACTACCAAACGCACTTACGTTAATATCTGTAATCGCACCGTTGAATATTGCAGCAGTTGCGGTAGCACCTGTACCACCTGCGTATGCTCCTGTACCATCTACTCTATTATCAACGATATAAACGGAAGGAACTTCATCATATCCGCTTCCTCCGTCAAGTATATCAATACGGATAACTCTTCCGTCTCCATCAACTACAGTTTGTAATACTTGTGCACCAACAGGATCTACTATTGCTACTCTTGGAACGGATGTATAACCTTGCCCTGCGTTAATTGTAGTAATAGATGCAATAGTTCCGTCAGATGCTAGGACTGTTTGAAAAGATGCTCTGATTGGATTATTACCAGTTGGTTCATCAACATACACTACAGGAGGGGTTGTATATCCAAATCCTGCATTTGTTATTGTTAAACCACCACTAATAGATCCATTAGATATCGTAGGAGTGGCGACTGTAGCACCACCAGGCTGTCGGAAAGTGATTCTAGGTGTAAATGTATATCCAGAACCTGATCCCTGTAATTCTACAGCAGTGACAGAACCATTTTCAACTGTTGCTTTTAATGTTGCTTGTATAGAACCTGTTTTTGTAGGAGATTCAATTTGAACAACAGGAGGGTTTGTATCGCTATATCCTTTACCACCATTAAGTAGAGTCACGGTCTTAATACCGTTTACTAATGCTTGTGCAGCACCACCTGATCCTACAGTTGTACTAATAGAAACTTTTGGAGGATATTCAAATCTATAGTTGCTACCATTTACGTTAGTTGAAATGCTAGTAAGTTGACCTAAATCATTTACTCGTGCAAAACCTTCCGCACCACTACCAAAAGAAGGTACAGGTGCTTCTATAGAGTGTAATGATAAAAATCTACCGTTTGTAGGTGCGGTAGCAAATATAAAGTCTGCACCATCAATAAAGTAATCTACTTTGGGTATTAATAATCTTTTGTCGTATATTGCAACTACATACTCATCTACAATTGGTTCATATGCTATACCACTACGTGTTATTCTAAATTGTGTCTTACCTTCACCAAATGAGTTAGAAATATTATCGAGTGGAACAATCTGATTCTCTACAAAACCATCTAGGTATGTAATAAAGGTGTTTATAGCATCATCAGAAGGAATCTTTGTTCTAGGAGCACTTGCATAGGTAATAGTGGTTCCATTGACCGTATAGTCCGTACCAGGTGTCAATACCTCACCATATACAGAGACAATCAAATGTTGTGCAGATGGAGGTGCAATAGGATTGTCTTGAGATACTAAATTAAACTGAGTAGTAGTGCCATCAAAGAGATCGATAGGACTAAAAAGATTTACCCACTTTAATTTTACCTGATCATATGAAATACCTGGTGAAAGAGCAATGTTTGGAGAACTGGTTGTACTCTCATAGTAGATAACTTCACTACCTATGAGAATAGATCCAGATTTTTCTAAAAACTGGTCAATCGATTCTACAACGATTGTATCGCTAGTTGCATCTATTGCTTCTACTAATTTTGTCTTACCATCTAATATACCTACGTCTAACCTATCAATATCAAGGTATCCAAGAAAATTGTTTAAGATATTCTGCCCAAGACCAGTCTTCTCTTGAGACTGATAGTAATACTCAAGAAATCTGTTAAACAGAGGATAGTCAGACTCTATAAATTCGGGAGTCTGGGCAACAATTGCCGATGAGACTTTGTTGATATTTGTCATTTAACCCTTTAGGTCACACTCACTATTGTTGGTGTTTGGTCGAACACTGTAGGACTCAAACTATTTAGTGGGATTGAAGGAGGTGGTGCAGTTCCAATTGGTGAAATTGTCACTTCAGGACTTACCAAGTTAATAATCGTACCTGGTGTTGAAGCAGGTATGGTAGAACTGTTAGCAGGAATAAACTGAACTGGTAATGATAATGATGTTGGAAGTCCTGCAGGATCAGTTATAGAACCCGCACCAGTTGTTGAATCAGTAATTGTTATACCAGTGGTAGGAATATTTGAACCTGTTCCAATAACAGCAATAGGACCAAAGGCAATTTCTCCTGTGTCATAGTTGACAGTACCTGCAGAGGTGTTTGTAAATACTTTTCTTGTACCTGTGTTATAGAATGTTCTAAGGTTTCCATATCCATCATCCTCAAATTGTTGATCAACACCTGGTCTATCTGCTGTACGGAACTGTCCAGAGAGTAGAATTGGTTCTTTTGCTCCATCTACAGACAAGGATGTTTTACTTGGTGCGGAATTATACAAAGCAGAACCAGTAGATATTGTATATGTGTTAGTTTGGTTAACAACAGGAATAATATATCTCAATAGAGTGACCTGTAGAGATACGTCTGTAATAGCATTATTTGACAGTGTGATCGCTTTCTCGTATGCTTGTGATCTAAATGTACTATTGAAGTTGTTTATCTGGGTTTGTTGTGCCCACTGACTGATTGCAGTCTGTACATTTGTTTTGATTGTTGATGTATCAGAACTACTACCAGTGTCATATAGAACAAATACCTTAGTATAGATGTAAAGGTTCTCTGGATCAATGATCACAGGATCAATAGATGCCATCGCATACTTTCTTAGGTCTGCAGCAATGTTCTTTTTAGTTTGATCGTTCAATGTAGCACCTGTAGCAGTCTTTACCGCAACAAATACTTTTCCATACACAGGAGGATTTAAAGAGTCTCCACCGTATGCTACCACTGCATCTGCATTAGGATATACCTTTTTAGTAAGAATAGCATAGTCTCCTGCAGTCACAGCACGATATTGTGAGGAATAGAATCTTGGAGCATTATATTTAATAGACTCAATAGTCTCAGCAGCAGTTCCGTTTTGTGATCTTGCCACTTTTGTGAGTGTCACAGCAGCAGGAGAATAACTTTGACCTAGTGTATCCGTCATTCTACCAGTGTATGAGAACCTATCTACGTCATTTGCCTCTTCACCAGAAGTCACAAGGTACTCAAACATTACAACTTCTCCGTCTTTTAATGCTCTACCTACAGAATCATCTCCAAATTTTACCTCATACCGCATATCTTCACCCTCTGATAGGAAATATACCCTAGTGGATGCGGTAAGTCCTGTGATTGTGTCCACTAAATTGTACAAATCAGAGGTTGTAGAGGATTCGTTTGCCTTTACTCTTACGGAAAGTGTGTTAATGTCCGCATCTTCTGAAGGAACTTTGTAATTTTGTGTTGCAAATGTATTAACAACGTATTGGAATGTGACTATAGATCCCTCTTTTAGTACAAGATTACTAAAAGTTGCTATACCAGTTGTAGAATTTACCTCAGCAGTAGTATCAGAAAGAACATTCCATATATAATTTCCACCAGTTGCCACTGCACCTTTCTTAAGTGTGACTGTAGAAGGGTATGATCCGCTACTTTGTATAGTCTGTACAGTTAAATTGACAGTTGCTTGACTTGCATTTATTGATCTTGGTACATAATTTAAAAGTTTTGCTATATTAACTACATTATCACGCACTGTGGAAGAGGGTAGGAACGCCTCATTCATTGCCATGTTCGCATTAAATGAACTATAGTAAGTATTATATGATAATACATCTATCAAGTAGTTCAATGTTGCACCATCAAACTCATAGTCTGTAAATTCTCTCCTAGTTCTTAGGTAAGATTTTATTGACGCTTTGATGTCATTGAAGTCTAGTGCTGTTAAATTATTTGGTGTTGACATTATTCGGGTCTCTTAAGTACAAATGATACTGTTTCAACTAGAGGTTGCCCTACTATTACATAATCTATAGTGACATTAAATTGATTTGCATCGTACTGCTCTCTTACAGCAACGTTTTCAATTGTAATTCTGGGTTCGTGTTGTCCAACAGTAGATAGAATGTCGTCTCTAATAGCATCTGCTGTAAATCCATCCATAGGTTCAAACAATAGTTGTCTAACTCCAGAACCTATTTGGGGTTGAAATAACTTTTCACCAGGCTGAGTCATCACAAGATTCTTTAATGACTGCTTTATTGAGTTGTCATTAGAAACTGCAGATACATCTTTTGTGAAAGGGTTTCTTGCAAAGTCCACTTTTATATCTTTAAAAGCACGACTTAGGTTTACATCCTTTCCACTTATTGATTTTAACGCCATTTGCTAAGTGGTTTTACATCCTTTTCTTTTTTGGCAGGATACTCACTAATCAAGACTTTGCCACTTTTGACAAATTCTTCACTCTTGTCTACTTTTACGACCATAATACCTCCGTCCTAAAAGTATTTATGCTACTTCTTGAATACTTTTAACTTTGTAAGGATAAAAAGTCCTAAGATAACCCAAAATGCTATTTCTAATCCGTAATTGTTCATTTCATAAAGTTGAGATTGAGTAGAATACGATTAGCATGATGTAATGGAGAGTGACCTGTATGCATCTGATCACCATCAAAAATGACTAATCGGTTCTTTCTAGGTTCTACTGTGTGTAATATAGTTAGTTCTTCTGCACCTTTGTCTTCATTATATATTACGGTATCACCATCACTGTCTATTAGATATAGTATACAAGACCAGTGAGGATAGTTCTGATCTGTATGTGGTGTGTGTAAGGTCGTTTTAGGTGCTTGCAACGTCATATCTAGTCTTGCTCTTGTCAAACTACCTTTTTGTGCTCCCAGTTCCTTTTCTATCTTCAAGACAGCAGGTATCCATGCGTTGTTGGTAAAACCCAAATTGTTCTGATTATCAAAGAGAACGTTAGATAGACCAGACAAAAACTCCTGATCACGAAGAGATGCGTGGTTAGGGGGTATGAACTTAGAAATATTATTATGGTATCGCCACTCAAACATAGGATTGGTGACAGTATCAGAAAGATAGTCTATATAATAGTCATCTAAAAAGTTGTTAATGACTTGCATTATTCTCCAAGAGTGTGAACAACAGGTTTTTCGTGTTTCAATATCTCATACAACTTCTTATTCTCAGCAGCAGACACAGGTATAAACTCTTTATCATGATCAAATCCCTCAGTTCTACTGGATTGATTGATTACGATCGACCCCTCCTCCCCAGATATCGACCTGTGGAAGGTTTTTGTGGGTATAACGAGGGCACCAGACGACCGATTTAGGTGTACAATATGATATGGGTACTTCCAATCGAAGTTTACTAACTCAAATTGTCTCTCTCCTTGTACTACTCTGTTGAAATCTGTCTGATGATAGTGTATGTAGAACTGTTTTGCACCCACCAAGTCATTTGGAGGAGAAATCGCAGCACCAGTGTGCACTACTAGATCAGAGGCATTCGATTCTTCAACAGAAATATCGAAGAAGATTACGTCTTGCGTCTCTCGAAAGACTCTATGCTTCCGAAATAACACGTCACTCACTTTCCTTGACCTCTATATGGTTTCTTTTTCTTGTTTCTAGAGGTTGCAGAGTACTTAGTATGTGCTCCGTTTCCTTGTCTTGTCTTCTTAGGTTTTGATTCGATCTCACTGAGACCCATTTTATACATTGCCATGATTTGTGGTCGCTCGCGGGGTAATTTGGACTATTTTCGGACAAATCGATATAAATTATCGACTTTTTTGTCAATTATCTCGATTTTTCGGTATAAATCGTTAATTATTGCAAAAAAATTCAAAGTTTGGTCAGAATCTTTCGGAGTATACTGTATTTTATCCAAAGTTTGTGCTTCTGAGACAAATTCTTCTATTATTTGCGTCCTTTCTGCTAATTTTACGATGCATTCATTGACACTATTCAATGCTTCTGCATATGGGTCAGAATCTTCTTCAGAATAGTGCAATCCATCGTTTCCGTTCTGTGCGATGACGTTCATTCTTTTATCTGACTCTTCTTCGTTCCAAAGTTCTTGTTCTATCATCTATTCATAAAATAATGGTTAATAACTTCGATACGTTCATGTGCTTTCGCAATATTGTCGATCTCACTCTCAATTGCTGCCATGACATCGGGATGTTCCCCAATACCGACAGGTTGGTTGAGATAGATCTCTACGTTCTGTTGATGTTTGCAAATCAACCCTTGATAATAGTTTATCTGTGATTTAAGGATGTCCTCCCTTAAATTTCTCATACTGTATCCTATACTGTAATTACTATACACTATCTATTCGTAGTTGTCAAGTATATCATCAAAAAATTTATCTATTGCATCTTGTGGGTGACCCCATTGTACACCTGAGTCAGAACCTTTGCATGGGTTCACACATTTAAAGTTAGGATGTATGACATTACATACTAATCCTGCGAGGTCGTGGGGACACGCTTCGCGTCCTGTATTCCAATATAACTGACCTTCTAACCATCTAGCATCACAGACAGGACAGATTTTTGGATCATCCACGTTTGCGTCGCCTCCTTTTTTTAAAGAACTTTTGATAGATAGGTCTAATTATAAACAGATCTATTGCTTCGATTACGAATATAACTCCGAATCCTATGATTACTCCTGCTAGGACTATTGCTTCAAATATTTTTTTCATTTTTTCTACCACGTATAGGAGGAAGTACTACACGATGAAACTCTTCCCAGAGTTCTTGTGGGTTTGGGTGATATAACCTTTCTTTATCAGAAACCTTTACAAGGTTATTTAGTGTTTTCTTTTTTTCACT
>CEVH01041149.1_pt1 | contig 26326 bp, 28 predicted proteins | sample 356521 | NCBI WGS metagenome assembly CEVH01 (sample SAMEA2623446, study PRJEB7988) | marine metagenome | isolation source: saline water (ENVO:00002010), including
AAGAATTTCCTGGCATCCCGGATTAGCTCCTTGTCCCCATCCCCCGGGGATTTGTCCGGATCTTCCAGATCGAAATCGAACCCCTCCTTCTCTCGGAACGGCCGACCAAATTGACCAAGATCATCGATTCTGACTTTGTGGATGGCACCGACCAGAGTATTGGAATAGGATAGTTTCCGGAGGTCATTGAAAGAGGGGCGGTCAGGATTGCGGAGCCGGATTCCCTGGTTGATCAGGCTTTGCTCTTCGGATGTAAAGACCGGCTTTTTCTCTTCCTGTTCTCTCGCTTGAACGCCGTGGAACATGGACTTCGCCAGCGCGTACATCCTGGAGTCCTTGAATTCCCGGATATCCTCCCGGGCGCGCTGTGCCTGCGACTGTCGATTCCGGGCAGCCCGGAGTCTCTTCTGGAGGTTCTTTTCGTAGTTCGGGCCTCTGGGTCGACCGGGCTTTCCGTTTGCCATGGCTCGAACAGTAGCAGAATGCAGGGCATCGGAGAAGCAACGGGGGGGTTTTTACCGGGTTTTTCCAGGTTTTTTCCGGGGAAAAATATCTGAAAAATCTGACCGATTGCCCTTGGACTGCTATGGTCCGGTCATGCGCAAGACCCTACCCAATATCGCAGACATTGAGCGGAAATCATTGGAGAACCACTTCTCCCTGCCCCCGGGGGATACCCTGTTTCAGGATTCAAAGAAAGTATTCATTGTCACCGCTATCGAAGCGGGGGCCGGGTGGACACTTACTTATGACTGCATCAGCGGGAAAAGTGGAACTCGTTCCGGTAGCGGAAATCGGGAGTTTCACCACCCGGTCACCGCCGCGCATTTTACCGACACAACTGGTGTAGATAGAATTGTTGGATTCTATCTGGGCTGAAGCCGGAAATGGGTCATTCAGAAGGTTCGGAAAGCACGGCAACCTCATGGACCATAAAAAAAGGATCTGCATCCGTACTCCCGGCGATCGGGACAGGAACCATCTTAATGTGGCCGCATGCGCGAATCGGTGTATCTTCTTTCAGAGATAGCAGCTCGCTGGCAAGCTTCGATTTCTTGGCCATAGCATATTGGAAGTATTCTCCCTTTGAATCGTCCATGGTAAAGCCTATCATCTTATCCTCAATATCATAGAGTCTTACATGGGCTTGAAATACCTTAGAAAACTGGCCTTTCATACATACCTTTTCCCCGGCCCTTTGGGCCGCGAAGACCTCGAACTCCTTCGCCGTTATCAATGAAGGCTCCCCTGTTACGGACAGGATCGGGGACATGAAAACTAAAACCAGAATCATCTGTTTCATTGATCTATTCACCTCCAAAAATTTGGACTGAAGCCTATGGGCCGATAGCAAGATGTCAATTAAGTCCTGATACATGGCTAACTGGCAGGGAGAGTTCAACGATCAGTCCCAGGACTATGAGTACCGAGACCTCGGAATGCGCCTGTCACCGGGAGAGGATCCCCCTGCCCGCTGGGGCTGCCTCCTGCATCCCGACGAACTTCGCAGAGTTATTTTCGTTGGGAACAGCCTGCTCGTAACTGTAAACGGGGAACAGCTCACCAACTACCAGCTGAAGAACTGGCTGGATCATAATGTCCGGGTTCTCCAGGAAAGACTCCAGTTCGATATCTACCCACGACTCTGGAGATCCAGGCCGGTCCGCAACAGCAACCATCGGGAGATCGAGCCCTATGCCGAGTGGGACGATTTCTATATGTTCGACGGCAACCAGCATGATAAGAACTTCTTTGTGAAGCTCCGCCGCCGCCCCCTGGCAAGGCTTCACAACTGGGAAGTGAAGAGTCCTTTCACCGGAGAAACGCTGATTAATCTGACAGATTATGCTCTAATCAATTACCGCCGGGGAACCATGCGGGCCGCTCTCTTTAATACCGGATCCTATGCCGGATACAGCGGGATGCCAATTGCTCAATGGCGGTTCGGTACCGGACGGCATGCAGCCGCCCATTTCATCGATTACACAACGGGCTATGACCACGCGGATCGGGTTCCCCGAGAGCTCAAAGAGGTGCTGATCAATCGTATGACCATCGATGTAATGAGCGCCTACGGGGATGGGATCGTCGGTGGCCTGGCCAATTCCAGTGTTTCTGTCGGCTCGCTATCAGAATCCATCGGCACCACGATGTCCGCAACCAGCGCCTACTATGGTGCCAGGATTGCCGAAAAGCAGAAGTGGGAAGAAAACTGGTTCAAGACTCGCGCCCACGCCTATTCAGGAGTCGGTTTCAAAGTCCTCTGACGTTGCCCGATACACAGTTCCCTGCAATGGTGAAGCATGCCCGCAGCAGGCCTCCCATTAAACTTCGCCGGATTGCTCCCGGAAGCCTCCTGGATATTCTGGACTACCCTGATTACAGCCTTCGCAACAGGCTTCTGGAGATTATCTATATGGGGAGCCCTCCGAAAGACTGAAAAAGAAATCCTTCCAAAAGTAGAGAAGGTCAGGGCTGACCTTACAGACAAGATCACGGAGTCCGAAGACCGGACTGAAAAGCGCATCAACAACCTCGAAGAGCATAGCTCAGCGTCCGTAAAGGAACTGAACGATAAACGTGAACGCCTGGAGCGTGAACTGGAAACGCGCCTCGATAGCATGCGCGAGCACTCCCTGAACCTCCACCATTCCCTGGAAATCGACAACGCAAAACTCCGTCAGCAGATGGAGGGCCTTCAAAGCTATTCCAATCAAATCATGGGCCGCATCGATGAAGTCGAGCGCCGCATGGAAGATCGGGTTGGTCGTTCTGAAAAGGCCATACTCCAGAAACTGGAAGATGACCAGAAGCATTTCCACGACGGCCTATCGGAGCTAAAGAAAGAGATCAGATCCTGGAGGAACCAATGAGCATCGGAATGAAACTACTGGCAGACCTGGTCGCAAGCCGGTTTGGCCCCTATATCATCATCTTCGCACTACTTCTTCTCATTGTGGGCGGCTGGCGCGGATACGCCTGCGCGTCTCAAGCAATCAATTCTCCGGAGGAACCAAATGAAGTTCAGGATGCTATCATCCCTGCTCCTGGCGACTATGATCGTCTTAAACTGCCAGAGCAGTGAAAATCAAATTCGGGAAACCAGGGACTCCGTATGCTCGGACATCCAGATCCCCGATGCAGCCAGAGTTCGGCCAGGTCAACGGCTGGAGAACTCCCATTACAATGCCCTTGTAGATCACTGCGCCGATCTGGCCCGGTGCCTCCGGTACGAGCAATGCGTAAGGAAGATCACTGAATGGGAGCGCGACTGCCAGACCGAAAGAGTCCGCGCCCTGGAAGACCAATGGCTCCCCGGAGCCTTTACCCCCCGCTTTAAGTGCGGGATCCCAAAGCCGCTTTGCGGACTGGAGGAAGACTGATGGTAGAACAAACCCTGATACAACAAATTCTGAACCTGATCGACCTGAAAGCGGTGATTGGAATAGTCCTGATCTGCTACTGGCTTTTTGACCACTCACCGAAGATCATCCGGAAGAACTTCCGTTATCCCGGGGCGAAGACCTACGGTACCATGATTGTAGCGGTCATTGTGTCCGTGGCTTCCTACTGGATCGATCCTTCCCGCCCGGAGGCCAATGTTATGGCCTACTTCCTGGCTACGAGCTTCTACGAAGCCATCATCAAGCGAATCAAAGCCAATTTCCAGGGACCAGAAGTATGAGCCAGTCGGTACTGAGCAGAGCGGCAGAGGTCGCCGTGGAGACAATCACGGAAACGCTCCACAAGCAATGGAAAGAATCCATCGTGGAGATGCCCTGGGATGAGCGGGCCTACTACCAGGAACAATATCCTAAGGACCAGCTATTCCTCCATCACACGGATGGTCGAACTTCGGCCGCCGCCAGTGCCCGCTACCTGGAAGGATCCTCTATCAAGACCCGGGTAAGCGGGGATAGCCGGGGGCAGCACTATTCCGTCGGGGTACCATGGTGGGTGGACCGGGATGGCACGACAATCAGGACATTCGATGACCGATGCTGGGCACACCACAACGGCACGGGGCGCAGAGGAGCCCGAAGGTCCATTGCCATCGAGCTGGAGAATCTGGGCTTCATCAATGAGCGCGGAGGTAACTTCTACAATCGATACGGGGAAGAGATCGCAGAGGAACAGTATCCCATCCATGAGCATCCAGAACCCTGGAGAGGAAGCCGCTTCTATGAAGCCTACACGGATGCCCAGGTGGACAGCCTGATTCTCTTGATAGATGATATCTTGCGGCGGCATCCAGGGATCCCCCGAAGAATCCCGCAGAACTTCTTTCCGGAAGTTCCCCTCACCCGCACCCAGCTCGCCCGCTTCAAGGGGATTCTGGCTCACACATTCACGGTCGGATACATTCCGAAACGCTACGCCAAATATGATGTGAGCATTGCCCTTCGGCCGCATATGGATCGAATATGCAGGGCACTGAAGCTGCAACGAGTGAGGATCTAAACAATACCCCACATCCGTTTAGCCTTGCACCACCCTGAGGCGATCCGATCCCGAGAAACGGATTGACATTTTCCGCCCTGGACAATATAATAGTGGTGAACCACTGAAAGCGCGAATGCGCTGTAGGTGGTGTTTCTTTATTTGGGGTAGACTACAATTCCAAACCGATCCGTTTTCGATGCCTTTAGGTTCAATACCGGCTCGAGCCTCCTCAACCACCGATCCAATCGTGCAGAGTTGACCAAAGGAGGGATTCTTCCAGCCAAATTACCAACTCCCAATTGCAAAAGCTTATGCATATAAACAATGTAGGCCGCGCAATCGCACGCTTGTAGAAAGTAGCTTTCCCCGGAGTCCTTCGGCAGGGGATCTTCGAGGAGCCTTGTAATCTTTCTGTTGACTGCTCCACCGAAATGCGACGGCACGAAATTTACTCTCTGAATCCGGCGGCTCGTTGACCTCATTTTTCCGACTCGACCTTCATCGGTTATGACCAAGAACTTCGCCGTTGGGTCCCTATTGCTGAGGTCATTTTCCATCCTCTGAATTGAATAGCTGAGTGCGCTGTCTAAGACACCATAATCGCCCCTCTGGATAGCGTGCTTGTTTATCACCACGTTCACTATCCGTACGTCCAATCGGGATATTTCATTAACAAAAGCTTCAATAATGGCGACGCGCTGGCGGCCCGATAGACTCAGGCTCCTGTAATCCCCCTTATTAAGGAGAAGCTCTTTCGTGTGAATCTCCCATTTCAAGGGAAACTTGTATTTTTTCGTCAGCCTTTGCCGGAAACTGCGCAGTCGCTCATATTCTTGCTGCCACATGGCCATATGCACCATGATTCCGGATAGGACGAACAATGGAGATGAAAATTGCGGATAGCCATCGTCACCCGACTCATCGTAGTATACAAGATACATGGAACCAATTCGACTTCCTGGGCAACGGAATGCAAATAGAATGCAAAAGAACGGCCACCGAACGGCGACACAATTACAGTGTTAGCTGCTTCGCAGTTTACGAATGATTCGATCCAACTCTTCCACAGCTACCTGGCGATCCGCCTTTGAAAGCTTTTCCAGCTCTTTCTCGAACTTGGACAATGTACTGAATGCGCTCTGACTCTTTTTCCGGTCCTGGGCCAGAACCTTCTTTGCCGCCTGGATATCCTTCCGCTCCACCCTGCCCTTTGCCAGTTTTGCTGCTTCATCGTAGAGGTTCTTATAGCGCTGAAGCATCCTGGGCTGAATCCCGGTCTTTTCTACGAGTTCATCGAGGTGATAGTTCTGACCCCGCTTTCGGCTGAAGTAATCGGGGTATGTGTCGGCCAGCAGGAGCACTTTGCCTTCCACATCATTCTTCTTTGCGGTGATGTTGTCGCCACCCAGGGCCAGCAGCTCTTCCTCCTTTGAGAGCTTTCTGGTAACGTAACGGACCGGGACTTTTTCATCTCCGCGCTCTATAGCGATTTCTTTCCGAACGTGGCCACCGAGAATCTTGCCCCCGGCCTGCCAGTTATTTGGATCGTCTGGGAGAAAAATGATCGGCTCCAGGATCCCGGACAGATCGATGGAGGCCTTTACCTCGGCTTTTTTCTTGGGATCGTTGGAGAAGTACCGGTAGTTGTCTTCATGATCCCGGAGCAGATTAGGAGAGAGCTCCCGGACCGGAGACAGAAATTTCTCCTCGATAGAAAACGACATTGTGTCGTTTTCCTGGAGCCCCCGGCGCTTTAGTCCGCCCGAGATATTGCCTCTGAGAGTCTTCTTGCTCACGACAACTCCTTACTCAGCCTGTGAAACTGCTCTTCCGAATCGGATCCAGAGGGCAGGGGACGGCCCCGACCCAGGGCTGTTTTCACCACCCCTTTACGGAGAATCGATGCCCTTGAGAACTCCACTTCCCCGTCCATATCCTGGCGCAGTTTTTCATCCTCAGACCCTGAGACGATAGAAGGCACCACAAGCAGCCTCTGGGATCCCCCGCTCTTCCGGGCTTTCGCCACCTCATCAATAAGCATCCCAACTCCCTGGACCGCCCATCGATCATAGGTCATTGGAGAGAGGACAATATCTGCCATGTTGATTGCCTGGCGGAATTCATAGGATAGCCCTGGAGGAGAATCCACAATCGCATAATCGTATTCCAGGCACCGCACTTCTTTAGCAATCCGCAGCATTGCTCCCGGGTCCCCTGCCATTTCAATCCCGGCCCGATGCAGATGCAGGGTAGATGGGATACAGTCGATCCCGAAACCTGTCTCCCAGATAAGCTCGCGTGGGTCCGCAGCCTCCGTCAATAGCTGCAGAGCTCCCCGCCGGTCGAGCTGGTCAATATCCGTATCCCGCAGAAGGAAATCGGTGGCGCTGGCCTGGGGATCCAGATCCAGGAAAACGACATTGTGTCGTTTTCTCAATTCGAGTGCCAGGTGGATACTGATGGCCGTCTTTCCCACGCCGCCTTTCAGGGATGACAGAATAATGATTTTCACAGGCGGAACGTCCTCGACGCAAACTCACCGGTCAATTCATTCTACACGGAAAGATGGATAGCGAAAGAAAAAGAGAGGTTACTCAGCAACCTCGACGAATTGCCAGACCATACGCTTATCATGGCTCACCAATGGCTCTTACCTGACCACTGGACCGGGCATAACTAACTGCCTGGAGCCAGGCACCCATGAATTGCCTTCGAGGTCCTCTGACTTCGACTACCTGGGACCAGGCAGTTTTTTTCTTGACCGCCATGTACTTAGCCAGTACACGTTTACCCAGAGCAACGCTAACCTGTGTTGCCCGGGTTACCAGGCGGGGCAGGGGGGTCAGAGCCCCTCTCCGCATTCCCTTCCTCTCCCCAATACGCCCGCCCCGATTTTATGTCGCATTTAAACTTGACGGACTATTATGTCTCATTAGGGTGCGTACTGGCTACACCTCTCTGACCCGCTTTGCGGATGGTTTAGCCACCCGGGCACGAAGCCCTCAACATTGATTATCCGGACCCTGCGATAACAGGGGAGGGGGAAGGTATGCTTGCACGACAGAAGATAGTCGGGCCGGGGCAGCTTGTGCCCGCAGAGCCTGGCCAAAAGCCACAAAAGAAACCGCGAGGGAAGAAAGGCCCCCGAATGAGCCTGCTTCGCCGAATTGAAAGACTTAGCCATCATAACGTTCAGCGATTCTCTGGATGGTGTTTTGCGGGAAACGATACCCTGGCAGCGGACTATGACGTAGAACCCAGGACTATTCGCCGCTGGTTCCGCCAACTCGAAAATGAGAAGCTCATTGAGACAAAAATCGTTGGCAACATCCGCCTGAGCCGGGCGACAAAGCGTGGCCTCGGAGCCCTGGCAGACGAGGGAGAGGCGGACAAATTGACCCCGGACGCCCCCAAGAAGTCCGCTCAGTTGTCCGGAGAGACGGACATTGAGTCCGTGTCCGGCGGACAGGCAGGCCCTGGAGGCGGACATTCGGTCCCCGTACATAGTACCGATCTCTGTACCGAGTACGTACTGGCAACGCTCCAGAAAAAGCTCAGCCCCAGCTCCTATCGGAAGGCTTCCGAGGCCTATGTCGCCGCCTCTGATGGAAAAGTGATCTTTCTGCATCTCCCAAATTACCTTGAAGAGATCCTCCGGTCATTTTTCGATGCTGAATTTATTTAGGGCGGATGCAGGCGACTATCTTCCGACGAATGCACCAAGCCCAGCAGATACCAAGGTGAAGAGGCTAAACCCGCCGATGAAAGCAATTACGGACGGTTGGCTATCCACGTGAACATCATGGGCCTCCTGAAGCATGTCTTCGATGGCGCCCACGGCCAGTAGGCCGGATACGACTGCCAGGCCGCCCGCCTTTATTTGCCCCGGGGCACCGCGAAGAAGAAAGTATGCAGCCACAGCGGCCCCAACAACGTAGACGAAGAATAAAACGGAAAGAGATATTCGGCGAGCCCTGGCAATACCTTTACTGCGGAAGTTTGCAGCCGCTGCGTACCCTTCCGGCACGTCTGCGAGCACCTGGCCGGCAGATAGAACTAGGGCCCACTTCAAAGAAACGGAGGCACCCGTGCCCGTCATCAGCCCGTCGCTCATAAGGTCGATGGCTACGGCGGCATAAATCATCCACATGCGTCTGTTCCCTGCACCATCACTTGTGCCTTGTAGGCGTTTGACTATGGAATCCAGTGCTATGTAGCTTAAGCCACCTATGGCAAAGGCAAGCGCAACCCACCAGCCCGCGATTTGCTCAAGAGCACCTGGTATGAGTTCCACGGCTACGATTGCGATAACGATACCCGACGCCGCGTGAAGAGCCCAATTCAGAGACCGAGCTGAGGGAGCCCTTGCTTCTGCGGCGAGGGCTCCGAGAAAGTTGCCGGCACCGGGCAACAAGGATAGCAGGATTACAGTAAAGATATCTTCCATGGATACTCTTGGTAAATACAAATGAGTCTGAATAGTGGTGACAACCATTATAAAGATAGAAGCGACCGAGTCATATCTATAAAAAGTCGAATCTCCTAAATACTAAAATCTATCTTCAAAATGCGCCCGTCTGCAATCCGAAAATTACCGTTTTCGCCTCGAAACGAAGGCGATATGTTAGTTCTGCCTGTCGGGTGCAGGCGCTCGGCACGGTTCTAAGCCTTAATTCGATCCGGGGACTCCACATTCAACGGTTTACAAAATAATGTTGACAGCCCCTGGCAAAACGTTGCGATTGATATGTGCGCGGACTAACCCACAGGACAGCAGTGCTTTTATTGCTTGTATTTCTGGGAATAGTAATTGGGCCTCCGATCTTCTGTCATCAAGGATGGAGCGGCTCCGAACTGCAGGCAACAACTTTGGCTGCTGGCTCTTTTGCCACCGAGGCATCCAGATCTGAAACACAGCAGCACTGGCATACAGCATTCCCGCACTGTCGGTCCGAATGCGGGCCTCCTGAATCAACATTGAGCCATTTCGCAGAAGGGGGCTCCTTGTTTTTCGCGCCTTTTCCGGACTTTTTGTCCTGCCCGGCGGTGCCAGAAATCTTGCTTCCTTCGAGTCGATACTACATGGTGTCGCATTCGGATGATCGCCAGGTGGCCATCATCCGTGATATAGCTCTTCCTTTGTCCAACGCCCCCCCCGCCTCCTGAAGATAGTCAATCTTTAAAGGAGGAAACAATGAAACAGTACTACTTGTATGCTGGCTGGCTGGCCTTGCTGCTGGTTCCAGCCATGCATTCCATCGATGCAGAGGATCCCGAAACCGCTTCTGTGGAGGCTACAAACTCCCTGGAGCTACAGGAATGCAGCTTGAACGGCCCTGCCGATGTTCTACGATGCGTAAAGAAGAATGACCCTGACGTGCGAAAAGCACGGTCCCAATTGCAACAAAGAATCTCGGCCCTAGAAACTGCGGAGCAACGGCCCAACCCTGAGCTGGAAGCCGAGGCAGGCCTCAGTTCGCCCAGGTCCTACAGCCTGGAATACAGACACATAATAGAGCTGGGCAATCGGCGAGAACTCCGCACGAATGTGGCTCAGGGCCGACAGCGAGAAGCAGCGCTTCAAGTGGAACTATCGCTGCAAAATGCAGTGATGCGAACAGCCATCGCTCTATACCGCCTCAAACAACTGCGGGAGGAAGAGGTCTTTCTTCGTGAAGCCCGAAATGCCTTCGATACAGCCATCGGGCGGCTTTACCGATTACCTTCCAGAAGCGCAAATCAGCAGGCAAGTTTGTTTAGTTACGTTCTGGCAAGAAATAGCATTGAACAGCAGCGGGTTCGAATGGATACGGAGCGAGAGTCCATTCGCGCAGATCTAGAACGATGGACCGGTCAGCGCATTTCGGATGCTGCACTCACGGCCATTGCAGCCGAGCATCCAAAAAACTGGCCGGAAATGCCCGATGAATATTCAAAATCGGTGGAACTGGCTCTGGCTAAAGAAGGCGTCGCACGTTCTGCTGCCAATCTCAGGCTCCAGGAAAGCAGGAAGTGGCCGGACCTGGGTATTGGCCCACGCTTTTCCTACAGCCCAAATGAATCGGGCCCTCTGGATTTTGGTTCATCTGAAGGACGATGGAATGCGGGTGTTTCTTTTTCTGTCACGCTTCCACTCTACAATCAATATGAAGGACAGGAGAAAGAAGCTCGAGCCCGGAAACAATCCGAAGAGATTCAGCGACAGACAACCGAGCTTTCCCTGGAAAGCGAATACCGTTCCATGGCACGATCCTATGCTGTTCTCGTCAATGGCTTCAATCGTACTGCATCGCCGGAATCAATGGCCGGACAGAGGTATGCCATACTCGGGTATTTGAGTCGAGGGCTGGTGAGTCCGCCCATGCTTATTGAGTACCATCGAACGTATGCGGACTATCTGCATCAATATCATACAACCCAGCTTCAGGCATTGCGCTTGCTCTGGAGAGGGTACGCTCTATCAGGGAGGATTTTAGACGATGACGTTATCCATAGCATTTGACTTATCCGGGGGAAGAAGGGCCCTACCGGGCATGGAAAGCTCAAAAATAGGATTCTGCCTGGCGGGCTGCATGCTCACCGTTGTCTCCTTTTGTGGCGAGTCGCCGGAACACGCTAATGCGAATTCTCAGTCCGGTCATTCGGAGAGCCATGCCGAGGAAGGCACTCACGATCATAGAGCGCAGGAGGAATCCGGCTCGCAACATTCAGAGGAAAGTAGTTCAAACCATTCACACAATGAAACGGATTCCTCCGGTTCAAACCAGAATGCAGGGCCGCAGTACGCCGTCTTGAAGGCGAATCAGGAAAAAGGTATCCAGCTATCAGAGCAATCCCTGAAGATTTGTGGGATTCGTTTTGCAGCCCCCGGGAAGTATAAGGGTAATTTCCCTGCTTCGAGCCTGGTTCATGTGTCTGGGCTGCAGCTGGTATATGTAAGAAAGGGAGATTGGATCTTTCCGGTCAATCTGGGTAACTCCACTCATTCGCCGAGCGCAGAGGAGATCCCTTCGTTGCGACAAGCGGCAGCTGTGGACTGGGTTCAGTCCGAACTTGCTGTAGAAAATGTGGATATAATCCATCTGGCCCTTCTGGAAGCTTTTGGCGCTTCGGGATCCGGTCATGGACACTGATCCTATCCATCCAGACGGACGATTCAGCAGGAAATTCTATGTTTGATAAAATACTAAGGTACTCCGTTTACAACCCCGGCGCTGCCTTCGGGCTGGCCCTATTGCTCCTTGGTGGCGCATTCTACTCTTATCAGGTTATTCCAATCGATGCTGTGCCTGATATCACCAATGTACAGGTGCAGGTGATGACTCGAGCCGAAAGCCTCGACGGGGAAACCATTGAAGCGAATATTACGTATCCAATTGAAAGCGCTATGGGCGCTGTGCCCAATGTACAGGAGATACGTTCGGTTACCCGCTTCGGGCTCTCTGTAGTCACGGTGATCTTCGAAGAAGGCACGGACATCTATCTGGCAAGACAACTTGTGGGCGAGCAGCTGGCCACACTGGATCTACAGGATGCCCAGCCTCGCCTCGGGCCCATCGCTACCGGCCTGGGGGAAATCTATCATTACTCCATCGAAGTAAAGGAGCCCGCCACCGATCCGAAGAAGAGGCTGGAACAATTAATGCGACTGAGGACCATCCAGGAATGGGAGGTTAAACGCAGATTGCTTGCGGTTCAGGGCGTGGCCGAGGTAAATACAATCGGAGGGTATGAAGAGATATACTTTGTACAACCGGATCCCGTGAAAATGTCTCGATACGGGATTCACTTCGATGATCTGAAGCTTGCTCTGCAGCGCAGCAATCGCATCGCCGGAGGTGGATACATTCAGCAAACGGCGAACCAGCTCATTCTTCAGGGAGACGGACTCATCCGCAATCCAGAAGAAATCGAGTCTTTGCCGTTGAAGCAACTTCCGGATCTGACAACACTTCGCGTGGGCGACGTGGCCTCGGTGGACAAAGATAAGGAAATCCGCACCGGAGCTGCCGTGGTTAACGGACAAGAGAGGGTGCTGGGGACGGTATTTATGCTTCTGGGAGAAAACAGCCGCACTGTCTCTTCCCGGGTAGACGAACGAGTCAACGAAATTCGTAAGACCCTTCCAGAGGACGTGGAGATCAAAACACTCTACAACCGATCCTATCTTGTGGATGGCACCATTGAGACGGTGCAGGAGAACCTGGTCTTCGGCGCGCTGCTGGTGGTGGTGGTTCTGCTACTTCTTACCGGGAATTTTCGGGCTGCGATCATCGCTTCGGCCGTAATACCGCTGTCTATGGCGGCTACATTGATTTCTATGTATGTCACCGGCGTTTCAGCGAATCTCATGAGCCTGGGGGCCCTGGACTTCGGTATTATAATCGACGGCGCAGTTATCGTAATCGATCAATGCGTGCACAGTGTGCAATCACGTGCCTCCACCGAAGGCAGGACTCTAAGTCGATCCGAAATCAAATCTGCCGTTGCAGAGGCTTCTATCCAGATTCGCCGGGCTGCCGGATTCGGTCAGATTATAATCCTGGTTGTTTTTCTGCCTATTTTTGCGCTTACTGGTATTGAAGGTAAAATGTTTCGCCCGATGGCCGCCGCGTTTTGCTTTGCTCTATTTGCAGCGTTCATTCTTGCTTTTACCGTGGTCCCTGCACTGGCCGGTACTTTTTTGCGCGGGCATGCGCCCAGGGAAGGTATGTCCCTTTTTGGTTTTCTGGACCGGGGATACAGTTACCTGCTTTCGCGGGCTCTACAAAAAAGAACCCTGATCGTGGGGCTTTCCCTTTTGCTGCTCGTTTTAGGCGGATGGGTAGGCAAGAGCCTTGGAGGAGAGTTCATTCCTACACTGTACGAAAGGGCCATTGCCATGCAATTCGTCCGGCCTCCATCCATTTCGGTCGATTCCTCGGTAAAGCTGGAGCGTTTGTCCCATAAAGTCATACAATCCTTTCCGGAGGTAGATCAGGTATTTACTCGAATTGGAGCGGCCGAAATTGCCACCGACCCCATGGGGGTTAATATCGGGGATAGCTACATCATGTTAAAACCAAGGCAGAAGTGGCCGGAAGTAGACGGTGAAGTTCGCACGCCGAATCAGCTCAGGGATGCGTTAAGGTCTGCTGTGCAGAAGGCCGTTCCCGGCCAGAGAATCCTGATGAGTCAGCCTATTCAGCTGCGATTCAATGAACTTCTGGAAGGTTCTCGGTCCGATTTAACGCTCAAGATCTATGGAGACGATCTGGAGAAGCTGCAGCATCTAAGCGAAGAAGCTGCAGCGTTGCTGTCTTCCGTTCCCGGCTCCGGGAACCCTGAATCGGAGATTCGAGGACAGATACCCATCATAAAGGTCGAACCCCGAACCGAAGTACTGCAAAGACTGGGGCTATCGCGAAAGGAAATACTGGACACGGTGCAGATGGGCCTGGGCGGCCATGATACCGGCTTTCTCTATCGAGGAGTGCGTCGATTCCCTATCCGAATTCGGCTGAAGGAGGAAGATCGCAGTCTGTCCGGGCTGTCCGAATTGCCGGTAGGAGTAACCGATAGCTCCACGGAACCTCTGGACAAGCTTGCCCGGATCTATGAGACGCGCACCTTCGAAATGATCAAACGGGATTCCATGCAACGACGGGGTGCCATTCTAATCAACCCCACCGGCGGAGATACGGCGGGCTTTGTGGAAGTCGCGAACCGGGCACTGAAGGATCTGGAATTGCCACCAGGCTATTACACCGAATGGGGTGGCAGCTTCGAAAACCTGCAGAAGGCCAGAAGCCGGCTCCTGATCGTTGCTCCGCTGGCCTTTCTTATTGTTTCGTTGATGATCTATTCTGCATTTCGGAGCTGGATTCGGACCCTCATGGTGCTGGCCGGGGTACCTTTCGCTCTGGTGGGCGGCGTACTGGCACTTGCCATTTCCGGCCAGTCCCTCAGCATTTCCGCTTCCGTGGGCTTTATTGCACTTTTCGGTATCTCCGTCTTGAACGGAGTCGTACTCATGAGTCGCTACCGGGATCTATCACAGGAAGGTATCGAAGGAGAGGAATTGGCCTTGCAGGGCGCGCGAAGCAGACTTAGAGCCGTGGCCATGACGGCACTAACAGATATTTTTGGCTTCATGCCCATGATGCTGGCCACAGGTCTGGGCGCTGAAGTTCAGCGGCCTCTGGCCACCGTTGTAGTCGGAGGAGTGCTCACCTCTTCGTTTGTGATTCTATTTTTCTTTCCGGTCATTCACACATTCCTAGAAGGAGTCCTGAACCGCGGCGAAGCAGGCAAAATCCAGGGGGATGACTTTCAATGAAAAAGAATGTTCTCGTACTGGGCGGCTACGGCCTGGCAGGCCGTAGCATTGTGGAAAGCCTCCTGGATGCAGGGCCCGGGGTGGTGGCCGCCGGTAGAAACAGGAACAAACTCCTGGAACTGGAAAGAAGCCCGGGATCTACGCCTACTCCGGAGGCCCGGCCTACGTCGCTGAAAACCTGCGTGCTGGATGTTTCGGACAACTCCGAGGCGGGCATTACTGCTCTGAAGCAGGCTATGAACGAGGCAGATGCAGTCATAAACTGCGTGGGACCGTTCATCCTCCATGGTAGCCGGATGGCACAAATAGCCATCGATGCGGGAGCCCATTACCTGGACATAGCTTCGGAGCAGGAGCATTTGCGGCGTATTGTTGATCTGGATGGACCGGCCCGTAAGGCCGGGTTGAGTGTTCTACCGGGGGCCGGCGCCTACCCTGGTTTGAGCGGCCTTCTCCTTGGCCGCCTGCTGGAGTGTTATCCCGAAACCGCTGAAGCTACAATCGAGTTGGCTATGTCCTCTAACCCCACCGGTCAGGGCGTGGCCCAGTTGTTGAGCGGGGCACTGGAAATGATTTTCCCCCTTAACGAGCCCGAAGTAAATTCGCAGAAAGCCATCTTTCCAGGCACAGTTGAGAATCGAGAATTTCCTGCCCCTTTGGTGTGCTTCCCGCTTTCCGGACCTTATTGTCAGTACCGGTGTATTCGTGATTGTAGTATTCGGTGCAATTAGAATTCTCAAGCTGGCCAAATAACCGGTTTCCGAGATCTCAATCCTGGATAGAGCGGGATGACGTTATGAGCGAGAAAAGCTGGCAAGCAGATTGTCAGCTATCGCGGATTATATGAGCTCGCCGCTTTCGCTTTGTAGACTCTCGGCAGAGTGCGGTCCATAGTGCCAGAAACCGCTGTGTCAGACTGTATTCGGAAGCTGGGGTGATATCCATACATGATTGTGTATCCCGTTCGGGGCTTCGGGATCAGCCACCGGACCCGCTCGGAACTCTCCAGAATAAGCTCTCTCCCGACCCTGTATTCCCGCAAACGCTCCCGTCCATGCTGATCGGATTCTATCGATATTTTGAACCTTTAGCTATTATCCTCGCCGCAACAGGCGAGGTAATCATCTGGATCACTGCAAAAAAAGTTGCCGGAATCGCTATTTCCGAAGGCAGGCCGGATGCCGCTACGAATGCAGCAGCAATGCTAAATTCCTTCTTGCTCACTGTGAAGAGAAAGGCAATCACGTTGGCGCGGTCCGCAGTCAGGAATCTCGAAGACATTCCCACCAGATACCCGATCAGGTTCAGGCTCAGTGCGGCACCCGCAATCAAAAAGGCATACCAGCCATACCCGATGATGCTTTCTGCGTTCGGCCCCACTACAGCAAGCAATATCATTAGATATATGATTGAGCCAAGCCCTGCGTATGTGGAATCATATTGCGCAAAGAATGTTGGAAGCATTGTACGAAGGCCTACGCCAAGCAAGGTCGGAACCAGAACAATCAAGACCAATTCCAGAATGATCCAGCCCAGGGGCGCTTCCAGCTGAATACCGGTCAATGACAGAAATAAGAATGGAACGATAAACGGAGATAGCGCCGTGTTGATTGCGTTGAAAACGGCAGCCATGGCAACATTGCCCCGGGCCATCAATACTAAAAGCGGGGAAGACACGTCGGTCGGTAGTGTGCCAAGCAGGGTCTGGCCCGCTGCCAATGGGCCACTCCCGAAAAAAAGACGACCGGTCAATAATCCAGCTACAGACATGGGCCCGTAGACCAGACCCATGGCCAGAAGTTGCTGTGAGGGTTTACGAAAAACGATTCGTGCTTCATGCGCATCGAAAGCCAGGCTTATAACCAGCATCAGAAGGGCAAGCAGCGGCCCGATGGCAATTTCTATGAGCTTTCCTGGCCCAGGAAATAGCAAGCCCAGGGCTGCTACACCCATCACAAACCAAACAAGATTGGATTCGACGAAGATGATGAATAGTCTCATGTTTCCAGGTTCAGTCACCCGCGAATACCAGGAAAGATGTATTCGGGGTTTCCGAATCCTATAGGGAAGAATTCTTCGGACTAAGGCACTTTAAGTGTGGTGCGAAGTTGAGTGGTTCCTGAATTCTACAGAGCTCGATGGAATGCCGGATAATTGAGGCGCCCTCGTACTCGCTTTGAATTGGAGCGCCTGAAATGGACCACCCGCCGAATCCTGTCTGATTGGAATGTCCGTAATATGAGTTTCAAGGATGGTTGCATGTATAGCCTATGAATGCATGGTTAATAATCGTAAATATACACGGCGTGGCATAATTTCTACTGCCCCTCCCAAATCAGGTCTGGAATAGAACTCCGTTGTGCAGCAGCCCGTTCAGCGTTTGGGTTCCGTATGGAATTATGATAGAGGGATCCCCTTTTATCTCCTCGGCCACCATATTCAACGCCGGGCCTACGGAAAGGCCCTGTTCGGTCAGAAGTAAAAGAAGCGTGTAGGTGCTTGCATTTAGCTCCATGAATTGAACGCGGTCTTCGCTGTTTCGGAAGGCAACCAGAAACGTGGGCGCGGGTGTTTCGGGAATGAAATCAGCAGAAATCAGCTGCACTGGATAGGAATACTCATGTAACACCGCAAGCCGGCTCAGCCGTAGGGTATCGCCAGAATCGATTGGCGGCGGGTTCCGAAAATCTTCTTCCAGCTCGGACAGCTCCAGAAATAGTTCCAGCCACTCGTAGTAGGCCAGCTCCCGGACAAACGGAAAGGGAAACGATTCGGGCACCGCCGAGATAAAGTCCAGAAAATCCCGGGCAATGTTGCGAAAAAGCGGGGATTGGCATCGATGCTCTGTGAGAAACGTTCGGATGGCTCGGTGCCAGGTTTCTTTTGCTGCAATGCTGTGCAGGACCGGAAAGGCCCGTCGAATTAATCCTTCCAGATTGTTAAATACAAGATCCCGATAGATTTCGCAGGCCCGGCTATGGTATTGCTCGGGCGCCCGGGCGCTATCCGGGGCACGTAAATGGGCGGTGAACCGCTTTTGAAGTTTCTGAAAATCCCTTTCCATTGGTTTAGCCAGTCATTTGAAATTTCTGAGACATTGGTATAGCCGGGCGTTCGAAAATCCTCTGAAATTGGCTTAATCATACATGTCAATATCACCGGGCGCCTGACCCGATGATGGATCCGCGGCCGCATCATTCTGTAGCTGGCGGATCCGATTTATTTCTTTCATAAGCGAATCCATTTCGGGTATGTTGAAGTCCCTTTCCAGAAGCGTTGGTTTTACTCCATGCAATTCATAGGCAAGTGCCAGAAGAGACCAGACCGGATCGATTACATCGCTTCCATGGGTGTCGATCAGCGTTCCATCCAGCTCTTTCAGATGGCCTGCAATATGATAGTATTCGATTTGCCGGGCTGGAATCTTGGAAATAAAATCCCGGGCATCGTATCCATGATTCTGGCTGTTAACATGAACGTTGTTTACGTCCAGCAGGATCCGGGCCCCGGATCGGGCGATGATTTCCAGAAAGAAATCCAGTTCTGACATCTCCGCCCCGGGTTGCGCATAGGCCGAAACGTTCTCCAGGATAAGAGGCCTTTCCAGGATATCCTGCACTATGCGAATCCGTTCCGACACATATTCGATGGCTTCTTCGGTGAATGGAATGGGCAGAAGATCATACAGATGTCCATCATCGCTGCAATAACTCAAATGTTCGCTGTAGTACAACACCGCGTGCATTTCGAGAAAGGATTTTACCTCTTTGACGAAATCCAGGTCCAGAGGAGCCGGGGAACCGATGGAAAGGGACAGACCGTGACAGAAAAACGGAAATCGTTCCGTGTAGGAGCGAAGGATCCGTCCCGGTCGGCCCCCGATGCCCATCCAGTTCTCCGGCGCCACCTCAAAAAAATCCAGGTTGCTGGCAGTTGCAGACTCGGGGCCGTTCAGGGCCGCAAGCATATCCCGTCGCAGGCCCAGCCCGGCATAGAGTTCAGTGGTCGTGTATGACATGGAATTCAGAAGAGTCTCACGGAGCCAGCAAAGTCATGCAGGATTGTCAGTCCTTGTCTTCGCCACATTTACCTTCGCCGCACTTTCCCTCTCCGCATTTACCTTCGCCACATTTACCTTCACCGCACTTTCCCTCGCCGCATTTACCTTCCACGGCCATGGTATTCTGGTAGCCATGCGGCAGTATTTCTGCACTAAACGGATTTTGCGAACTCTGCGCATTGGTCGAGCCTGCCGCCATGAGTCCGCCGGCCAGGGTCATGCCCACCGCCCAGGTCATTTTTTCAAACTTGTTATTCATCATATAGAGAATCCTCCTCTGAAATATTCGGGGCCTCTCTTTGCTCGGTTACATTGTTCCTGCGATCCTGAGCCTTTGGGACAAGAATCCCCGGGAAAGACCAGGTGCGTCTGGCCGAGAGTGGTGTCCCAACATTCCTATCGATAGGCGGACTGAACCCGGCTGAAACTCGGCTTTCGCCGTCTGATCCATTGGATGGGGCTTGATACGCTGACAACCATTTCGGTTTCACGCGGGGCGGGATTCTTTGCTGGGTTTGATAGAATATCAGGACTCTTCTTATAAGGGGCTCTATAAATTGTGGGCACCCATTTGGAAAATCTCAGAGTAAAAGGTCAAGATGAAGAAGTCAAAAATACTCCGTATAGTTTCAGGGGGGGGGGATGGTTCGGAAGATTCCATCGCAAGAGGAGCCCCTCCAAAAACAAAAAATGGATTGGTCCAGACTTTACTAAAGCGGATATCTTATGGAGCAAGCCTGAATAAAGCTTGGCTTTCTAATACTGCCTGGGTCTCTGCAGGCTCGGAATCGGATATCTAACTACATCAAGCGGCCTCCAGTCGGAGAAGAAAGCGTAGATATCTCGAAAATGAGTCCCGTAATCAATTTGCAATGCAAAAAATTGGCCGAAGGGCGTCCGAAAAAATTGAAGCAAACCGGTTTCGGACTATGGGTAGACCTTCATAATTTGCGCATGGGCAAATTTTCGGAAAACCCAGGCAATTGTTTGTTTTTTCTCTCCTGCCTATTGACTCTAAACCCTGCTTGAGGCTTTACATTGAATATGAGCATGAAGATAGGCGAAGTTGCAAAAAGGACCGACCTGGCTGTTTCGGCCATTCGATATTATGAATCTATAGGTCTGGTTAAGCCCGTGAATCGATCGGAATCCGGGTACAGGCTGTATGATCCGAAATGCGTGGACCGGATCTTGTTTATTCGAAAGGCACAGCAGTCCGGATTGGAACTACAGCAAATTTCCGAGCTGCTAAATCTACAGGGGAAAGAGTTTACCTCTCAGGTATGTAAGACCGTGCAGGCTTTGATTCAGCGGCGGCGAAACGAATTAAGCGATAGGATCCAAAAGATGCAGCAAATGGATCGGGCCTTGCAAAAACTGGAGAAGGCCTGTGTGACCAGAGGCGTGGATTTCTGTCCTGCCATCTCATCGCTCATAGACGAAACGATGGAGGAAAAAAGTGCAAAGACCCAAAAAACAAAACCTGGTAAATCGAAACAAGGAAATCGATTTTGAGCCAGCGCGTTTGAATTTTCAAGAGACTCCGGGGCACCCGAGAGGTCGCGGGAGCGTATCAGGGATAGAGTCCGATCTGGAAACCAAAGGAGATGTGTGATGAAGAACAAGGAAACCACCAGTAAATACATGGGGGCGGGATTATTGTCTGCAACAGTCGCTTCGCTGTGCTGCATTACTCCGGTGCTGGCACTTATATCTGGAGCATCCGGTATAGCATCGGCATTCTCCTGGATGGAGCCTGCCAGACCGTATCTCATTGGTTTAACCGTGCTGATCCTGGGGTTTGCCTGGTATCAGCAGCTCAAGCCAAAGACTGCCGAGGAGATTGAGTGCGAATGCGACGAGGATGGGAACAAGCCATTTATCCAGACGAAAAAGTTTTTGGGGATCGTTACTGTTTTCGCTGCCCTGATGCTTGCGTTCCCATATTATTCCCGGGTGTTCTTTCCTTCGAGCAGCAATAAAGACCTTGTAGTAGTGAATGCTTCTGACGTTGAAACCGTGACTTTTGCCGTGCAGGGCATGACCTGTAATAGTTGCGTTGCGCACGTAGAAAATGAGGTCAATAAGCTTCCGGGTATTGTTGCGGTGACCGCGAGTTACCGGGAGGGGGTTGTCCGCGTTGAGTTCGACCGAGCCAGAGTTGGCCTCGCAGGAATTGAAGAAAGAATAAACGCCACCGGCTACGATGTCGTGGGGAGGAGATAGAATGGATAATGAAACGATAAATCTTAGAGTCTCCGGAATGACCTGTAATCATTGCGCTACAAGCATTGAAAAGCTGCTTTCCGGTAAAGATGGGGTAACGGATGCAACGGCGAGTTATTCCGGGGCCAGTTGTGCCTGTTCCTTTGACCCTTCCAGAACTACCAGAGAAGAGATCATCAATAGCATCAATAGTACAGACAAATATCGGGTTGAGGGTGAGGTCTCGATTGCTGAGGGCGGTAGCGGGGAGCAATTCGATCTCATTATTATAGGTGGAGGTTCGGCTGCGTTTTCCGCAGCCATCAAGGCCGAGGAACTGGGTCGTTCGACACTGATGGTAAACGCTGGCTTGCCGTTCGGTGGTACCTGCGTGAATGTAGGTTGTGTTCCTTCAAAAACCTTGATCCGTGCCGGCGAAGCCGCTTATCAAGGCAGGCATTCGAACTTTCCGGGTATAAAACCTCGAGGTGTGGATCTTGACTTTGCTAGCGTTATTAAAAAAAAGAAACACTTGGTTTCGACCCTACAGGAAGAAAAGTATATGAAAGTCATCCGTGACTTCGAGAACCTAACCCTGCTCACGGGGTGGGCTACATTTCTAGACGATAGAACCATTGAAGTGAATGGTGTAAAATACAAAGGTAACAAATTTCTGATCGCCACGGGGGCTACGACTAATGTTCCGAGCATCAAAGGCTTGAACGAAATTGATTATCTCACAAATACTTCTCTTTTTGATCTGGAGGAGAGACCTGCAAGTCTCACTATCATGGGGGCCGGTTATATAGGGCTGGAAATTGCAATGGCCTACAATCGACTCGGTGTGAAGATCAGAATTATCGAATTTACGGATCGTGTTTTACGGACACAGACACCAGATATAAGCGCCGCTCTCGAGTCTCAGATGCGGAAGGAAGGTATAGAAATACTGCCCAATTTCAGGGCAGTGAAATTCGAAAAGCAAGACAATGTAACAATTATTCATTGTAAACGTCCGGATGGATCGCTTATGGAAGTGGTGGAGGAAGGACGGGTTGTCATCGCCACCGGCACAAAACCCAATACCGATAAGCTGGGATTGGAAAATGTAGGCTTGGAATTCACACCAAAGGGGGAAATTGCTGTAAATAGCAGGATGGAAACGAACCTGCTCCACATTTTCGCAGCCGGCGATGTAACAAATACCCCCGCCTTTGTCTATACGGCCGCATTTGAAGGCAAGTTGGCTGTGGAGAATGCTTACGGTGCCCCGGGACACCATGCAGACTACTCTTATCTGCCATGGGTAGTGTTTACCGACCCCCAGGTGGCAGGTGTGGGAATGGATGAAGCCGAGGCCGAAGCCAGTGGTATTCCGCATGAGGTTTCTAAACTCGGTCTGGAAAATGTTCCGAGAGCCATCGCTGCACAGGACATGCGCGGCTTCATCAAGCTGATCAGGAATTCGGAAAATGATAAACTCATGGGCGCCAGGATAGTTGCACCGGAGGGCGGAGAGCTCACCATGCAACTGAGTATGGCGATCAGGTACGGAATAACCGTACAGGATCTTGCGCAGACTTTCTACCCATACCTGACGCTAGGCGAAGGTGTAAAACTGGCAGCCATAGCTTTTGGGAAGGATGTATCAAAATTAAGTTGCTGCGCCAGTTAGCCATGAACCGATGTCCGGAACCGATCCAGCGAAATCCCGGGGCGGAATTGTAAGGAGTCAGGGAGTCGCTTGGGTCGTCCGATACTTATCTTTAAGAGCTTCCCGCGGATAGTGATGAAAAAAGATAGGGAGTCTTGAAAGGTTAGCGAAGGCCCCGCCCGGTTCGCGGCGGGGCTGACAGCTATCGCGGATTATACGAGCTCGCGGCTTTCGCCTTGTAGATTCTTGGCAGAGTGCGGTCCATGGCGCCGGAGACAGTGGTGTCTGACTGGATCCGGAAGCTGGGGTGATATTCATACATGATCGTGTATCCGGTCCGGGGCTTCGGGATCAGCCAGCGGACCCGCTCGGAGCTTTCCGGGATGAGGTCTTTCCCGACCGTGTATTCCCGCAAATGCTCCCGTCCATGCTGGTCGGTTTCTTTCGAAAAGCAATTCAAAATCCTCGATACAGGGGCATAGGACAGTCGGTCTGACGGCCCTTCACGAAAGGGGACATACTGGCCGTTCCGGACGGTCGTTGTCAGCAGGGTGAGAATGTCCCCTTCTCCCATCAGGATCCGGCCTGGCACTGTGAACTCCACTTCTCCAGCTTCCAGGGGCATCATTGCCCGCTCGGTTCCCTCGGTCTTCATGTCCATGGTCCTGTAGGCCACCTTGATGGGGTTAAAAACTCTGATGGCTGCGTTGACCAGGCCGGTCGTTCGCTCCGGCAGGGTAATGTGCTGAAATCCAAAGCCGGTCCAGTTCAGGGGTTGACCATCGATGTAGATCTCATCCACGCCGATCAGAACACCGTCAATCGGTAGATCCAGGCGCTCCGAGTTTTCGATGGGCAGATCCTGAAGGGTTATTTTTTCGACCAGGTCCACGTCATAGGCGGCGACAACTGCATGCCAGTCCTCCAGATACTCCTCCACCTGGATCCGCTCGGGCTCTATACGCTTGATCGAGAGCGGTCGGCCTTCTCCTTCTCCCAGCCACTCAGTAGACTGGACTCCGGACACCGGTGCAAAACGGGTGTAGATATAGTTCCCGTCGCAGTAGACTTTTTCATTCTCGATGGTTATGGAGTCCTGGAAAGACTTCACGTAGCCGTCTATGCAGGCACGGCAATCCGGTGTACGTTCCTCGGGAGGGCAGGGGCACGGCTGCAACCGGAACCAGAGCGCAGATTCGCCCTTCCGCTCAATCAAGTCCTCGACCCCGACCGGGCTGAAGATGTTCGGCCGGATGGTCGGGTTGAAGGCTGTGAATCCGCCCCTGCGTACCCTTCTCATGGATCAGTCCTCTACCGGCCGGGCGATTCCTTTTCTTGCGAGCTGGTCGATGAAGGACCGGCGGTGCCGGATGGTCCGAGTTCCAATCCTGCGGACTATGCGCTTGTTCCTTCGGGGAATCAGCGGATGGCGCATGTATACGTCCTGTTCTGCATTGCTCCAGGGATCGACCAGGTCCAGATACTCCCGATGGACTCTCTGTTTCAGTGTCGTGACTTTGATGAGGCCGGTTGCGCGCCAGCGTGATCCGAAGGCGCCGCGCCAGAGGGCCAGGGCAAAGAAGCCGATCCGCTTCATATCAGAAACCCTCCGCCTGAAAGCCTCAGTAGGGGAGTATAGCGTCGGGCTTCCTCACGCAGGCTCAGTGTCTCTTCCAGCTCCTGCTCAGGAGTCCTTTGTTTCAGGCGGTAGTAGGCTGCACGAAATTTCCGGATGTAGGCGTAGGCTCGCTTCGGGATCCGGTAGCCATTCCGTTTCACGGTTCCAGGGCCTGTGTAATAGCCAGCCAGGGCCAGCGGCAATGAGCCGTTGAACTTGTCCAGGAGGTATCGCAGATAGGCAGTGCCGCAATGAACGTTATTTCTGGGCACGAAAAGCGCCTGGCCCCGGAGGTCGCAGAACCATGCTCCCGTCGCTGGCATGATCTGCATGAGTCCACGGGCTCCAGCATGGGATATTGCGTAGGGCCGGTGGGAAGACTCGATTTCTGCGACAGCCCGGACGATGTCCGGATCCAGTCCATTCAGGAAGGCTGCTTCCAGGTAGATATCTCTTTGTGGTCCAGTGTCCGCTGCGGGGAGGGGATGCAAGCAAATCCCGATGAGCAGGGTTGCCAGTAGAGTCGTGAGAATAGTGCGATTCATAGGGCACCTCCGGTTGCCGTGGGGAAATTCCCCACGTGGATGGCTTACCCTACAACGACCGGAAATCTTCGGGCAATATACTCCCGCACCCAGGATCCTCGGTCATCATGGGCCGGATCCTCGCAAGCGCAGGTCCGCTCATGCCAGACACCGCGCACCTCCATAGGAGCGATCCGAGATTTCCCGTAGTATTCTTCTTCGGCCTTCTGCTGGCGTTCGGCCATGCGCCTGTCCAGGTCCGCAAAGTGCTCGCTGAAGTCGTAATCGTCTTCATCCGGAGGCTCCCAGGATTGGTAGCTGTGATTGCAGTTCGGGTGGACCGGCGTGCAGATCCACCAATCTGAATAGTGCCGGTTGGCGTTCGTCTTGCCCGGCCAGACCGCATACTCTGCGTATGGGTCATTCTGCATCAGGTCGCCGCCAGCGTAGAATTCCGACCGTGCAAACTCCGCGTAGCTGGCAAAGACCCGCAGGATCGGCTGGGAGGCTTCCCACTCTCGGCAATACTCGCACATCTTTGGAACGAGGCCTGCTTTCTGGATCTGGTAGGGCAGAGAGGTTTTCTGTTTGCTTTCCCTGAATCCTGCCGTATTATTTTCGATACCGACCAAATGGGGGCCTGGGGAATTGCGATGGATAGTGCCGGGGGTCGGTGGTAGATCCGCGCTCTCTGAACCAGGCTTATCCTTTTCTACTGACGCTGGACTGGCTTCATAGATCACTCGGGGTAGTGATGATTTCTGTTGACGCTTCGTTGGAACAGAGTTATCCTCTCCCTGTCCGCCCAAATTGGATTTGCCCGGACTCCCAGAGTGATGTATGGTAGGGGGCGGTCCCTTCTCGCTGGGCTGTAGTCCGGGCCTATCCTGTTTCCCAACCTGGTGCGTATAATAGTACAGGACCTTCTCTTTGCCTTCCAGCGTATCCTTGATTGTAAAAACAGTCTCCCATTCTTCTCCATCGATCGTGACAGGGCTTGCAAGTTTATGGACGGCGAGAATCTGGCGACGGTCTTTGCTGTCTGGTTCTGAGCCAACGAGTCTGGCCGTATGCACCAGGGCGCCAAGTAATGGGATGACAGCGATGTCCTGGGAGGTTCGGATTCCGGATACTCCCTTCTTGCCTTTCGACCGGGTAAAGACAACATCCCTGCCGAGGCTGATGTTTGGTACTGAAAGGCCGACAAGAGACTGCATTTGCCTCTTTGCAAATTCTCGCCTTTGTTCTTTGTTCTTCGGGATATTCACAGTTGAGGTTTGGATTTCGCCTGATTCGGGGTTGTACTCTTTGAGCTCCGAAAGGTACTTCGGTTTTCCCGACGGCCAGTAACCGACCACAATTCCGCCCCGCGATCCGGGTCCGCTTTCTTCGGACTTGGTGATATCAAAGATAACCCGCGATACTCCCGGATTTGCGGCTGTCGATTCACGTGAATCTAACATACTTCCCGCCCTCATGGACTTGCTGCAGTAGTAGGCCGTTG
>CEVH01029704.1_pt1 | contig 26218 bp, 30 predicted proteins | sample 356521 | NCBI WGS metagenome assembly CEVH01 (sample SAMEA2623446, study PRJEB7988) | marine metagenome | isolation source: saline water (ENVO:00002010), including
TCATAGTCCACCTCAAGGTAGTTTCTTTTCTTCATAACCAAATCCTCCATTTTGGAATTGACGTTCTTCCTCTACTTCTACTCTAAGTTTCCTTAAAGCAAGTTTGAGTTTATGCAACTCCTCACTATCGTATAGTGACGGGTCTTGTTCACTCTTTTTGAGTGCGTGTTTTAAGAGTCTGATTTGACCCTTTGAACTGAAGAACTTTCTCATTATAGTATGTCCATATCTTTTCCATGCCTATTAGTAGACACCTCTTCTACTGGCACAGGTTTAATTTTAAAGTTTGCACTAAATGTAATGCGTGTTTTACTTCCTTTATGAGGTGACACTAGGTGTAGATAATGTGATGGGAACATTAATATATCACCATCTTTCACCTTTGGTATTGTTAATTGCTCATCAGGTGTATTTAATACATCATCTATACCTAACAATTTAATTGTTGAGTGTTCTTGATTGTAAAATCTAAATCCTGAGTCTGTCTCGTCAGCAAGTTGATAAAAATATACCATACTGATATTTGTACCATCAGAATCACTGTGGTCATGTATCTCTTGGTAATCCCCTGCTTCATATTTATTTGCCCAACCATTTTCCATAGTGATGTCAACATCACATTTTGTACCTACATGTTGCACAAATCTGTCCATAGTTGGTTTGATACATTTTAACCATGATTGCCATAGTTCGTATGTATTATTATCATGTCCCCATGATGTTTTAACTGCACAATTCCAACCTTTTGGATTAAGAAAATTGTCATCATTATTTAAAAAGTCACTAAAAAGTTCTTTAGTTGTTTCTTGATCTTCTATTGAAAGTTGATCTTGAAAAAACCATTTAGGACTAAACACTTTTATTGTCATGTTTGTTTATAAAGGTCTTTTAAGTTTAATGCTTCACATATTAAATCTATATCTTTCATCTTCTTTTCATATTCGTTAAATGGTATTGCTCCATCACGAAAATACTGCTTTTGCAGTTGACAAACATACATTATCAAAGAGTCCTTGACTATTAATTTCTGTTCGTGATCTAATATGGCACTATGAATTATGCTCATTTTCTTAATGTTTTGACGTATTCCACCATTGTATCACGTATCTCGATTAATTCATCATAACATCCCTGATTATGTGCACATCCACGTAATTTTGGGTCTGGTTTTAATAGAGATTCTATGAAGAGATCAAGTCCTCTATTGTACTTGATCTCCTTAGATTCTTCTATATCAATAGAATGTCGATCCATTAGTATTGAGTTGTATAATCTAAATCTATGTCAGCAAATGAAGCATCATCATAGTCTAGTTCTTCATCATCAAAAGTCTCTTTCTTCGTTGAGTCTTTTGATTCTTTTGTCTGTCTTTCTGTCATAATTGAATTCAGATTGAAAACGATTTTTTGAACCTTTTTGACGTTTATCCCGAATTGATTTACCGAAAGAATAACTTTCAGAACCATTACGTCTAAATGTCTTACCCATGATAGATTAGTTTTTACTAAACATATTTGTATTATATATTAGCATAACTCTCCATCTTATTCAAGAGTTATGTGATCAAAATTGAGAATTGTATCATCTGTTTCTTTTGTGTTAATGATGACATCCTCTTTTATTATAGGGTCTGATTTACCCACAACTAAATCAAGACTATCAAAGACATAACCCACACCATGCAAAAAATCCTCGACCTTCTCTACTACGATCGGTAGAGTGTCTGAGGAAAAATCTTTGGTTGTGACAGTTCCATCCTCGTCTGTACATACTAAATTAAACTCTGGCATTTTTATTTTGCTGTTAGAGTCTAGTATAGCAAATATAATTTAGTTTGGCAACCCCTATGGTACGGTTATAGTAACGTCACTTCCTGTGTATGAGTATGCAGTGACCGTACCTGCTGCATCTGTAATTCTAACATATCCATGTCCACCTGCTGCTGCGTTAGAGTCTCCTCCTACTGATATTCCACTACCAGGATATCCTGCTTCTCCTGCTCCTGCGGGCATCCTTCCCTCTCCTCTATGATTTCTTACGTTAGTACAATATGTTGAGTTGGTAAAACCTGAACCTCCTCCTCCACCACCCATTGTGTTGGACTCTGAGTATCCACCTGCACCTCCACCATAATATCCTCCTCCACCTGCACCACCATAGCAGTTTGAGTTAGCAGTTCCACCTTCTAATGCTCTTGCTGAGTATGAACTACCATCCTGTGCATTTCTACCACCTCCCATATTTCCACCTGCTCTACCTCTATATTGCAACTTACCGTCATATGGGGATGCACCATCTTGTCCTGTGACACCTCCACCTGCACCACCCCAGTTTCCTTCTTGAGATCGAGATGAACCACCTCCACCTCCACCACCTGCAATAAGTAATACATTTGCGTGTGTTGCTGAAGTTATGAATACTGCTGACGCTCCTCCACCATTTGAACCATATCTATTATCTCCTCCATCACGATTCGCTGTACCTCCACCACCATAAGACATTCTTGTACCATTAACTAATCCACCTTCTCCCACTCTAATTACAAGGTTTGTATTAGATGCTAAACCACTAATATCTGCTTCTACATATCCTCCACCACCACCTTCTGCACCATATGACCATCCACCTGCACGACCTCCACCGCCACCTGCTCCCCAACATTGAATTTTATATTGCCTTCCTGCTCCTTCTGTGTTAACCCACTCAGAACCATTATATACCATTGTCTTGTTGGTAGTAGTATTTTGTACCATTTCCCCTGCAACTACACCACTCGTAGGTAATTGTGCAGTTGTTTTCTGTGGTAGTTTTAAAGTAGCATCTACGTCAACTTCTCCTGTAGCAGTGACGTTAGTTGCGTTTATAGTTCCTACATTCAGTTGTGACATCTTACCAATAAATTATATCTTCTGATATATTTATTAAAGTAATCCCTTGTCTCTATCTTCTTTTGCTTCTTTCTCTTCTAATTCCTTCTGTTTCTTAAGTTGTCTATTAGTCCAAATACCTACTGCTATGATACTTAAGTATGTAAGTGTATCATCTAACATAACAAGAAAGAATATTGTTGATCCACCAAATCTGATCCACTCTGGAAATGGTTTGATTAATCTACCACCTATCCTACGAAATTGTGCTTCAAACTTAAAGTATAATATGATGAGTGCTGTGATTACAAACTCACTATATGGTACAACAAAGTAGCATGATAGAAAGATAAACAGGGGCCAGTAGTGTCTTTCATCAATTTTTTTAACAAGGTTTAAGTACTTGTTGAATAATTTTTTAAGCATAATTGAAATTAATAACTAAACGATAGTCTGAGTTAGATGTAGTTGTACCTGTATGTTCCGTATGATTTGGAAATGTCACAAATCTATTAGCAACTGACTCTACTATAGTACCATCTTCAAACTTAGTATATCCATCACATGTATTCATGTAAAAGATTGATGTTTTCATGTGATCTTTGATAGGATGAAACTCTGAGTCTGTGACATCATGATGAAAACCATGTTCTATCACTTTTCCTTGATTAGGCATTATATTTGCCTTAATCTTAAATATAGAAATTGGTTGTATGACTCTTAATACAGGATGTAATATGTTTATCGTATCATCTACAGGAGAATATCTCTCATAAAATAGATGAGTAAATTGCATATTATTACCTGCATTTTGGTCATTATCATTAACAACTTTAGATGTGTACCAAGGAAAATTCCATGCCATCAATTCCGAGTGCATTTGTTCAAATTCTCTAATAGGTAGAAAATTATCTTTTATGTCAATCATTTTTCAATTACTAATATATGTAATCCGTTCCACCAACTTTTATCATCTTCTGCTATCTCTGTCCTAAGTGTTCTTTCAAAGATTACATTCTTATCTTCTTGAAACTTCTTAGCATTGTCCACTACACCATTAAAGTTAGCATCATCTATGACTAAAATATAAGTATCCTTTGCCTGTTCATGTAAATGTTCTAAGTTTTTATTCATATTATCACCCACTTCACCATCATAGAATATAACATCAGGTCTATACTCTTTATTAGGCAACCATTGTAATACAGGTTTGACAGCAAATCCAACTGAGGTATCAAGATTCATCCATTTATCTGCGTTCTTGACCATTTCATCTATTGGATTTTCTACATCAAACTTTTTACCTAAATCTTTTTTCTTTGGTTTGATGACTCCATCACTAAAATCATCTATAGCATATGCGTTTACTGCACTGTTCTTAAATAATGCTGCAAATAGTGTACTACCCATGTAGCAACCAACATCAGCATATACTGTGCCACGTTCTGAACATAGATTATTTAATAAGTGTCTGACTTTATCAGATGATAATCCTAAAACATCATATCCTTCTGGATTAAACCTAGAATTGTCATCCGTTGCTGCGTCAATAGCTCGGATCACACGATCCACATAAGGATTCATAGTACGTTTCTCCCTCTTCAATGCTGATTCTACCACAGATTCACAATAGTTGCAATCCCAACAATCAAATCTGCAACTTTTAATTTTGTTTCGCCATATATTTATAGGTGCATCCTTAACCTTGACATCTTTCATATACACATCAAATTCTGGATACAATATATCTTTACCTTCATCCCAACGTTGTATCAAGTCTAGTGACTCTTTAAATCTGGTTGCTGACTCTCTACCATGCAACTTAAATACATCTATGACATCTAAAAACTCTTCCCAATCCTCTCTCCAAGGCGGTAGATTCGCTTCTTTTAATGAATGTGCAGGGTCATAAGCATCCCAACGTGAGCAAGATACTCTACTAATATCACTATTAAAATACTGAGGGTCACTATCTTTCCTTGTACTATTATAATGATAATGTTCTGGCATAATAGGACATCCACCCCAACAATGCTCATTTGCAAGTAAAGATAGTTTTACTGGATTACCTTTCTCTGCACAATATTCTTTTGCTTGCTTGAGTCTATCTAAGAGTGGTCTATCTCTCATCACATCACGATCAAGATTAATGTAATAAAAACCTGCACTAGCAAGTGATACTATTTCATTAGGTTTTGATACCTCTCTGAGTATAGTATTCTTAATTTTTAATTCTGGATATTCTTTCTGTATCTGTCCTGTCATTACCCATGATGTATGGGGAATGGTTGCTATTCGTACACCATTATCATATAAAAATTTAAAATTGGTGATAAATTCCTCAAGATTTTTTTGATCTGGTTTCACCCATATATTATTGAATGTAGCAGATAATGGTAGTTCTGTTTTTTGAGCAATATAAAATGCGTTCTTTACTGCCTGTTTACTATCATTTACACCACGAAATACATCCCCCATTGCGTCTTGCATGAAGGGTGGCATCCTCGTAGTAAAATACAGGTCGTATATTAAATGCTTATGTTTATTAAGAAAAGGTATTACCTTATCTTCAATATCATCAGGACTTATCTTCGGGTTTATCGGAAGGGAGAATAGATCTTCCTGTGACATTGTTGTGTGCATAATCAGTTAGGACTCCTGTAGTATCAAACATTTGTGGTGTCTCATTTTCCATGAGGTGCTCGACCTTTTTCTCTGCTGCTGCTTTGATCTTACCTATGTTGATATTCATAGCAGTAGAATATGTTAATGCAAGATCGGTCACTGCTGCTTGATCTTCTGGTGACATCATTAACATACTATCAAGATTACCTGCCTGTAATCTACCAGTTGTTAATAAATCAAGAGCAGATTGCTTTGCCATCCTTGCAATCCAATACTTATGCTCTTCTTTCTCTTCAATCTCTTTATTCAATACAGTTTCTTTAAGTTCTTCAAAGTCATATTCCTCATCAGGATTTTTTCCTAACTTCTCTTTGATAATTCTAAGTAAACCTTCTATCTCATCCTTTGATTGACGCATTTTATTATCCCACACCTGTAGGTCAATATAAAGTAATTCTAACTCATACTCCTTATCTTGCTTATAAAATTTATTTTCCTCCTCTTCCATTTCTACCTTCGTACGTTCAATATCATTTTTCGTACGTTTATATTGTATGGTCACTTTTTGTATAGCATTGAGACGAGTCTGTATTTCCATGATCGCCTGTCTCATTTGTCGCCAAGGAGTGACTTGTGAGTTTACTACAAAATATTTGTTTTGATATTCCGTCTGCCCGAAAAACTGTGAGTCTGTCCAATCAATTAAATTCTTATCAAATTCACTCAAGTCCCAACCTTCATTAGCTGTGACTTCCATGTCTGATAATGTCTTTTCAAATGGAATAGAAACCTTAGGTTTCCTATGTCCTTTAGAACTGGATTCCGTACTTAATTGATTCTTTTCTGCTGATGAGTCCTGTTTCTTCATCCTTTGTGCACCTTCCGTAATCTAAACATTGTTCACTTGTCATTGCTACACCAAAGTAATCTTCTAAGAATACATTAATCTCTGCTACATTAGCACAAGATTTTAATTTGGTTATCAATGTTTGTTCTTGAACTGCAAGGTCATAGACTTTAGTTTTCCATGATGCTTGCTTCTCAATCACTATAGCAGCAAAGTCTGCGGTTGTCAATCCTCTAACCTCTGCTAATCTATGTATCAGTTTTGTCTCAAAGGAATTATCAGCAATATATGCGGTTGCCTCACATAATTGATCTACCCATGTTTCTCTTTCTAAGAAACCCCATGAGTCATATAATGTTGAATATCTTTCTTCAAATATCTCTTGAATCTTTAATGTTATTACCCCTTTCATAAAAGGATTAACATACTTAGCACCAAGTGTAGAGTCAACTGCTACCTTTTCTTTTAAAGTTGTACCACTATCATCTACACCATATTCAGATTTCATACTTCTGACTTCACCCCAATATCTCATACCAAAACTTGCTGTATTATAGTCAAATCTTAGATAGTGTATATGAGGTGGTATATACTGGAATTGTTCATCATCTAAAGAATAGTATTCCAAAGCAAGGTTTTCACCCATCTTTGTGCCTACAGTTGCAATATGAGGATATTTTTCTTCGTCTATGACGATTATGTCAGGATTCGTTGCCATTAGTAATTAGGAATAGTTGTACCGTAGTCGTATTGCACTGAACCACCAGTAGTTGTACCAGATATTGAACTGGATGAACAACAGTGAGCAGAACTCATACCATCGTGACCAGTTGGGGGTGATGATCCACCAAGATTATTATATGAATCGGTTCCATAGTTCACCTTGAAGGTATTATTGTTCTGAGCACCATTGTAGTTTCCTAAACAGTATCCCTTTCTCATACCCATTTCAAAGTTTTCTTCACCCATATTACCAAAGTCAAGACCTCTAACCTGTATGCCTGTAGTATCATCAACCTTTTGATTACCATTTTGTGCGTTATTACCAGTTCCAACGTACATGTGACCGATCATAGTAGGAAGTATTTTCTTCCATCCATCACCACCTGGTCCGTGGTTCCATGATGTCCATGATTCGTTTGCCCATCTAAATCCTGCTCTTGAACCTGATCTCTTCCACCATCCCATGAGTCTACCATGTCCTCCCCATGTTGGGTCATCACCACCATCATTCTGATCAGGTGGGAATCCAGAAGTTCTCATGACCTCTGTTGTAAGATTAAATACGTCAGTTCTTGCATTACCACCACCATGTAAGTAAGAATATCCTCCTGCAAATACATGATCTTGGAATGAACCCATAGATGCTCTATTTACTGTCATATCCCATGCAGATTGATGAGCTATACCTGCTTCATTTGTCATACTAAAACCAGAGGTATATGTTGATGATCCTCTGTATGTGTTCTCCATTGAGTGATAGAAGTGTCTCCTATCATTCCATGATCCAGACATATATGCACCTGATCTGTCTAGTGTATCTCCTAAGTTTGTTGATGTATCAGTAGCATGAACTGTTCTATTAACATTACTCCAAGGTGACCCTGATCTATATCCTCCTCCTACATATCCATGTGTCCAAATTCTTGCCATTGACCAATCGGTATCTGTACCATCTAAAGACCAAAATGCGTTTGTACCATCAGATTTAAGTGAAGCATTAACTGAATAGTCATCACTATATCTACTTGTACTCTGTGTCGGTATTCCACCTGCACCTGCAATAGGTCCCCACTCTGTGACATTTGTAGTAGAGTTATGTGCGTATCCTTCAAAGGTTCGATCGGTACTATTGTAGCGGAACATACCTTCTACTGCCGATCCTGGTCTCTGTACTGTAGTTCCTACAGGAACTATCATACCATCTGTATTTGCAATATCGAGACTTACCCTCGGTGAGGTAGTTCCAATACCAACTCGATTATTAGCAGAATCTATATAAAAAGTTCCTGAGTCAAAATTAAAATTTCCATTAGAAACCAACTGAAACTCAGCAGTACCACCACCGCCACTCAGAGAAACAACTTTATCAACATTTAATTGAGACATTTCAGTATTTTATCCTTCGTATTATTTATCAGATACCGTACGTATCTTTGTAGTAATCATAAATTTGTTGCCTTTCTGCCTGTGTAATATGTCTATTATAGACCATAAAGACACCAAAACCACCTGCATTTTGAGATGAACTATGAGGATTTCGACTACTATCACCCCATGCACCTATGTGGTGGAATCCTCTTGCAAATCTACTATTGCTACTATTGATAGTAGCACGAGCATTTGCTTCATCCTTGAAAAAACATTGATAGTTAGGAGAGTATTGTCCAGATTCATATGAAGATAATCTCCATGTGTACATATTTAATTTAGTATCCCAGTCAGGAAACTGGTTAATATCATATCCAGTATCATTAAAACCATTACCACCATTATCATACATACCAAGATTCTTTGTACCATCCTGTACAATGATATGATGGTCACTATTTCTTGATCTCAATGGTGTTCTCCATTGACTATCAGAGGTTCTCCATTTTAAGAAAAAGATGACAGATAAATGAGGAAAATAAGGTGTATCTGTATAATTACCCTGTGAAACTAATTTAGCACAACCAGAACCATTTTCAGAAAAATCCATATATTTGACAACTTGACCATTAATATTGTCCTGAGCATATCTATCTGTAGGTATGGCAGTATGGAAATTATTTCCACTTATATCATACCAGTAGTTTGCATCTTGGTCACTTGCCTGAGGTTTTAATGATCTTTCATTATTAGCATCTAACCACATGAATAATCCCTTACGAGGTACATCAGTAGTTGTAGAAGAAGCAGTTGAAGTTGCACTCTTCATCAAGTTTACCCATACAGTACCATTATATCCCTCTACAGTTTGTTCAGTTGTATTATAACGTATCTGTCCTGCGTCTGGTGCTGAAGGTCTATCTGCTGTTGATCCTGCAGGTAATATTAAACCAGAATCAGGGTCAGCAGCATAACCACCTCTTATTAATAAATTGGCACTAGGAGCAAAACGAATCTCAAAATTATGATCCGAGTTTGCTACTAATTGTTCTACTCTTAATGTACTCATCTTACAAAGAAATAACCTGGATGACCTTGACCACTGGCAGGACCTGAACCATAGATACCTGCTGAGGTAGTACCAGTATAACCCCACAGAACTCTATTATTACTATAACGAGATGTCTGATTGCTAGATGGATTTGAGTGATAATCAAATATTTTATAATTGTTATCATATAATCTAATATGCTCCCATCCGCCAGGTTGCTCCCAGTTGTAAGGATATACATGAGAGACTCTAAAGTTTCCTTCTCGTCTGTCACCCTGACGACTATCCCCACCAGTATTTAACGCACTATGATATTGAATACCGCCACGATATTTAATGAATGAGGCATAGTTCCATTCATCATTTGCTACTGTACCACCATTGTATGTATCATATACACCGCCTGGTGGTTGTGTATTATTCTTTGCTAGTCTTACATTTATTGTCTCTTCACCGCCATTAGCTCTTGAACATACATCACGAATGAATGTATCAGCATACTTCCTACCATTTGTTTCACTGTAATAATTACCAGATACAGGAACATATTGTGCTGTCACACCATCAATTGTTTGAGAATATAAATTATCTGCTTCAAATATTCCGTAATGATTAGTTGATGACGATCCTGCAGTCATAACACATACCCATCCACCATCATAATTATCACAATCAACATAACAATATGTTGGAGAATCATATCCTATGGGTTGTATCCAATAATAACCAGAGGGTCTACCTGCCTGTTTTATTGCTCTACCATTTCTAGCAGGTGTACTATAATTACCTGCAGTATTACCTGCTGAACCTGCAACTCCTACACTTATCCATGTGCTGTTATTATAAACTTCAAATGAAGCAGTTGTAGTATTAAATCTTATTTGTCCTACCTTACTATTAGATACACTAGGTCTTTCTGCAGTTGTGCCAGTAGGAACTCTGTGTGCACCTCTATGAGCAAACTTCAGAGTACCTTCAATCTCTAGGGTATGTCCAGTCGAAACATTGACCTGATCTACAGTTTGCGGAGTACCGCCCATTTGACTGACGTTTAATTGACTCATGTTTATGTTTTATCAAATGTTAATGGATATGCTGCCCATCCACCTTGAGTTCCTACTGAAGGATATGCAAGTGCAGAGGAATTAATATCGACCATTTCAAGCATATACCAACGATAACCTGCTGTGTTATTAAAAGATCTAGATACTTGTCCTCCTTCACTACCAGAACCTGATCCACCAAAGTGAAGTCTATCAAGATATGTCCAAAGATTTGCTGTCTGAGTAAAGTTTCCACGATGAACATCTTGGTTAGATCCCCAGACGTTTACATTACCAACCATGTTTGCATGTTTATACCATCTGATTCTATTTAACACTTGTCCAAAATCCCACTCAGTCACCTTAACTGCAAAAAACTGTGGCCAGTTGACATTACCTGGACTGCTATGTCCTGTATGAAATGCAAAATCATTACTATCTGTTGATGAAACATACTCTAAGAATGAACGTGTATTAGTTGTTGCACTTAAAGTTTCATCACCAGTTGTACCATCATTATATCTTAATCCTTCAAATAGTATTGGATTTTCTGTTCCTGTGACTCCTTGATGATTTGTGTTTATTGCTCCCTCTGCTACAGTAAATCCTCCACCTGTACCAATAGTACCGACTGCTCCTGCTACATTTGTAGTTCCTGCCTCATTTACCCATACATTATCCTTATATAATCTTAATCCTTGTGTCTCAGCATTATACTGAATACTACCAGTTTCATGTGGTGAATCTTCTTTTGCAGTATCAGCACCACCATCAGCAAATGTTGATGCACTTGCTCCTCTTTCTAGTTGTGCTCCTACCCACCATATACTTCCACCGTTATGTCCACTATCAGGACCACCAACTCTAACTTGAAGATTAGTGGTACTAGCACTACTTAGTGTTCTTGTTATTGAAAATCTTGTCCATGTTGTTGGTATAGTAATAGCGGTATTATGTGCGACTGTATAACTTCCACTATCAGGGCATTCAAAAAGATACAACTCACAATTACTTTGAGTTCCAGATGCTTTTGCGTATATACTAAAAGTCCACTGTTGTCCTTGAGCAGCAGGGCAAACATTATATGCTGATGAATTATATGTATTTGTATATGAATCATTACCAGTAGTGACCATCTTTAATGGCACTCCACCTATACCTGTAGGACCTGCTGTTCCAGTATCTCTAGTTAATGTACATCTAACACCGCTATTCCATCCTACATTAGTAGCATCATTAGGATTTGGTGTGAATAAATCTAAAGGATAGAATTTATGGGCAAGAAAATTTTTTGAACCATATACAGGTAAATCCTGATATGACTGTGAGGTTAAAAATCTAACATCACCCTCATGTGATATAGTAGATTCTTTGGTAAGAGTAATCTTAAAACCAGAATTACTTGTACCTTGTAAATATCCAACGTTTAGTTGACCCATTACCTAACACTCCAACTACCACCTGATTCTATGGTGACTGTATAGTTATTTGCGATCGTTATTGGACCTGCACTCATACCGTTAGCAAACTCTGCACCTGCTGTAGGTCCTATGGTCAAGTTTTCTGATATGGTATTTGCATTTGTACGAACTATACTATCTGTTCCTAATGAAGGTCCTCCTCCTGCTAGTGCTGCCCAACCTGCACTTCCTGTACCATCATCTGCCTTGTAGATTTCAGCAGAGTCATTTGTTGAGTTAAATCTTATCGTACCAACATCTATACCTGTAGGTCTTTGAGCTGTACTACCTACAGGTAATTTTAAAACACTATTGGTATTCAAAAACTTTAATGTTGTGATAATTGCACTTGTAGTGTTAGCAATCTGGTTTCCAGATATTCTTGAAATAGCCATGAGATTAGATAGGTAATTCTAAGATGTGAACTGTGTCAGTTGATAGAGGTGCATCCCCAGATGAGAATACAACGTTAGCACCATTTGTATCCACTGTGTAGTTAGTTCCTGCAATCTGTGCTACACCATTGAGGAATACTAACAGTGAATCATCAGAGTGTTTGATGCCTCCACCATATGTTGTGACTGCGAAGGTTAATGTATTACCATCCCCTGTATAAGATTTAGTAATATATTTATCTGATCCAACAACACCTCTACCAGTACCAACAACGTCTCCGTCAATTCTAACTGAACCATTAATTCTGACTCTGTAAGTTGTATCAGGTGCTTCTCCTAAACCTATATGTCCATTACCTGTGGTAGATATGTTAATATCTCCTGTGTCTGTCAGTCCAAACTCTTTAAATGCACCACCATAGTATATCCAACCTAGTGATTTACCTGGTGTCCAGTTGATATTGTAAACTATATCTCCATCAGCAGGTGTATCATATCCTGTGATATTAGAGAAATCTGGTAGTCCACTTGCATTTTCTGGTGCTAGTAAAGTCTGTTTAATAACAGTACCATCTTGGTTAAAGTATGTAAGTTTCTTAGCAGATATATTATTAGTAAATGTACTCTGTCCTTGGAATGTGACAGGACCTGCAAAGATAGATTCTAACTGGTTTGATGCTCCACCAATAACAGTTATCTTGTCCGTTAGAACCAACTCAGAGAATGTTTCAATGGTTGTGCTCTCTTCACCAACAACGTTTAACTGTGCAACATCTTCGTTAGTGATCTGACCTGTGACTGGGTTGATAACCTGATTACCAATGAATAGATCACCATTTGAGTTCAATCCTGAGTAGAATGAAACTCCTCCCTCTTCTTTAATTGACTGTGAGAATCTAATTTGCTCTTGAGTTAGAGTTTCTACCTGTGTCTGAGGGAACGCTGTACTGTAGTTACCTGGACCAAAACCAAGGTATTCAAACGTATGGTTTCCTGATCTTAGGATAGAGTGTCGTCTAAACTCTACGTTAATTGGTGCTACTGTACCATCATTATTTTCTCGTATATTAATCTTTCTTACTTCTTCGTCTCCTGCTCGTGCAGTTAACTCTACGTTAGATAATCTTTTATTAACTGAGTCATAGTTAGGTGTAGTACCTGGTTGTGTCCATCCTGTATCTGTTAGTAAGAATACTGTTGATTCCTTTGTAATAGATAACTTTGGATCTTTAACAGGTGGCGATGCACCATCTGTTGCATTAACAAGACCAATGGTGACATTATCTGCAACTGATGTTGCAGCAGCAGGATCAGCGATTGGATTATCTCTGTCAAATGTAGGATAAACTTCATTGACATTTTGAGAGAACTTCCTATCATCAAAGTTAGAAGTTGTAGGTGATATAGATCCACATAAGAGAGTTATGTAGTAGATACCATCGTCAGTACCTCTTACAAATGGTTGTACAACCTCAATGTCATAGATGTAGAAACATCTTTGTAAATTAAATGATGTAGTATCACTATTCAATGGTTGCATAACATAACCAGAGAGGGGATCTCTTGGTAATGGATTGGTCTTATCTTTATCAATTACATATCTTACACGATATGTTCTATCTTGTAAGTCTCTTGGGTCAGGTATTCTCTTGAGGAATGTAGTTGGTGTGAAGTTAACTGTGTTATATGTTGTGTTAGTAGATAAAGTTGTATAGATTTCATTATTTACTGAACTGACTGATAGATACCATCCACCGACTGATCCTGCTACACCGCTAATTGTATATGTATTAGCATCATATTGTAATGGAGATCCAACAACACCTGCTGCCAAACCAGAAACACTAGGACCATAAGGTGATATGCTTGCAGATTGTACACTTGCATCAGTTGCACCCTGTGCTACAAGTAAACAGTTTATTTTATCTGCTATTGCACTTGCACCTGTACCATCTTGTCTTGCTCCTACTGCAAAACCCTGTACTCTTGTTGTTGGTGGAGATGCTTCTACAGTATAACCATATAGATATAACCTTGTACCTGGTGTACCACCCTGTCCTGCAAGTGATGCGTTGATAGTTTTAGTTCTCTGGATGTCAATGTTAACCCAGTTAATTGATGTCTCTTCACCAAAGATTACGTTTCCATTTACAGCACCAGTATTTGAAGCTGTAAGTGTCAATACTCTTGTGCTTACGTTTATATTTCCGACTGTCGCTCCTACTCCAATATTAGTTCCTGTGATAGTCATACCTTGTATGACACCATTTACACTACCATCATTTGCTAACGTAATTGTATTTGTTCCACTAGCACCAGTAGCAGTTGTAGAGATAACATTTAAAGCTTTAGGTGGTATTATATGTGTTAATGCACCTGCCTTATCTTTAGAGAATGCTTTTGCTTTGAATCCTGCTGATCTCAATGCAGTATTACCAAAGTTAGAGTTAGAGTTGGTGATTGACATATCACCACCACTTAATGCAGTAAAGTGACCTTGATATCCCACAGCGAACACAGAAACTGCCTGTATGAATGAATCATTACTACACTTGATGTGTTCATGACCCCATCCCTTTCTATACTCAGCGAAACCATCTAAGTGTGCACCATCTCCTGCTGTTGCTACATCATAGTTTCCAGTTGATGCATTATATCTTACAAATGCTCTGTCATCTTTCTGTAGTGATAATCCAGTAAACTGTGCCACAACCATTGATTTGAAACCAGTTGCCTTTGCACCGTTTGCATGCATACCATTCATACCCCATACACTTCTTAGTGATAGGTTAAATGCGTATGGTGATGCAGAGTCAACAGTATCAATCTCAGTTTTAACTGCAATGTTTGAACCTACAGCATTACCAGTTGGTTCTCCCTGCATTTGATAGGTGAATACGTTTCCAGATGCAGATGTGACAGTAAATGAACCATTATATAAACCTGCGTCTGCTTCAGACTGTGATCCAGTCGAACCAGTGACACCACTAACGTTGATGTTTACACCAACAGAGAAGCCATGATCTCTAGGATCATCAAATTCATCAACTGTGACTGCTGTTGCAGTCTGACCATTACGTGTGATCTGTAATACTCTGTATTCATCAGATATAGGACCAACGATTCTGTTTTCCTCAACCCTTGCCTGTATTTGGTCAGTTGAAGGATCACCAGATGTATCAGGTATTGTAGCAAATGCTTTAGATACTTTCTGATAATATATCTCTAAGTCAGTTCTTGCTAGAATATTTGATACTGCAGAGTAGTCAGCGTTAGGAACTGTACCGTTTGCAATAAGAGTTGATAAAGGATTAAGACCATCAGCAAACTCAAAACATGTAAGTCTATGATGAGAAAACTTAGGTGCTAAAGTTGAGACTGAATCAGGTTTGAAATATACTCCCTCCTCTGCTCCATCAAAGAATGAGAACTGCCAGAAGTATGTACCACCAGTGACTTTGAAGATTGCTGTTCTTGGTGGAACCTGAGCTTCCGTATTAATACCTTGAGCTGGATATGTAGTGGGATATGGAACGTATTTTGGAATTATTTTAGTTCTTCTGAGGTCTGTACCAACAACAGAACAACCTCTAGGTACAATAATACCACCTTCGACTGAGTTATATTTGTAGAGAACATTGTTAGGAGAAGTTAAGTCTAGGTTTGAGTTTGCATCAATAGGTGCAACGTTTGTATATAAAACATCGCCTGGTCTATTGTCTACGACATACTCAGCAGGGTAGAGCATGATACTAAAAGCATCAAACTCGTCATTACTTAAACCAACTCTATATGAAAATCTTGCTACTTCTAAAAATGCTCTCTGTAAACTTTTAAACGGACGCAATGCAGAGTTACCCCTGTTGTCAATCGCATCAGATGCATCGAAATCGTCTGGGTTGACATATATGATACGTCCAGTTCTGGACGTAATAATATTCTTGAGTCTCGTTAGTGACATTTAACTATCGCCTTTTAGTTATTTATTGAGTAAAATTAGCCGCTTGCAGAGCTAGATGCTGCGTCTGCTGCATATGTTCTTGTTGTGAATGCAGTTGAAGCATCTTCAAATCCAATTAGAACAAAGTTTGCTTCTGCTGCTGCACATTCAACAATCAGTCTTTCACCAGGACCGACTACCAATGATTTAATTTCTTCTGCACTATCTGCAGCAAGGGTATTATCTTTACGAAGATACTCTTGTGTTTCTACAGCAGTTGTGGCAACGTCAATGCTACTTACAGTCACTGCAGTTCTTGTTGCACCTGCTAATTTAGGGCAATCTTGGAAAGTAGAACTCGTTGTAAAATCAGCAGAGTTAATTCCCTTGACCACATATGCAGTTGTACCCGAATAACTACGGATATACCCATATGCACCTGCAGTTTGAGCAGTAATGGTATATGTCACACCTCCGAATAAAAATTGATCGGTAGAGTTTGTCCATGTACCTGTGATATCATAAACATATAATTGAGTATATGTAAAAGAATCAGAAGTTGTTAGATATCTATCTGAACCACCATAACCTGCACCTGCGTTTCCTGAGGTAGTTCCCTCATAAACATATAATGAACCAGTTAAACTAGCATCTTGTGAAAAATCATATTGAACGTAAGCACCACTAGAACCTGCAGTTCCATTAGTTGTCTTACCTGTAGTATATTCTGTACCATTATCAGTTGTTGCGGTGAAGTCGCCATCAGGACCATATTCACCATTAACAGTTGTTGATAGTTTGAATACCAAACCACTCATTGATGAGTCTGCTACGTTAAAACGATATACTCTGTCAGTAAAAACTGTAAGTGTGACACCGAGATACATTTGCTCAGTACCACCAGACTCTGTGAATGTAAATTCGTTATTAGCAGTACCAATACCACCAGTAGCTATTGTACCAGTAGCACCACCAGATGCAGTTATACTATCACCTGCAGCAAATTCAGATCCAGATCCTGCAAGTGTTGTAGGACCTATGGATACGATTGTACTTCCTGATCCTTGTGCTACTGCAAAAATTGTAGCAGTTGCTGTATTACCACCTGATCCTGTGACAAATGTTTCACCTACAGCAAAATTACCACTAACACTCTCTACAGTGACAGCACGAACTGCACGTTTCTTTACAACTATTTCAGTAAATGGGGGAATATAAAATGACTCAAACTTAAAAGTAGATTCTGCATCAACAGAAGTTATTGTCGTTCCACCTGTCAAGTTTGCAGTTTTAGGTAGAGCAGTGTTCAATGTCATCAAATAACCTGTGATTGCATCACCTTCATGTAAAAGATAACTAGATGAACCCAATGTCATCTTTTGATCATAATTTTTAAGAGCAACATCATACGTAGTTCCTGATCCACCTTGCTCATTTACAGTTAAAACTGTACTTGCAGATGCATCAACAGGTGCTGAATACAATAGAGTATTCGTAGCACCAGACGGTTTTGATTTTGCTAAAATTCCTTGTTTAGCCATTTATTAGAATCCAGAATAAAAGAATTGTTGTTGTCTGGTCAAACCAGTTAAGTTATTAGCACCGATACCTGCACCAAATGTAACATCATCAAGTGTAACGTTTTCTGTAGATAACAGAGTAGCGTTAGCATCAGGGAACTTAATAACACGAGGACCTGTAATACCCTCTGCCGATAAAGTTATCTGACCTGCAGTATTATTTGGAAATTTAATTGCAGGTGAAACAAGTGATTTGTTTGTAAGATCCTGCGTAGCAAGTTCAGATACCAGAGTGTTCGTAGCACCTGAGTTATTTAGTTGATTCGTAGGGGGAAACTGAAAACTTTCGTTAGAAACTGTGTTTTGATTTGCAATACTAAATGTTATCTTTTTAGTAATATCAGTAGGATCTGCAAGTATAGCAGTCAACAGTGTTTTACCAGATAAAATTTGTGTTGCTGTAGTACCAACCAACGTAATATTTTGATCAGGAACTGTGATAGTTCTGTTAGCAGTTAGAGAAGAAGTATTAAACTGAACATAACTTGTTCCAGATTCAGCGTTCTCCGTTAATTTTAGATTGACGAGAGTTTTATTCAAAGATGTCTGTTCTGCTTTTGTATCTAATAATGTAGATGCAGTTGCAGTAGGTTCAGCAGTTGTAGTCACTGTACCTGCGTCAGGTAAGAAGTATGAACGTCTTGCACCTGATGTTATCGCCCAGTTAAGTTGAAATATTGCCTCATCAGTATTATCCGTGATAACAAGATTATCCTCATCTATAAGAATAGTTTTATTAGTTAATGTTTGTTGTGTATCAGCACCAACTAAAGTTGTACCATTACCAGATGTAATAGCAGGTAGTGTCATGATTCTGGTATTAGTACCAGTACCAACATTACTTACTTCAAATCTTGCTTTAGGTCCTTGTGCATCTTCCAATACGAAAGATTGATCTCCAATAAGGAATTGTCCTGTGACTTTTACAGCACCAGTGCCTTTAGGTGCAAAAACAATATCAGCATTATTAGCAACGTCATCTACAGCAGTGACATATAATGATGTACTACTTGCAGTATTGACAATACGAGTCATGTATAAACCACCATCACCAAATGCAATACCTACTTGATCATAGGCATTTTGGTATAGTCCACTGTCTCTATCTAAGTCAAAGGCTAGACCAGGTGAATCTTTTGTACCTTGTGCAAGACCTTTAAATAACTGATTTACTTTTGCTTTTCTGTTAGGAATCAATGGATCAGATACCACAACAGGGAGAATCGCTTCTCCCGACAAGTTAGCATCTGAAATTGTTTCTAACTGTGATATCTTTTTAGTTGCCACGAATAATCACACCTTTTGTTACAAGAATTATTTATAAGACATCATCGTCTTTGTTCTGGAGAAGTAGGTTGTATAATTTACCTGCTTTATCCAATTCATTACTATAATATTTTATTCTGTCTTCTACTTCTGAGAGTATGAGTTCATACTCCATCTCTGCTGTCTGTACCCTACTAGGGAATTGAATTACCTTCGCCATCTTTCCTCCGTAGTTTTGAAATGAACAGTTTTAATCGTTTTTTAGCTTGACGGAGTTTCTGAGGTTTAAGATGCCTCTTCAGTTCTTTCTTCGAGTGGTGTTGCCAGTTGGGAACTTTCATCGTTCAAAAACTTGTTGCGAAACTCTTCAACTTGATTGATCACCTCTTTATCTACAGGAGGACCTGATTGAATTACTGGTGATAGTAGAGCAACTGAACCATTAGGACTTTTAATTCTCCAAACAGTTCTATTTCTCTCTGTTAATGACAGCAAAAAAGGCAAGTTTGCTACTGCTTCTTCTGCTGTAATGTCTTGAATGTCTGTCATGCTGTTGCGAAACAATAGGTAATCATATCAGAGTCTAGATGCGGATCATCATTGATGCTGTTAACAGTTTCAGCAAAACCTTCAGCACCTTCCTCATCAAATTTGAAAATCACATTTTGTTCATATCCCTCATCATCTACTAACTTAACAGAACGTTTCGAGAAATTAATAAAGATGTGTGCCAAATATGGTCGAAGATCCTTTTCCATGATAAATTCGTAATTACCTTCAGTATAAGGTATTTAGACAATTAAGTCAAGTGGCATTAGACACTTGATAGAGTGTCACTTCCTCTCTTGATAGTATATGAGTCTGGTATTATCTGTTTATATGATGCCTTGGTGTTAGTGAGAGAAACATAGTAATCAGATGCTTTAGTTGGTTTCATCATAATCTCTACACCACCATTTACTACAGTTCTCTTACCAACAAGTTGTTTATTGCTTGTTGGTTTCTCTGTATTGATTAATTCTAATATATGTGGAGTGACTATTTGAATAGAACTTTCTGCATTGAAAGTTAGTTCTAATCCACTATTTGATTGCTGTTGATATGAATTTTCATATTGTATTCCAGTTATCTTAGATACAGTAGAATTTAATCTAAACTCAGAACTATGCATTTCTAGTGCAGCACCTACAATATTCATATCAACATCAGATCCAAATTTAATTGCATGTTTCTGTGTTGTATTTGTAGTTGAATCATACCCCTCAGCACTTAAGAAGAATCCTCCTCCTACTTCTAAATGACAGTTGCCAGTTATCTTAAGATGATAATCACCATCAATAGTTCTTGCGTAAGATCCATTTACTAATTTACAGTCATCACCATGAACTTCTTGTGTTAATACACCTGCCCATGATATATGATCTGCTACTGTTGATCCAATATCACCTTTATTATTAGTCTGTTTTAGTCTATATGACTCAACTGCTGCTGTAATCTCTGCATCGGTAGCATCAGGATTGTCTTTTCTATATTGATCTCTTGCTTTTTTCTCTGCGTAATGTGAGTTGTTATACAATAAAGATGTATGAGTTGTACCATTTACTTTCTTTTGTACTTCACCCTGACGACCAGGTGTTCCCAAATACAATTCATAAGAACCATTGACATGATTCTTTGCAGAAGTTAGGTATGGATCTGCATCATCATATATGTCACTGAATGTAGTTTCTGTCTTTGTTTTATCTGTAATACCAACTAAAGGATACCATCCTAAAGACTTACTTGTATTGATAGGTCTATTGGATATTTTACTATCAAAGTCATTAATGAGTTGTATAATACTTGAAATATTAACAACATCATATCTAACTGCATCCTGTAAATGAAATATACCAGTTGACTTTTCCCACGCAGTAATTATAGTAGTTGCTTCTCCTACACCATTTACTGTTGTAGTAATAGATTTAGTTAGATCACCAATGTCTTTGATTATCTTAGCAACGTCTGTAATTATATTAGATGTAATAGTATCTACAGTATTAACAACAAATGTAGATTTATTTAAGGAATTAGAAAGATATTTGTCAAGAACATCTGTGACTGTCTTTAGTGGTGTAGCAGTATATGTTGCAATAGAAGCATCTAAGGCAACTGCTGATGTCAATACCTTTGTAATTGCTGTTTGAACTGAAGTTATTATATTGTATGGAACTCCTGTAGATAACAAGAGCATGTTTGCAAGTTTAAGATCTTCTGCTAGATTAATTAATGCTTGACGCATTGCAGAGATTACTTGAGCAAATAAAGAACCCAAATAATTATTGATATTAATTGTCAACTCTGCCTTAGTAATTAACTTACCACTTACTAAATCAAGATACTCTCCACCCTCTGCCTTGACTAGAGTAGCAGCAGTATTAGCAAGATCTTCTATGAGATATGATAGTTTATATTCCAATGTTTTCCAAGGACCACCAACACCATTCGCTGCAGGTATTGGTTGTGTAGGGTCTAATGGTTTGATTGGGTTAGCATAACTACCGTTTATGTCTTTAAATGATCCTATGTTTTTTGGAGATCCACTACCACCGATTATAGTTGTAGTTGAACCAGGTATTCCTACTGTATTGTTTGTACTTTGTCTTAATGGTGCTAATGGGTTTCCTATATTTTTATCGCCAGGATGTATAGCAGAACTATTAGGTGCTACACCTGTTGGTATTTTTTGATCTGTAAAAGCAAAGTCTCTTGTCTTTTTAGTTGCATCTGATTTATTAACTCTCATCACACCTAATACTATAGGCATCTGTGCATGTTCTCCATCCATGAAGAATCCCATAACAATAGCACCAGGTTGGAGTTGACCAGACGATTCTCCCTGTCCGTCATTTCCTGCCTGTGACGTATGTTGTAATACTGTTGCCCAAGGTAATGCAGTAGAAGGTAAGTCTGCTACTGTTCCTCCTTGAAAGTTTGTATAAAATCCAAGGATACGAACTTTTACCCTACCAAGTTCCATAGGGTCTTCGTTGTCTTCAACCTCACCAACCCACCAAAAGAAACCGTCTTTACCGACAAAGTTTACTTCTCTTTCGTTAAATATACCATCAATGGTCGATGCCATTTATTTACACAGTCTTTTTATTATTTATCCCTGTAATCGACTTCCTGTTCTCCAAGGTTTTATGATAACTGTTTCTTCTTTCATATGCATACGGATTAAGACCTCTTTCGTCTCAGTCATATGTTCTGAGTAAAAAATTACTGGTTGTTCGTTTAGTGCTGTTCTAGCGTCTCCACTCATATTGTTTTGTATTTGCTGATACTATTTTATCATGAAACCCTAACAAAACACCAATATTTTATAATGTTTTTAGGTTTCCTTAATAATATCTAGGATTTTGTCTAGTCATAGGTGTGATAAGAACCTTTACTAATAAGTTCAAATCTGCAGAAATCTGTTCATGTGTCTCTGCCATTCTACGATACCCACTACCAACGTACATTTGTCCTGCAAATACTGATACAGTAGCAAGTCCCCAGAACCAATAATAAAATTTACTTTTGACCTGTGCTCTTAATTTTTCTTTAATTTCCATAATGTTGAGGGATTAGGAGTAGGATCTGTCACTGGTGCTGTACAAGCATTAATGCCGAAGGAAATGAAACAGATTAGGAGAACCCCAAACGACATTTCCTTTATCGTCAAACCCTTGATCCTTTGAAGTAAGTTTGTCACCATATAAATGTATTTCTGAAACAATACGATTGCCTCGTTCACCGAGGCATCTCGTACTATCTAGTTTACCATGCCACGATTCATCGTGAAACGTAAACATCATATCACATTCTTCATGTCTTGTCAAGTCAAGGCGATAGTTCTCCATGATACCTGTCGTGGAGGACGTTTGTACCCATTTATGTCTTTTATGTCTATATGGATTATGCTCTTGAGATCTATAAAAGTTCCTTGAAACAAAAAAATCCCCTTCTTTTTCCCATATTATCTCACATTGAGAAAAACAATGGGGATTACTTTGTGCTTGCTGTCTGTTGTGCCAATGACCTAAAAGATAGTCATCAATCGTCATAAATTAAACATTCTGGTTCATCAGGATGTAAGTCACAGAAAATTTCTAGTGCATTAGGATCATGATGATCTCCTGCTTCGATTTCTGCCTTATGATGCTCTGCATACTCTTCAAGTTCATGAAGTTCTGCTTTTGCATGTCTGCGTGCTGCAGGTGATGACATTGGATTTTCGATTAGATCTTTGTCGTATTGGATGTGTTGTTCTATTGTTTTCATATTGTACCTCTGTGATACAGAACTATTTATCTTAAAATTGAGTCTTTCATCAATTCTAAGTCTGTATTCATTATATCTTCAGTCATTGAATGCGTCAAGGTCTTTATCAGGTAACGCCCACTATACTTACGATCAATACTTGTACTTCTTCCAAATCCACCACCAGACTTAGCAATACTAGGAATTATAATGTCAATACCAGAACCAGGATACAAATCTAAATTACCAGGTATTCTGATTTTAAGATTGATATGATTGAGTGTTGCTTTCCGTATATACCTGTACGCTTGTAGTTCTGCAAGTTGCTCATAAGACGCTTGAGGATTATTCTGAAACTTAGGGTCAAATGATTGATTAGGCAAACCACAGTATCTAATTCTTTTCGGTTTGTACATATGATTTCTAACATCAGTATCCATATTAACCAATGGATTTACAGATTTACCTGCGTTTAAATGTGCCATTCTTGGCCATATATCTTCAAGACTATAATTATATGCTGTGCTTGACATATCTTTACTCAATCCCATCTTAGATGATGTAATTGATACAGGATCAAATCCAACACTATAACCAGAATATATCCCATGTCTCAAGTTTGTCATAGTTGTTGCCTCATCAGGAAATACAACTGAGTCAATCAAGAACTGATTATCAATAGGACTTTCTGTATTTTTTATATCATGAACATATTGATACATCTTTGCTTGTCCTGTGATAGGACTTGTTTCAGAGTTTTCCCTTTGTTTTTCTATGTCCTCAATCATTTTATCATATGATTTTGCATGAAATCCCAGAGAATTTTCAAAGAATACAAAACCATTCTGTAAACTACCACCTTTTTGTGATTTACGAATAGTTCTTAACAAGACCCAAGGTATAACATCAAATGGTCTCCAATTAGGTGCAATAAATGAATGTTCATTTAGTGTTTCCTCAGTAAAAAGTCTTTTTGAAGATCCAATATAATTTTTATCTTTTACTAATGTCTCAATAATATTTTCTGCTTTTGCATTATTATTAAATATAACCTCTGAATTACCAAACACATTGACAGATTCATTCTTCATGAACTCGTCACTATAACATTTAATAAAATATACTTCATTAGTTTGTCCTGCTCTTATCCTATCATATATCCCATATGACCTAAAGTAATATGTTCTATCTACTGGAAAACTTTGTATTTCTAACTTGAATACTTCTGTGCCTGTTAATGCACCCATTAAACCTGCTGCATCTTCAAATATAAACTCAGCTTCCATTGTATGCAATTCTATAGATTCATATATCTCCCAACCTCTACAAAAAGTTATTAGATCAAATGCACCTTCTTTGTTCTGTAATCTTTCACCATCTCTATACATGCTAAGACGATACTGTGCCTCACCAGGTCTGGATATTTGTATAGAACTTTTTCTTATTGTACTTGGCATAATTTAACCCATGACAGATTGGTTTTGGTTTCCTCTAGCACCAGAACCTCGTTTATTCTGAGCTTTTACTTTTTCTACCATTGATCTAGCAGCTTTCTGCATCTGAAGAACTTTTTGGTTCTCAGACTTAACCGTTGCTTGAACTCCACTATTATGTGCTTGAACTGCTGCTAATGCTGTTTGAATAGTTACTTGAATCTTTTCATGCATAGCATTAGTAGCATGAACTCTCTCCTTTGCTGCTTTTTTATTGTAGTAATCTCTTTGTTTATCATCAGAGTTAGTATTTGATCCTGCACCTTGTGCTTGACTTACAGGAGATTGAGTCTTAGGTGCTTTAGATATTAAACTTTCACCATCTTTTTTGCTAGTTGAGAATGCTACACCTCTATTTCTTTCCTGTTGATTATTCTTTCTCTGGGTAGCCTCACTGTCTGTGATACCCATATTTTTCTTAGCATAAAAATCTGTAGCAGATTTACCATCATCTTTAGTATATAAACTATTACCAATCTTAAAGTTAGTTGAGAAAGAGAATTTATCATCATTATTAAACAGAGGAGTTTTTGTAAACAGGTCACCATCAATTAAATTCATATAGTTAGTTGCCTGTTCTTCGTTTGCACCTTTTTTGTATAAGAAGTTAGTTAGTCCTTCATTATCTTGTGCTAATGCAAAGGCATCTAAACCTTTTTTCTGATCACTAGATTTCATAAAAGCATCACTAATCTTAGTGTTCTCTCCTTTGCTAAGTAAATCCATAAAGAAATTACCACCAAAATCAGATTTTTTTGCACCTTTATCTGCAGCATCTGCTTGATTTAATACCTTCCTAATGTTTAATGCAGCATCACCTACAGATCCATCACCACCTTCTAGTGCATTCTTCATTATAGTCCTTTGACTATTTGCTACTGCCTGTTGTGAACCTACACCTGTAGTTTCTTCAGGTGTTTTAGGAGCAACTCCAACACCAATAGAATCTGGATATCCATACTTAGAAGGTCCTTTCTTTTCTTTCTGACCTGCAAACCACATACCCCACTTATCGTATATAACTTGTACAATCTTAAATGTATCAATCTGACCTCTTAAGAAGTCAGCAAGGTTTCTTAATCTTGCACCATAATCACCTGATCTATAGTCAGCAATGTTTAATCCCAATCCTTGAGAGTGGAAAGGTCCTCCACCTACAGGTTGTCTTCCACTAGGATCATATCCTTTTTCATTTGCAGCATTTTCTTTTGAGAATTTATTATTTTTAAAATTAGGATGACCATATACTGTCATTCCTCTACTCAACATTTGT
>CEVH01006099.1_pt1 | contig 22988 bp, 29 predicted proteins | sample 356521 | NCBI WGS metagenome assembly CEVH01 (sample SAMEA2623446, study PRJEB7988) | marine metagenome | isolation source: saline water (ENVO:00002010), including
ATTCTAGTATATCCAGGCACACACTACATTGACAATAGACCTGGACATTCTATTCAATCGAATGGAAGTACTGCGGTATTCAAAAAATATGTTAATGGTGTATGGCAAACAGGTGGGGCAGAACTAACTGAGTTTAACGAAAATACTAACTTTGATATTTTTGACGAAGAGAACGATCTATACAAATATAATAGTATCCATGGTGGCGTTATCCTACCTAGAGGTACATCCATTGTAGGTCTTGACCTCAGAAAGACCAAGATTAGACCTCTATATGTACCCGATCCTCTGAATGATGCAGTAAAAGAAACTGCAATCTTCCGTGTTACTGGTACTTGTTACTTTACTGCATTCTCATTCTTTGATGCAGACCCAGCGAGACAGGCATATACAGACTCTACTGCTAAGAAAGTCAATCCAAGATTCTCTCACCACAAACTCACTTGTTTTGAGTATGCTGATGGTGTTAATAATGCAGTTCTAGGTGATGATGTAACAGATCTAACTGATCTTGAAATGTATTACTTCAAGGTCACTTATGCTTATGGTGACTCTGGCGGTAGAGGACTTGCTGATTATCCTTCAGCATCTTCCCTTGATTTTGAACCATCTGTTGATGAATTTAGAATTGTTGGTGACTTAACAGCAAACCCACTGGGTATTACTAGTTTGAGATCTGGTGATGGTGTCATCCCAACTCAAGAGATTACTGTAATTACCAGTAAGAATCATGGACTGTTTAAGGATACTCCAGTTCTAATTTCAGGTATTAGTACAAACGTTGATGCTTATAATGGTTCTTTCGTTGTCAAAGATGTTCTGAGTGACACGAAATTCACCTATGAGACCACATCAACTCCAACAGATGTCTTACCTACTCTAGATAAATTCAACAACTCACAGATCATTGTAGAGTCTGATAGTACATCATCTGCATCTCCATATGTATTCTCTTGTTCGCTGAGATCTGTTTTCGGTGTCAATGGTCTACATGCTGATGGTAGTAAAGCAACTGGATTCAAATCCATGCTTACTGCACAGTTTACGGGCATCTCTCTTCAGAAGGATGATAATGCCTTCATGTTATTTGATGAGACAACTAACATCTATAATGATAATGAAACTGTAAGCGACGATCAGAAACCCTTACACACTAATTCTAGAGCAATCTACAAACCATCTTTTGAGAACTTCCACATGAAGTGCTCGAATGATTCTATCATTCAGTGTGTTTCTATCTTTGCTATCGGTTTCGCAAAACACTTCGTTGCTGAGTCTGGTGGTGACCAATCTATCACCAACTCGAACTCCAACTTTGGTTCAATCTCTCTAGAATCTGCTGGTTTCCAGGCAAACTCTTTTGATAGAGATGACGTAGGTTATATTACACACATCATCCCACCAAGAGAACCAGAGAGAAGAATCTCCAACATTACTTGGTTGCCACTAGATGCAACTAAGATCGTCTCTGCTGCTACAACCAACAAACTGTGGTTGGCTAACTTCAAGTCTGCGGATGTTCCACCCCCAGGTGAACTAGATGCATATAGAATTGGTGGTAAGAGACAAGATAAACTATTCCTACAAACAATTACTGGTACTGCTGTAAGTACTTTCAGTTCTCCAATTCTAATGGATGTTCCTGGGGGAACTGGTCTCAGTACAGAGGCATTTAAGACAAATGTTGTTGGTAGAGCTGCTGGTATTAACAGTATCTCCACTAACATTCTTACCTTTACTAAGAATCACCAACTATTCAACGGTGAAAAAATCAGAATTTATGCTGATACTGGTGAAATGCCTGCAAACCTTGAGGCAAATAAGATTTACTATGCACTAACAACTGGTCTGAATCCTAACCAGATTAAAGTTTCCACCAGTGTCAATGATGCTGAAGCAGGTAATAACATCACAGGTATTACTAATGGTGGTGGTGAAATCACCGTTCTTAGTACAGTTGCTGATAAAGTAACTGGTGAACCAGGACACCCAATTCAATTCGATGATACAGAAGGTCAGTGGTATGTAAACTCTTCACCATCAACTTTCTTTAACGAGATTTATACTGGTATTACTGGTATTGGAACTGATATTGTCGGTGAAGTAACTGGTGGTACATTCATCCAAAGACAAATTGATGCTAGAGGTATTGAAGAAAGAATCTATAAAGTTCGTTATGTCGTTCCTAAAGAGTTTAATAATGGCCGTCAACCATCTGAAGGTTTCATTCTCCAAGAATCCAAGAGTGTTGGTGTTGGATCTGCATCCTTCTTAGATGTTAGTGTTAGTGATCCAACTCAACTTAGAAACCCACGTATCATTACACTTGCATCTTATAACAGTGTAACTGAACGTGCTACAATCAAGACTGAAAAGGAACATAACTTTGTTGCTGGTGACCAGGTTATTATTAAAGGCGTAAGTAGTGCAAATAATACTGTTGCTACTGCAACTTCTGCATATAATGGAACTTTTGAAGTTTATCAGGTAGACAATCCAAGAACATTCCAAGTTAGTGTAACTACTGGAGATCCTGGAACATTCCTTAACCAAGTCAACCAAAGAAGTACACAACAACAGGTTGAAGCTCTACCAACTGTACAAAGAAGTAGATATAAGGATTCACTTTACATTTACAACTCCAGACAAATCAGAGAACACATTCCTGGTGCTGATGGTCAAGATGGTGTATATGCGGTCACTCTTCTTTGTGGTTCTATTAAACCAGATCAAAACATTGGTTACGGTGTAAGTCAGAAGAAGTTCTCTCAGAATGTAGTAGATCTTTATCCTCAGGGTGATAGAGATAACTATAATTCTGATCCTGGTCCTGCTATTTCTCATGCTCGTAAGTCACCTCTAGGTAAAGTTCTTACTAATGACAAGAGAAACTCTGTTACTAGAGAGGGTGAGGAGATCTTCCTAGAAAATAATAATATTGCGTTTGCAGTAAATAGTGCCACGATTACTGGTACAGGAAACACTACTGTTACTCTGAATCTAACCAGAAATCATGGATTTAATAAAATTAAGTCTATGTCCATCACAAATGGTGGTGCTGGATATAACAATGCTGCAGGTGTTACTACAACAATCTATGCTGCAGATCTTCTTACTTCCACTGGAGGAACTGGTGAAGGTGGTGTAATTAGAGCGAATGTTTCAACTGGAAATACTATCGCTTCGTTTAGAATTGTTGAACCAGGTGGTGCATATGGTATTGGTGATACTATGACAGTATCAGCAGAACCTGCTGGTGATCCATCAACCTTCGCAATTCTAACAGTTGATGATATTTACAATAATATCGGTGACTCACTAGAACTTTCTGGTTTTGCTACTCCTAAACTGAATGGTGTCTTTAAGATTATTGACGTTCCTGATGCAAACACTGTTGTTGTAGAGAATGACGTTAATCTTGAAAGTAATGTCTACAAACCTAGAAATGATAGTAGACTACCACTTGTTACATATGCTGGTAAAGGTCTAATCTTTGATAGTTTAGATTATAATCCAGAAGCAGGTATTGCTACAGTAACTGTTGAGAGTGCTCACAACTTCTTACCTGGTAATACTTTTAGAGTTGTTGGTAGTGGTAACACTTTCTTTGGACTTGAAAAGTATCAAGTTCTTGAGAATGTAGGAGTTAACACCTTCACATTTACTGCGGGTGTCTCTACTGTTGCACAAACAATGGCAACAGGAACTACAATTCAAAGATATGGTCTCTCCTCACAGGGTAAACCAGTTGGTGCTGGTGAAGAGAACTTAGGTGGTAGATCCACTCCAATGTATGTTGGTATTCAAACTACTCTGGCAAGTCCTGCAGCTAAAACTGATATTAGTATTACTGTAACTGATTCGGACGGTTTTGGTCTTGGTGATTACATCACACTGGGTGATGAAGTCATGAGAATTAAAGCAAACCCAACCAGTAATACTTTACAAGTAGCTAGAGGTCAGTTTGCTACTCCTGCAAACGTTGGTGTAATTGGTCAGGTTATCCAGAAGATTAAGATTCTTCCAATGGAGTTACGCAGACACTCCATTCTTCGTGCATCTGCACATACATTTGAATATCTAGGTTTCGGTCCTGGTAACTATTCAACTGGTATGCCTCAGGTTCAAGATAGAATCTTGAGTGATGATGAAGTTCTACTTGCACAAGCAAGAGAACAAGATGGTGGTGCAGTTGTTTACACTGGTATGAATGACCGTGGTGAATTCTTCACTGGTGCAACTAAGGTCAACGGAACTACTGGTGAAGAAACTACAATCGGTGCTCCTAAGATTACTTACTTCGGTGATGAAAGTAAGAGTGAAGTTCTTAGTGCAAACAACGGCATCTTTGACGATCTGATTGTTAAGAACGCAATCACTGTTGAAGGTGGTGTAAACCAAAACAGAACATCTCAGTTCTATGGTCCAGTATCTTATACTAATAAGGTAACTGTTTCTTCTGAAGAAGGATTAGAAACTAATGTCTTCTTCCTGAAAGGTGAGGCAGCACAGGCTAAAGAAATGACCGTGGGTATTCAAACACCCATCATCGGAAAGAGACCTGGTGACATTTCATTCAAGGCAATACCTGAACCTGGTGGATATGTTGGACACATATTTGCTGACAATGACTGGAGAAGATGGGGAGTAATTTCTATCGAGAAAGATGAAACCTTCCTAACTTTAGATAGAATTGCTATTGGTGAGACTGGTGGTAGTGCTGCGTTTGTTCACGATACAACCGCAGATGCTTTCCAAGTAAATGGTGTTACAAGAATCGATCACCTATTTGTTGGTGGTGCGGTTACTTTCGCACAAAACCAGACATTCTCTGGTGTTACCTATGAAACTGTCACAGTTAAGGATGAAATTACTTTAACTGGTACTGCAGGAACTGATAATTACGTCTTCAAAGTTACTGATGCAACTAAGATTGCACAGTTCTCTAATGTAGAGATCACTGGTGCGGCATTCACTTTCAGTAATAACACTCAAGTAACTGTAGAGAACTCTTTCGAGTCTAATTACACTGGAGTCTCTACATTTAAGGGAACAGTTGCAATGGGTCAACTGGAAGTCGTAGGACTTGCTAGTGCTGCAACTGGAATCTTTACCTCTGTGGAATGTGAATTCCTACAAGTTGGTACTGCTGCAAGTATCAAGTTAGGATTTGCTACCGACTTCTATGTTTATGATGACTTAGTTGTTCAATCAAATGCATATGTAAACACTGGTGTTGTTACTACTATCGAAGGTAGTGATCTAACGTATGATGAGATTACTGGTACAACAATTCAAGCGACTGGATTACGTGCAACCAACTTTGCAACACCAAATGCAAGAATTAATGTTGGTATCGTAACTACTCTGATTGTTCCACCTTATAATGTAAACACTGGTGATTCCTGGGCAGGTATCAGTACCGCATATATTGGTGTAGGTATTGTAACCACTCTAATTATTCCTAGTGGTGGTTGGATAGGTGCTCCAAATGCATATATTAACTCTGGTATTGTCACCACAATATCTGGTACTGATCTAACTTATACTAATGTAAATGCAAACAACATTTACTCTCCATATATTGCTGGTCAAACAGGTGGAGATCCCGCTGGTGCTGGTGTTCTTTATGTTGCAAATGCAGAGGTTGGTTCTAAACTCTGGTTGAGTGGAAGTGCTGCAGGTGAGGGTCTAAGAGCAAATGTTGGTATTATCACTTACTTCGGACATAATGCTAAGAGTGTATTAGGTAACCTTGACAGTCAAGGCAACAACATGCACATCAATGCAGGTTCAGAAGGTATTGTTCAGGCAAAACAATTCAAATCTACAGTTGCTCAAGGTGCTGCACCATTTACGGTTGTATCTAACACTAAGGTTACCAACCTGAATGCTGATTTACTTGATAATAAGACTGCAACTAATGCAGCGGATGCCAGCACTATTATGTCTCGTAATAGTAATGGAAACACTGCGGTTAATAAACTAACATCCGCAGAAATTGATAACAGTGGAGACATTGAGACTGACACGTTTAATGCCAATACCGCAGATATTACTACTCTGAATGTCACTGGTAGTATTAACGGTAATGACAATTATCCACTGATTAATAAATTCAGAATGGGTAAGTATCTGGAAACTTTCAACGATAAGGGTAATCAGAGTGGTGGTACTAATCTGAATTGTGGTAGTGCCAACAACTTCAGAGTTAGAATCACGGGTAATACCAATATAAATTTCACTAATGTTCCTGTTGACAGCAACGATTCTGGTTCTGACATTTATTCTATGCAAGTTCTTGTCGTCAATGGAACTGGTGGTGCTAGTTTGACGTGGAACGCTAGTATAAAGTGGCCTGGTGGCGTTACACCACAGAGAACTACTAATAATAATGCTCAAGACATCTGGGTCTTTATTACATATGATGGTGGTTCTAACTGGTACGGAAACCTCTCACTACCTGACCTCAAGTAGTGATAAATAAATTATCTTATGATTTAGCGTATGACTACAACAGAAGTGTCATGTGAATATGAAGATTTTATCGGGAGTTACAGAAATGTATATCCCGATGATTTTTGTGAACATATAATCAATTTTTTTGAAGAAGTAGAAAACGGTAATAATTGTATTATTCAAAATAGGCAAGAAGAAGATTCAAAAATGCCTAAGTATAACAAAGACGATAAGTTCATGTTTTTGGACTTAGCTGCTCTCCAAATTCCTCGATGGAGAAATAAATCTACGATTAGTATGATATGGAAGGGACTTCAAGTTTGTTTCAGTGAATATGTTAAAAAATATGATCATCTTTCAGATGAAAACATATCAGCACATGCATTAAAAATGCAAAGAACTGATCCTGGTCAAGGTTATCATCTTTGGCATTGCGAGAATAATGGATATGAAGATAGACATAGATGTCTAGCATTCTCAATTTATCTCAATGATATTGAAGATGCAGGCGAAACCGAATTTCTTTATTTGAAAAAAAGAATTAAACCAGAGAGGAATATGTGTACTATTTGGCCTGCTGGTTTTACTCATACTCATCGAGGCAATGTTGTTCATGGAACTAAATCTAAATATATTATAACTGGTTGGTTTTATTACATCTAAGATGACACATTACAGCCGCAGAATCATGCAATCAGGATCTCTATTAGCGGGATCGGTTACTTTTAATGCTCCTGGTACTTTTACTGCTCCTCCAAGATTAAAAGTTGCCAGTTTAAGTGGATATGGTGGAGCAGGTAACCCAGGCAATCCTGGTAATGCTGGAAATGCTGGTAATGCAGGTACTGGAAATCCTGGAAACCACGGTGGTGGTGGAGGAGGCGGAGGCGGTGGTGGTTCCTGCTGTGAAGGTGAAAAATCAAGCAATAATAGTGCCAGTGGAGGCAATAAGGGCGAAAGCACTTCAAACCCTGGCGGTGGTGGAGGCAATGGCGGCAGTAAAGGAAACGCATTTAACTTTGGTAGGGACTGGGAATATAATAACAAATATACAATATATGCAGGTGCTGGTGGTGCAGGACAGGCAGGACAGTCAGGAAACCAAGGCAATAAAAGTGACGGTGGAACCGGCGGCGCTGGTGGTGCAGGACAGGCAGGAAATGTAGGAGAATCTACTACATTTGGTAGTTATAATTTTGCTGGTGGACAAGGCGGACAAGCGGGTAGCGGAAACCCAGGCAATCCTGGAAATCCTGGTAATAAGGGTAATGCTGGTGGCGGCGGCAATGGTGGAGGAGGCGGCGGAGGCGCATACGTTTCCTATAACAACTTCGGCAATGATGACTATAAAATGGATGGCGTAACCAAAGGACCAGCTGGTAGTAAAGGAAATCCTGGTGGTAACGGTGGTAATACTGGACAACGCTTTTGGAATGATCGTGGTAACTGTGCTGGAGGAAATGGTGGATCTGGTGGTCCTGGTCCTGGTGCTGCTGGTAAGGGTGGCAACGGTGGTGACGGAGGTGGTGCCAATGGTAATGATGATAGTGGTGATGGTAAAGCAGGTGGCGGTGGAGGCGGCGGTGGCGGCGGTGGTTCGCAACGCAACACCGGCAACCCTGGAGAGGCAGGATCTCCTGGATCAAGCAATCCTGGAAACCCAGGAAATCCTGCCAATCCCAGTTCTTACTCAGATATTGCTATAGTTCCATTCAATGATTATAGTGTCACAGTTCCAAGTGGTGGACAAGTAACCATTGAGTGGGATGCTCAATAAATAATCAAAACCTGTTTGTTTTAGTATGGAAGAAATGAACAAATCCGCAGAACTCGAAGCGGTAGAAAAACAAAAAGAGTTGTTAAACGCACAGATTGAACTTGAGAAACTTAAGTTCGAGATGTATGACATCAGAGCTGCTAAAAATAGAGCACGTAGTATTTCTGTTGGTGCTGCAAATGGCGGAACTATAGAAATTTCAATGCGTGGAGATTCAAATGATCTGTATATGCAACTCAATCCAACTGAAGCGGTTGAATTGTTAAACTCTCTTGCTGCTCAATGTGGTTTAGATATTGCCACTAGACCCAAGGAAGATTATGCTACTTGGAGATCCTGGGATCCCAGAACACTTCCCGAAACAACACATATAGGTCTCGGTTCTTGGCAACTTAATGATAGATCAAGAGAAAAACTTATTGCTAAAAAAGAGTTAGAACTAGAACAAGTTCGAGTAGAAGAACCACCCAAACCACTATTGCCTGATAACAATGAATCTGAGTGAACTTTACATTATTGTTGATAATCACCAAAAAGAAATAAGAGGAGTATTTCAAAAACAACCAGAAAATTGGAAAAATATCTGCACATTTCCTGGACTAAGTGATGAAGAGAAATCTGATTTATCTTGGGCAGGACATGATGGTGTAGGTTTTATTCGTGGTGAATCTCTAAAGGATTACTCTTGCAGTGATAATCACTTGGGAGAAATAAAACTCAATATAAAAAGAATGTCATCAGAGATCACTAAAGATCTTCGTGCTGAAGGTGTAGTTTTTGAAGGATACAGATTTGCCATAGATCTAGAGTCAATCGTATTTGCTAACTTCCAAAATAATAGGTGTGTCAATATCATCAAGAGTCAAAATGATTATCACAAATTCAGTAGAGATCAAATGTTTACTCTTGTAGAGAGAATGAACCGCAGATTTGATGAACTATTAGAACAAGAGATAGAATTTTTTAGACAAATTGATGAGTGTTCCTCAGTATATGAATTGAGTCAATTAAGTTATGGTATCTGACTATTTTAACTATGATGTAGACAGTCTGGATTATATTATTCCAGATTTAGAATTAAATCAATCTGATTCAGATGAATGGCCTTTAATGTCATTTAATAATCCAACATATGTAACAGTTCCTGATATTTTTTCTGAAGATGAAATCAATAGAATTATATTTACAGGAAAACAATCTAATGGTCATTTAGGAACTGTTTTCTCAAATGGTGATTATGTAGTTGACTCTGAAGTGAGAAGATCTAAGGTTTCTTGGTTAAAACCAAATTCATTTAATAGTTGGTTGTATGAAAAATTGACTCGTATTATCTGTGGAGTCAATGATTCTAATTGGGAATATGATATACGTTCGATACAAACATTACAGTTTGGTGAGTATCACTCAGAATACAAAGGATATTATAGACCACACTTAGATTCTTTTCTAGGAAATAATGTAACTGTAACTCAAAGAAAATTAAGTTTCTCAGTTCAATTATCACACCCAACTTATCAAGGTGGTGATTTATTTCTAAACGGCGGATCAGATATAGCATCAAAAGACAGAGGATCCATAACTATATTCCCCTCACATACCTTACATGAAGTGACACCAGTAACTAAAGGAATTCGTTATTCATTAGTTGGTTGGGTTATTGGAGATAAGTTAAAATGAACAAAATAATTAAAGGATTTTTAGGATTAGAGTTCAGTAAGTTTGCTGAACAATATTTTATCACCAGATTATCCTCTGGTAAAGATGTTCAGTTTGGTTCTGATGCAAATACAAACCATGGAGGTATGAATATCTATGGAGATCCTTTCACTGATACGATTCTAAAACTATCTACAGATCATATTTCATGTATGTTAGGCAAACATTTACTACCAACATACACTTATGTGAGATTTTATCAGAAAGGTGATGAGTTAAAAGTACACACTGATAGACCAGAATGTGAATACTCTGCAACTCTTACTCTAGCACATCCTTCAGATCAACCACTGTCGCCAATTTACTTTAGTAAAACTCCTTCAAAAAATGGTGCTGAAAGTTTTACTCTAGAGAGAGGAGATCTGTGCATTTATGAAGGTTGTAAATACTATCACTGGAGAGAACCTATAGAATCTGATTGGTTACTTCAATGTTTTATGCACTGGGTTGATGCAAACGGACCCAATAAAGATTTACTATTTGATGGAAGACCTTCTCTGGGACTACCTAAATAAAAATGTCTGAGTTACTTATTATTCTCTATCATGGCAAAACCAACAGAAACTACTGGTGCTGATGTCGAAGGTATGATCACTGATCTGACATCGAGACTTGAAGCACTTCGCGAAGAACTGCTCGAAACCGAAAGAGCATTTAACACTAAGAAAGAAGAATTCATCAAACTGTCTGGTGCTCTAGAAGCATTACATACAGTCAAAGGATAATCTTTGAAACTCCACAGAGTTATTATATACATTATTAGGGGGGTGTGTCAATATTGACTATCCCTCTTTTTTTCTCTATACTGTATTACTATGCGTTTTATCCGTAACTTGTTTAGAAATAAGAAGAGGGATAGTGAGTTACCACAACTCCTTGACGGGAACGATTATCCAGACTTTTGGACACAGATTGAGGGTTTCAAAAAGTTTGCTGAGTCTGTCAATCAGGGTACTAAAGAAGGCAAAGGTATATTAGTATCTGAAGAGATAAGCAAACTTAGGATTGAAGAGTGTGGTCGTTGTGATTATTACGATAAACAACAAAATAGGTGTAGGAAGTGTGGATGTTATATGAAAGTTAAGGTAAAATTTATCAATACATCGTGTCCCATAGGTAAGTGGTAATATGTGTGGATTTGGACTAGTTTTCTCAAAAAAAGACAAAATTCCTCACAATCTTATCAAGATCGCTGAAAATGATTTAGGACTTCGTGGTCCCTCCCATGCAACACATTACATGGGAGATGATATTTACATGTATCAATCTGTCTTGGCGATTCAAACAGAACCAGATCGTGATGATGGGTTTGCTAGTCTACCTCAGAACTTTGATGTAACTCTCTATAACGGGGAGATATATGATGAACATGAGTATGATAGTGACATCGAAATGTTGCAGAAGTGCAGTTCTAAACAACTGGTTCTGGGTCGATGTGATGGAATGTTTGCTGTTGTTCAGGCACAGAGACAGGGACAATGGTTAGATATTACTGCCCTGAGAGATATTCAGGGAGAGAAAAGGATCTTCTATTATGATAATCCCAGAGTCTTAATTCTTGGTTCTACGCCATCATTCATCCTCAAAGTTATGGAGGAGTTTGATGAACCAGTGACCTTGAATGAGGTGGCACTGAAAGATTATTTTGTAACGAGACATTATATCTCAAACTCCACTGCAATCAATGGGATCTATCAAGTACCCCCAGGTGGTAAGTTTCACTACAATAAGTATTCTTCAGTCACACAAGTGTGGACACCTAGGAAGTATCTGAACTCAGAACTTACAAGAGAACTAAACAAGACAACATCAGGACAATACACACACTATCTTGAAGAGTTACTGATAAGAACTCTCAAGAAGATGCAGTCAAGTGTTCGTCCACATGTGAACGTCTATTCAACAGTATCTGGCGGTACAGATTCGTCGATAGTTACTAAACTACTGGAGAACATTGGTACTCAGTTAGTACGAGGGATCACACTTACGTTTGATGAGAAAGATTCGGTTTCTCTGTTCGCTGATAAACTGTTCGATAAACTCTACACAGGTCAGTTAGTTAGGAACATAGATCGTGATAGTTATTATGAGTCTTACCTACAGACTCTTAAGTTATGTTGTTCTCCCATACCATCGCATGATTTTGCCTCTGCAAATCTACTGTATGAGATGTTAGAACCTGGATCAATTCTCTATGGTGGTGAAGGTGCAGACGAATTATTCCTAGGATACAAATACTATCAGAATTGTGTACGTTCAGAGTACACCATGGCAGTAAGAAATAACTTCAAACTATCATTCTCTGAGAATATACAGGAAGACTATGAGTATGCCTTCCAGTTCTTCATTGATAACCTATACTCTACAAAAGATGCACACATTAAAGCATGTTCCTTTGTAGATTTCTTCCACCAGATGCCTAATGCCACTCTAATGTCTGGAGATTTGATTGGTTCTAGTCATGGAATTGAGACCAGGACACCATTCACACGCAAAGATATTGTGACCTATGCAATCAATTCTCCACCATATCTGTTAGAAAACAAGAGACCACTCGGTAAAATCTTCGAGAATCACTACAAACGTAGACCATACGCTAAGATTGGATTTAGTGGGCATCCTAATGAAATGTATCGTTACTTAGAGAATGGCATTGACAAAAGTTACGACATCTACGGAAGTTATGTCCAGTCTCCATACAACGACAGAGATACTGAGTGGAAGTATATAAACACTGAGTTTTTCCTTGACACATTTTGCTTTACGCCCTAATATGTGTGGGTAACTAACAACAAATCAATGACCCCTGAAAAGTTTCAACTGCTCCGTGATTGGGTCCGAGCAGAAATTCGATCTGTGATTATCGAAGAAAACAAAGGAAGTACCGCGACATATTGGAGTGAAACTAGAGACGAGAAGGACGCAGTTCGTGAGTCCGATAAAGCATTCTTGCGTACTGTTCAAGCATTCTGTGGTGGACAAGTAATCTTGTGAGACCTAAGTTTTCTAATGAGTATTACAAGGTAGGATATTACCTTGGAGATGAAAAAAGGTGGGCAGTATATTTTACGATGGAATCTGCCCAGGAAGCGATGATGAAAATGATCAAGAGAGGGCAAGAGGTGATCGGGATGGAGTCCGCGACCCTGTGTGACAGTTGATCAAAGTGTCCACTACCCTCGCCACGGTAGTCCAACCCGTGTATATTAAATGAGTCGAGGGGAGACCTGAGACGCACACCGAGAGGCAAAACAGTAAGAGGGAACGACAAACAGTTCTCCGCCTCTCACACTCATTCCTAAGTATCATGGGCACTCGTTCACGCATCGGTAAGCAACTCGCAGACGGTTCTATTCTGTCTGTCTATTGTCACTACGATGGTTATCCTGAGTTCAATGGTCGCGTTCTCCGTGACTATTTCTCCTCCGCTGATAAAGTTTCCGAACTGATCGACGGTGGTGATATGTCCTGCACCTGGACTAATGCAGGTTGGAACAATGAAACTCTTGACGAAAATGGTCCTCTCCACTACACTTCCCGTGGTGAATCTATCGTGAACAATGCACCGATCATTCACGATTCTCTGATGGATTTCATTGAGAATGGTGAAGAGTTTGGTTATGTGTTTACAAGTGCAGGTTGGACCTGTTATGATACTAAGACCTGGAGCGATACATACAAGCAACAGGTTGCAATCCCCGCAGGAGGTATTACCGATGGAAACTAAAATGATCCAAGTAAAGTATTACTTTAAGGAACATCCCAAGACTTCACTATCAGTATTCCTCAAAACTGAAGAACAAGTTAAAGCTTTCAAAGAAAAACACCCTGATTACATCTATGTCTGATCCTAAGAACTACAACGATTTTGATGAACTCTATGAAGATTTCATGGAGTCTGGCAGTGAAGAATGGTTGCTTCCTGAGTGTGGAGTGAAGGAAGAACTGGACAGGGAAACGCTTGCACTCCTCCGTTCCTTCTGATAGGATACGCAAGTCTGATGGGGTGAAGACTCTAAACTCCTCCCCACCGCGACCGACGACGATCCCGACAGGGAACAAGTCACGCATAATGCAAACTCACGGTTACTATCATCATGAAAAACCAAATCGATTGTTTGACCTTTCAACAAAAGGTTGACCTAGTTACTAGTGCAAACTCCACACCAAAAGGTGAAGGACTCTTATCTTTTGAGTTTAAGGAGATTCAATGCACAAACGTTTTGCAACGTACTGGAAACAAACTGACAAACAAGGTACGTGCTGAAGGAATTGATCAAGAAAAAGTTGCAGCATTTGTTGACCGTATCGAGAACGGTCAGTACAGGTTCATTTATGAACAACCCACTGTAAAAGATCTGGGTAACAATCTGTATGAACTGTTGACGGGTGAACACCGTTATCAGGCACACATTGCTGCTGGACGCGATACAATCTTCGTTGCAGTTGTTAAGTTTGAGACGGAAGAAGATGAGATGATCTTCCAATCAAACGAGAACAATGAAGATGATGAGTATGTGAAAGCACCTCGTACTCAGACTGATGTTATTCTTACTTTGTCCCAAATGGTTGACAAAGGTATGATTGACATCAACGACGAAAAGTCTATCAACGCTCGTCTTATTCGTCTCCAACAGAAGAGCAATGAGTTTCCTCTTCTGCGTCAACGACTCCGTGAAAAACACGGTAAGATCACACCAGTCAAGTCCTATGAAGATAAGGACCGCAGAAAGTGGTGTGAAGATAACAAACCCAACATCAAATTCTCTTCCCGTACACAGATTATTCCTGTGGATGGTATAGTCTACCAATCCAAGACTTTCAAGGGAGGAAAGGGTAAAGGTGGACTGCAAGATCTTGACTACGATCCTCGTTGTTTCTTTGATTCTTGTGAGGTTCTCCTCAACAACTCTGGTGTTCATAAAGTCCACAACATCTGTTCTGTGAACAAGTCTACTTCGGAAAAGATTCCACAGATCCGAAAGTACAAACAGGAGAAGATGATGCAGGAAATGCTTGACAGGATTCTCAAGATTGCTGATGCAGTTAAAGAGGAACGCATCTTTCCTGTTCGAGATGTTATCTTCGATTTCGTTCCTCAGATCTCTGAAGTTGACAACATGGAGGAGTTCGCATGAGTAATCGATGGGAAGAATTCGCGTTGATTGCATTTCACGCGATGAAAGGTGTCTTACCTTTCTGGACTAATGCAAACTCCAATCGTCAACGTTCAATGACACGAATCCTGTATGATCAGGTATTCTGTGCAGGTGAACCTAACAAAACTGGGTTCATCAGTGTCAAGGCAATGCAAGCAAAACGTAAGGGTAATAAGACAACAAAAGATCATTGTTTGTCTCCTCAATTTGTTGCAAGGATGGTCTACGACAATCCAGATGTTTGGTTGACTGACTTCGATAAGTTCAAGACTCTCTTCCTTAAGTGTTGTCAGACTATTGAAGTTACTTCTAAAGAGAACAACGATCTGAGTAAACTCACTGAAAACAAGGATGGACAATTCTTCATCCATGTTGCTACACACCAGAAGTATGATCACCTTGGGATTGTACTCTTTCACCAGGAGAAAGGTGTGGTCCGTGATGTCTTTGAAGATCTAGTTCCTGAAGAACTTATCAACTATGAGTCTTCCTACTTGGTCTGATAAGTAGGTCTAATCAATCAATCCCTCCGAATCCCTTGCCGTACTGCGGTGAGGGATTTATATTGTATTCATACAAACGAACGCGATCAATGCAACTCCGTCCTCACCAAGTTCGTATCCTTGAGCGGATGCAAACTTATCCTAAGGGACAAATTATTGTTCCTACTGGTGGTGGCAAAACGATGTGTATGATTCAAGATACTGCACACGTTCAACAGTCTAAGTGTGGTCACACCACTGTTGTTGTTGCTCCTCGTATTCTCCTTGCAGAACAACTTTGCAGTGAGTTTCTGGAGGTTATCACCTCTACATATACGCATGTGATGCACGTTCACAGTGGTGAAACTCATCACTTCTCTACCACCAACTCCGAGAAGATTCACGTCTTCGCTAACACTGCACGGAGTATGGGTGAAGACTGCATTATCTTTACCACCTATCATTCTCTCCATCGTGTTGTTGATGCAGACATTGAAGTAAACACCATTTACTTTGACGAAGCACACAACTCCGTGCAACGTAACTTCTTCGGTCCTACTGAACACTTTGCTGCAGAATCTGACCGTTGTTACTTCTTCACTGCGACTCCAAAACACTCCCTGACTATCAAGAAACCAGGGATGAATGACACCGCAGTTTATGGTCAAGTTCTGGTCAATGTTCCTGCACCTGAGTTGGTTGAAGGTGGTTACATTCTTCCTCCTAAAGTTGTAGTCAAACAACTGGACATGGTGCAAGATAAGATGAAAGTCTGGTCCCGTGACTGTGACTTTCTGATGCAGACTATTGATGATCAAGAGACTGAGAAAGTTCTGGTCTGTGCTCGCACTACCAAACAAATCGTTGGTCTTCTGACTGATAGTGACTTCGCACTTGAGTGTGCCAAACGTGGCATGTCTTGGATGACAATCACCAGTAAGACTGGTGCTATCATCGACGGTCAGAAAGTGAACCGTGAAGTGTTCTTCGATACTTTGAACGCATGGGGTAAAGATCCCAGCAAAAAGTTTGTGGTTCTGCATCACTCTATCTTGTCTGAAGGTATCAACGTAAATGGTTTGGAGTCGGTAATTTTCCTTCGCAACATGGATTACATTGGCATCTCTCAATCTATCGGACGAGTTATCCGTCTGGGTGACACTTCTAAGACCTTTGGATTGGTCTGCGTCCCTGTTTATGACTCTGTGGGTATCACCACCTCCAGAAAGGTTCAGGCGGTCGTTGATACCGTCTTTGAACAAGGTCAACCTGCTATCAGTGAAATTCGTCGATGAAGGATAGGTATCACAACCACAACTCCAGTATGCTACATCCAAAAACTGTGAGAGATTATATCTCTCCAGATGGGATGTGGTGTGTACTTCCATGCGGTAAAAAGTGGATGATAATTCACAACGGGAAACAACTGGAGTTAGCAACGTCATTCGATATTGCTATGCGTAAGTTAGATAAAATGAAAAAGTCGCAGTCTAAACCGCAGAGACGACCTAGGACACCTGCCAAACCAAAATCAACAAAAAAACAAAATAAACAATTACTGCACCCCAGTGGTGGCAAGGGATCTGAGAGAGTCAAAACCACGGTGAGACAGACTACCAGGAACACGCCTAAATCTAAGGGAGTGACAATCACCAAACCGTCCCGATCCACGGGGAACCCGTTGCTCGATGCCCTACAATAACTTCAGTCGCAAATGAGTGTACCTGACAAACTAATTCAACTCGGATTTGCTTACAATTCAACAGGCAATCTCCGTGGTCGGAAACAACTCCGACAGAATCCTGTACCCGATAAAACATTCTTCAAACGTGTGAATGATACATCGTTGGAGATGTATGCTCGTGGTGCTGATGACACACAATGGGAACATGTTGTTCTCAATGTAGACACCCAACAAGTTGTGGTGTCCGAAATTGTAAACTTCCAAACTATTCTCGATCTTTGATGACTACCAAAACCAAACGAGTTTGTGTCACTCCTCTGTCTCGTAAAGCAAAGAATCGCTTTGCTAATGAGATGGATCTGTTTCACACTTGTGTTGTAGAAATTGTTCGTGAACATGAGGGTGAAAAGTGGTTGTATCTTCAGTCACTGAATAAGTCTTACTATTTCTGGGTTCCTGCTAAAGGTAATACTGATTGGAAAGTGGAGCGATGATCGATGGATTTCCCCACGAACCACCAACAGACGATCATTTCTACGAGGAGGTTTGCTTTAAACGTAATGTTATTGCAATCCACCTTGTATATCGTCCTGGGTATTTGTTCAATGATCATAATCCCCATCGTACTATCTGGGGATTCTATGACACCAAAAAACAACAGTACCACGCTCCTATCAACTCCAAAAAAGTTGGTAAGGTAGTAGACATCAGGGACACAACTCCGTTCACTGCAATGCAGTTGAATCTTGATCATCTTAATCCACTTGAATTGGCATTTGTCCTATGAGTAAAAAGGTCGAAGATCTTGAACAAAGAGTTGAAGAACTCTATGACATGGTTTACATGTTGATGGAGTATGTTGACTTCTATGATGATTATATAAAGATCACACCTGATACATTTAAGACACCTAAACCGCCAAAGATTAAGTTGACATCTCGTCGATAATTTACTAAAATCATACCAAACTTTACATAGGAAAATGACATCCAAGTTTCTCTATACTGTTGATCACTTCATCCCATTTCCTCGTTCTGAGTATGGCGGAATGTGGGTTGTTGTTGCACAAAATGATGATGAATGTTTTGACTTGATTGCTGCTGAGGATGATGGATTGAACGACGACTATTACAATCGTCTGCGAGAGAATATCATCAAGGCACCAACATATGCCCTCGCTGAAGAACTTGAGTCCTGTATTGTGGAGCAGTTTACTACCTGATGGAATTATCTCATTCACAAAAGAATCTGATTTATGATGCAGTTCGTTACTACCAGATCAACAAAACTGTAGTCAGTAGTAATCTCTACAAAGAGTGTGAATCAGTGCTAAATATGTTCTATGAAGCACATATGTTTCCTCCTGCATATAACACCCAGGAGGAAGATCCTATTCCACTCGATCAGGTAGAGTTTGACTAATGGAAGAACCAAAGTTTGTAGATCACGAACAGAAAGAGAGAATTAGAGAACAATCAAAGACGGCACTTAATGTTCTCATGGCAGAGATGATCGACAACCCGAGTGTAAACCAGGATGGCAACATCCGCAAACTTCTGGATTACCTAGACACGTTGCAATCGGAGTGAGTTGTATAAAGAACCACATCTGAATGTCAAGAACTGTGAGTGTAACAAACTTTGGCATGAGTGGTACGAACAATTCAATAATAATGAGACGAGACATAAACCAGAGACAAAATTACTGAGAAGAAAGTGGTGTAAATGCGCCGATGAATTGAGTGCATTGATTCATCAGGCGTACCTGGATATGCCACACAAACCTCGTAAGATGTAGCACCCGAAAGGGTGCTTTTTTTGTGTCTAATTTTTTTTTATATAAAAAAGAACTCAAAAACGCGATAACATCGTTTTGAGGGGTGTGACTATATAAAAATTGTCACAAAGGCGCTTGCGCCGTTTCCCGCATGGTTTTATATTAAAACCATGAAAAACACACATCTCGAGCATCCCGAAGATTGTTTATTAACTTCTCGGGAAGATTTCATGGAAATGCTGCGGTTTCTCCGTTGCATTGATAATACTGTTTCTGTCAAATATGACGGTGCGCCTGCTATTGTTTGGGGTATCAATCCCGAAAACAATCGATTCTTTGTAGGTACTAAGTCTGTCTTCAATAAAGTAAAGATCAAGATCAATTATACTCACGCTGATATTGAACGGAATCACGGTGACAAACCGAGAGTAGCATCTATCCTGCACATTTGCATGGATTCGCTTCCTCGTCTCAATGGTATATACCAAGGCGATTTTATTGGTTATGGTGGTGATGATGAATATACTCCTAATTGCATTACATACAAGTTTCCTGATATAATCTCTCCAGAATCTATCGTCTTCGCTGCTCATACTCATTACGTTGGTAACACAATCAAGGATGCAGAGGTTCGCTTCGGTTTCCCCTGGGATGTGTCTCCTCCTGAAGTATATGCAAACCGACAGAAGGGTAAACCATTCGGTCAAGATAAGGTGCGGTTCCTTAACACAAACGTCACCATTTCTTCCCGTCATCGTAGAATCAACTACCTGATCAGTCTTGCAGGTGCTGCAGCAAACTTCGTGAAGTTTCCTGAGGGTAAGGAAGCAAAAGAACTGAAAGTTGCAGTCAATAAGTGCATACGAGAACAGAAAGATATTGCAGATGCAGGTATGACCAAGATGCAAACATATCTCTACAAACTTATCATGCACATCAAGGAATTGATCATGGATGGTATGATCGCAGATGAGAACGTTGTGTGTCAGTTTGAGGGTCAAGAATGTGATCATGAAGGTTATGTTCAGACGAACAGATATGGGACGTTCAAGTTAGTTGATCGTCGTGCATTTTCCTATCGAAACTTCACCACTGCCAAAAAATGGTTGGACAAGGGAGCAACGATAACATTTCCCATGGGGGACAGTTGATCAAAGTGTCCACCAGACGCGCCAGGCGCGCCTGTGGCATGTATATTAAAAGGGTCAAAGGGATTCATTCATGACTGTCATTCATCAACCTCGCAAGATCAACAACACAATGTACGATATGCCCACGGTTGATGGTCTCGACCGTTGTGAAATCAACACCAAACTGCATTACCTGAATGTGGAAATGGACAAACTTAAAGCACAACAATCTGCACTGATTGCCATGCGTGATCAACTCGATCGACATGCAGAAATGCAAGAACGAGCACAGAACGCTGACAATCTGTTCGACGAAATGTTCGGAGGTTGATGACAATGATCTTTAACGTAACACAAATCGAGTTCGACTTCACTGATGATGAAGAGGGCGATGTTCCTCTTGATTGTCAACAACAAACGATCGACGATTGTCTGGGTCCATGGGAAGCAGATGATGAAGATGATCTAGTTGAAGAGATCACATGTGCCGCAGGTTGGTGCATCAAATCCATCGATTATCACCGCATTTCAAAATGACTTACTTGCAACTGTTGGAGCAACTTCAACTGTGCTCCAAAGAGACGCTACAACAGGATGTCACAGTTTATGACATTTCTCAAGATGAATTTGTCCCCGTTTCAGAAACACATTACACCGATGAAAATTCGCAAGTTCTTGACCCCAAACACCTCTACATCGCTTTTTGATGAGATTGTGAGGTTAGATCGTTCCGTTGCTAAACTCGAAGCAAGTATGATCCGATTGGAGCAAACAATCGCCAAGTCGGTGGACAGTTCGCGTGCTGTCCACTCTGGACGCCAATAGGTGCCAGGGTCTGTATATTAGAAGAGTCAAAGGGATTCACACTAAATGCAACTCACTTCCAAAGATGGTAACATGGTTGTTGACTTCTATCCCGTCAAATTTCACACGGGTCAGATTCACAATCGTTTGATGCTCAAGGTTGTTACTTTCATGGGTGCAACTCAGTCTAAAAGTTACATCAACAAGAAAGATTTTCAGTATGAGTTTGATTCCCGTACTCATGGTTATGGTTATCAAGTAACTGACGAATCTATGATCCCTCAGTTCTACAATTCCGCAATGGGGATGGCGTGCTGATGTTGTATGTTCTCCCTGTTATTATCATCATCTACTCTCTTTTTTCATGACTCCGTTGACTCAAACTAAATCTGAATTTCTCGTCGATAGTCTCATTGAGGTTCTGAATGATCGTTGGAAGGTTGACAGCATTGAATCGGGTCGTCATGTCTATCATCAACTTGAGACAGAAGTTGGTCGGAAGTATATCAAAATTGTGCAATATCTGGTCGTAGGTGGTGTTCGTGAACGAGGCAATTCTGTCTGGATGTTTGTGAACAATAAGACTGGTGAATGTCTGAAACCAGCATCATGGAAGGCACCAGCAAAAGGTGTTCGGTTTATGATCGACTTCCTTGCAAATAACTGTCACGTTTGTGACCCTTACGGTTCCTTTCTTTACCTCTGATCATGATCACTAACAAGACACAAATGCTCAAGGTGATTGCACAAACTGCAGCACCACATAATCTCACTCGCGAACAAAAGTTTGAAGTTTTCTGTCGAGTATGCGATAATATGTTGAATGAAGGTAGAATCTCTAAAGTAAATCACACCCGTTGGACTAATGTTTTCTAAGCGACAAATCAAACGTGCTGCTAAGTATTCCTTGGCACTTGCACTCGTAATTCCTGCTATTTCGGCACTGTTTTATCTAATTTCGTTTGCTCCTGCACCAGTTGCAATGGGAGCACTGTTTGGATTATTCAGTTTCCCACTATTTCTCTACATCTGTAAAACTACATGAAGAGACTTTCTGACCCAATGTTGAAACTAACGCTCGCAAAATCGCAAGTGTCTAATGTTATTGAACTCATCAAAGATAATGAGTTTGAACAACATCTGTCCACCAAACTTTGGTCAGTCTATTACGAACTTGAACGACAACAGAAGAACCTAGCACATGCTAACAAGAGTAAGCAGTCATCCTGACATAGTTGCTAGAATCATCGGAAGTATCATGGTGATTCTAGCATACTTCACCATTCTCCATATAAATGTTACTATCGGGGTTACAATTAACCTCATTGCTGATATAATCTCCATCCCATACTTTGTAAGAACAAAGTCATTCGATGTGGTGGTTATGTTAGCATTTTTAATCTCAATTAGTGTTTCAAAGTTAATCTCATGACCGAACAGGAAAAAGATCAAATTGCTGTATGTAAAGAACAGGGATTGCCTGAAGATGCAACATTGATCGATGATGTTTTCTATGTCTGGAAAACTCGTTTCGGTTTGTTCTCTACAATGACAAAACAAGGCAGAAAAATGTTGACGGGTCACACAATGGATGGTGTGATCGACATGACACGTTGGCACCTTAAATGTGAACAAGATGGCACACTTGAGCAATACACTCGCGTGGTAAATAGTGGTGTCGTGGGAGGCAAATTGTGAGTGGAGTACAGTATAAGAAACACCGAGTATTTCGAGAGACGCCATCAGTTATCTTCTATGATATTTCAGTAGAAGAATCAAACGCATCGGACCTGGTTGTGCATGAAGGTCCAGCAACTTCCCCACCTGATGATATTATTGGTGCAAAACAATTCTACATTCATAGACATCAGGTTGATCACAATCGTGTCTTAAGTGGAGAGCGAACGTTTGAACTTATCAACCCTGAGTGGAAGTTTCCTTACCACATTGTGAAGTTGAATAGACGCTCTGGAGCACTGGTAGTTCCAGTCGGAACGTATC
>CEVH01192014.1_pt1 | contig 22548 bp, 18 predicted proteins | sample 356521 | NCBI WGS metagenome assembly CEVH01 (sample SAMEA2623446, study PRJEB7988) | marine metagenome | isolation source: saline water (ENVO:00002010), including
TTCGCCATTTCGCGCGACGTTTGCGCCATTCTTCGCAGCCCTTCGATAATACTTCGCATCGAAGTCATTGAGGAACCTCTTACGGTTAGCTCTGCCTCTGCTTGACCATGCTCGGAACTCCTTGCTGCAAGGCATTCACCTATCGAGGCGCTGGTTGACAGACATTTGCATTGAGCAATCGCCCATCCATTGTTACAGGCAAAAACCCCTCATCGTAGCCGTGTAAATACGACTCTTTCAGCATTTTACGGTGGCTTTCCCTGATGGAGAAATGCTTTAAATTGACTTTCTTCACCAACATTTTGGTCGGGTAGCGATAGTTGCAGATTCGCCCATGGATATCTTCGCATCGGTAATTGCTCTGCCGCATTTCAATACGAATGGATCCGTCGTGATGCGTTTTCCATGAGCCCAACGTTTGGCCGCATCCTTCTACTTCCCCGCGAGGGAACAGCTCGATAGGTCTAAAGCAATCATCGCAACCCATCGGTTCAATTGGGCCGCCATTTACATACTGGCGCAGGCCCGGGTGTAGACAATTTTCGGTGGTGTCGGAAGTGCAGAAACCGCCCGCTGGAACGCCGGCCTCCATTTCGGAATCGCGAAACCACCTTATGGTGTATCCGAATTCGTAGGTCACTTTGCGCCAAGTTTCGCCATCCGAATCGGTGTGTCGCAGGTCAGTGCCACTTTTCAGTCTGAATCCGTCTTCCCATGGAAATTTCTCTGCCCCGGTGCTGGGCTTGAAGTAGGAATGGGGTGTTGCGCCGCTTCTGGGGTAAAATACTGTTGAACTGGCAGTGAGGAATCCGGTGAATACCCACCCATTCTTATACTGAATCCATTTGCCTCGGCGGCCGGCGATGACTTCCTCGGAGGAGGAACCGCTTTCTTGCGCTTCAAAAAAGGTCCAGCGTGGAATGACTTCAATTACCTCGGAATCAACCGTTGGCCTGGAACGAAGTCGTAAGCCTCCCTCTGCAATCACTTGATACTGAAAAACGTAGGTGCCCTCGGGCTCCGCAGCCTCGCTGCCTGTATTGCTACCACCTGGTGTCGAACATGTGCCTGTAAGGCAGAATGCCAGGATCAATGGGATCGAAGATACCTTTAACATTTTCATCTGGATGGAGTCCTTTTGTGAGACGAACCTCTTGAATTTGGGAACTAGTAAAGCGGACTCATACTCAATTTTGTCACCCATTATTCTATCCATATCAGGATTTTCGAAAGCTGGCGAAAATATCGATTCAAGGTAAAGGGTAGAATGTCAGGGTGGGTAGTCTGTGATAATAGCCTCAGAATCCAGGTTTTGCCTTCCAGGTGGCATAAGCGGAAGCGCCGCGATTCCCAGTATGCCTGGTTCAAAGAATCAGAATGAAATCGAATTCCTGAATTAGAGCCGATTCAAATTCCTGAATAGACCCGGGTAGGACCTGGAAATAAGCTCTAATCACTCTCTATATCTTAACTGTAAATGTTTTAAAATTACATCGTTAAAATTGCTGTGAAACTTTCTGTCCATGAAAACTGGACCAATCTTTCTGATCCTTTTGCTACTCCTTCTTCTGGCGACAGGGCATAGCCGGACAGCGGAGGAAGCTTGTTCGAACTACAATATGTTGCTTTATGCACATTCCGTGCGGTCAGGGCTAGAAGTGAAGAGAGAACGCGGAGCTGGCGAGTCCTCCTACACCTTCGAATTCCAATGCGAATTGGAACTGAGAGATGACGATGCCACAACATTGATACTATGGGTGGCCCGGGATGGTCATACTCCTGAATCTATGTACCGGGCTGTTCTCGCTCGAATTGAAGAAGCCGGAACCGGTTACAGCGTGTCCGTGGGCTCCGGTTGTGGTTTGCAGCGGCATTTCTTCGCTCAATCCGTATCTGTGTTGCGCCAGGTGAGGGGCTGGACAATTGCCCAATGATTGGAGCATTTCCGCATCAAGAGAGACAAACAGTGTTCCGGGTTTCCGCTGCAAATCTCCCCATTCACTGCTGCATAAATACCCGCCAACTTCCCAGGCTTGTGATCTCCTTCGCATCCTTAGTCTGCACTGCCTGCGCCTCACATAAAAATCCTTTCACCCAGGTTCCATCCTCCAGTTCTACAGACCCTATGCATAGAGGAGCCGGTATCCCGGCGATGAAGTCTCCCCAACGATCAGCAGGCAAGTCCCAGACCTCTACATCAATGGATGCGCCCTTATCTGATTCGCCGTCCGGCACGCGCACAAGCCCCGGTCGAATCACTCCTTCGCCGGGCAGGGCGTAGAATCTGTATTTTGCCGCTGTAGCCGTTTTCTTCGCAAGTTTGGCATTGCGATCAGTCAACTCATGATTCAGGGCCATTCCGGACATATGGGCACCGCACACCATCAGAGAGTACGATTTCGAAGTGGACATTGTTAGTGACTCCTTCAATTGATTTGCTATCGCAAGCAGACGCTGATCGCATCCGGCAGGCGCAATCAAAGTGATTCCAAAGGGCAGTCCGTCAGTGGTAAACCCGGCCGGAATCGCCAGTCCGCATAGATCCAGGAGGTTCATGAAATTCGTGTAGGTGCCCAATCGCGAGTTCAGGGCAACAGGATCTGCCTGGACTGCAGCGATGGTATAGATTCCCGGCGTCGTAGGCAATACCATAGCATCCAAACCTTCAAAGATGCGTTCTGATTTACGTCGTAATTCTTCCAGACGATACATAGCCTCAAAGCATTTTGCGCCTTCTACTTCGCGGCCACCCAGAATGATTTTCCTGGTAACATCCAGCACCCAATCCGAATGCTCCTCAATAAATCGGCCCACCGCGGCATAGCGTTCCGCAATCCAGGGACCTTCGTAGAGTAATCGGGCTGCTTCCAATAAAGGGCCGATGTCCACTTCCACCGTTTCTATTTCGATGGAATCCAGAAATTGGACCGCATTCTTCCAGCAGTCTGTATATTCCGAGTCCAGCTCAAGGGCAGAGCTGACTGGAATCCCGAGGCTGCGCTTTGGGCTGGTTCCGGGATCGCTCTGATGTATTCTTCGGCTATAAGCATCCTCCGGATCGAATTTAGCGATGGTATCCAGAACCAGCTTTGCTCCTTTTGCATTGCCTGCAAAGATGGAAACACAGTCCAGACTGCGACAGGCAGGCACTACTCCCCGGGTGCTCACCAGGCCCCGGGAGGGCTTTAGTCCGTAGATATTGTTAAAGGCGGCAGGCACGCGACCGGAACCGGCTGTATCTGTACCCAGAGAGAAGGAGACCTGGCCCAGAGCCACTGCCAGCGCCGATCCGGAAGAAGATCCGCCGGAGATGTATTCCGGGTCATAGGCGTTTTCGCATGGACCAGATGGCGAACGCGTACCTGTCAATCCAGTGGCAAACTGATCCATATGGGTTTTCCCAATGAGTATCGCACCGGCGGCTTCCAGGCGTTGCACCACATAGGCGGACTCTTCTGGATCATAGCTGTAATCCGGACAGCCAGCTGTAGTGGGTAATCCCGCGGTATCGATATTGTCTTTCACTGCGAAAGGAATACCATAGAGTGGCATGGCCCTGATCGCGCTGCTGAGGGAAGCGAATCGCCTGGCTGATTCCATGACAGTCTGCGCTCTTGCCATGACTTGCTCGGCAGAATTTCGAGCATTCCAGATAATCTGCGGCCCGTTTTCTATTCGTCGAATCACTTCCTGGAGAATATCAGTGGGAACGGCACGGCCGGATGCGTAATCTTCTAGAAGATGATCAACATGAAATTCAGGACTCATAGGCGATTACCCCTCATGTGATATATGGATTAAGATTTCACCGGGGCGCACCGGTTCACCGCTGCCTTTGATGATGCGAGTCACCGTACCTGTGGCAGTTGCTTCGATACTCACTTCCATCTTCATGGCCTCTAGAATTAGCACTGCATCGCCGGCGTTCACATGCTGACCTTCTTCAACCAGGACTTTCCAGAGATTTCCACGCATGGGGCTGTAGACCCCTTCGATGCCCGCAGGTAGGGTTTCCCCGACACTCGCTTCTTCGCTCTCTTCAGCGGCTGAAGGCGGCGGGGGCAGATCCTTCCAGCGCTCACGTTCCGCATCAAAGGCGGCCTGTTGTCTCCTCTTAAATGAATCAATGGATTCGCTGTGATCGGCCAGAAACTTGCGGTAATCGCGCAATGAAAATTCGCTATCTTCTATTTTGAGCGCAAACTGACCGTAGAGGAAGTCACGTCTCAATTCTGCCAGCTCCTGAGCGGACACTTCGTAAAAACGAATCTGATCAAAAAACCGTAGTAGATATGGCTTCGAAAAATCCGGCGTAGTGCGATGCGTATTCCAGACTTGAATGGTCCTTCCTACAAACTGATAACCCCCGGGGCCTTCCATACCGTAGATGCAAAGATAGGCGCCTCCAATTCCTACCGCGTTTTGCGGAGTCCATGTTCGAGCGGGATTGTACTTGGTAGTCACCAGACGATGACGGGGATCCACCGGAGTAGCCACGGGTGCGCCCAGGTAAACGTCTCCCAGTCCCATGACCAGATAGCTGGCCTCAAAGAAGATCCTGTACACGTCTTCGACGCTTTTCAGTCCGTTGATCCTTCGAATAAACTCCAGGTTGGAAGGGCACCAGGGCGCATCCTTCCATACCGACTGCATATATTTCTGAATTGCCAAGCGGGTGGATTCATCATCCCATGATATGGGCATATGAACAATGCGAGATCTCACAGACATTTCTTCAGGGCCAGGCATTTCGCGTATTAAACGGTGCAGGTTTTCGATGAGGACCGGCCGCGGCAATATTCGCTGGTCAAATTGGATCTGCAGCGATCGAATGCCAGGGGTGACTTCTGAAATGCCCTGTGCGAAAGCTGAATCGGGTTCTGCTGCGTTCAAATCTTCAATAGCCTGCATCAGGATGTGCGCCCGCAATCGCAGGGCCGGGTCCAGCACCATTTCGCCAAATTCCAGGAGAATGGCTGCGTCCCCTGATTGGCGACAGACGATCCTGTCCTCCGTTGACTCAGGATTCAGCGTGAATACTATGGCCTCATCGCGTGCAGAGCCAATGGAGTGGATGTCGTAGAGTGAAGAAACAGCGCCCGTCGGATGGATATCCGGGGGATCAGCGGCGATGGATTCGTATACATTCTCAATGAATTGATCTTCCTCTGTCTGTAGAGCTGTGGCTGTTTTCATGCTCACCGGTTTGAATCGCACCCGATGGCCTGGTCGAAGCTGGCCGATCTTCCAGAGCTCGGCCTTCACTACCGTGGCCGGGCATACGAAACCTCCCAGGCTGGGGCCATCGGGACCCAGGATAATGGGCATATCACCTGTAAAGTCGATGGAACCAACACAGTACGCGTTGTCATGCAGATTGGAAGGATGCAGACCTGCTTCGCCGCCATCGGGCCGTGCCCACCGGGGCTTTGGTCCAATGAGTCTTACACCTGTGCGGGCGGAATTATAATGCACTTCGAATTCGGTGTCAAAGAATGAGTCGATGTAATCCGGCTGCAGGAAATCCGGCGCACCATGCGGACCATACAATACCCCTATGGTCTGGCTGTTGGAATAAACCGGTCTTAGAGCTTCGGGTAAAAAGGTGCCGGCACTGATCGCTTCTAGTTTCATGCTATTGATATTAGTGGCGTTTTCGGAGTCGATGAGCCCATCCGACGAAGCGCTGTTCGGATGCACAGCATGGAGGCTGGCCGCATTCTCTGTTAGATTGAGTCTGTCACCGGGAAGTAGATTTCGTCCTCCGTGACCGCCAAAGTTACCTGGAGCAAAAGTGGCTCCACTACCCATGACCGTAGCTACATCCAGGCCGCCTCGCACAAGCAGATAGGCCCGGCAGCCGGTGTCTGCCACCATTCCCATTCGCAGTGTAGAACCGGCAGGGGCGAGGACGATGGTCCAGCCCGGCACATCGACACGTCTGGCATCGTCGGGCAGTTCCAGGGTTGTTTCTAGTCCCGGTCCGGTTATGCAAAATAGAGTATCGCAGTGAAAGCGTAGCGAAGGACCCTGGATGGTAATCTCAAGTCCTGCCGCTTCCGTAGGATTTCCCAGCAGAGCATTTCCAAGACGAAAAGCCAGCGAATCCATAGGACCGGAAGGCGGCACTCCTACCTGCCAGTAACCGGTACGACCGGGATAGTCTTGAACGGATGTTTGTGTGCCTGGAGTAAGGACTTCAATGGTATTGGACTGAATGTCCAATTCGCCGAGCATTCGCGTTGAAAGCCGGGCGGACTGAAAAGGCGAACTCTGAATTACCTGCCGCAAATAATCAAGATTGGTTGTAATTCCATACATCCTGGATTGCTGTAAAGCAGACTGCATGAGATCTAGCGCATCCTTCCGGGTCGGCCCATGTACCATCAGTTTAGCAAGCAGTGGATCGTAATGTGCGGAGACCTCCAGTCCATCGCTTAACCAGTGGTCCACCCTGGGGCCTTCTGGAAAGTGTACCTGATCCAGGCGCCCGGCTGACGGGCGAAAGTTGTGCACAGGATCTTCCGCATACAATCGCACCTGAATCGAATGTCCGGATGTTTCAGGAAGCTGGTCCGGCAAGAAGTTCTCTTCGCCGGCTGACTGACGAATCATCCATTCCACAAGGTCGATGCCGCTCACCATTTCCGTTATTCCATGCTCTACCTGCAGGCGAGTATTTACCTCGAGAAAGTAGAACTCTGCACTGGTTTCATCATATAGAAATTCAACGGTTCCCGCAGACTCGTAATGCACGGCACCGCAAAGTTTACTGGCTGCACGAAACATGGCGGCCCGGGTGTCCGGGAAAATGCCAGGGGCCGGGGTTTCTTCGATTACCTTTTGATTCCTGCGCTGCGCCGAGCAATCGCGCTCTCCGATGGTCAGCACTCGTCCGCGTCCATCGCCAAAAACCTGGACCTCTATGTGGCGAGCTCGTGCGATAAACTTTTCGATGAAAACTCCATCATCCGAAAAGTTATTCTTTCCCAGAGACCGCACCGATTCGTATTCACGCTCCAGTTGTTCTTCATTGGCACACAATCGCATGCCTATGCCGCCGCCTCCGGCTGTGCTCTTGATCATCACGGGAAAGCCAATTCTGCGCGCCGCTTCCAGAGCAGCTTCGGTTGTGGTTAAAAGCTCCGTGCCCGATAGCAAAGGAATCCTGTTTTCCTCGGCAATGGCCCGGGCCGTATGTTTGAGTCCAAACTGTCGTATATGATCCGGACGAGGTCCAATGAATTTAATGCCCGCAGCGGCGACCTGTTCGGCAAAATCAGCGTTTTCGCTTAAGAATCCGTAACCTGGATGAATTGCATCTACTTTGCATTGTATAGCGGCTTCCAGAATCCTATCTGCTCTCAGATAGGATTCCCTGGGAGGCGCCGGTCCCAGAAGCACGCTTTCATCTGCCAAAAGAACGTGGGGTGCATGGCGATCCGCTTCAGAGAAAACAGCAACGGTCTGAATACCCAGCTTCTGGCAGGTGCGCTGGATTCGCACTGCGATTTCACCACGATTAGCAATCAGGATTTTGCGAATCACAGCGTCAGTCCTGACTTTTCCAGATCAATATTTCGACAGGAGTGGGATTATAGGCATTGCAGGGATTGTTTAATTGAGGGCAATTGGACATTACCAGAACGACATCCATCCAGGCTTTCAGCTCCACATATTTAAGAGCGTCGGATATACCGTCCTCAAAGCTCAGCCCTCCGTTAGTGGTTACCGGCACATTCATAAAGAAATTGATGTTGCTGGTTATATCTCGCTTATCTACGGGCAGGGGAGCATCCCAGGATGCCATGGCCATGAGAAAGCTGTCGCGGCAGTTATGCATATGCTTCTTATCCAGGGCATAGCGAATCATGTTACTTTCGGCTGCACAGGCCCCGCCCAGGGTATCGTGGCGGCCGCAGGTATCGGCAACGATCTCCAGTAGCACATTACCTTCTGAAGAAATCAACTTTGTGCCGGTGGTTAGATAAATATTGGCCTGACTGCGAATCGTATCTGTGGCCGAATAGCGCTCTCGGGGATCATGGGCATTGTAAAACAGAGTATCCGCAGCTTGATTTCCTTTTAGATCTAGAATGCGAACAACCTGACCTTTCTTCACTTTTTTATGAAAAGGCATGCCTGCATTAACAACTTCGCGAAAAATCGCGTCTTCTGGTTTAAGGTTACTGCTGGTTAAGTTTTGAGTCATTGTCTATCGCTCTGATCCTGTATCTAATCTCTGCTGTTGCATTCCGCTTTTTGATTTTGGATGCATGGTATGTGGCCTTCTTCCCGAGTTGCTTCCAATGCCCGATTCCTGTTGCAAGATTAGAGCAGGGGCCTCTGTGCGAAATACGCTTCCGTGTTCTGGAAACCGCGCTCATTCTCCGGTCGCGAAATCCGGCAGGGATCATCCGGCCCTCCACCCAAACCGGCCCGCCACACCGTCAATTGCACTCGTCCCGTGGGATACTCCGAGGATGGGTTTAGCGGATGAGGGCATGTATTGAATACGGCAAGTACATTCATCTCTGCCCGCAAATCTACATAATGGCCCGGCCTGGAATGGTCCTTTTGAAAGAGCATATCCCCACTTTCATCTACCTTGACCTTGCTAAAGAAGTTTACATTGGGAACCAGGTCCTGCTTGGCCAGACCGTAGCGCCCTAACTGCATCAAGAAGGCATCACGGCCGTTGCGATAATATTCGTTGTGAAAATCTTGATAGCTGTGGCTGCCGTATTTTTCCTCAATTAGTGCAGCATTTGTTGTGCCACTGATTGTATCATGCCATCCGCATGTGTCGCGAATGACCGAAATCAGAATACGTCCCATATCTGAGTAACATACATGGCCCTCTGTTAGATAAGCAGTGTACTGTGCCTTGAGGGTATCCGGCATATTGTAGCGTTCAGTCTTTTCATCGCGGTTGAAGAACAGTGCACTTACATTTGCATTGCCATCTAAGTCAGTGAGCCGAATAGCATAACCGCGGTGTAGGACTACTGAACAGTGGTTGCCTGCTGCCAGGGTTTCCTGACTGATGATCAATTCATCGGGGATTTCGCCGGCCGGTTTTATAAGTGAGTTTTCGCTCATCGTAACTTCCAAAGAGTAGATCTACTGTTTATCCTGGATTCCCTGGTTTTCACTGCTGGCTACCAGATTTTGCAACATGGCGATCCGATTGCTTTCGCCATCCTCCTGGCCGGATGCCTGGTGCAAGGTATCCAGCAGCTCCCGTTTTAATTTATAGAACTCCGGAGTCAGCTTCGATTGCAAGTCAGCGCTGTTCTGGAATGGGATTTTCTCATCTCGAATAATGCGACCAGGCCGACGGGAGAATACCAGCACTCGAGATCCAAGAAAGATAGCTTCTTCTACATCGTGGGTAACAAAGACCACGGTAATTTTTTCATGCTTTGCAAGAAGCAATAACATCTGCTGCATTTCCTCTCTAGTTTGCGAATCCAGCGCTCCAAACGGTTCATCCATAAGCAGAACCCTGGGTTTATTTACCAGGGCTCGGACGATGGCCACCCGTTGCTGCATACCTCCGGAAAGTTCAGCCGGATAAGAGCTCGCAAACTGCTCCAGGCCCGTGAGATTGAGTAGATAGTCCGCACGCGAAATCCGATCAAACAACTCTCCAACGCTTTTTCCTTTCGTATTGGCCTGTAAATGATTTGAAAATGCAGCGTTCTCACGCACGGTTAACCAGGGATACAATGTATAACGCTGAAAGACCAGACCTCGTTCACGGCCGGGACCAACCACCGGCGCATCATCCAGAAGAATTTCGCCTCCGCTGGCATCCTGCAGACCAGCCAGAATAAAAAGCAGAGTGGATTTGCCACAGCCAGAAGGTCCCAGCAAACAGACAAATTCTCCTTCTTCTATCGTAAACGAGGTAGGACTGAGAGCCTGCACCTCTCCGCTCTTGCTCTTGTAGGTTCGCGAAATATCTTTTACTTCGATTTTCATTCTAGCTTTTATCCGTGGCTATCTTCGATTCAACTAGGTTTATTGGCCGCGGACCATCGAAACGCTCTTTCGTTGAATTTACGAAAGAGATAATCCAGAATTAGCCCCAGAACCCCCAGGAAGATCAGATATATGTACATTTCTGGAATTTGCTTGTACCGGTAGAACCGCAGAATTCGATAACCAAGACCCTCATTGGCTGCGATTAATTCTGCCACTACAAGATAGGTCCAGGCCCAGCCATTGCATAAACGCAATGCATCGAATATACCGGGCAGGGCCGCAGGCACAAGGACTCTGGCTATGGTTTCGCGTTTACGAGCGCCCAGTGTATAACTGATCTGCAATAGTTCGTAAGGGACACGGCGTATCTCATCTGCCACCATCAGCAGAAGCTGAAAGAAGACCCCTATAAATATGAGCATGATTTTTGGTTCTTCGTCGATTCCAAAGAATACCATAAGTAGCGGAATCAGAGCGGGAACGGGAATATACCTTGCGAATTCGGTTAAAGGCTGTAACAAGGCTTCGCCTGCTCGAAAGGAACCCACGATAGTTCCAAGAGGGAGGGCAATCAGGGCCGCCAGAAGAAACCCTGCTGTAATTCGAATAAAACTCTTCCAGAAATCCTGCCAGAGGTCTTCTCCGCTAAAAATGCCGATAGCAGCCTTTAATAGCGCTTCCGGATTGGGCACAAAATGCATGTTGGCCAGTTCGAGATAACTGACCAGTGCATAGGTTAGTGCTGCTCCAACAAAACCAGAGACAGTCAATATCTGCATGGTGCGGGCCGGGATACTTTTGCGTAGTTCCAGAATTTTCATCCTATTCTGCCTTTTTCAGTTTTGCTCAGAAGCCCCGGATCGCACCACACGTTCACCATCTGTAACCGGATCCGTTACATTTAGATCTCTTTTGCTTACTCTATTGCTTTTACGAAACTATCATCGATAGCCGCTTCAAAGGCCGGAGCCTCGGTAATATTGAGAGCGGGAACTTCCGTATAAAACTTGGCGATGGTTGCCCCACTTCCGTACAGACTGCTATCGTCGCTTCCTTTCGTGTAAGCGTTTAGATTGTCCTCCAGTGTAAAGAAGCGCGTTCCGTTTACGAAGGTTTTGTAGTTCTCTGGAGTTTGATTCACCTTTTTGGCCATTATCGCATAGGCTTCATCCGGATTGTTCTCGATGAATTCCATGACCTCAAACCAGACTTCTACTATCTTCTGGATGTCTTCTTTTCGCTCAGAAGTTACCTTCTCATGAAAGACTAACATATCCGGAATCAATCCTGGCATTTCTTTTGATGTAAAAAGAAGGTTCATACCTTTTTCCTGCATCGCGTTGAACAGGGAAGGCTGCCATAACGCTGCCGCCGATACATTTCCCAGAGTCACTGCATTGGATGCGTCAGGAACGAACATATTTTTGAATTCAACATCGTCCTGCGACAGGCCCGCTTTCTTGAGCGCCGTCAAAAGTACAAAGTGACTCACCGTTCCTTCTTCTGCTGCCACTGTTTTGCCCTTTAGATCTTTCAGGGAGGTAATCCCGTTTGCAACAACGCCATCATTTCCGGCAGAGTTGTCGTTGATAAGCACCGCTTTCATCGGCGCTCCGGTGGTAGCCAGCGAAAAGATTGTATCGTTCCAGGTCTGGCAATTGCCATCCAGCTTGCCCGCATCCATTGCCTGGAGGGATTCTACATAGTTATCAAACCATACGAATTCGACATCCACTCCTTTCTCTTTGAACATGCCTTTCTCAATGGCAATTTCCCATGCCACCCAGCCTGGCCAGTCGCTGTAGCCAATTCGGATCTTCTCTGATTTTTCGCCGCATGCAGGAAGCAGTGCGCCCAACCCAATCAGTGTAAAACCGATGAGGATACCTTTAAAAACATTCTTTAGCATATACGGTACTCCGCTTGTGTAATGATCTTCTTCGCTGATCGCAAGAAGGGCTGCAGTAGCTGCTGATGTATTTGGTTCATCAAGGCCGGTATCTGCACGATCATCCGGAATCCTGTGCAATTAAGGTACCAGTGGGACAAAACGTATCAATTGCGGCGAAAACGGGAGGGTTTAGCTAATCGTACTGCCATAAAAACAGGCAAAGTGCGCGGATCAGATGATTTTTGCCCTGTTGGTGACGTTGGACCCATGAACCCCCATATTGAAGCCGCATAGCGATTGAATAGCACATGGTGCATTCCGGGAGTTGGGAATTCTTGTGTCTCTTTTGCGAATACCGCCAGGTAGGGAATGGCGACCGGGGGCAGCAGACTCCAATGCCATCTTTGGCCACGTCCGATGGTAGCCTGTAGCTAAAAATTCATCTGAGCCAAATTCGTAGCTTATCCGCCTGACAGCTAAGTGGTTATTGGCGCCTCGCATAACTATGTGCCGTTTGCCAGTACGGGCTTTCCCGCCGATTCAGAAATTCTAATGGAACTATCGTCGGAACTACCCTCCCTGCAGATTCAGGTCCCGTCCGAGCTAACCCTGAATCGGCCCTCCTGGATTCCGGGCAAGGACACCCATTTCCGTCTCTGAGGTTCCGGAGGGGGAACAGCACAGGTGTGCAACTTTTCCAATGGGCGGCCCACAGTATGATTAGAGGAGTCACATGAGTGCCATACCCCTGAGGCGAATGTCTGCAGTGGTAACAATACCTATGGCCCCGGTATGGTTTGAGATTCGAAAGCGATGCTAATTTTATAAAAGTAAAACTAAGGGCGATACCATGATACTGACTTACTTCGAATATTGAGCCATCACCTCGGAAAAAAGTAGACATATTGATGTCAGGACCTTAGATTACGCCGCTACCGGGTTTCCAATATTCGGCAGTGAAAACTACCCAAGAGGTACAACTAAGATGCGAAGAATTTTAGCATTCAGCCTGGCTTTGAGCCTTGTCGTTCTATCTACGGCAGCTCTTCAGGCCGACGATGAGGAAGCATGTCAGGCGCTGGACAATCTCTCCACTGCTCTAGATGAAATGGCTACAGGAGTTCATAATGATGAGCTGAGTCCTGAAGATGTTCAGGAAGATGTAGATGCACTTAAGGACATGGCACGGGAGATTCAAGATGGAAAACTGACTGCAATGGTGAACAAAATCGCTGCCATGCTTAACAGCCGAAATCAGGAAGGATTCGTCAAATCCGTGGACGATCTTGTGGATTACATCGACTCTGAAGTAGAAGAGAATTGCCAATAAGAGTCTAAAGATTCAAGTTTCAAAATTCCAATGAGGCCCGGTTTGCTGATTAGGGACCGGGTCTCTTTCAAATCGAATAACCGACCAGGCGAAGGTTCCGTCGGTGATCTTTGAACACAAATCGCATTATGATTATGAATTTCTGAGCGTGCCTCCTACTGTGGGCCCTTGATCGCGGTTATAGGCGTTAGCGATTCTTTTCGCCGCTTAGACATTTGCTCGCAAAAGCGCACCGAACGTTCGCCTTATGACCGCCGAGCGGGTGAGGTGCCCGGGAGGTTCGACATATGAGGGCCGAGCGCGCAAATACGGTCGCAGGGGTTCGCCCTATGACTGTCGAGCGGTTAAATTGCTACTTGGCAGAGTATCTAACTCCGGTTGACCCGGTGAAAGTCTTTTGAGATGCTAGCTTGAATTGTGTGAGCTGATCAATCAAGGACATAGACCAACTAGAGTACAGAAATGCAAGAATCCAGAATAATCAAAACTTTCGGTGTCAGCGCCATGTTCGTAATCACCCTGGGATCATCCTGTTACGGAAGTTCCGGCCCCGATGACAGGTTTCCGTTCAAATACCAGGCCTATTCTGCAATTGAGATTTCGCCGGATGAGCGCTTCATTGTTGCGTTCATAGGGAAGGATCGGATATTCCGGGAAAACTGGATATCCCTATTCGATTCTGAAGGGAATAGGCTGGATGCATCGAATTGTGGTTACAGAAACCCGCGGGATATCGTTTGGGATGCTTCAAGCGAATACTTCTTGGCCGTAAATGAAAAAGAGATGGCATGCCTCTTCCAAGTAGATGACCGAGAGCTTGTTTTGATAAATCAGTTCAAATACCCGGCTGACGTGATTATTGGCGGTGGAGATTTTAGCAAGGGTCACTTCTATGTATTTGGAAAAACTGAACCGCCCGGTTTGCTGGACCGAAGCAGCGGGAAGCTGTTTCGGCTTGAAATTGGCAACTCCTCAGAATTGGAAGAATTAGCCTCGATAGAAGGTATTTCCTCGGGGACTGTGAGGGTCGTTTATCCATCGGTGCGCACTTTGGAGGATACTCTGGTATGGCGATCGGATTGCATTGAAGAGTGGAATCTAAATACCGAGACCATTGTAAATGCTGCATGTCGAGATTATGCTATATCAGACTACCCTGTCGTAGATTTCATCGCAGCCTCTCATGGGGAGGTCTGGGGAATTGATATGCGCGACAACGTATTCACCTGGGATTGGAAGCATGCAACTCTCCAAGCGAGGTTCAAATTGGATCTTCCGTTGGTGCAGCTTTCCGCGCATGATTCCGGGCTATACGCTCTGCGTTCCATAGATCGGGAAGACGGGCACATTCGACATTACAGTCGAGACGGCAAAGTGCTTCGTACCATCAAGGCTCCATGGGACAACGTGTTTTGCATGGACCTTTCGAAGAACAAGTTGGCGGTACTATCGAAGACCGGTGAAGTGTTTGTCACTGACCTATGATGAAACGGAGCCCTATTCCGAGGACTCCCTTCAAATTCAATGAATTACTATAGATTACTCAACTTTGCGTTCTTATCCTTGCTTCCTGTTTTCTGCTCTGGCTCCAAAATGGAACCGGAGGAACTACTTTGGAGTCAGGGTCATAGAGTCAGCTGGTCCGGTTTCGAGGATGCCATTAAAGAAGGTGATTCTGCGGCGCTTCGCCTATTTTTCGAAGCGGGTTTCGATTCCTGGACACCGACCTGGCACTTGCGGGAAAGGAGGTTTCTGCGGACCGCAATAGATTACGGCCACGCAGATGTCTTTTGCCTGCTGGTGGAGGCAGGTGCCGACTTTCGCGGAGAAAACAGTGATGGAAACTATTTGATCCATTCCGCGGCAAGGGAAGGGAGACCGCAAATTCTCGTTTTCCTTTTGGACCAAGGCCAGAACCCCAACGCAGCAAAGGTGAGAGCAGGAAAGAACTCCCATGTTGTCCTGCCTCCACTATTCGCTGGGCTAATACGGGCCTACAACCCTTCTTTGTCGGCCAGCAGAAAGCTCGATTATTATTCGGGTGTAGCGGCCTTGCTTGATCGAGGGGCAAATCCGAACTGGCAGGACCCTCGAGACGGAATGACTCCATTGTCCTGGGTGGTATTAAACAAGGATCATGCGATGGCTTCGTTGCTGGTCCGATTTGGAGCGGATCCAGGTATTCCAACAGAGAAAGGTGAGACTGCTATCAGCTTGGCCGCTTGCCGTCTCGCAGATATAAACCTGGTTGAAATTCTACTCCAGGGGATTGACGACGGACCTCGGTCGCGCCTGAGTCTTGTCAATGCCCTAGAGTGTTCTCGAAATCCAGGAATTCGCGGATCAATAGAGGATAGACTGATGCCGCTAAAAGCAACTTCAAAAGGCGAGCAGTAAGTCGCCTCAAAATGACGGTTCCGAAGGCTTTTAAGACCAGACTTCCTGGTCCCAAATCGGTCTGCTAATCGGAGTGCATGCACATAGGTTTGACATTATAAGTCCGTAACCTATCGTCAGTCGATGGTGAATCCGTCTTGGCAGCGCAAGCTCACTGGCGCATTTAGATTCTTCTGCGGGGTGGCCGGTTCTTTCGGTTTGAATTGCCAGGATAGGATAGGATAGCCGTTCATAAAGAAAGTGAACGACCACTGAGCAATCGCTGGCACAGAGTGGTTGCAAATAGCGGCATCGTTTGGAGACAGCGAGAGCAGATATGTGAAACCACTTTGGGAACTACTGTTGACTCACTAGATCCATTCTTAGAAGATAAACTATCGGAAATGTCGTGGTAAGTATATTAAAGAGTCTCCTATGAGAAACAAAGCTGGTTGTCATGGAATTATTCAGCTTATTGCCCTCGGTTTATTAGTACTCGCCACGGTGAGTTGTGAAGCCTCCTTTCAGGCCGTGTTCTTAAAGAACGCAGTGTCTCTCTCTCGGTGTGACCAGGGTGACATTACGTTTCTTTTGGAATATCGAAGTAATGAGCGGAATGTGCGGCTCGAGAAATCTATTGATATCTCCGCTTATCAAGAACCGTTGATTACTGCTCTTCCCAGCGCAGTCACAGTTGAGCGTGTTCGCTTGCGAGTTTTTTGCCCTGGAAATCGGGGAATACTCTTTGATTCAGGGAAGAAGGTGAAACCATTGGAACCTATTCGACAATGCGGGGCCTTGCGCTTATATTATCTTCCCAACAGCTTAGTTTCGGACTCACAGCGAGAGCTAGAGCAAAGAGTTGTTGAGAATACGATCGAGTGTAAATTTTACCCTACCCTATTTTCCGAATCTGAGCTCATAAGGGCGGAAGGGAGCTCAAATTAATCGAGGAATGACTCACTCTTTTAGAATTCCAATCTCGATCATGGGCCTACAAGATCATGATCGGGTCGAGACCATCGAGAGAACGAAGCTCGGTCCGCTGACGCCTCTTGAAAAGGAATACTTTTCAACCGGGCCATGGGAACGGCAATACTGAAACTATGGAAAGAAACAAGACAATCGGAATCGCGGTCTATGTCTGGTGGTTGATCGCATTCCTACCTCAATGCAAATCCGACGCTCAAGAATACCACGAGGGACGTTGCACAATTGACATCCTGACTAAATACAGGGCAGATGGTATCCTGACTTATGAAGAACTGATTAATGGCAAGAATGGTGCAACGCTGCGCTCAGTGGACACAGCGAAAGAAACGGGTGGCACCAGAGTTCAAATATTTTCGACGCAAAGCATTCAGTTTCATACTGCATCGGAGGCGGTGTATCTAATCACTATTGGAGACTATAAGGACTTTTGCGTCGATGGAAAATCTTATACTTCAATGAGTGGTTATATAGAAGCACTCCAGGAAATACGCTTTCGTCCAGTGACAGACATGCCCTTGAACAAGGCGAATATGGAGGGGGCAACCTCGGGATTTTTGCTCATCCTTTTTTCGGATCACTCTGAAGCGGAATTTCGAGTGATCATTGATCGCGTGGCTACGTTTCATACCGAAAAGGATACCCGCCTGAACTTAGAAAGGGTCGGTTTTTAATCGTCATAGCAAGTCATGAGAGTAGGCAGGTGCATTTTTGGGATGTGGAATTCGGATAGATTAATCTCTCTGTTTCTTTTCGGCCTTGGCCTGCCGTTGCTGGCTGCTTCTTGCAAGGGCACTTCGGATTCAACGCGGATCAATGAAACTATTTTAGGAAAATGGGAGCTATACAGGTGGACAAATAAAGCCGGAACCCTAAAGCCGATGAAGTATCCGATTCTCGTAGAGTATCGTCGCGGAATCGTAATCAATTACTCTGCTATGAACAAATGCATGTACCGAATAAATAATGAGAAGAATACTCTGTTCCGTGCCTGCGAAATCTCGAATCGCGAGGAGTTTAATGCGATGAGTGAAGAAGGTGCTTGTCCCATAGAATTCCTATCTGAGCGGGAATTTACGCTGGAATGTCCACCGAACAGTGGAAGACTCTTTTACTTCAGGCGATTCCGAGAGTAAGAGGTACAGGAAATTCATTCACTGGAATAGTCGGGGCCAAAGGAACGTCACTTCAAATCATTCGCAATCTCAACCAGGGAAAATATTAGTCGAGATAAAGGAGAAACTAATGGCACGCTACGTGAAAGGTCGACTTAAACTGATAATCCTCATTCTGGGAATCATGCTCCCCTCTATTGCAAATTGCACAGAGGAAAGAGGTTTAAGGCCTCAAAAATTGGAGTATTATTTGGATGAGACCTTAAAATACAATAGCCAAATTGAAACGATTGCGGCGGCCACCGGGCCCATTGCACCGGGTGCTCCCTATCGGCTTTCGCTCTTTAATAGAATGGGCCAGCCGATTCTCACAACTGAGACGACTCGCGCGACACCGCTGAGGCTTTCGTGGGATATCGAGGAAAACCGGATTTATTACTTGGATGAGGAAGATTATCTATTGGTCTTCGAATATGATCCGGTATCACAAGAAATTAGCAGACAGAGTAGTCGAAAACTGCCGGAGGGACTTCCTGTTTATAGTCTGTTCAGTTACCAGCAGGACGTATATCTAGTTAGGGCTGCAAGCCGCAAGCCCTTTCCCGCGCGAGATCCCTACAATGTCTATGTTGTTGAATCTGGTGTCTTTGGAGGTATCCGATTGCGGCCTGTACTATCTGTAGACATCAACGATTCGGGACCAATTCAAAGAGTATTGCCCTTGAATCAGGAACGCAGTGAATGGGCATTGGGTTCGATGAATTGCGTTGATTTCCTTGATTTGCGAAAGCAGACCGTAGAAAGAATTTATTGCAGAGCTGAAGATGAGCCTCTGATCTACGACTTCGCAGTGGCAGATGGGAAGGTCTACCTTTTGCAGTCAAATAAAACGCTAAGCACTCTGCCTCTGAGGCCCCAAAGCATTCCGGAGCCGCTCATTGAAGACCTCCCGTATCTCCCGAGCCGTTTGGAGTTATCCCCGGACGGATTTTTCTGGTTAAGCAAGGAGAATAAGAGTGTTCATCATACTTCCATGAACGGCAAGACAGTCACGCTTCTGGATAAATCCGATTCCAATCCGAACGACATAGTTTCTGATGGAGAGCGCCTCCTGGTTTTGGATTTCGCGGCCAAAGTCACAGTGCTTCGCTACGAGAGCGGGGAGTAGCAAGCCAAAGCCACTGTCCAGAAAAGGAGGCAGATCCACTCCTTTCGGGGCAGAAAACCCACAATGATTTGCTGGAAGAATAGTCGAAGTTACAACCTCTGCCTACGCATTCTCAGAGTTGACGATCGGGTAGAAAGGGGAAAGCATGAAGAGACGTTTCTTATTGAGAGAAGCTCGCTAAGCGCCTGGTCGGATGGCCCGTTATCTGAGGCTAGCTAATCGGGCCTGGGTGATGGAGGCCGATCTTATAATAAGGCCGGCAAAGCTGCTCATTAGTCGCTAATGAGCCTCCCTAAAATATTTAGCTTGATTTCAATTGACCTACTTTATCTTCCCCCTGATACTGGGGGCCGTGCGGGCTAACGAAAAAGGCGATCCGGTTTCTGGCATTTCTTATCCATGGCTGGTTTCCTATCAGCGCACTTTATTCGGGAGATGCCATCTGCTGATTGGTTGGTGTCCTATCGCAGTAGGGTGACATGGTTGTGATTTTGCCAAAAAATACGATCTATTCCTGCGGCTTTTTGTTGATTTGCCTGATGGTCTTCAGTTTTGCATCCTGTTCATACCCCGGGCTCGAACCCACAGTCTATTCTTTCAAAGATCCAGGTTCCCTGGTAGAAGTCAAAGATCTGCGTGAGCTGCCCTGGCAAAAAGAGGAGAGTGCTTCTTTAAACTTTGGGCGGCAACCAGGCACGTTATGGTTCAAGGTCTTATTGCATCAGCCAGTAGGGTCGTCGTCTGGGGCTGGTCCGGGAGAGACACCCTGGAACGCTTCATTTGAGCCAGAAACGTATCTGCAAATCGATTATCCTCAACTGGATCGAATCCGTGTTTATCAGGAATCAGACGGAGATATTTCATTGCTCTTTGAAACCGGAGATGATTTTAGCTATGAGCATCGACCGGGATACAGCACTCAATTCCTCTTTCCACTCAGGTCCTGGGAGCCACTCTATGTTCAGGTAGAAACCATCGGACCGACGATCATTCCCCTTCGGCAACTCAGCGAACAGGAAGTACACGATTATGGGATGCGCAAATTTCTTTTCGTCGGAATCTACATGGGCCTGGGGCTATTGCTCTTTCTGACTGGTCTTGCGCTCTTTGTGTTCACGCGCGAGTTTATCTACCTGTATTATGGACTCTATGTTCTGACCTCATTACTGTTTGCGTTTTTGATGGAGGGCTTGAGCTACCCCTTTTTCTGGCCAGATCTGGTAGTCTGGAACAATTTGTCGCTGCCTGCCGTGGGACCACCCGCCTTTATTTTGATCGGACAATTTGCCAAGGAATACCTGGAAATCGTTTCGAGCAAATCTCTATACCGGTATCGAACGATTACGACCATCCAGGTTTTGATTTTTTTTGCCTGGATATCGGGTCTTATTCTGCCTTACTATACCTTTATCAGAATTATCAATACTGCATACTATTTGATGGCGATAGCGCTTCTTATTGTGTCTATTCGAACGACAACCGAAAGGAATCCCAACGCCTACTTTTTTCTCATTGGTTGGTCGGTGTTTCTGGTTCTCTCCAGCATTACGACCACCCGTTATCTGGGAATTACACCCGAAAACATTCTTACCCGGAATGCTGTCTTCTTTGGCTCCGCGTTCGAGTTCATTACTTTCGCGGCAGGCCTTGCTTTTCGAGTTCATAGCTTGCGGCGAGAGCGAGAGGATGAGCGGCAGTCTGCTCTGGACGAGCAAAGAGCTTTAACGGAATCGTATGCACGTTTTGTTCCGGCGGATTTTCTGGGGCTGCTGGATAAAGCGTCGGTACGTGAGCTGGCGCTCGGGGATGCGACTGAAGCCCGACTAACTGTGATGTTCGCAGACATTCGATCCTTTACTTCAATCTCGGAGTCTCTCGATCCCGAAGAGAACTTTCGCTTTTTAAATCAACTGCTGGCCACGGTAGGGCCGGTTGTAAGAGACAACCGGGGCTTCATAGATAAATACATTGGGGATTCTATCATGGCTCTATTTCCCGGGCGACCGGAAGATGCCATTGATACAGGAATCGAATTCAAGCGGCGGCTCCAGGAGTTTAATCGAATTCGGCTGGGAAGAAACTTGCCGCCCATTCGTATTGGCATTGGAATCAATACATCCGATGTGATGCTGGGCACTATTGGGGAGTCAGAAAGGATGGATGGCACAGTAATCGGAGATGGTGTCAATCTTGCATCACGCCTTGAGAGTCTAACTCGACTTTACGATATTACTCTGGCGATTTCAGAACACTGCCTGATGAGCCTGGAAGATCCTGGTCGGTACAATTATCGCCTCATCGACAGGGTGCGAGCTAAGGGGAAAGAAGAACCGGTATCTGTAATAGAAATTCTGGACGGCGATCCAGAGGAGCAACTGGAGTCCCGGCTGCTAACCCGCGGAATTATTGAAAAAGCCATGAACGATTACCTGGAACGTCGTTTCGATGTGGCCTCCGAAAGATTTGAAAGGATGCTCGAACTATGCCCTGACGATGCCGTACCGAGCATTTATCTATCCAGGCTAAAGAGATTTCGCCTCAATCCACCCGGGCCAGATTGGGATGGTGTGATTTCTATGGATAGTAAGTAGCGAGATCCCCGTCGTTACAAACCACGCAAGACGAACGTTCGCCTTATGACCGCCGAGCGCGCAAAAGCCCACCGAACGTTCGTCTTATGACTCCCGAGCGCACAAACCCGCACCGGACATTCGCCTCCTGACTGCCGAGCGCGCAAACCCGCACCGGACCTTCCGCTTATGACCGCCAAGCGCGCAGAAGCGCTCGGGAACATCCGGTGATGCCAGCAGCCTGGGACTGTATCGCTCCTTTGCAGAGTCGTCCAGAACTATACTCATCAGCCTCAACTATGACAACATTCGTGAGATTGCACACCTGCAGTGGTCCACGGACCCGGCGGCTGGGACTTTCCTGGTTGTGACGTGAACGCGCGCGGGGAGTCCAGGCCTTGCTACAGCGGGCATCCCATTTCCCTGAGTTGGGCAACTCTAGCCGTTTTCCTGGCCAGGGGCGTCAGTCCAATTGCGATCCGCTTCAGTTCTTTCAGCTCTGCAATTTCTTCAGGCAGGTCTTCAAGGCGCGATTCGTTCAACCAGAGCTCTTGAAGTCTGCCGAGTTGCCCGATCTCCGCCGGAACCTTCTCCAGCCTGGAGTATTTCAAGCTAAGCAGCTCCAGGTTGGTGAGGCGACCCAGCCCTTTCGGTAGCTCGGAAATCCTGGTGCCCTCCAGTTTGAGCTCCCGTAGGTCTTTCAGCCCAAAAAATTCAGGCGGCAGTTTAGTAATCGGGTTTCCATTCAGATGCAATACCTCAATGCCCTTGACCTGCAGAATTCCTGGAGGCACATCCTTTAACTTGAGACTATCCAATCTCAACCACTTGCGGGGGTTGTGATCAATCCCGTATTGAAAGATCGCCGTGATCTCATCGTTCTGAAAGTCTCCCGAGTTCAGTATGTAATGGTTGGCCCTTATGTTGATTGCGACTTTCTTGTGATCCAACCCCGATTCCAGTGCTTTCAGGACGTATCGATCAATTGGAGCCCCGTGTGTTTTGAGTCTGGCGATGGGAGCGTCTATGATTTGTCGATACGGCGAGCTCAGTATCATGCTTTGAATTCGGGCAGCCCTTTCCTCCGTAATCAAGATGGCGGAGCCGACTGCCGTCGG
>CEVH01191809.1_pt1 | contig 22177 bp, 30 predicted proteins | sample 356521 | NCBI WGS metagenome assembly CEVH01 (sample SAMEA2623446, study PRJEB7988) | marine metagenome | isolation source: saline water (ENVO:00002010), including
CCTCGTCTATTTTTAGTTGTTCAAATACTGCTTCTCTATTCATTTTTACCTTCTAAATATTTTACCATGTAACCAAACAATTCTGCTGGTTTCATGTAGTTTATTGTGATACTCTTTCTTATTGTATCGTACGGTGTATTTATTGTATCTACACCTGCTACTGCTTTGTTAAAATTTCCACCTCTGTGATATCTAGCATCAGGATCATTGTTTCTTTCTAAATCCCACAATGTTCTATTATATACAAAGTGTTCTAACCAAGCAGGCCAGATCATTAAATCTCCTGTCTTAGGTTTTACAATAACTTCTGTATCTATACCTGTCATTTTACCTGGTAACCAAGACTCTAATAAATTTCCTATAGGATTTCTAAATGCTATAGGGCTATGTTCCTCTTCGTTTTCTACATAGTAAGTTGCTATAAGAAAAAACTGACTGTGGTTATGCCATGAATAACTATCTCCACCGTCGAAACAAGTCCACCAGGCGTAATTATGCCAATTCCTTTCTAACATTTTTGAGAAAGGAAAATCACTAAGACTATTTAAATAATCTATTGCGTGTGTATGAATAATTTTTTGTAGTTTAGGAAAACTGCTAATATTAACCATAGGATCATCACCTGTAACAATAGCATGCTGTCCTTGTTCGTTATATACTGAGAGTTTTCTATAATGTCTGCCCATCTCAGGATTGGCATCTAAATAAAATTTACGTCTTTGATATTCAGCAAATACTTCTGATTGCAAGTTAGGAATTAAATCCATTGCAACATTTGATTTGTGATAAATTGGTATATCGAACATAAAAATATTTATATCTAAAAAAAGGGGCTAGCTCACTTTTCGAACGCCAGCCCCCCAAACTTTAGAAGTTTAACTGTCTTCTGCTAAGGATTTGAAATAAGATAAAGTATCATCTTCGTCTTCATCTTCCGTTGTAACAGGAGACGCTACAGGTGCTGCTTGGACTGTTTTCACCTTTTCCATAAAATGTTCGTCTTCAGCATCTATATTATTGTCTGCTTGGCTAATAGCTTCAGCAGTTGGAGCTGGTTTCTTGCTACCTAAAACCATGTCTAGTTTAGCTTTCAACTCCTCATAGGTTTTGAAGTTCTTAGGATCAACCAATTCAGCCAAGCTGTGTTGTTGTCCCCAAATTTCTTCAATTTTTGCATCCTCTGATGCAATAGGTGAAGGTGAATCAAATTCACTTTTATCATAATTACGATAACCTTCTACCTGTCTAATTTTTAATTTAAAGTTTGCACCTTCCCAGAAATCAAAAGGATTTACAGGAGTTTCATCTTCAAACTGTGGTTGCATAACATCTTTAATTTTGTCAAAGATCTTTTTACCAAACTTGTATGTAAAAACTTTACCTACATTGTCTGGATTAGCAGAATCCTCAACAACCATAATGTTAGCCCAATAGTTAAGACGTCTTTTTTGCTTACGTGCAATGTCTTTATTGGCTTCAACACCTGAATTCCAAAGTTCGGAGTTTAGTTCCGAAACAGGATCTTGTTTGTTGAGTGTTGTAAGAGAGTTTTCAATGTACCATTTGCCTCCAGGACCTTGGAACCCATGATTCCAAATTCTTACCCAAGGCATATCCTCTCCTTTAGGAGCAGGCAAAAATCTAATAACGGCGTAACCGTTACCTGCTTTGTCTACTGTGGGTTTCCACTCTTTACCATCATCTTGATTGAAGTTGGATTGTGGATTTGAGATTTTCTCGACTTCTTTCATTAGATTATCGAACTTACCGCGAGAATTCCTAAGTTCACTAAGTGTATTAAACGACATATTTCCTCCGTATTGCGTTGTATTAATCGTATTTTACGTTGTATAAGAAACATTTCTGTTTCTTGCAATATTATTTATAAGGTCTGTATGTTTTACATACAACGGATTGGTACTCTTTTTAGAAACAAATGGTGTATATTTCTCAACCAAACGAACAAAGTCTGATAGTACCAAGTCCTCCTTATACTCATTACAAAAGTCCAGATTTCTGTTTAATATAACAACCGTTTCTAGGGTAATCTGACTCCCTAGTAACATCTTTAATATAAGAGGATGGTCACCTTGTGTGGCATCTTCTATATTATCTTTTTCCATTCTTAACTGAATAGAATAAAGATCCTGTTCAAATTGATATGCTAGTTTTTCTTGTTTTGATTGCCAATGTTTGTAAGTGTCAAATGCCTGGGCGTCAAATACGCCTCCCCACCTGTCACCACTAACAAAGTTAGCAACAAGCATATCAATAATTTCTTGTCTACTAAAGTCTCTTGCAAGTTTTCGTATAACAATTAAATCCTTCCGTTTTAAAAATGTATCTTTTCTACCTTTGGCAGCAAATTTATGTTTAGTTATATCGTAGCTATCAGTTGTAAAATGTAACTTTAAAGCTAGATATATTTTATATACATCAAAGGGTTCCATGATATTTTATCTGATGATATTCATCTACAATCATAATCGCTACATTATATAATCTTCTTACAACATTTTTAGGATCTTTATCCTGATCCCATGTAATTTCTAATGTTTTTTCAATTCTGTCTTTCATGTTTTGCCATGTATCTCCAACAAACCAATCTGTTCCTACACCTTCGCTATTATAACTATTCCAGCAATTGCTTTTATAAGTTTTAGATGGGCAATAAAAATAAGGTGGCATAAATTTTGTAATTAACATAACTGTCAATGCCTGGTTTCGTATAGTAATATTTGGATGTATGTCTACCAAAGTATCTAAGTAAGATGCAATCCAACGCATTCCTTTTTGAGCATGATTTTCATAATATTTTAAAACATCTTCACGACGTCCTGTAATAGGTTTTATTTTGTATGCATCAACCACTGTGTCAATATATTCACTCAATAAACTAATAAAGTCCTTACAATCTCTTTCGTAATCATAAAATGTATAATCTTCATCACTATATTCGGGCCATCTTCTTAAAGGAACTAAAAGTCTTGCTAGTTCATATGTAATATAAGGTTTGCCTTCAAATTGTTCTTTTAATTTTTCCTGAGCTTGAACTGCGCTCATTTCTCTAAACTCTAAAGGTTCGGGTACTTCCTTTAATTCCCCAACAGGAATTATTTCTAGATATTTTTTCATAGCGGCAATGAATTCTTTTTCTTTTCTTTAAGTAGATTTAATTCTAAAGCTTCTTGTTTTATTTTGTTTTTTAGAGACGCTGTTAAAAATTTACTAACACTTTCAACTTCTATTTCTTTTTTAATACAATAATCTGTTAGCATATCTAAACATCCTGTATCTGCATTAAAGGCCATTTTTTCTATGTACTGAGAAAATTCTGTTGTAGTATTAAACTCTTTGGTAACTAAAAATACGTCTGAAAATTGTTTTTCTGTCATTTCTATTGTGTTATCTATTACTATCTTCGGTTTCATTATGTTTCCTTTTTACCCAATCTTTTATATAAGCATGAACATCATGTGTAGGATCTACATATGGATTTTGACAATATGTTCTTTGCGCTTCACCTGGTCTGTCCCATGAATGTACCACAGTAGCATCAAAAGACTCTGCTATAGACATTATGGTTTGAGGATTTCCACTTCCAAAATGTGCAACATCTGGTGAGGACGGATCTGCTAATAATTGTAACAATCCTTGAACTACATCATCGACATGCGTAAAATCTCTTTCTTTATCGCCTTTGCCAAATATTGTTAAAGGTTCTCCTTTCAAATAATCCATTTTAAATTTACGAATAACCGTACTATATTCACCGTAGTTAGCTTCACCGGGACCATATACATTGTAGAAATACATCTTAACAAAGTCTAAAGAGTACAGATTCCTATATAAATTTAATATATTTTCGCAAACAATTTTGCTAAAAGTATAAGGATTTTCTATTGCTTCCATATACTGCGTACTGCTAGACGTAGCGAAAAATAATTTACAATTAAATATTCTCGCCCAATCAGATACTGCAGTAGTTGTTGCCACGTTGTTATTTATTGTTTCTGTGGGATACTCCAACGCTCTACGGACTCTCGGACTGTTTGCTAAATGGAATATAGCGACAGGAGGTTCAACGTAAGGTTGGTGGGGATTAAAGGTTGCAACATCTTGTTTGTAATATTCTACGTTAGGATGTTTTATATACCAATCACCTGTTCGATTATCATCTACAACAGAAACAGAAAAACCATTATCCAATAATCGTTGTGTTAAATGCGAACCAATAAATCCGCATCCGCCTGTAACTATTATATGTGGCATATCTGTAAGCATAGTTCTATTATAGATGCTTACTATGTATAAGTCAAGTAATAATATTACCAAAAAGTAGTACCGTAGCAATTTCCCACGGTACTACTATGACACCTATGATTATAAATCGTTTAATCACAGATTAAAAACTGTATGTTGAAGCATACATGATAAATACTGGTATGGCGAGTGGTAAAGATAACAATGCTACAAATTCAACCGCATCGCAGAAAAGACAAACTTTGTCATTCTCTCTTAGTCGTTCGACTTTAAGCACTATGTTCTTCGCAACCCGCAGTGCTGCTGTGGACATAGCCTTCTCCTAAAATAAGTTATAATTATTAGTTATTATAAACGGACTCTATAATAACGTTTTATTTATAACGGAAATACTCTTGAGTTGTAATATTTTTGTAATAAATGGTGGGCCCGACTGGACTCGAACCAGTGACCTATCCGTTATGAGCGGACTGCTCTAACCAACTGAGCTACAAGCCCCATTATATGGTGCCCTCTGCCAGACTCGAACTGGCACGTCCTAAGGACGAGAGATTTTAAGTCTCTTGTGTCTACCTATTTCACCAAGAGGGCGTATTGGCGCGCCCGGTAGGATTCGAACCTACAACCTACGGCTTAGAAGGCCGTTGCTCTATCCAGTTGAGCTACGGGCGCCTTAATTTTCTAGTTCGTATGCGTCTCTCGCTTCTATAAGTTGTGGTACGAATTCGTCCCTTGTAGCAGTGAACACTGCGGGACCGTCATCTTCCATTGCCATTATAATAACTGATTGACTTACAGGAATACCTGTACGCTCCTCAAACATAATAGCATAAGCAGAACATTGTATAAAATAATTATAACAGTTGCTTCTTGTCTTTCTTTTCTTGGAAGTTTTAAAATCTATAATAGAAAGTTTGCCTTTATATTCTGCAATACAATCTGCTTGACCACCCAATCGTAAATGGTCGGAGTACATTGTTTGTTCAATTGATTTTATGTTATCAATATCGTTTAACAACGGACGCATTGCATCATACATTTCTACATCTAATAAACTTAATTTGCTTTTATCCTCGTATTCGTTACGAAGTGCATTTTCACATAAGGTATGGAATTTTGTTCCACGTGCTGTTGCAGTCCTACTAATTTTATTAGCTTCTGCTTCACCTACTCTTTGTCGCCATGCTTGTACCCATGGTTTAGATTTGTGTGATAAAATCGTTGTAACAGAAGGATAATGTTTACCTTCTGGTGTGAGATACTTTCTAGAACCGTCTACGTTCTCTCTTTTTAATTTAGGTATCTCGATAAAGTCGTGTGTAAATTTTTTATCCATAGTGTAAATATGTTGACATTATATATTTGTCATTATCCTTTGTTGGGTGTCCAATGTGAGGATATTCCCATGTTGGCGGGAATACTAATACAGAACCTTGTATTGGAGTTGCCTTTAATCCTTGTCTTGTAAATTCTGTCTCTCCATCAGAGTTGTTTAAATAAAATAAAAATGCAAGAAACCTTTGTGAGGATTCCTTATTAGCACAATCAATATGCAGTTTAAAGTCTTGTGAACTATTTTTCAAGTATCGTTTTACCCTAAATGACTCTACAGACCCTATCTCAGGAAATATTTTTACATTTAATTCTGCCAAATAATCTCGTACAGTTTTTTTCAGAGCATCAACAACCTCTTGATGTTTATCTTCACCGTCCATAAGATTGCTTTTATTCTGTGTAAAGTTGTATTCAACAAAATCCATAACATTTGTTTTTTGATGTATATGTGCATGTTCACTTTCGTTAAAGGTGCTGATAAGCCAATCACATAAGTCAGCACTCAATACATTTGCATATTGTCTTATCATAATCTTTGTACTTTTTCTACAGCATCTTGCAGTTGAGGATCATTAAGTCCTCGCAATACATCATTTGTAACAGGTGTATCGTAACACAATTCGCCGTTTTTAAATACTGCAAGTTCATATATCCCTTTAATTGGTGTTGCTAAACCATCACCATCATACTTATATTCAGGGATTACACTTGCGCTGTATCCATTTTTAAATGAAACAATAAATTGCTTAGTTCCTGGGTAGTGATGTTCTTTAACTTCTATTACAGGAGTTTCGCCATTTATGTTTTCAAATCTTTTAATCATTTCTTTCTCCTACGCCCCAATCAATTACAACCGGGAATCTTGGAATGTTATCTACAGTTCTTTCAAAGTATCTACAAGTTACCCAATTAGGTTTTACTTCCTGCTCTAGTAGAGCCTTAAGTGTTGCTTGATTACCTCTGACTCCACTCTTAAATGTTTCTTTGCCATCTGTAAGAATAAAATGTTTAGCATATCCTGCCCAATTACCAGAACCCTCTAATACTTCAACTACTTCAAACTCTTCTGTAATGAACTCTTTTCTTTTCAATAAGTTCTTACTTCTTTTGTTTTCGTAAGGAGTATTGTTTCTAACCATTTGTCCTTCGTAACCAGCTTCTGTGTACTCTGCATACTTAGAATCTAATTCTTCTTGAGTGTTACAATATTCTGTTTCAACAAATACAAGTGGTGCCTCAAAATTTTGAGATTCTAAATGTATATTACGATCTTCAAATGAGAATCCTTCCCACTCATCTCCTGCTAAGTCATATATATGATACTCAACAAGTTTGAAACATTCTGCTTGTTCCTCTTCTGAAGGTTTAACTTTCCTAACAAGACTTGTAATCTTGTTGAAATCTGCTTTCAACTGATGATTATATAATTCACCATCTAAAACATCGTTAGGATTTTCTTTGAAGTAAGGTTGTAGAGCTAAAAAGATGTGGTCACAAGTTGTGATTGCTTTACCTTGCCTTGTATAAAGGCCATCTTTTCTTGCAATGCAACGAATACCATCTAACTTGGGTTGACAAATCATATCTAGCATCATCCTTTTAGGACCATCTAGTTTTGAATAGTCATGTGCAAGTTGTGGTTTGAATTTATCGTAAGAATCAATTTGGTTAACATACTCAAAATATTCTTTTTCAATATTTTTATCCCATTGTGCTTGGGCTTCTTTTTCTGCTTGTTCACTGGCAGTTGTAGCATTTGCTTTACCTGTGTTTTTAGCTTCTGTATGTTTCCATTCAGAAGTAACAAGGTTGCCATCTTTGATTCCTGAGACAGTACGAATACCAGGTGTAGTTACACCATGTCCTGTCCATTCTATAGTCCACTCCCGGATTTTTCCGGAAGTGTCTCTTTTGTAAAGTGTTGGAAGTCTAAATATCATTATACGAAACTCCCATCTCTTGGTGTGCCTGCTACGGCTCCTGAACAATATCCAGGACCATAAACTGTTCTGCGATCAATTTTAAAACCATCAATAACATTACCTCTAGCTTTGTTAAGAGCTGGAGCTGACCAGCCGGCTGCTAAAAGCACATCACCTGTTTTAAATTTCTCATGGGACAAATTAATGAAACCCCATACACTTTGTCCAGGATTTGCAATAATAATTTTTACAAATTTACGTCCTGCTTTATAAGAAACAGCATAATCTTTAAGGGTTGGAAAGTCCTCAAAGTGTTGTTTTTCAATATCCTTACAAAGTTTTTCAATTTTTGTTTTAAGTACATTATCTAACATTTATTACCTCACTTTTTTAGTTTATGTGTATATGATAGTACCATAGGAACCAAAAGTCAAGCATTTTTTACACTTTTTTTGAAATCTTTTTTACTGTGATATCAATAACTTACTGCTCTTCGTATTGCTCTCTCGCTATGAGATACTCCTTTACAAGGTCAGATCTTACTATATCGTCTGTACCAAACTCAATAAGTTCAAATGATGGCATATTTTCCGCTATTTGTATAAACTTTTTAAGTCCTGATTTGTCGTTATTTTTGTATAGATCTGTCTGTCTAAAATCCCCTGAAAATATGATTTTTGTGTTGTGACCTACTCGCGTCATAATACTGTTAATTTCCATATCATTCATATTTTGACATTCGTCTACAAGTATAATGGCATTGTCTAATGTTATGCCCCTTACAAAAGATGTGCACATAAAATACACTTTCTTTTGCTCCATTAATCTATCGTATGGTTGTTGTTTATGAGGAAACAATTCATCCATCATATTTTGATATGGTATGGAATAAACGTCAATTTTTTCGCCGTAGTCACCGGGTAAATGTCCTATCTCTCTGGACGGTACCGCTGACCTGAGAATAATTAATTTTGTATATTGATAACTCTTTGCCATTACATCTTCCATTGCTTTATACATTGCAATAAAAGTTTTACCTGTGCCTGCCGCACCGTGTAATATTAAAGCGTTTTTGCGTTTGTAGTTTTTAAAGAATTGGACTTGTGCCTGTGTCATTGGATCAATGCGTGTTAAGTCCTGTGCTGAAATTTTTAAAGGAGTTGATCTCCTTTGTTGATGTTTAATTGTATCATGAACTAAAGCTAAATTTTTTCTGGACATATATCCTCCGTTGTATTAATTAAATCATAACGAACTTTAGTCTTTGCTTATTTTACCTCCTAATTTTTTTCTTGCTTTTTTAACTATGTTTCTTTTGGCAACGGATATTCTATCTTTTTTACCGTGTGTTTCTGCCAAAGGACTAAATGGGGAGTTTTCTGCTACCCTAGATAGTACATCGTTAAATCCTGCTGGTGGTTTTGTTCTGTCACCTGTGCCTCCGATTAGGGCAGCTGATGTCATGACAGCTCTTAATTCTGGGTTATCCTTCAAGTATTGTTCTCTGTCTTTCCAGGACATAAACTTATCAAATTGTTCACCTGTTTTTTCGTTTTCAAAACTATATGTTGGCATTATATACAACCCACTATGTGGATTCTCTCCTCTCTACCTGCATTTACCGCAGTATGTTTTAGTAATGTGTTTACCTCATAATTATTTCCGTCAGCGGGATATCTATGGACCACATCGTCGATTATAAGGAAACAATCTTCGTTTGTCTGTACAGGAATGTGCATTCTTTTTGTTGAGTCTTGATGATAGTTATAACATTTGCCTGGTATAAGTTTCATCACTCTTGTTCTATACATTTTCAATTCCTCTAATATAGAGTTTATGTATTCTAACTCTGGAAACATAGGGTGTATGAATGTTTTTTCCAATACTGCTGCTGCTTTTTGTGCGTCTTGGTATGTTGGAAAATCTTTTGGATCAACAATTGCTCCTGTGCCATAAAAGGGATCTGTACAACCTTCTACGGTTTGTAGCGATATTTGAAATTTATATTCTGGCAATAAATTTATCTCGCTTCTTATTTTTTCAATATCATACATTATGTTGCAGTTACCGAATACTCTGTTATACTGTCTATAATTTTATTTATAAGTTTTCTACTATGGTGGGACAGTAGTTGGGAATTGTATCCTAGTATAAGGCACTTCTTAATGTACATGGGATCAGTTCTTTTTAGTTCTATTCTATCGTATCGTATTCGCTCCCACCCGAAGGTGTTGAGACACAATAACGCAAGATCTATCTCTTGGTCTGTATAAAAAGCCATCTTATAGCCCTTTATTATTTTGGGCTTTGTTACTGCTTTTGGAAACTGTATTACCCTTGCCATACGATTATTTATGTCTAGAAACATTTGACCCCATACTTTTTCTCAAATTCTAGTGCATCCTTCCATGTATTTACAATAGGTTTACCTTTAATGTTTAGACTCGTATTAAGTAACATAGGACACCCGGTTCGTGCATACCAATGTTCTAGGAGTTTATACATTTCTGGGTGTTGTTCCTTTGTAACAGTTTGTACCCTACTTGTTCCGTCTGCGTGTGTTATAGCAGGTACTTCCTTAGATGTACACTCAAAAACATACTGCATATAAGGAGAAGATTTTACTGGCATAGAGAAATATTTGTGTGCATGTTCTTCCATTATAATAGGAGCGAATGGTCTAAACTCCTGTCTACGTTTTATTTCGTTTACTTTGTCCTGTACTTCAGGTCCTCTAGGATCTGCTAACAAAGAACGATTACCTAATGCACGTGGTCCAAACTCTGCACGTCCTTTTGCTACACCTATCATTTGTCCGTCTATTAAAAAATCTATCATATGTTTGTAATCCCAATTACCTACAATATTTGTTCCTAAATAAGGGCCTTCCCATTTGACGTGTTTTTTATTTCCTGCTAATATAGCTCCTAAAGAAGAACCTGCGTCTCCTGGATTAGGCATAATCCAAACGTCTTGATAATATTTTATTGCTTTGTTATTTGCTACACAATTTAAGGCGCAACCTCCCATAAGAACTAAATTATTTTCTTCAGGTAAAAGTTCCCTTGCCTTCTTTAGTAATACTTCAAACTCTTCGGTATAAATTTTTTGTGCTGAAGCGGCAAAGTCAAAGTGGTCTTCTTTTCCATGTTCCCACCAACGACAACCTCTATGTAAATTTTCATCCAACAAAAGCGACATACTTTCGTAATACTTATCTGGGTCTCCGTAAGCAGACATACCCATTAAAATATATTCTTCTTCATTAGGTTTCAATCCACAGCGATGCGTAATAGCAGAATAAAACAAACCAAGTGAGGAAGGATATTTTAAACACCAAATCTTTTTCATACCTGTAGGAGTAGCGTGCCAAATAGACGCTGTATCAAATTCTCCTATTGCATCTATAACTAATACTGCAGCGCTTTCATAACCGCTTGTATAAAAGCCGGCAGCGGCGTGTGTTTGATGATGTAAATGATATTTAATCTTTTTATCTACACCTAACTTTTTTAATTCATCTTTAAAATTTAAAAATCTACTATCCCAACCTTGACCAGCATGAAGACGTCTTAAATTTTTAAGTCTAGGGTCTTCGTACCAATGTATAACATCAGGTTCGCCATAGGATAAAGCATCTAGTATAATGCCTTCATTTAAATCTTTATCATTTTTTATACCACTATATCTCTCAGCATGGCCTGCAAATAATATTTTGTCATCTTGTACAGATGCAATTGCACCATCGTGATTATAAGCAGCAATACCCCAACTAATCATAGATAAACGGATCTTCCTCTCTCATCTTTTTAAGTTTTTCTTCCCATTCTTTATCGTCAAACTCTACAGGAAATTCTTCTTCTTTTTCCTCTTCCTTCTTTTTCTTATCTTCTGACATAACCTTTCTCCTCTAATAATTTTGCCATTGTAGTATATACAGCACTATTTCCTAATTTTGAAAAATGTCCAAAAGGATTATTATATTTTGAAAAGTCTTCATTATTATAATATGACTCCCAATCATCTCCTTCTACTTCCCATTGTAACTTAGCATTAGGATCATAATCCTTTAAGTAATCAAATATATTGAACTTATTATTAACTGATAATATATGTTCACATATTTCGTCCCTCATAATTTTTAAATCTTGTAAACTGTCATATACTTCTGTTACCATTGTTTCACCGTATTTAGGATCTCCAGATCTAGGAAGTTTTTGTATATTATTATAGCCATACTCTTTTTCAAATAATTTTTCAAAATAATATGTTTCAGTAAATATGCCTGGAGAAACCACTGTGCCATAGAACCATATAGTTATACCTTTTGCTTTACATAAATTAAGTAAACTTGATAAATTATGTATTAATCTTTTTACTACATTATAATCGCTCATACACCACTGATCTAAATATGCCATATCAAATTTTGCACCGTTTCTTGGAGCTGTAGGTAATATTTTTCTCCAATAAGGAACTCTTGGTAAAGCATACGTCATTCTAGTTTGTGCACTTATTCCAAATAATATTGTATCACCTTTCTTTATAACATCTCTATAAATTAATTCTATTGCTTGCCTTGATGAATATTCTGGTCCGTGTCCTGGTTCAGAATAATTGAAAAGTTCCATATTAAACTCGTATGCAAGATGTGAAAGGTATCCTTTATATTTTCCTTTTCTCATAACTTCTGTAGTCTTTGGTCCTAGAAACTCTTCATCTATACCAAAATGTTCTTTGTATATTTGACTCTCTGACATATACTTGTCTTTTAGACTCCAGAGTTCTGCTCTGTCTGGGTAAAGTTCCTCAAGAAGTATTTCACTACCTGCTGGAAAGGAACAACCAAATCCAAATAATTTTTTCATAGTTTACCTCGTAGTGCATGTATCATTGCATCTGCAATTAATCTATGTCCTTTAAAATTTGGATGTCCATAAGGATTGTAAAATCCTGCTTCGAACTCTTCATAATTTCTGATTTGTTTTTCAGGCATATCAGTATGAATCCATTTAGTTCTAGAATTTGTATCCTGTTCCAACCAATGCAAAACGTTGTAATGGTCAATATTTACGAGTACATCATCTTTATCTGGATATTTCTTTCTTTTATCTGTTTTATATAAGCAATACTCACTCATTTCTTCTGCCATAGAACATAGTGTTATAATTTGCTCCCTAACTTCTTCGTAATCGGGTGCTCGTATTCCGTTTTTTAAATGTTCTATTGGTGAATATTCTATCTTTGTTGTTGGGTGTGCTTTTTGTAAAAACTCTTGCAATGTTTCGTGCATTGGTATTTTTGTAAATAATTTTCCATGGTCAGTTGTTCCATAGAAAAATATTCTAATATTTTTTAACCTACAAAGACTAAACAAACCATATAAACCGTGTATTAATCTTTCATATTCGTTATAAGGATTATTCCATATTTTTCTTAATCCTTCTTCATGTACATTTCTTGGTTGTAATGTAGGAACATAATGTACAGTTTTTTCTACATCATTCTTAGCAAGAAAAAACTCATTATGAGATTGTATTTGATTTGGTGAATGTATGTGCCTTTCTTTTATATAATAATGTTGTCTAGCAGAATGTGGTATTCCAAATAATATTACATTGTTTGCTTGAATTTTTTCTTTGTGTATTAACTCCATAGCTCTGTAAATATTCCACATAGGACCTGCACCCGGTGTTGCATAGTTTTCATGTTCAAAATTATAATGGTCTGCAACCATTTGTGGGAACCCGCTATGTATGCCCCAATATTGCCACTCAACATCTTCCCATACTATGGGACTCCAGTCTTCAATTTTTGCGTAGACATTTTTCCAATACTTAAAAGAGTCAACTAATGAGCTTTCGTATCTGTGTTTTTTGGAACATTCATATCTAGCTTTGTTATCGCCATCAAATAACTTGTTTGCTATTTCTAGTTCAGAACCTGCAGTCACAGAACAACCGAAACTAATCATTTTTCCGTTATACTTGTGTCCTTCTTTACCGCCGCCTCTAAGCGTTGCCATTATATTTTTCCCGTACTGTATTTATCCATTCGATATATCTTGGATCCAATCCGTCCATTGTTTTGTTTCTTCTTACTAAATATTGATCTAAAAATTTAATCATATCTTTTTCAACATCATCTTGCGCTATGTGATATTGTTTAGCAATAGCAGATTCAAAATAACTATCATACATAAAACTTATAAAGTTTTTTATTTGATTTTTAGAAACAGAGTCACCTAAATGTTTTTGTACTTCCATAAATTCTTCTACTTCTTTTCCTAGTTGTTCTCTGTACTCTTTAGGAATAAGTTGTACTTGGTGAAATTCTGGATGCAATACTCTATTAGCATTTAATCTAACTCTATGATTTCCATATTCTGCTCTTAAACTTTCTATCATCTTTAAATAATCTATATATGACCAACAAGACATATTATTAATAGCAGTGGTTATCGTCAATGCAATATCACTTGTATCTAAAACTGTACGAACATTTTTCATCCATAATTCACCGTCGAAACCATCTCTTGTAAATTCCGCCTGTGCCATATTACTTTCACAGCTTGTATGTATTTCAACTTTGTTTCCCATAAAAGAATTTCTATCTACGTCTTTACTTTGTTTATCCCACAAAAATTTTGTTTGCTCAATAAATTTTTCTACTTGTCCTTTGTGATGAATTAAATTAGAGTTTACAAATAAATTTCCTCTATATGTTCTTTCTTTATCTAACATATCCATAAACTCCCAGAAAGGAATATGTAGTAAAGGTTCACCTCCTGTGAATCTAATAATTTGTAATGTCTTAGAAAGTTCGGGCCACCATTCTAAAAAAGCATCAACATAAGGATTTTCTTCATCTTTTATGAGCTTGTCTTTTATATCAGCATTAAATCTTCTATTAACTTTTAGATCGTATGAACCATGTTTCTTAATATCATTAGCCCATGTAGAACTAAATTGAGGTCCACAATAAGCGCAAGCTAAGTTACAAGTTCTACTGAATGCTATTTCTAATCTTAATGGTGTAACTTTATCTGGAATGTCTGTTGCTATTAAGTTTGTATCGTAAGATCTAGACTTCATCATTCTATCACTTGTTTGGCCAAACTTCTCTGCATTCCAACAATAGTTACAACCTGCAGGTTGCCTACCTTTTAACATACTGTGGCGTTCGTGTATTTTTTCTTTGGTGTTATGTAAAGAACGTAAATCGTTAGGATCTAATTCTATACCGTGTGTTGGATTGTGATGACAAGATGCTGTCTCGCCCATATATAACCACATGGTTGCTTCATACCATTTTGCTAAACAAAATGAAGATGAAATTTTATCCAAGTGATGTTTTTTAAACATCTTCGGATCTAGGCCATGTAGCATTGCCATTATTTTAGTTCCTCAGATATATAACCGCCACCTTTTTTAAATTCATCTAGTTCAACACCTGATTCTATTTCATCTTTACGAATTGGTGCAGGTAAATCCTGTTCTACAATTTGTTGAACTGTAGGAATAACTTCCATTGTTTTAATACTATCAAAGAAATCTACGAATCTTTGTGGGAATGTTTCTCTAAAATTTTTACCTCGTCTTACATCGTATTGTGTATAAAATTGTTTGAAATCATTATATAACTTATCTGTTTCTGCTGTCTGTTGATGAGGTGTTTTAACAATATCTAAGTAATCAATTAATCTTTCTACCTGTGCTATTTCCCAATCACTAAGTATTGCTATTCCATTAGGATCTTTATCTTCCCAACGATTTGCTTTTAGTGGTTCCAACCACTTCTCTAATTTTTCCTTGTAATACGTTTTTATTTCTACAGGCAAAATTGCTGCTGCCTGAAAACTAGGGAACCTTAATATGTTTAGTGATATTGTTAGATATTGCCTTCCGTATTTTCTCTTAATATCTATTTGCTCATCTAAAAACTCTGTAAGACTTGCTAAACAAAGACTATTAATTGTACCCATGCAAATAATTTGATTTACATTTCCTTCTGTAATTAATCGTATAACATTTTCTTTCCACTGCTTGTATATCATACCATCTCTAATATACTCTGAATGAGCTCCTACGGCTTCATTACTTGTATAAATGTCTAACTGCGGAACATGATGACTGTATTCAATTAATCTATCCATAAGTTTTTTCTTAGGAACTAAATTTGAATTGATAGCATATTTTAATTTTTTACCTTTATCGGGATTATCTTTAAACCAATCAAATAATTTCCAAACAGATGCCGCCATCAACGGTTCACCGCCTGTAATTCTTATTTCCTGTAAACTATGTTGTAAGTCTGATTCCCACCATTTCCAAAATGCTTGTATGTACGGATTCTCTTCTTCTTTATCTGCTGCATTTTTAGCCCAGGGTGCGTCTGTAACAAAGTGTCCTCTGCCATCACTTACAATATTTCTGTAACCGCCATATTTCTTAATGTCTTTGACCCATGTAGAACTAAAAGAAGGATTACAATAAGAACAGGCAAAATTACAAGTTCTATCAAAACTTATTTCTAATGTTTTTAGTGTAACGTCTTCATCGCCTGTCATGTCGGCTGCTTTTAAATTATCCTCTTTAGAAAAGGTAATTGTTTTCATAACTCTATCTGAGATATGATCTTTACCCATATCTTCTACTTTCCAACAATACTCACATTCATTAGGACGAACACCATTAAGCATCATCTTACGCATTTCCTTTTTATGCTTTGTATTGTGTATAGCAGAAGGATTTGTTTTTATCTCTTCTAAATCTATAGCATGTGAGGGTGGGTGGTGACAGCTAGTTGTCTGTCCATGTCCCAACCATATAGTAGCGTTATACCATTTAGCGCCACAATATGAAGGGCTTATTTTGTCTATAAAATTAAATTTATATTTGTGTAGTTCTGTATCAGTGTTGTTGCTCATGATTTCTCACATTCATTAATAAAAGTTCTGTACTCTGGAAAAGTTTTTCTTAAATTTGTTCCTTGCCTTCTATCCTTCTCGTTAAAATATTGTATAAAATTCCTTTTAATTTGTTTTTCTAAATTAGGCTCAAAAGGTTCCTTTGCCCAATCATACAATCTACGAATTTTATCTATTTCATAATCTTTGAAACCTTTAAATCTATTAGATTGTGTTTCCTTATTTTCCTCCATAAAGACAATACTGTCTAATAAAGGTTGTAACATCTCAGGTGTTGCCAATTTTAATGACATCCATTTAGGGTCATGTAACATTGGTGTATCAAACCATATAAGTTGTCTATCAGTATTTATTTCCTTTCTCAGAGCCAATATATTAGTTACATAATCCATCCAACCTGGTAATGATAAAACATTCATTGTAGATATAAAGGTTAGACTGTGTTTATTACTTTCTAATAAAAATCTTCTGACATTATTATATAAAGTATCAAAATGTAAACCTGATCTTATATACTCTGCTTGTGGTCCCCATGAATCCAAACTACAAAATAACATAAAGTGATCTATTGCATCTTTATCTGTTATCTCTTTTAAGTCTGTCATAAATCTATCCCACAATTCTTGTTTAGGTGGATTGCAATTACTTGTAATACTTAAATGAAGTTTCTCACTAGGATTCTTTTTTACATAATCAAATATTTTAAATGTATTTTTATCCATTAATGGTTCGCCACCTGTCATACGAAATGTTTGTAAGTTATCATATACACTAGGAAACCATCTCCAGAAAGCTGTAAGATATGGATTGTCAGGCCTGTTATTAGGCATATGCTCTCCTGATTCCATCCAAGCACTGTCGTTATGCGTACCTGTTTCTAGTTTGTAAGGACCGTGTTTTCTTATTTCTTTATGCCATTCTGTAGATAAATGTGGACTACAATATGTGCATTTAAAATTACATGCTTGGTTAAAATTAACTTCTAAATATTTAGGTGCAGGATTGCCGTCAGAACCGTATTTAATTGCTTCTGCTATAATACCTTCTTCATTTACATCAAAACTTCTATAAGGCCTATCTGAAATATTGCCTCCGTCCTCAATGTCCCAACAAAAAGAACACTCTTTAGGTCTCTCGCCATTTAACATCATTGCACGTTGTTTCTTTTTGTGTTTTGTATTATGTAAAGCACCAGGATCTGCTGCCAATTCATCTAAAGGAACTTTATGTGTTGGTGGGTGATAACAAGAATGCGTTCTGCCTGTGGGTATATGTACACTAACATTGAACCATTTTGCTAAACAAAATGAGGGAGAAACTTTATTGAGTGCCTCGCCCATTTCTTTTGTATCATTAAAATAGACTGATTGATACGCGCCTTCTAAGTCTGCTGTAACTTTGTCTCCTCGAATGTCTTCGTTCAGTTCTACTACTTTTATTTTATCTGTCATTTATACTTCTAATATGGATCGTTTGGTATCCAATAGTTCTAGTCCCTGGTCCAAGATTTGTAATACTGTGTCTTGTATTCCAATTATTTAACATGAATACTCCTGTACCTTTTTCTGTAGGTCCTTCCCAATCCATATCAATAAAGTTTGTCCCTGAGCCTGCAGGGTTATCTTGTAAATTAATTATTAAAACACCAAATATAAATCTATTGTCTATATGTGGTGACATCTTAAAACCTTCTTTATCCTGTAACACTTCTCCTGTTTCTTTAAATGAAGGCCAAACAAATTTAGACAAATTATTCATCCACATTTGTCTAACTTCTTCTATTTTACTTATCTCGTTTCTTATATAGTATTGTAACTTTCTTGTATTGGCGTCCCAATTTAAATAAAAGTTTTCATTGTATGCACAGCTTATTCTTAGATGGTCGTGTGAGGAGCCTTGATTGTAAATATGTTTCTCTATAAAGTTTGTATTTTGTAGATAAAAATCCGTAACTTTCCATACAGGATATTTTATGTCTACTTGTCTATAGTTCATTTTATATTACCTATATCTTCACCTACATATTTTCCTTTTTTAGTGATTGCCATATATCTTGTAAAGTATGTAGGTCTATCGTTTTTGTGATCCCAAGGACCTTCGTATTCTAATTGTCCTTGATATATTGTATGTATTGCATGATTATTATTAAGAAACTCTTCTAATGAATTGTTAGCTCTAATATGATCTTTGTGAGAAAAATCATTGTTTCCTTGTATAATAACATAGGTGCCCTCAGGTATATTATCATACCATTTGTCATATTGTGCTTGTGTTATGTGTTCACAAATTGTATTGATTACAACGTCAGGATTTGGCAAATCTTCAGAATACACATAATCATCTAAACTGCATTGTTCTGTTGGATAGTGTTTATTAGAAAGATGAAAGTCCTTAGCCTTCCAATTCAAATCAGGAGTATTACACCACTCTAAATATTTAGGATCTATATCAACACATATGGTTTTAGGTATTTCCAACATATCTGCTAACACACCATACCAAGATCCAAATATAATACAGCTTTGTGGTTCATACCAACCTGAAGAGCCTTCTTGTGCTAAATATTCTCCCATAACTTCACACAACCAAGTCTTACTTTGTACTTGACTAGGCCAAAACGCTTCAAGAGCATCTGGGTGTTTTCTTACCAAGCTCATCCATTTTAAAACTGTATCTTCTTGAAATCTCATACCATTCCTTTTTTAGGTTGCCAATCATATCCTTCGTCTGTTAAATCTATCCAATAAACGTTCTGTAAATAGTGTGGTGCATTTTCATCCACCATAAATTTATAACGTTCGTCAAATATAATTTTTTGCCAGAAGTCCTCGTCATAAGTATTGTTCCATAACTTTTTAGACTGTATTGTTCTTCTTTTGCCTTGATAGGCATTGTTTAATGCTACATTACTTTCGTGTAGACTCCACCACATAACTTTATAACCTAGTTTCTTTGAATGTTTCATTAGTTCAGGCAACAACACAAATCCTAATTGATTGTTTCTAAATTTTTTTAGTATGTGATAACGACAAGCTCTGATTGCTATATCTTCGTCGCCTGTATAATGACTAGGTTCTAAGTGTGCAATACCTGCAGGTTGTCCGTGCCAAAAAAGAACTAATGTTTCACCTGGTGTATTGTATGGGTGATACTTGTTGTCGAAGGTTTCGCCGTTGCCTTCTGCGTATGCTTGGTTAATAATAATGTCAATGCTACCTAAAGCATTTTCATCTTCTAGTTGTTGTCTTGTTTTAATCTTATACATTCAAAATCTCTTTGCCCAGCAATAGAGCCCATTAAATAATGTCTAATACTTTGTCCCTTGTGATATACTGCGTGTTTATATCCTATATTAAGAAAATAACATTTCTTCTCTTCCATTTCAACTACTTTGTGTTCTCCATTATACCAGAAATGATTTTCAACACCATTATTACCTGATATAGGAATAATAAAACGCATTGCGTATGTTGTATTGTAATCTATATGAGGTGGGACGAAACCATTGGGAAACATACGAGAATAACGAACCCGTATCAATTTATCTTGGAATGCTCCGTTTAAATGTGACTGTAGCGTAGAGCCCTTGTAAAAATCTACGGGTTCGTCCCAATTATGCTCATCCATTGTAAATGGAATATTGCGCCTCAGTTTATCTTTTGTAGTGTATTCAGTAGCATCACCTAAATCTTCTTCTTTCTTACATTCTGTTAGGTGAAAGTGTTGAACGTGTTTATATGTTTCGTCTGCTATGTTATTACTAGCGACTGCTAATCCTTTATGTGCCTCAAAATTGTTTTGCCATCTATCATAGTTTTCCCACAGAAAGTCTTCGATTAAGTTGTAATCTAAGTCTACGTCTATTTGTGCAATTGCAGGATAATTTCTCTTATTGTATTTTAGCATTTCTATCTATCATTCTAATAAGTTGCCCACCTAAATCTAAAGGATGCCAAACTGCTACTCTCGCATTGACGTGATGTTTATCGTGAAAACCTTCACCTAATGTGAGAATACCAACCCACGTATCGCTACGTGCTTGTTTACCTCTATGAGAAAATGTAAATACTAATGAACCAAATAGTTTAGCAAATCCTGCTGGAACTAACCAAGCATATAACAACGCCTCAGGGCCTAGTAAAGCAAACAATAACGCTGCCCAGATTATAATGACTTGCCAATAATATTTAACTTGTAATCTGTGTAAGGGATCTTTTAATAAATCTTTTGCATACTTAAAGTTTATATCTATTAAAACTTGTCCAAAGTATGCCATTAGCCAACCACGATAGTGAGGACTATGTGGATCCTCCGGTGTGTCTACATATTTGTGATGTTCTCTGTGATTAGCAACCCAAGTAATGGCAGGGCCAACCATCATTATGTGTGCAAAGAATAATAAAAGGTATTCTATAGGTTTAGGGCAATTGAAAGCCCTATGTGAATAAAGTCTATGGTATCCCATAGTGATACCCAACATAATGGAAATATATACTGCAAATGCTACACCTATTGTTACGGGTGTCCAGCTATATAGAAACAATGAGCTAATTGCAGTAACCTGAGCAATCAGTTGGCCCGCCAGAAGTGTGATGGGAGCCCAGGATTTATTTTGTTTGAAAACAGCCTTTCTCATTGGTCTTTCTTAAAGTTTCTAAATTTACGAACGGAACCATGATAGAAAAGCATTCTATACCAAGGTGTATTACGGGCCATTCTTGGGATCGTGTACTCCCACGCTTGGCCTGCTTTGTCAATCCATATTACGTGATGTCCAAACCATCGCCTGCTCTTATACCACTTAGCTGAGCCACCTTTTGTTATAAGTTTCTCTAATGTCCAAAAGTAGCAGTTGTTCTTATTTGTAAACAACCGTATAGGCCATGACCAGAAAAATATTAACATTAAAACGGTGGTGAACGCTACTCTCACCATGTTCTGTCCTTCCTTTGTTACTATTTATATTGGCTGTCTATATAAAGTTTGCCTTAATATCCATCACATAGTGATTTATAAGAGCAAACTCAATAATTTACAACGTCTGGTAATCTAGGTCTTATAAATACTCAGGTATATAATGTAATTAATTTGACGTTTAACTGAGGACTTAAATGTTTAATTTTATATTAATTATATTAAAGAATATTGTTGTCAAACTGGCTACAACCGGAGCATTCAGTTTCTTAGAACCTTGGTTGTTAAAGGTTGATAAGTGGTGTGAAGATAAGTTAGGAATTGACATCATAAAACAAGAGGAAAAATTTTGGGAAAAGTATCCTGGAATTTATAAAAGAATTCTTCAGTTAGAAAAGGATTCGCATCCGTGTAAAGAATTACATGAATTCGAAGCATATCCTGATATGATAAAACGTATAGAGGATTTAGAGAGTAAAAAATGAAATGGATTTTGATGATAGGTAGTTTGTCGTTGTGTATATACGCAACAGATATTTCCGAAGACAATCATTGTTGGGTAATAGATCCTACACCAGACTACTGTTTATAATTTAATACAAATTTAAAATAATGACTTCATAATTAGTTTTTGATTTGAGTTTAGGCGCGTTGCCTATTTAAGTTAAGGAACTAATATGAAAAGAATTATAGTAGCACTATTAGGAATAGGGCTCATAGGATTAAGCGGGACAGCATACGCTGACCAAACCGGGGATTGTACGCAGGGTACTCAATATTGTGAGTCCGTAGATACGACTACAACGTCGACGAA
>CEVH01006567.1_pt1 | contig 22104 bp, 20 predicted proteins | sample 356521 | NCBI WGS metagenome assembly CEVH01 (sample SAMEA2623446, study PRJEB7988) | marine metagenome | isolation source: saline water (ENVO:00002010), including
AGAACCACCAATATGAAATAAAGGAAAACCATGGGCAACTTTTTGTTCATGTGTAATTTTCCAACGTATATGGCTGTTTCTGGAGGTAGTAATTAAGCCTTCATGCGTCATCTGAGCTGCCTTAGGGATGCCAGTGGTTCCAGAGGTGTACTGAATCATGAAGACCTCTGAAGGACTTGGAGGCTGCAACGAAAACTCTTTTGATTTACCTTTAATAATTAGATCTTTTAGACCTTTGTTAAAATTTAGAGTGTGTAATAAAGAAGGAACATCTTTTTTGACCTCAGATATTATTTTATCGACATTAATATTTGGAATAGTTTGAGCATGCAGCAAAGCAACCACTTGAGATGTATTGAGTGCAAAAATTAATTCTTTTGATTTATAAAGAGGGTTTAGGGTTACAAGCTTTAAACCGGCTTTTGCAAGCGCATATTCGATAATAATCCACTCAGGATGATTTGGTCCCCAAACACCAACAGCATCTCCACGTGATAACCCTAGGTCTATGAACCCTTTAGCAAGATTACTAGATACAGTATCTAATTCATTATAGGTCCAGCGTTGCTCGTCTATATCTGGTTGGTGTGCATAAACCAATGCCTCTGAATTGGGGTATTGTTTAGCTGCTTCTGAAAGCAACTCTCCAATTGAAATATTAGCTAAGTTTGCTTCAGATATATCACCTGCCCATTCAGCTAAGTTATTACTAGTTTTTGGCATTAATTTATTATTCCCTCTGGAAAAATGAAAATATCTGAAGAACCACCAGATTGCCTAAGTTTTATCATTTTTTTATACTCAGGATCTTGATACCAACTTCTTGCATCCTCAATTGATGGAAACTCCAAAATGACATGCGCATTGGGTGTTGATTTGCCTTCAAGAACATCTGGTTTTATACCAGATGCAATATATTTTCCTCCATATTTTTCTATTAGTTTTGCAGTGTTTTTATAATACTCGTCATACCAATTCCAGTTATCCATTTCAAGCAACCCAACGACATATGCTTTCATGATCCCCCTTATAAATAAATTAATAATTACTAACTATATTCTAAATCCGCCATCTAAATATAGAGCTTGACCAGTAATATAGCTTGCATTTTGAGAAGCAAGAAAAATAACAGCATTGGCTACATCTTCTGCTTTTCCTAATCTTTTTAATGCAGTGTTTTTAACTGCAGCTTCAATATATTCTTCACTGTAGTCTTTGCCTTTGATTCGAAGAAATATGCCTGCTTCTATTATGCCCAACTGAACAGAATTTGCTCTAATACCATGCTTGCCCTCCTCTCTAGCGATACCAGTAATAAGTGCATCTATTGTAGATTTTGGTGCAACAGACAGGACATCTCTGGTTGGCCACCTTGATAAACCAATGCTGGTAATTGCTATATAAGATCCTTGGCACTCCCTCATCCAAGGCAAGCTACTTTTAACAAGATTAAAAAATCCTGTTGAATCAGCATGCATAATTTCATCCCAATCTTTAAAATCTAGATTTCCTATCCATTCCATTTTTATATTTGAACCTGCAGCATTTACGATTGTATGAATTTTTTTATTCTCAGCTTTAAATTTTTCAAAACAGGTAATTACATCCTGTCTGTTTTCTAATGAAAGTTGAATAGCCTCTGCTGATGATCCTAGTAAAGTAATTTCTTCAATTAATTTTTCAGCACTATCTTTGTTGTTGTGATATGTGAAAATTACCGGGACCTTATTGGCTGCAAAATGTAGGCAAATTTCTTTGCCAATGCCTCCACTTCCCCCTATCACAAATACTGCTCCCTCAGGAAAATTGAATGTATTTTTGTTAGACATACAAGTAAAAAACCTTGCTCTTATGAAAACATAAAGTAGGATAATTAGAAAGAAATATAACCAGAATTACAAAGGGGGGACAATGTCACAAAAACTAAAAAGTATTAAAGAATCCTTACCATCACCTGAAGAGCTTTATCAAAGAGCAAGAGATCTTCAGCCAACACTCAGAGCTAGAGCTGCAAAAGCTGCAGAGCTAAGATATGTTCCCCCTGAAACTATCCAAGATTTTAAAGACCTTGGATTTTTTAAGATTGTACAAGCCAAAGCTTGGGGCGGATATGAGATGAACCCAATGGTCTTTTATAAAGTTACTGCTCTGATAGCTGAAGCATGCATGTCTTCTGCATGGGCATTTTCAGTGGTTGCTGTGCACAACTGGCAAATATCTGTATTTGGCAAACAGGCTCAAGATGATGTCTGGGGAAAAGATCCTTCTGTACTTATTTCTTCTTCTTATGCTCCAAAGGGATTGGTAACTGAAGTTGAAGGTGGTTACCAAGTGACCGGAGAATGGGATTGGTCATCTGGTAGCGATCACTGTGACTGGTTTTTTGGTGGAGCAATTCTCGACTTCTCAAAAGGCTTGGAGAGTTTTGTAACTCTATTGATACCAAGAAGTGATTATGAAATTATTGATAACTGGCATACCTATGGACTCAAAGGCACTGGTAGCAAAAAAATTAAGGTAGAAAATGCCTTTGTTCCTCACCACAGAATTCATTACCTAAAAGATGCGTTTGAGTGCGATAACCCTGGTAACGAAATGAACAATGCGCCAGTATTTAAATTACCATTTGGCCAAATATTTACTCACTCTGTTGCCATTCCTGCTCTTGGAGCATACCAAGGCGCATTGAATGAATTCGTTGAAGGTGCTAAAAGTAGAGTATCAAGTTTTGGAGTTGAAGCAAAAACTAATCCAAAGACCTTATCTTTGGCTGCAGAATCTCAAACTGAAATTGATTTAATGTGGAATACAATTGAATCGAATATTAATGCAATGATGGCTTGCGCTGAAGCTAATCAACCAATCGATATTGCAGATCGTACTCGCTATAGATATCAAGTCAGTACCGTTAATGATAGATGTGTGAGTGGTGCTTTAAAACTAGTCAAAGCAAGCGGAGGGGCAACAGTCTATTTGGGGCATGAAGTTACCAATAAATTCCTTGACATCATGATGACTCAAGTCCATGTTGCAAATATTGCAGATCCTTTTGCAACAGATTTAGGAATGAGTATGCTTGGTCAGCCTGCAGTAAATTTAATGAGTTGAATATATGGAAAAGCAATCTATTAGAATCATAGATCAAACCCCTCCTCCTGAAAGATTTGCAAGAGGATGGCATACCCTTGGCTTATCAAAATCGTTTGGTGAAAAGCCTGTTGGAATTCATGCTTTTGGAAAAAAGCTTGTGGTATTTAGAGATTCTTCCGGCAAAGCTATTGCTCTGCAAGCTGCCTGCCCGCATATGGGTGGCGACCTTAGCATGGGAAAAATAGATGGTGATATGGTGCGCTGTCCTTATCATGAATGGGGTTGGGGAGCAGATGGAAAATGTTTAGATATTCCCTATGCAAAAAAAATTCCGAGGGAAGCCTGCATTCAGAGCTGGGAAACTCTAGAAGAAAATAATCTCTTATTCATTTGGAACGATCCCGAAGGAGGTGACCCAACAGAAGATGAAGTTATTCCGCGTGAAGAGGCTTGCTTTTCAGATGATTGGTCCGATTGGGTATTGGAGGAGAATCTTATCAATATAAACTGTCGTGAGCTAATTGATAATATGGCAGACATTGCTCACTTCAAGACAGTTCATGGAGTTACTGCTACTAAATTTGTGAATATTTTTGATCGCCATACGCTTACCCAAATAAATATAGGTAAGAATTTAGATGGCTCAGAGTACGATAAAGATGGAACCATGGAATCTAAAGCAACCTACTATGGTCCTGCTTATATGATGTGCTGGATGACGAATGAGGGAATGGGAATTAAACAAGAATCCATCCAACTGGTAAGTCATGTTCCCATTGATAAAGATAACTTCCTGTTGAGGCATGGTGTGCTAGTTAAGAAAAATCCAGATTTAACAGATCAACAAAATAATGAAATGGTTGAAATGTATACCCAAATGACTCAGCTTTCATTCAAGCAGGATGTAGAAATTTGGCACAATAAAGTGAGGGTGGACAATCCATTGTTATGCGATGGTGATGGACCGCTCAATAAACTTAGAGATTGGTACAACCAGTTTTATATTGACAGATCTAATGTTTCTAAATCTTGGGAAAAAGTCTTTCAATGGGAATCCCAGTTAACGTAATTACCAACTAATCTTATTACTCAATGGAAGTTGATGTATTGGTTGTGGGCTCAGGATGTGGCGGGCTAACGGCTGCCATAGCAGCAAAAAAATTTGGCAGCAAAAAAGTTTTACTTATTGAAAAAGGTAATTTTTATGGTGGTACCAGTGCTACATCGGGTGGAGTGATTTGGATACCCCAAAACATGCACGCAAGAAATAATGGCGCCGAGGATAGTTTTGAAGATGCATTTGCATATCTTGAAGCCACCACTCCCTCTGAAGAGTTTAATACGCAGCTCGTGAGTACCTTTTTAAGCAAAGGGCCTGAGATGGTTCAATTTTTAGATGAGCATACCGATGTAGCTTATCAATCCATGGCACATTATCCAGACTATTTTGCAGATGCTCCGGGAGCTAAGCTTGGTAATAGAGCTTTGGAGCCAGTACCTTTTTCAGGGGACAAACTAGAGAACGATTATTCAAATCTTCATCCAAGTAACCCAATGACTGTTTTGTTTGGAAGGTATGCAATTGATTTTGACCAAGTGCATGCATTCAGTACTCAAGCACAAGGTTGGATTTCTGAGTTTGTTAAGATCTTTTTTGCATACTGGAGCGATATAGTTTGGCGACTTAAAACTAAGAGGTCCCGTAAACTCTGTTTTGGATCTGCAGCCGTAGCAAGGTTGTTGTATTCAGCTAAAAAAGCAGAGGTTGATCTTAGGCTTCAATCTTATCTTGTGGATATAGAAGTTGTTGAAAACAAGGTAGTTGGGGCTTTAGTTAATTTAAAAGGCCACACCACAAAAATTAAAATTAATAAAGGCATAATCCTTGCCATGGGTGGCTTTGGAAAATCTCAAAACTTAAGAGAGAAATACCTCCCCCAGCCTACAAATAAAGATTGGGGCTGTGAACCATCTACAAACACTGGAGATTGGATTGAAATTGCAAAGAAAATTAATGCAAAGCTAAAATTTATGGACAAGGCATGGTGGGTAACAACCTTGAAAGCTCCTAACGAAGATTTTCCAAGATTAAGTGATTTTGAAAAAGCTATGCCGGGTAATTACACTATTAATCAGTCTGGCAAACGGATAACCAATGAATCTCAAAACTATTTAACGTTTATGCTGGATGTCCTTAAAAAGCAATCCAATGGTGAATCTTGTGCTCCCATGTATATGATCTTTGATGCTGCATACAGAAGAAAGTATCCAGTAGGTCCTCTTATGCCAGGAAAATTCTATCCTGATTTCTTAATCAAAAAATCTTGGTTTAAATCAAAATTTTTAACCAAGGCAAAAACTATAGAAGAACTGGCCCAAAAGCTATCTATTGATTCTGAAGAGCTTGCAAAAACCATTCATAAAGTTAACCAATTTGCTGAAACTGGCATTGATACTGAATATAACAGAGGTCAAAATGCCAGGGATATATTTTTTGGTGATCCTGAAAACAAACCGAACCCATGCCTTGGGCCTATAAAAACAGGACCTTTCTATGCTATGGAATTAAATCCTGGTGAATTTGCTACCTGCGGTGGGTTTGCAATTAATGAAGATGCAGCGGTATTAGATAATAACAATATTCCCATTGAAGGATTGTACGCAACCGGAAACTGCACTGCTGCTCTATTGCCAAGATACCCTGGACCTGGAGCAACTTTAGGTCCAGCAATGACCTTTGGATATCTTGCTGGAAAAAAGTTAAGTGAAGCAGGATAAATCTATTAGACCTTTAGAACTCTAACAATGCCATATCTTGGCTCATCGCACATTACATCGATGGATGACAAAGCATCTTTTGCAATTTTGATCATTTGGGCACTGTTCCCACAAATTATATTGAGTGGCAATTCATCTTGGTATCTCAGACAAAAATCTTGGACTTCAATTTTCGCCTCTGCATGAGAGATTCCATGGAGATCTAAATGTAATATTCCCCTTTCCTTGGATACTTTCATATAATGAGATTCAAATGCAAGATTATTCTAATTTAACAGTAGATCATTTTTTTAATCCTTCTTCAAAAGAATTTGTAGAAAATCCCAATGATACTTTAGCTAAACTCATGGAATATCCCATTGGCAGGTATGAGGCATGGGCAAGCTGGGTAATTACAGGGCATGAACTTATTACCCAATGCCTTCTAGACAGAAGATTCTCAACAGATTTTAACCTATGGGAATTTGCTCCACCAAAGAAAGCTGAAGAGGATATGAATGCATTTGAAAAGCTGATGAATAATAATCTTTTTTTCTTAAACAGAAGTGATCATCTAAGACTCAGAAAACTTGCGCTCCCTGCTTTCTCTCCAAGAATAATGAATCAAATGAAGGAAAGATTTGCTGTATTAGTGAAAGAACGATTTGATGAAATCGGCAACCCCAAATCCTTTAATTTTGCTAAAGAAGTAGCAGAAGTAATTCCTGTGCAAGCTATTGCTAGCTTGGTGGGAATTCCAAGAGAAAAGTTTCCGATCTTTGATTCGCTAGCATACGGAATTGTAAGAGGCATTAATCCAATGCTAAGTCCGGAAGAAAGAGAAGATGCAATTAAGGGCATACCAGAAGGCATTGATCTCCTAAACAGCTTAATTAATGAAAAAAGAAACAATCTTTCTGATGATTTTCTTTCAACTTTAATTGCTGCAGAAGAGGATGGCAAAAAACTATCCAACTGGGAGATGTGCGCTTTAATTGGCTCTGTTTTAGGAGCAGGATCAGATACAGCAGTGGATCTCCATACCTATTTAATTAAGGCGCTGCTTAACCATCCAGATGAATTTGAAAAATTAAAAAATAATCCTGAGCTTACTCAAAATGCAATATCAGAAACTTTGCGCTGCGAATCTTCAGGTAAAACTGGTCTGGCAAGATATGCATCTGAGGATATTCAGTTAAGAGATATTAAGATTAAAAAGGGTCAAATGATTCAGTTGATTACCAGTACAGCAGGCAAAGATCCAAATATTTATAAAAATCCTGAAAAATTTGATATTGAAAGAGACCAAGACAAAAGCATTTCTTTTGGCCAAGGGCCACATTATTGTATTGGGGTTACTTTAGTTAGATCGCAAACAGAAGTCATGCTTAAAGAGTTGCTTGATAGATTTCCTAATTTATCTTTAGGAGAAAAAATTAATTATGACTACTCCCACCACAATGCGAGACGTATTACTGAGCTAGAAATTAAAACCGGAATCTAAAAAATATTTGGAATACCCAAATCGCTTCTTGAGAGGATAGAGTCGACTCTTTCTTTAAAAGCTCCTTCTGATTTCTCATTAAAAGGATTGATCCAATAACTACCCTTCTCAAGTTCACTGACACAAAATTCCGCTACTTCTTCGGGTGAAGTAGTTTCCATCTCAACACCCATAGATTTCATCATCTCTACCATATCTTCGACAGATTTAATTGGGTGTTCTGGTGCATTTGAATCCCTTGCTAGGGTCTCAGGCCTGTTTCTTTCAGCTGTAAATAGATTCGTTCGAACTGTGTGAGGCCCTGGAAATAGAATAGAGACTTTTATGGCAGATTGCATTTGAGCAAGCTGGTGTTTAAGCACTTCGGTGATTGAGGACACTGCTGCCTTTGAAGAAGTGTAAATGGGGGTTGAGGGTAGATTGATAAATGCTCCATTACCAGAGCATGTATTAATAACATGTGCAGCATTTCCAGAAGCAAGCATTTTGGGTAAGAATGCTTGAATGCCATGAATTACTCCCATGATGTTCACTCCATAAGCCCAATTCCAATCGTTGGGTTTGGTTTCCCAAATAGGCAACAGTTCTGCTGGAGCCACCCCTGCATTATTAAATAGATAATCAACCGAACCATGTTCCTTTTCAATTGTGGAGGCTAGATCTTGCATAGATTCATAGCTTGAAACATCAGCAACATAAGTTGATGCTTTAAGACCATGAAGCTCAAGTGCTTCAACTGCCTTTTTAAGTTGAGTTGACTCAATATCGGTGAGAACAACTTTGCCTCCAAGTTCTGCAATTTTTTTTCCTATTGCAAAACCAACACCAGAGGCTCCACCAGTAATTACAACCAATTTATCTTCAATAAAAGATGGCATTAGAAATCCCCCTTATTTATGCAGAATCGTATCTGGAGTGCATGAACGGAACATAGTTCATGATGTCCACTTCCTCAACTACAGAAGCATTGCTTGCAGAAGTACCCTCTTCCCAAGTGAGAGAAACAATTTCCTTGACGGGCAAGTCAACCACAGGATCAACTGGAGATTCTCTTAAAATGATTTCCCCATCCAGCTTAATATTCTTTGAAAGTGTCCTGTGCATATTAATTCTTACTAATAAAGGGCTTTGATCGCATGGTTTAAATTGCTCACAAGAAGGAAATACCTTGAAGCAATAAACCTCATCAGTGAAGTCATCAGTAGGTAACTCTTCGCCTAGCTTGCCTTTTAGTTCAATGTAAGTAATTCCATGTCTTTCAACGGTTCCCACGCATGAAGCTCCATCAGAGGATGCATCTACATTAGCTATTTTTTTTGGCTCGCCATAAGTCTCTCTTCCACCTACAACCACACCCTCGCCCTCCATGGGCATAGTAATTTCATAAATACCCTGTTTGCCCTGATAGTTACAAGTCACTCCAAAGGTTGCGGCACCAAAATCCATGCCGCCATTTAGATCCACAAAAACCTTGGATACAACAATTCTTACCATTGGATCATCAGTTGGTGTCAGGGGTGCAGGAATAAGTTTTTCAATCAATCCTGGTTCGGTCCTATAAAAAGCTTTGACGGCTACCATATTTGCCTCAAAAAATTCAAGATTATTCTCAGCAGCTGCTTGTAGCTCCTCAGGTGATTTAACAAATCGTAATTGCGACATTATCTCTCCTATGTAATCATAGCTATCTTAACGTTTACCCAAAAAAAGACAAATATCATGCCAAAACAAGAATTTCCTTTCCCAATGCCAAACGGATGGTTTTGTATCAGCCGCTCATCAGAAATAAAGATAGGAGAAGTCAAAGCACTTAAATTTTGTGAAAAAGATGTAGTTGCTTTTAGAACTGAATCTGGAGAGGTTTCTGTACTGGATGCTTTTTGTCCACACTTAGGTGCTCACCTCGGTGAGGGTGGTTGCGTAAAAGGTGAAACCATAGAGTGCCCTTTTCATGCTTGGCGTTGGAACACCGATGGATCATGCGCTGAAATACCATACGCAAATAATTTTCCGCCAAAGGCAAAAGATACAAGAATATTTCAATATCCAACTAAAGAAGTCAATGGTTTCATATGGGCTTGGCATCACTTATTGAAAGAAGACCCTTACTTCGAGCTTCCTATTATTGAAGGATTTAATGGCGATGATGAAAAATGGAGTAATGTTTTTGAATACGAATATAAAATTAATACGGTACTTCAAGAAATAGCTGAAAATGATGTGGATCAAGCGCATTTTCCTAAAGTACATGGTTCTCCGAGCTTGCCAGAGACAGAAGCAATTGTTGATGGAATATACAGAAAGACAATCGCTGAAACATTAATGGATCCCAGTAATGACAGTGTTTCTGAAGAACACAAAGTACATGATCAAGGAATGTTTAACACCACTTTTACCAGAGAGTCGTGGGGCTTGGGGTGCGTTGGTTTAAAAATGGTCAATCTTCCCCCATCTGGAGGTGAATTCATCATGGTAAATGCCTCCTGCCCAGTTGATAAAAATACCTCGATTCTTAGGTGGTCAATGAGGGTATCTAAGGATATTCAAGATGAAATTGGTATGGCAATAGTTGATGGAATTGCGAACGGAGTACTTGATGACATGCCTATTTGGGACAACAAGAGTTACGTTGCTGACCCTATCCTATGCGATGGAGACGGGCCAATAAATAAATTTAGAAAGTGGGTAAGTCAGTTTTATTCTGTTACCCCTAACTAGATGGCAAAAGTACACTTCTTCTACTCTACTATGAATGCGGGAAAATCAACCGCCTTGCTTCAATCAAATTACAATTATCAAGAGAGAGGAATGCAAACCCTGCTCTTAACTCCTAAAGTTGATGCAGATGCTAATAAATCCATGGTTCACTCAAGAATAGGACTGGAGGCTCCTGCTATCGTAGTTGATGCAGATATGAATATTTTTGACTATGTGTCCGAAACTATCAAAGAGAAAGAGATTGCTTGTGTTTTAGTTGATGAGGTACAGTTTTTTAGTAAGCAGCAAGTCAGGCAACTCTGTCAGGTAAGCGATATTTTGAATATTCCTGCCATGTGTTATGGCATTAGAACTGACTTTCAAGGAGAGCTCTTTGAAGGCAGTGGTGAACTTCTTGCAATTGCGGACAACCTCATCGAACTTAAAACAGTTTGCGATTGTGGCAGAAAAGCAACCATGGTGGTAAGACTAGACCAGGATGGAAACATTGTGACCGATGGTGCCAAAATTCAAATTGGTGGAAACGATACCTATAAAGTGTATTGCAGAAAGCACTTCCGTGAACTAACTAACTTGATTTAGCTAGATAAAAATTTAGCACTTTCCAGCATCTTGTACAAAGGATCTTGTAGGCCGGGTCCCCCCCTGTGACACCCTTGAACCATAGGATGATCAAAGTCTACTGTGCTGGGATCTGAGGTATATACCCAATCGGCATCTACTGCTCTAGAAAGAAATTTCCAATTCCCCTTCCGTTTTTCATAGACATCAAAGTATCTTCCTCCAATTAATACATCAAACGGATTGGTTTCTCCTTTTACTTGATGGAAAGCCAAAATATAAGTTTCGCCCTCTGCCTTGGTATCAGAAATAAACTCAATGTTGTGAGTAGTGACATTGTGATGAAGAATGAGCATATTCTTTTGAATGCTTGGTAAAGTATCAATAAACTCCATAGCACTGCCCTTAAAAAATACTCCGTGATCATCTGTAGCATCCTCATGATATAGGGAACGCATCAATACGTGGTCATGTCTGTCTGCTGCCCTACAGTAGATATTTACTAAATCTCTAATAGCTTCCTTATCAATTAGTTTTTGTATCTCATCCGATAGTCTTTCCATTTTTAACTCCTGAATTACAATGTAATTAAATTTTAATTATGCCTTAAATGAAATATCAGCACTTACTTAAACCAGGGAGCATTGGTTCCATGACCTTAAAAAATAGATTTGTCATGGCCCCCATGGGATCAAATTTTGCAGAAGAAAATGGTACCGCTGGTGAGAGGCTAAGAGAATATTACATTGAGAGAGCTAAGGGAGGTGTAGGCTTAATCATCATGGAAACTTCAGCTACAACCTGGCCAGAAGGTGCTTCCATGCCAAATATGCTTGGCTTCTCTGATGAAAGTTTTTTACCTGATTTAAAAAAACTTACCGAAGATATCCACCGTTACGATTGCAAGGTTGCTGCTCAGCTTAATCACAGTGGAAAAATTTCACAAGAGGATGTAGCAGCAGGAAGAAGTATTCCTGTGCCATCGATGTACAAGGGCAGTAAGAGCGATATGTTTCACTTGCTTACAATGGATGAATTATCTAATTTTGTAAAAGCTGCAGGACCTGATGGTAAAGGTCCCCGTTACCATGTCATGACCCAAGAAGATATTCAAAGAGAAGTTAAAAACTTTGGCAGAGCAGGAATCATTGCGCAAAAAGCAGGATTTGATGCAATTGAGCTGCATGCAGGTCATGGTTACTTGATATCTAGTTTCTTATCTCCCGCAGTGAATACTAGAGATGACGAGTATGGAGGCAGCCCTGAAAAGAGAGCTCGATTTCTAGCTGAGGTAATTAAAGAAGTGAAGTCTGCAACTTCTTCTCAGCTTCCTGTCATCGTCAGATTGGATGCAAAAGAATACCGCGTAGAAGGCGGTATCACTGAATTAGACTTCTTAACTACCATAAAAATTGCAGAAACTTCTGGTGCTGATGCCATAGATGTAAGCTCCTATGGAAACCCTGCAAAAGGTATCGCATTTACAGAAGCTCCGCTGGTACATGAACCTGGTGGCTTTATTCAATTTGCAAAAAAAGCTAAATCTCAAGTTGCTATCCCTATTTTAGCGGTTGGAAGAATTGATATAGACAAAGCAAATGAAGGCATAGGCCAAAATGATTTTGACTATGTAGTCATGGGAAGAAAGCTCCTTGCCGATCCTGAATTACCTTCTAAAGTAGCAACGAACCAAATCGATTTAATTAGGCCCTGTATTTATTGTTACATTTGCGTTAGCAAGATTTTTATCAATCAACCTATGTGTTGCGCGGTCAATGCAGACATGGGCAATGAATACATACAAAAAAATATCATAGCTACAGATAGATCAAAGCATTTTTTAATCATTGGAGCAGGTCCAGCAGGAATGGAAAGTGCAAGAAGATTAAGTTTAGCTGGGCATCATGTCACCATATGGGAAAAAAGTAAGCAGTTAGGGGGAACAGTTAATATTGCTGCTTTAGCATACGAACCCAATCAACATCTGATTGGATACTTTCAAAAAACATTAGAGAAATTGGGTGTTAATGTAGTCACAAATAAAGATGCCTCTTTGGAGGCCATAAGGGCATTAAATCCAGATCATGTAATTTTGGCAACTGGAGCAATTAGGAATGCTCCCCCAATTGAAGGCAAGAATCAAAATCATGTCTTCGATGGTGAAGAGTTAAGGGGGCTGTTATTTGGACCCTCTCCTGCCAATAAATCTTTTAATCCTCTAACTAAATTCATTTTGACCTCTGGGAGAATGTTAGGATTTTTAACTAACCTTAACTTAATGAGATTGTTCAGTAAGTTTTGGATGCCTCTGAAGAAAGATATCGTAATTATTGGTGGAGATTTGGTTGGCTTAGAATTAGGTGAATTTTTGCAGGAGCGTGGAAGAAATATAACTATCTTAGAACCAACTGAAAACTTAGGTAAGAACCTTAGTATTGTAAGAAGATCCCGAGTAGTGCATTTATTAGAAGAGCATGGGGCAAAAATTTATAGAAATTGTAGTGATATGGAAATCCAAAAAAATCTTGTGAATTATAGGATCAATGGTGAGCAAAAAACCGTTTCAGCTTCTCAAGTAATTATTGCAATTGGCACTGAAAGCAATGGTTCTTTAATGGATGAGCTAAGGACTGCTAATATACCTTTTAGCAGAATTGGGGATGCTGAAAAAGCAGGCTATATTCATGGAGCAGTTTGGGGAGCTAGAGACAAAGTAAACGAGTTACTGCAACTTAATTAGAAATATACCGAACCCAGATTCGCCAAAGTACAAAACTTAACAGTAGAAACAAGGCGCCTCCCATGATATCGCCCACAATAAAGCGAATCACTCTAACTGGATTAGTTTCTACACCAAGGGAAGATTGAGAGGTAATAAAATTTGAAAGTAGGCCATTTAGCAATGCCGAGCCAATAACAATTAATAGCAACTTTGAAGGTTCCCTGAAATAAAGCTTGCCCTTCCATTGATCAATAATTTTTGCCCAATACAAAAATGCCACAACTGCAAACACAGAAAGAGCTCCGGCTAAGGATTCTAAATTGTGCCAAAGATTGATGTAATCGGTCCAGGGCTGAGGATTTAATTTAACAATCTCTTCATTAATCATAGGAGAAATTAAAGATCCAAAAAATACAGCCCAAAAGCCTACCCAACCAAATGCTAGAATAATGATGTACCTAGCACCATGAGGCAGGAAAATTAAACTGCCCATATCATTACCACCTGTAACGTGATTTAAGATGACGTCATACCAAAAAATATAAACAATAATGTAGGCAGCAACAGAGTATAGAAACTGTTCTTTTAGGGAGAGCGAAGTTAGCGCTTCAATTGGACGTCTTAGATTCATTCAAGAATAATTTTTCCCTCTTTCATTACAAAGGTTACTGACTCTAAAAGAGTTATATCATCGAGCGGATTTCCATTAGCACCAACAATATCAGCTATATAGCCCTCTTCTATTCTTCCAATATCGCTTAACCCAAATAATTCAGCTGTATTTATTGTTGCAGCCTGAATGGCTTGCAATGGGGTCATGCCCCATTCCACCATATATTTAAATTGCTTCTTATTTTCTCCATGGGGAAAAATACCTGCATCAGTTCCAAAAGTAATTTTTGCTCCAGCCTCTACAGCTTGCTTAAAGTTCATTCTTTGAATCTTGCCAACAGTTCTCTCTTTTTTTAAAGATTCCTCTAGGATACCTTTTTTGGCACCCTCGCCAAGAATATAATCCGACACGTAAATATCCATTGATAGATAAGTGCCTTTTTCAATGGCTAATTGAATAGTCTCATCATCAATAAAACTGGAATGCTCAATAGAATCTACTCCTGCTCTAATTGCAGTTTTGATACCTTCTAACCCGTGTGCATGGGCGGCAACTTTCATGCCATGGTTATGCGCCTCTGAAACAATAGCTTCCATTTCTTCATAAGTGAATTGTTTAGCATTAACATCTGTATTTTTAGACATCACACCGCCTGTTGCACAAAACTTAATCAGGTCAGCTCCAAATTTACGATTGATTCGTACCGCTTTTCTTGCATCCCAGGGATTGTCTACAATTTGATGAGGAGTATTTTCTAAAGCGGTTTTTGAGTAAGGAAACAAATTACTATCGCAATGTCCGCCTGAAATTCCCAATGGTGGACCAGATACTAACAACCTAGGTCCTTTTACAGTTCCTTCATTGATTGCTCTTTTTAATGCAACGTCTGCAAATTCTGGAGCACCCACCATTCTTACCGTGGTAAAACCACTTCTTAGAGTTTCATAGGCATTTTTTACACCATGAATTGTTGAGAAATACGTTGAATTGCCAATAGATGCATAGCCCTTTTTGCTGGTATCACCAATTAAGTGAACGTGCGAATCCATTAGTCCAGGAATTAATACAACATCTTTCAGTTTAATAATTTGGGTATCCTGTGAGGCTTTGATATTGGGTCCAACTTTGACAATCTTGCCATCTCTGATCAGAACATCTGAAGACATGAGCTTGCCGCTCACAACATCCAAAACTGACTTTGGTTGCAAGAGAATGTCATTGGAGGAAAGTGAGAATGAGAGAAGAATTAATCCAAGAAAACGAAGCATAGGTAGATCCTTTTTAATTACTCTATTCTATGCAGTTAAATGCTTAGTGCAAAGAAAATTATTGGTGGAGCCAAGGGGGATCGAACCCCTGACCTCAACGCTGCCAGCGTTGCGCTCTCCCAGCTGAGCTATGGCCCCACGAATGTAGCATTTTAATAGCAACTAATTTCTTTTGATAGTTTATTTAATTTGATTGGTGGAAATTAATACATGTGTTTACAATAAATTATGACAAAAGATGTAAAACTTGTATGTGGCCTATTTGGTTTAGAAAACTTTTTTCCGGATGAAGGAATACGCTCCTATATAAATATAGCTAAGGAAGCTGAAGCTTTAGGGTTTGATGCTGTTAGCGTCACGGATCATGTAGTCATGGGCAAAAATCTCCATAAATATCCCTTTGGAGAGTTTCCCCTTCCATCAGAAGCTCCTTGGTACGAACCTTTGAGTGTATTAAACATGATTGGGTCTCATACAACCTCAATTAAGCTTGCCACAGCAATTTTAATTACGCCTCTAAGAAATCCTGCTCTTCTTGCTAAAACAGCAGCTACGATTGATGTAATCTCTAACGGCAGATTGGAGTTGGGAGTTGGCTTGGGCTGGCAGAGAGAAGAATTTGAAGCAGCTGGAGTTAATTTTGAAAATAGAGAAGAAATTTTTTGGGAAACTTTAGATATTCTGAAGAAATTCTGGTCTGAAAGCCCAACAAGCCATCATGGAAAACATTTTCAATTTGATGATATTTGGTGCAATCCCAAGCCCACTCAAGGTGCTGACATACCTCTCCTCTTCGGTATCAAAATGACGCCAGAAAATGCAAAAAAAATTGCTGCAGTGGGAGATGGTTGGATACCTATAAAAACTAGTCGAGCATTTATACAAGATGGTGGATCTATTTTAAACGATGCATGTGAACAAGCAGCGAAGCCCATACCAAGAATTAGGGGTCAACTACCGACAATTGTGAACGAACAAGGTTATCCAGATCTAGATAAAACCTTAGAAGAATTTGAAAAATCTTTTGATGCGGGCTTAAAAGAAATAGAATTCTTTCCCATTAACTTTATTAAATCCGGTGAAGATATCAAGCCAACCTTAGAAAAAATAGCAAAATTAAAGGGAAATTGATGGAAGAATCATACAAAAATATAGTTCTCAAATACGCTCAATTAATAGATGAAAAAGACTTTACCGGTTTGGATGCAATCCTATGGGAAGATTTTGCAATGACGGGTGCATTTCAGTTAAATGGCGCTGATAACTTTATCGCATCACTAGATCAACTCAAAAACTTTGAATCTACGATGCATAGAATCTCAAATATCCAAATTCATGATTCTAGTGATAGTGTTTGCGAAGGTTCTTGCTACTGCATTGCCAGCCATATTGGTAAAAATAACGAAGGAAGAAATTATATCCTTGACATGGGAATTATCTATCAAGATGTTGTTGAGGAAAGAGATGGAAACATAAAGCTATTAGAAAGAAATTTCTCAATGCTTTGGCAAGAACAAAGAATCCTGTAAATCCTTTACTAACAAGCTTTTTCAAGGTATCTTAAATATAGGGAAATTCATTTTTGGGGTAAATTTATGAATAAATTATTTTCATTTTTAGCATTTTTTGTGTTCATGGGATCATTGTTCTCTCAAGAAGTCGAGGAAGTTATTGTAACTGCCAATAAAAAAGAGCAAAACGTTCAAGATATTCCAATGAATATTACTGTAATCTCAGAGCAAACCTTGTCAGACAGGGGTATTGCTACGCCTGAGGATTACCTTAGAACTCTCGCAGGAGTTAGTACACCAGGCGGGTCACAGAATTTCACATTTAGGGGTTTGAATACCTCTACCTCTCAAAGAGGTTCAGGAACCACATCTGTCTTTATTGATGAAATTGGTGGCTCTATGACCAATTTATTTGATGTAGAGAGAGTAGAAGTCTTGAGAGGACCTCAGGGAACACTTTACGGTTCAAATGCTATAGGCGGAACTATAAGATACATAGTGAATAAGCCAGATACTTCAGGTAATTACGGTAAAGTTCAAATAGGTTATGGAGAAAAAACAAAAGCCTCTGATTCTATAACTAGATTTAATGCAATGTATAACTTACCTCTTACTTCAAATTACGCTTTGAGAATGGTCTACACCTCTAACGTGAGCCCTGGTATATACAAAAACATTCAAACGGGTAAAACTGTTGGTGAGGAAGATGATTCATCCATCATGGTGACCTTAGGTTTCAGTGAGGGACCATTATCTGGAATGGTAAGATTCTTTGAACACACTAGAGATGACTTTGGTATCAAAGAGCCCGGTCAAGATAAGCCCGGTACTGCTGATGTATATGTGCAAGGCTGTCCAGCCGCAACTGAATATTTTTATAACTTTGCTGGGGATCCAACCTGTTCCAGACTTTCAGCAATTGCTAACTTTTACGACAGTGAAGGCTGGGCTTGGGAAGGTTTTAGAGGAGGAACACCCTCAAATATAGTTCAAAACTATGATCCTCGCTATGCACATGCTAGTGCATCTGATGAAAGACATGAGACTACAATCTCTACCCTTTCAACCCAACTTAATTATGATTTTGATAACTTTAGAGCTTCTTTAATACTCTCTTCAAGGGAATATGATTACGATTATTACACCGACTGGGCAAGAATAGACATGGATGATATTGTTGCTGCTCCTTTGTGGGTTGATGATGATGATGATACTTACGAAACCACTGAGCTCAGACTTGTATCAAACCCAGGAAAGGTTGAGTGGACTGTTGGCTATTACTCTTCAGAGTTTGACGGTGGTAGTGGTATTGTTGAAACTCAATACGGCATTACCAGAGGCTGGCTTGAATACGTAATGTATTACGCTGCAGGGCTTGATCCTGATGATTACTCAGGAGATGTATATTGCCCTCCATATTGCGAAGGCACCAAAGGTTATCCTAACCTTTATTATGGATCTGAAACTTTAAGTGAATTCAGTAAAGAAACCTCCTACTATGCGCAGGCTGATTTTCATCTTGATGAGACTTTAACCTTGACTGCTGGTATCAGAGACTACACCTTAGAGGATGGTTTTAAGAGTCAAGAATATGGGATTTTTTATGTTGGATCTGGCAATAATGGTTGTAGTGGAACTGCTGCTGATGGAGTGACCTGCTCACAAGAAAGCGGAAAGGAAGGAGATACAAGAACAAAAATTGCCCTCACTTATAAGCCAAATAATAACTTAACAGTGTTTACAACCCAGGCCTCAGGATATAGACCTGGTGGTAATAATGCTGCTTTGCCCTACTTTTGTGCTCAAGATCCTGTAGCTCAACAAACATTTACTAGAAGATACACTTCTGATGATGCTAAAACCACTGAATTTGGTATGAAATTAAGAGGTTCTAACTATCAATTTAATGCTACCTACTTCACAGTAGACTGGACTGGAATCATAATTAATGTTCGTCCTGGATGTGGATGGGGCTTTAATTTCAATGGCGGAGAAGCTGAAACCAAAGGCTGGGAAATAGATTTCCAATACGGCATTACGGATAATCTTTCTATGGACTTTGCAGGAAGTATGATGACTGCTGAAACTTCAATTGATATTGATTCACTAGGTGCTGCTGCAGGTGATAGACTTCCTAATACTGTTGAAGAGCAATGGAATCTAGGCTTTGTATACGACACTATGCTTTTTGGAGTTGATTCGTTTGCTAGATTAGATGTGAATTATTACGGCGATAGCTATGCAACATTTGCTGAAAATCCAAATAGCAGCTCACCAGACTACACCAAAATGAACCTTAACGTTGGTATGAATCTAGGAGAAGGCTCATTACTCCAATTCTCCATTGATAATCTTACCGATGAGAGAACAGAGGCTTTCATTTATGCTGTGGATGATACTTCATGGAGACCCAGAAACTGGATGCAGTGGATTCCACCTAGAAGTATTGTAGTTAAGTATACCTACAGCTTCTAAGTTAAATAACTTATACTTTTAAGGGTCCTTCGGGACCCTTTTTTATGAAGAAAGATATCCCTACCATGGTTGGCATCGGCTTGGCTCAGACTAAGCCCTTTGATCCTATTCTTACTGAACCTATCGCTCTCATGGAAGAAGCCTCTCAAGCTGCCTTTGAGGATTGTGGCAATTCATTAATTAAAGATAGTATTGATGTCGTATATGTCCTTAGAGGGTTCTGGGGTTATAGAGAGCCAGGTAAATACCTCATAGAAAAACTTGGGCTTGGATCAAATCCAAAATCTATCCTAGTAAAAGTTGGAATCTCTCAACAACAAATCATTGATATGGCATCCGAGGACATTGCGCATGGAAAAATTAGATCAGCTCTAATAGTTGGAGGGGAAGCAAGATATGCTTTAGTCCAAGCTGTAAAGAATCAAAAACAGTATCTTGAATCTGATTTACCTGGTGAGCCAGATGAATACATGAAACCAGAAGAGGAGCTTTACCAGCCACAAGAAACTGATCTCATGGGTTTAATGGCAGCGCCCTATTATTGCATTCAAGAAACTGCCTTCAGAGCTGCTGAAAAACTTTCTCCTCAAAAACATATCGAGCGCATCAATACTATTTATGCAAACTTTTCAAAAGTGGCTCAAGATAATCCGCATGCATGGGATAGAAAAGCTTACAGCACTGAAGATTTGATGGAATCACCTAGCAATCCCATGATTGCCTATCCCTATACCAAGAAACACAACTCCAATTGGAACGTTAACCAAGCCAGTGCATTAATACTAACGTCAGATGCAATAGCTAATAAATTAAATATCCCGAAAGAAAAAAGAGTTTACCCTCTGCAATCTGCTGAAAATAATCATATGATGGCGGTGATTCAAAGACCTAATCTTGCTCTTTCAAAAGGATTGCAGCTAGCTGGAGAAAAGACTCTTGAATTTATAGATCAACATAATCTCAATGATCCAATCTATGAGATTTATAGTTGTTTTCCTCTAGCAGTTCAGCAATTTATAAAGGTTTTAAATCTTGATCCACATAGCAAGTTAACTGTTACAGGAGCTATGCCATTTGGTGGAGGTCCCTTAAATAATTATATGCTGCACTCCACAGCCCAAATGATAGAAAAAATAAGAGAACATCCAGATAAAGTAGGATTGGTTACTGGAGTCTCTGGCATGATGACCAAACAAGGTATATGCCTTTGGGCAAGTGAGCCAATAACAGAATTTATGGTCCAAAATGTTACTGCTGAGGCAGCTAATAACGATCAAGCTGTTCCTATGTCATCGGCAGCTGCAGGAGTTGCTAAAGTTTTAGGTTACACAGTAATTTATGAAAAGAAGTCCCCTATAAGAGCTGTTTTTTATTGTGAATATTCAAAGGAAGAACGAAAAGTATTATCATCTACTGACGATCAGGTTATTCAATCGTGTATGGAGGGAGAATGGGTGCACAAAGAATTAAATTTCAAAAACAACTCAGTAGTATAGCTCTACTTTTATTAGCGGCACCGATCATTGCGGGCGTTGATAATAGTATTTCAAAACATCAACAATCTTTTGAGAGTGCAGCTATGCAGATCTGGGATTGGAATGAAGTAGGCTACCAAGAAACAAAAAGCTCTGGCCTCCTCCAAAACTTACTAGCAGAAAATAATTTTTCCATAACTACTGGAGTAGCAGGAATACCCACTGCCTTTATTGCTGAGTACGGTAATAAAGGGCCAGTCATTGCCATCATGGGTGAGTTTGATGCCCTTCCTGGAATTATTCAAACCAACAATCCTTTTAGAGATGTTAGAGAGGATGCTGCTGCAGGCCATGCTTGCGGGCATCATATGTTTGGAGCCGCATCTGCTTGGGCAGCAGTAGCTGTAAAAGAATGGCTAGATGATAATAATGTTGAGGGACGCATTAGATTTTATGGGACCCCTGCTGAAGAAGGTGGTTCAGGAAAAGTCTATTTGGTACGCGAGGGCTTATTTGATGATGTAGATGTTGTTCTACATTGGCATCCAGACAGTGCAAACGGCGCTCCTTCAAGAACATCTAACAGTAACAAATCGGCTAAATTTACTTTCAAAGGAATTTCAGCACATGCTGCAGGTTCACCTCATAAAGGAAGATCCGCTCTAGACGGAGTGGAGGCTATGAATATGATGGTCAATATGATGAGAGAGCATATTCCTCAAGAATCTCGCATCCATTACGTTATTACCAAAGGCGGAGAAGCACCCAATGTTATCCCCGACCATGCCGAGGTTTACTACTATGTTCGTCATCCTGAAATGAAACAAGTGGAAGAGCTTTTTGAAAGAGTAGTTAATACCGCCAGAGGTGCTGCAACTGGAACAGATACCACCATGACTTATGAGGTAATGCATGGGAATTACTCACTCCTTCCTAACGATGTTTTGCAAAAGCTTATGCATGCCAAACTTGCTGTCAGAGGGGGTATTAAATACAACAAAGAAGAACAAGCATTTGCTGAAGAAATTTACCAAACCTTGCTTTCTCCTTCTAGCCAGATTGGAGATCAAGAAAAAGTTAATCCATGGAGGACTTCTCACGGCTATGGATCCACTGATGTGGGTGATGTAAGTTGGGTCGTGCCAACTGCTGGAGCTAGAATTGCTACTTGGGTTCCTGGCACTGCTGGTCATTCTTGGCAAGCGGTTGCAGCTGGGGGAACTTCGATTGGTTTAAAGGGAACTAAACTTGCTGCTGAGGTGTTAGCAGATACTGCAATTGCGCTATACCAAACACCAGAAACTATTGCGCAAGCAAAAGCAGAGAGGTTGCAAAGAGTGGGTAAGGATTTTGATTATATCCCGCTACTTGGAGATAGATCTCCTCCTCTAGACTATAGAAAATAACAAA
>CEVH01189424.1_pt1 | contig 21485 bp, 20 predicted proteins | sample 356521 | NCBI WGS metagenome assembly CEVH01 (sample SAMEA2623446, study PRJEB7988) | marine metagenome | isolation source: saline water (ENVO:00002010), including
TCTATAAAAGAAATTCAAAGAAATTGGATAGGAAGATCCAACGGAGTGTCACTAAGCTTTAGTATTGAAGAACAAAACGAATCGATCGAAGTTTTTACAACTCGTCCGGATACTTTATATGGCGTTAGCTTTATTGTGTTAGCACCAGAGCATGAGTTAGTAAGTAAGATCACTACATCTCAACAAAAAAATATTGTTGACGACTATGTAAAACATGTTAAGTCAAAATCAGAAATTGATCGACAATCTAGTCAAAACATAACAGGTGTATTTACTGGCGCATATGTACAGCATCCATTTACATTAGAGAAATTACAGGTATGGATAGCAGATTATGTATTAGTTAGTTATGGAACAGGTGCGGTTATGGCAGTTCCGTGTGGAGATCAAAGAGATTGGAATTTTGCAACCCATTTTAATATCGAGTTTAAAAATATCTTTAAAGGTATTGATGTTAGCAAAAAAGCTTATGAAGAAAAAAATGGAGTTATTACAAATTCCGAATTTTTAAATGATTTAGAAATTAATAATGCAATAAATTGCGCAATTGAAAAAATTGAAAACAAAGGATTTGGACAGAAAAAAATTAATTTTCGACTTCGAGATGCTGTTTTTAGTAGACAAAGATACTGGGGCGAACCATTCCCTATTTATTATAAAGATGACATCCCAATGGTCTTGAAGGCTGATGAATATTTAACATTACCAAATATAGATAAATACTTGCCTACATCAACTGGACAACCTCCATTAGCAAGAGCAAAAAAAGAAGATTGGAATATCTTTGATGGCGACAGAATGGAGACTAATGTTATGCCAGGCTGGGCGGGTAGCTCCTGGTATTTTTTGAGATATATGGATCCTAAAAATAATGTGGACTTTTGTTCTAAAGAAAAATCTGATTATTGGGGTCAAGTTGATTTATACATTGGTGGCGCTGAACATGCAGTTGGACATTTATTATACTCTAGGTTCTGGACAAAATTTTTATTTGATAAAAAGTTTATAAGTTTTGACGAACCTTTTAAAAAACTGATAAATCAAGGTATGATTCTAGGAAGATCTAACTTTGTATACAGAATAATTGATAGTAATAAATTTGTTACTTATGAAAAAAAATCCAAATATTCTACAATGGCTATTCATGTTGATATAAATTTAGTAGACAATGATATCTTAAATATTGAAAAGTTTAGAGCGTGGAGAAAGGAATATAAAAAAGCAGAATTCATATTAAATGATGACAAAAAATATATTTGTGGTTCAGAAATTGAAAAAATGTCAAAGTCAAAATATAATGTTCAGACTCCCGATCAATTAGTTGAGAAATTTGGCGCAGATACATTAAGACTATATGAAATGTTTTTAGGTCCTCTTGAGCAATTTAAACCTTGGGACACTAAAGGAATTAATGGGGTGCATAATTTTTTAAGAAAATTTTGGCGGCTTGTACATGATAATGAAAATAATTTTTCAGTTTCACAAGAACCTGCAAATAGAAACAATTTAAAAACAATACATAAAACTATCAAAAAAGTTGAAGAAGATATTTCTAGATATTCTTTCAATACAGTTGTAAGCACATTGATGATATGCATTAATGAATTAACAGATCAAAATTGTAAAAGCAAAAAAATTATTTCAGATTTCACAATTTTATTATCTCCATATGCACCTCATATTGCTGAGGAAATCTGGTATAAACTAGGCAATAAAGAGTCAATTGTTAATGCAACTTTTCCAAAATATAAAGAGGAGTATTTAGAAGAAAAAACTATTAATTATCCAATATCATTTAATGGGAAAATGCGCTTTAAAATTTCATTAGATGTAGATATTTCCAAAGAAGATATTGAAAAGCAAGTTATGGTGCATGAAAAAACAACACATTATCTTTCAGGAAAATCACCTAAAAAAATCATTGTTGTGCCTAAAAAAATTGTCAATATTGTATTTTAATTTTGATTAAGTATTTAAAAAAACACCTTCTTTTTTATATAAACACTAACTTTTTTGTTGCACTAGCAGTTTTATGTTTACACCTTAGCACCGAAATTTTACTAAATAATAGTAATTGCAGAATATCAATTTTTATATTTTTCGCCACAATTTTAACATACAATTTTCAAAGGATAGTTATAATTCAAAAAGGTATCAATAATAAAAAAAGTTCATGGATAAAGAAAAATAAAAAAACAATTTATTTTACAGTTATATTTTCTCTTGCAATCACATTTATCTTATTTTTAAACTTCAAGCTCCCAACTCAAATAGTTATTACAGTTTGTTGCATTATTTCTATCTTATACCCACTATTTCTTAGATCGGTTCCTTATTTAAAAATTTTTATTATTTCTATTATTTGGACCCTTGTATCTACTTCTCTTTTAGTGTTTGAAAATGAAGTGCATATTGACCAAAATATATATTATTTACATTTTTCAAGATTTTGTTTTGTTTTTGCGATAACTATTCCTTTTGATATAAGAGACATTGCAATAGATTTTAAAAATATTAAAACAATACCAATCAGATTTGGCGAAAAAATTTCTAGATATATTGCTGTAATGTTTATATTTATTAATCAATTAATTATGCTGAAACTAAATATACTAGATTTTATTACTCATCAAATATTTTATGCAACTATAGTTTTATCTTTTTTTACTGTTATACTTATTCTACAATCAAGCTCAAAAAGAAAGGATATTTATTTTTCATTTGGTGTAGAGTCGGCTAGTATTTTGATGTATATAATTTTGTTCTTTTCATTTTGTATTGTATAAATCATATTCTTACCTTTACTGCAATTAATTTAATTATAATATGTCGGATAAAAACACTTCCTTGCATTATCAAAATTACCTCCAGCTAGATAAGATTTTAGATGCTCAGATGCTTGAAAGCAAATCTCATGGAAATGAGGCTCATGAAGAAATGTTGTTTATTATTATACACCAAGCTTATGAACTTTGGTTTAAGCAAATATTACACGAGCTTGAATCTGTTATGTTATATTTTAGTAAAGATAAAATTGATGAAGAAAATATAGGTTTAATTGTTTCCAGAATAGAAAGGTCAAACAAAATAATGGATATTTTAGTTGATCAAATAGATGTTTTAGAAACCATGTCATCACTAGATTTTTTAGACTTTCGGCATCATTTATCTCCTGCATCTGGATTTCAGTCACATCAGTTTCGAAGAATAGAGGTATTGTTAGGGTTAAAAATTAATAAACGACATCAGTTTGGCGGTTGCCCATACCACGATCAGTTTAAAGGTGAGAAAAAGGATGAGATTCTAGATTTAGAAACTAATGAATCATTGTTTTCTTTGATTGAAAAGTGGCTTGAAAGGATTCCTTTTTTAAATATGAAAGACTTTGATTTTATTAAAAAGTATGAAGAAGCAATCAATGGAATATCAAAAGAAGAAATTTCATCTATTTCTGAGTCTACTATTCTAAATGAAAATGATAAAAAATTAAGAATTCGTATGATTGAGGAGAATATGAAATATTTTCATCGAGTTTTAGATGAAAAAGAGCATTTAAAAGCTATTGAAGAAGAAGAAATCTCATTGTCTTATAAAGCTACAATGTCTGCACTGTTGATAAATTTATATAGGGATGAGCCAATACTACATTTACCTTATCGACTACTTAAAAGCATAGTTGTATTAGATCATAAAATTGCTGAATGGCGTTTTAGACACGTTCAAATGGTGGAGAAAATGTTAGGACAAAAAATTGGAACAGGTGGAAGCTCCGGTCAAGGTTACTTAAAAGAAACCGTTGATAAACATAAGGTTTTTACTGATTTTGCAAATATCGCAACTTTAATGATTTCCAGATCATATTTGCCAAAATTACCTGCTAGCGTAAAGAAAAATTTAGGTTATGTATATAGTAAATAGTTAAATAATGGATATAAGTTTAATAAATAAAAACGCAATTGTATGTGGAAGTACACAAGGTATTGGAGAGTCTTCTGCTATTTTATTAGCAAGTTTAGGAGCTAACATTACATTAATAGCCAGAAACGAAACAAAGCTATTAGACGTGATAAGTGAGCTAGATACCAGTAAAGGACAAACTCATAGCTTTATAGCGATAGACTTTAGAGATTCTGAAAAATTAAAAAAGGAAGTTGATTTGTTGACTGGTACATATCACATTTTAATTAACAATACTGGTGGCCCTGCAGCAGGACCAATTGCTGATGCACAGATAGAGTCCTTTGAGTTGGCTTTTAAAATGCACTTAATTAACAATCAAATTTTGGTTCAAAAAGTTGTTGATGGAATGAAAAAAGAGAGATATGGTAGGATTATCAATATTATTTCTACTTCAGTAAAGGCTCCAATTCCTGGTTTGGGAGTTTCAAACACTATTAGAGCAGCTGTAGCAAACTGGGCTAAAACTTTATCGATAGAACTTGGAGCTTATGGAATTACAGTGAACAACGTTTTGCCTGGCTTTACTAATACAAACAGATTAAAATCATTGATTGATAAAAAAGCAAAAATTCAGAAAAAATCAAAAGAAGAAGTCGCTAGTTTAATGAAATCTCAAGTGCCGGCAGGAAGATTTGGAGAAGCTGAAGAGATTGCTAATGCTGTTGCTTTTTTGTCTACACCTGCCGCCTCTTATATAAATGGAATTAATGTTCCAGTAGATGGTGGTAGAACAAAAAGTTTATAATGAAAAAAATATTAAATTACATTAATGGAGAACTAGTTGAGCCTTTTTCAAGTTCATATTTAGAAAATCATAACCCTTCAAACGGAAAAGTTTATTCTTTAGTTCCTGATTCTGACAAACAAGATGTTTTGTATGCTGTTAGTTCAGCAAAAAATGCTTTTCCTTCCTGGAAAAACACACAAAAACAAGAAAGATCAGATTTGTTAATGAAACTTGCCGATTTGATTGATAAAAATTTTGAAGAGCTTGTAAAGGCTGAAAGTAAAGATAACGGAAAGCCAGAAAGTTTAGCTGCTAAAGTAGATATTCCAAGAGCTTCAGTTAATTTACGTTTTTTTGCAAGTGCTATTTTACATGAAAGTTCAAATGTCCATGAGATGGATGGTATAGCAATCAACTATACTCTGCGTCAACCAATTGGCGTAGCAGCGTGCATTTCACCTTGGAATTTACCTCTTTATCTTTTAACATGGAAAATTGCTCCTGCTCTAGCAAGTGGAAATACTGTAGTAGCAAAACCATCAGAAGTAACTCCTATGACAGCCTATATGTTAAGTGAGCTTTGTATAGAGGCAGGATTTCCAAATGGAGTAATAAATATAATTCATGGCTATGGTTCTAAGGTTGGAGACCCTTTAACTTCACACCCTGACGTGCCAATTGTTTCATTTACTGGTGGCACAGATACAGGTCAACATATTGCTAAAGTTACTGCACCAATGTTTAAAAAGCTGTCTTTAGAACTTGGTGGTAAAAATCCCAATATTGTGTTTTCTGATGCTAAAATAGATGATGCGGTTAGTATTGCTGCAAGAGCAGCTTTTACCAATCAAGGACAAATATGTTTATGCGGTTCTAGGCTATTTGTACAAGATGAAATTTACGAAGAATTTAAGCTAAAGCTTGTAGATAAGGCCTCAAAATTAGTAGTTGGTGACCCAAAAAATTCAACCACTCATTTAGGGGCAGTTGTTTCTAAGGAGCATATGAATAAAATCTTAACTAAAATAAAAGAAGCAGAAAGTTTAGGAGGTAAAATTTTATTAGGCGGTCAACAAAAAATATTAGATGGAGATTTAGCTGACGGTTATTATATTGAACCAACAATAATTGAGGGGCTTAATTTTGATTGTTCTGTAAATCAAGAAGAAATCTTTGGCCCTGTAGTATCCATTATACCTTTTTCATCTGAAGAAGAAGTTATTAATATGGCAAACTCAACAAAATATGGTTTGTCAGCAAGTATTTTTACTCAAAATGTAAGTAGAGCACACAGAGTTGCAGCTAGTATTCAATCTGGTGTTGTTTGGGTTAATACTTGGTTGTTACGAGATTTAAGAATTCCTTTCGGTGGAATGAAGAGTTCTGGTGTAGGTAGAGAAGGAGGGTTTAAATCATTAGAGTTTTTTACTGAACCAAAAAATATATGTATAAAGATTTAATATGAACGGAGAAAAATTTAATTCTTGTCGTGCTCCACAAGCAGTTGGGCTTTATCCACATGCTAGAAAAGTAGGCAATTTGTTGTTTTTATCAGGAGTTGGCCCTCGCCAAGCAGGGTCCAAACAAATTCCTGGTGTAAAATTGAATGAAAAAAATAAAATAATTGAATATGATATAGCTGCTCAGTGTCATTCTGTTTTCCAAAACATTCGCTATATTTTAGAGGATGCTGGTTCGTCTTGGGAGAATATTATTGACGTACAAGTATTTCTTACTAATATGAAAGATGATTTCAAAATTTATAATAAAATATATGCAGAATATTTTAAAGACAATCAGCCGTGTAGAACAACTATTGAAATTTCAAGTTTACCAACACCAATAGCAATTGAATTAAAAGTAATAGCAACTATTTAAAACATCAAACATGAAAATCAAAGAACCATTTAATTTGCAAAACTGGATTGACAATAACAGACACCTACTTGTTCCTCCGGTCGGAAACAAAAATCTTTATGTTGAATCAGGCGACTATATTGTTATGATTGTCGCAGGTCCAAATGCTCGAAAAGATTATCATTACAACGAAACTGAAGAGCTTTTTTATCAAATTGAAGGAGACATAGTTGTAAAAACTCAACAAGAGGGTAAATTAGTTGAATATATTATAAAAGAAGGCGAAATGTTTTTGTTGCCAGCGAAAGTACCACACTCACCAGTTAGACCAGAGGGTTCTGTAGGCTTGGTAATTGAAAAAAAGAGAACAAAAGAACATAAAGATGGTTTAATGTGGTTTTCTGATACCGCTAACGCCTTGCTGTATGAAGAATATTTTCAACTAACTAATATTGAAAAAGATTTTTTGCCTGTTTTTAAGAAATTCTATTCTGATGAGAAGCTTAGAACATGTCCTGTTACAGGAGAGGTTATGGATGTTGATGAAAGATTTGTTGAAAAGAAATAATTTGAGTTTTTAAATAGTTGAGTAAGATGAAAGCGATAATTGATTTAGATTCAAAAAAATTTCAAGTTGATTTTTCAAATGGTGAAGATGTATCTATCCCATTAAATTTTAACGGTAATCAACCTAATACGTATAATGTTCCAAAGGCTAATGCAAAACCATATTCAGATAATAATTTCATTGGTGATACTAGAAAAGGAGGTCCGTGTAACTTTGAAACATTTAATTTAACACCTCATTGTAATGGTACCCATACTGAATGTATTGGGCATATAACAGAACAAAGGATATCAATTACAGAATCTCTAAAAGAAGAGTTTGTTCCGTCGTTTCTTATTACTGTTAGTCCAGGAAAAACAATAGAAAATTACGTTCCCAATTTAATGTCAGAGGACTTAGTTATCTCAAAAAAAAACTTAAAAGACAAGCTTGAAAATATAAGTTCAACATTTTTAAAGGCATTAATAATAAGAACTACACCAAATGATGAACATAAAAAAACTAGAGATTACATGCAACAACCATCTTGTTTTTTCACAATTGAAGCTATGGATTATATTGTTTCACTTGGTGTTAAGCACTTACTTGTTGATATGCCTTCTGTAGATAGACTTTTTGATGACGGAATCTTAACAGCACACAATAAATTTTGGGAAACAGAAGAAAAAAAATTAAATAATAATTCAAAACACAAAACAATTACTGAAATGATATTTGTGCCAAATAATATTTTAGACGGTAAATATTTGCTTAATCTACAAATTGCACCCTTTGTTTCAGACGCATCACCTAGTAGACCTATAATATATCATATAAATGAATTATAAATTAAGTAAAGATTTCGCGCTAACTTTAGATGATAAAGATGAGTTAAAAGGTTATAGGCAAAAATTCCACATTCCAAAAATGGAAAATGGTGAAGATATGATATATTTTTGTGGTAATTCTTTAGGACTACAACCTAAAAAAACAAAAGAATATATTGAGCAGGAACTAAAAGATTGGGCTCATCTTGGAGTTGAAGGACATTTACATGCAAAAAATCCATGGCTGCCTTATCATGAATTTTTATCTTCAAGTTATTCAAAAATCATAGGCTCTAAAGAAACTGAAGTTGTTGCAATGAATACATTGACTGTTAATTTACATTTAATGTTAGTTTCTTTCTATAGGCCAAACAAAAAAAGATATAAAATAATTATTGAAGATGACGCTTTCCCATCGGATATATATGCCGTTGAATCCCAAATAAAGTATCATGATTTTGATATTGAACAAGCATTAATCAGGCTAAAACCAAGAGACGGTGAGTTTTCAGTCAGAACAGAAGATATAGAAGAACTTATTGACCAACAAGGCGAAAGCGTAGCCTTAATTATGTTAGGAGGGGTTAATTATTATACTGGCCAGATTTTCGACATCCAAAAAATCACAAGACATGCTCAATCAAAAGGTATAAATGTTGGTTTCGATTTAGCGCATGCGGTTGGAAATATTAGTCTGAAGCTACATGAATGGAATGTAGATTTTGCCGTTTGGTGTTCATACAAATATCTTAATTCGGGACCTGGATCAGTTGGAGGTGCTTTTGTGCATGAACGACATCATAATTCTCAAGTTCCTAGATTTTCTGGATGGTGGGGACACAATAAAGAAGATAGGTTTAAAATGCCTGATAAATTTAATCCAATTAAAACTGTTGAAGGCTGGCAACTAAGTAATCCACCTATATTATCACTTGCAGCAATTAGATCATCTCTTAGTATTTTTGATGAAGTGGGAATGGACAGGTTAGTTGCAAAATCAAATCAATTAACTAATTATCTCAGATTTTTGCTTAATTCTATTGAGAATGATAAAATTGAAATTATCACGCCTAAAAAAAGTGGCTGTCAACTATCTATTAGAGTTATTAATGGAAGCAAAACACTTTTTGATATGATTACAAATGAAGGAGTAATATCAGACTGGAGAGAGCCTGATGTGATTAGAGTTGCACCGGTACCGTTATATAATAATTATGAAGATCTATATGTGTTTTATAATATTTTGAAGAAATTACTGTAAATGAAAAAAGAAGTAACTATCGTTGGTGCTGGATTAGTTGGATCATTATGCTCGCTATTTATGTCTAAAAAAGGCTATAAAGTAAGTGTTTATGAAAGAAGAAAGGATTTGCGATCAGAAATAATTACTGCTGGAAAATCAATAAACTTAGCATTATCTAAAAGAGGCTGGACAGCTTTAAGACAGGCTGGTGTCGAGGATCAAGTAAAAAAAATTGCAATCCCTGTACACAAAAGAGTTATGCATGATAAAAATGGAAAACTTTCAGATCAACCATATGGTAATGAAGGACAATGCATATATTCAGTTTCCAGAGTTTTAATGAATGTGTTAATGATGGACTTAGCTGAAAAAAATGGTGCTAGCCTATTTTTTAATGAGAGATGTCAAGTTGTAGATTTTGAAAACACATCTGTAACTTTTGAAAATACAATTACTAAAAACCATCAAAAAATCAAATCTGATTTTATAATTGGTTCAGATGGTGCTTTTTCTGAAGTTAGAAAACAAATGGTTAAAAAATATAATCACCAATATAGCTACCATGAAATTGATCATGATTACAAAGAGCTGCTTATTCCTTCCGGACCTAATAACAGTTATCTGATAGAAAAAAACGCTTTACATATCTGGCCAAGAGGTGAATTTATGTTGATGGCTCTTGCAAATTTAGATGGTAGCTTTACATGCACGTTATTTGCTCCAAAAAAAGGAAAAAATTCATTTGAAAACTTAAATACTAAATCCGAAGTCGAAAAATATTTTTCAAATATATTTCCTGATTTTTATGATTTAGTTCCGGATTTGTACGATCAGTGGCTGCAAAATCCTACTTCATCTTTAGGTATTGTTAGAACATATCCATGGCACATAAAGGACTCAGCTATATTGATAGGTGATTCGGCCCATGCTACAGTGCCATTTTATGGACAAGGCATGAACTGTGGGTTCGAAGATTGTCGAATTTTTGACAATCTATTAGATCAATATACTAATGATCTTGAAAATTGTTTTGAACAGTTTTCTAAAATTAGAAAACCAAATGGGGACGGCGTCCAAGATCTTTCCATGCATAATTTTATTGTTATGAGAGATAAAACAGCTGACCCTCTTTTTTTGCTTCAGAAAAAAATAGAAAAAAAGTTTTCAAATCTTTATCCAGATAAGTGGATACCACTTTATTCTATGGTTAGTTTTACTAATATTTCTTATTCAGAAGCCTGGAAGATTGGTCAAAAACAAGAAAAAATAATGCGTGAAGTAATGCAGACTCCTTGTATTGATAAAATTTGGGATAATGACGAAATAATGCAAAAAATTGACAATTTATTGTAAAAATAATGCTTTTTTAAGCACTTTTTTGCATTTTTTTAATTTTATTTAAACAATATAAATTAAAAATTTTTTAAGCACACTAATTTTTCTGTTTTTAAATATATTAAAAATCTATAAAAAGTTAAAAAAAGCTTTATTTATGCGCAAAATGATTAAAAAACGATTAAAAACACTTAAAAAAACATATTTTTTGGTTAAAAATAATATTAGATTAAAAAATAGTATAAAAAAGTTAATTTTAATTTTTCTTTTTTTTCCCAATATTATGTTAGCACAAAGTATTGATATTCTCTTCATAGGTAATAGCTATACATATGCTAATAATATGCCACAAATGGTTTCAGAACTAGCACTTTCTTTTGGTGACACATTAAATTTTCAAACTTCTACTTTTGGAGGTGCAACATTTAATTCACATTCATCAAATGTTTCCACACTCGATAAGATATCTCAAAAAAATTGGGATTATATAGTACTTCAAGCCCAAAGCCAAGAACCTTCTTTTTCTCCATCACAAGTAGCAAATGATGTTTATCCATATGCTCAGATTCTTATTGATTCAATAACATCAAATTCAATTTGTACTGAACCTATATTCTTTATGACATGGGGAAGAAAATATGGTGATCAACAAAATTGTCAATTTTATCCTCCTGTATGTACATATTTAGGCATGCAAAACAGATTACGTGAATCATATTTAAGCATGTCATTTGCTTCAAACGCAACATGTGCTCCTGTGGGAATTTCTTGGAAAGAATCTATTTTACAAGATAGTTCTATAAATTTATATACTTCTGACAATAGCCATCCAAGTATATATGGGAGCTATTTAACAGCTTGCACTTTTTATTCTACTATCTATAAAAAACCTTCTTTAGGCTCAACTTATATTCCTGTAGGAATTGATTCTTTAACAGCAATTTTTTTACAAAATGTTGCATCAAAAACAGTTATAGACAGTGTAAATGTTTGGAACATTTTTAATTCAGATTTTAGTAGTAATATTTTTGTAGATTCAGTTTCTTTTGTAAATATGTCGTCAAATTACGAAAATGTTCTTTGGAATTTTGGTGATGGCAATACATCTATTGATGATAACCCGCACAATATATATTCAAACGATGGTTTTTTTGACATTAAGTTAACTGCAATTACTAATTCAGGTTGTTTAACCGATACTATTACAAAATCTATTTTTGTGACTTCTCCATTAAATATAAATGAGGTTAATAATAGAAAAGTTATAAGAACAATTAATATATTAGGATCAGAAAGTATATTTCTTTACAAACCATTAATTTATATATATGATGATGGTTCGGTAGAGAAAGTAATAAAATATCAAAAAGATTGATTTATTTAGTTTGCCAATCAAAGCAAATCATATTTGAACTGGCTTCTTCTTTATTTGAACAACTATCTAAGCCGTAGTGAAAACAATTTGAGCATGATGAATTTCTGTTAATTGCAACTTTGTATTTATGACTGTCACATAAAGTGGTAATATCAACATGCTTATCATGTTTTTGACACATGAAATTTTTAGTTAAGTTTTCACAATTAATGCACGAGTTTATTTGTTTTAAATTCATAATTATATGTTTTCTGTTTTTTATTTACGTAAAAGTAATTAAAAAGTTTCACATAATAAATTGTAAACCATTAATAATCAGTAATTTATATTAAGAATAAATAAAAATAAGAGTTTTAGTTAATTTCAACGTAGTTATTAAAAATTTGTACTAAACAAATCAAATTAAAATAATTTTTAAATTTGATTATTAAAAGAAAATTAGATTAAAATGAAAAACGTCTTAATAGTTGTTGTTTTAATAACTTGTTTAATTTCATGTTTAGATTCTCCAAAAAAACAAGAAACAAAAACTATTATTCTTTCAAAGGCATCTGCAAATTATATAGATTGGATTGAAGATGATAATATTGTAATCATTGATGCTTATAGAACAAAAAATACGGATAGTATTTTACTTTTAGCAGACGGAATAATTTTAACTGGAGGAGAAGATATAAACCCACTTGAGTATAATGATACAAATAATATTAAAGTATGTGGCCCTATAGATTATAGAAGAGATACATTGGAAAGAAAATTGTTTAATTATTCATTAGAAAACAATATTCCTTTTATTGGTATTTGTAGAGGTATGCAAATGATGAATGTTGCAAGCGGAGGAACACTATATGGTGATTTACCAACGGAGTTAGGTAACAAGGTAATACATAGAAATAATGGAGAAGTGACGCATCAGATAGTTGTCCAAAATCAAAATTCCTATTATGAGAACTTAATTTTTCCAGCTGAAATAGATACTTTTTTAGTAAACTCATGGCATCATCAGGGACTAAAAGATATTGCTAAAAATATTCAAATAGTAGCAAAATCATTTGATGGTTTACCTGAAGCAGCTGTAATGGACACGTCAATTCATTCATTTATGATTGCCGTACAATTTCATCCTGAAAGACTATCTGCTGAAAACTCCATAGCACTAACTATGAGGAAAGGGTTTTTTAATTCAATTTTTAAATAAAAGCCTATTTTCTTTGCATATCTTTGTTATTAAATGAGTAGTAGTAAAAAAACAATATTAATAATTCTTGATGGCTGGGGTCATGGAAACAAGAAAAAATCTGATGCAATTCATCATGCATCAACACCATTTATTGATTCTCTATATAAAAAATATCCTAATTCTGAGCTTAGAACAGATGGAGCACATGTTGGTTTACCTTCAGGACAAATGGGTAATTCAGAGGTGGGGCATTTAAATATTGGAGCTGGAAGAATTGTTTATCAAGATCTAGCTAGAATTAATAAGGCTTGTGATAATGGTTCAATTGACAAAAACCCAACAATTATTAACGCATTTAAATATGTCAAAGAAAATGAAAAAGCACTTCATTTAATCGGCTTAGTTTCTGATGGAGGAATACATTCTCACCTGAAACATTTATATAAATTATGTGAGTTATCAAATCAGCATGATATTGATAAGATATATATCCATGCCTTTACTGACGGAAGAGATTGTGACCCTAAAAGCGGAAAAACTTTCATTGAAAATTTAGAAAAAAACATGTACAACGCAAAAATTGCAACACTTTGTGGTAGATATTTTGCTATGGATAGAGACAACAGATGGGACAGAATTAAGCTAGCATATGATATGATGGTAAATGGTGTTGGTGAGCGAACATCAAATATTAAAAATAGTATACAGTTTTCTTATGATAATGGAATAACAGATGAATTTATAAGACCTTTGGTACATGTGGATAGTAATAATGAAAAAGTTGCAAAAATCGAAGATGGAGATGCGGTAATATGTTTTAATTTCAGAACAGATAGATGTCGGCAAATAACACAAGTTCTTACTCAAAGAGATATGCCAAAATTTAATATGAAGCAACTACCGTTATTTTATACTACAATGACAAATTATGATAAATCTTACAAAGATGTCAATGTTATTTTTAATAAAAACAATTTAGTTAATACACTTGGTGAAATATTAGAAATTAATAATTGTTCCCAACTGCGAATCGCTGAAACTGAAAAATATCCACACGTAACTTTTTTCTTTTCAGGTGGAAGAGAGAGAGAATTTAAACACGAGAAAAGAATCATGATTAACTCACCGAATGTGGCAACTTATGATATTCAGCCTGAAATGAGTGCTGACAAGGTTGTTGATGCAGTCATTAAAGAAATTAATCAATCAACTATAGATTTTATTTGTTTGAATTTTGCAAATCCTGACATGGTTGGCCACACAGGAAATTATGATTCAATTATTAAGGCTGTAGAAAAAGTTGATGACTGTACTCAAAAAGTTGTGGAATCAAGTTTAAAAAATAATTATGCCGTATTAATTATAGCAGATCACGGAAATGCAGATTTTGCTTTAAATAACGATGGATCAAGTAATACTGCCCATACAACAAATCCCGTCCCTTGTTTTTTATTAGGAACAAAATATAAAGATTTAAGTAATGGTATATTAGCGGATATTGCACCAACGATTTTACACGTAATGGGCTTAAAACCAACTAAAGAAATGACCGGAAAATCACTGATAAAATAAAATTATGGACTATATTAAAAATTATATAAATAAAAACAAAGATAGGTTTATAAGTGAGTTAATTGAATTATTAAAAATCCCTTCAATTTCTGCCGACCCTAAATATAAAAAAGAAGTATTTTTTTGTGCAGATGCAGTTGCTCATTCTTTGAAAAAGGCGGGGGCAGAAAACATTGAAATTTGTAATACAGACGGTTATCCAATTGTATATGCGGACAAAATAGTTAATGATAAACTACCAACTATTTTAATATACGGTCATTATGATGTTCAACCACCAGATCCTTTAGAGCTTTGGGATTCTGGACCATTTGAGCCTGTAATTAAAAAAACAGATATTCATCCAGATGGAGCCATATTTGCAAGAGGAGCCTGTGATGATAAAGGACAATTTTATATGCATGTCAAGGCATTTGAATTAATGATAAAAACCGAAACACTTCCATGTAATATTAAGTTTATGATTGAAGGTGAAGAAGAGGTTGGTTCAGAGAATTTAGGAGATTTTGTTAGAAATAATAAAGAGAAATTAAAAGCTGACGCTATTTTAATTTCTGATACGGGCATAATATCAAATGATACTCCCTCCATTACAACCGGTTTAAAAGGATTGAGCTATTTAGAGGTAGAGGTTACAGGTCCAAATAGAGATTTACATTCTGGTCTGTACGGAGGAGCGGTTGCTAACCCGATAAATATATTATGTGAAATGATAGCTAAAATGAAAGATGAAAAAAATCATATAACAATACCTGATTTTTATGAAAATGTTGTAGAACTATCAGATATAGAAAGAAAAGAAATCGCTAGAGCTCCATTTTCTTTGAGTAAATATAAAGACGCATTAGACCTTTCAGATGTTCATGGTGAGAGTAGTTATACTACAATGGAAAGGACTGGTATAAGACCTACGCTGGATGTTAATGGAATATGGGGTGGTTATACTGGAGAAGGAGCAAAAACAGTTATACCGTCAAAGGCGTATGCAAAAATTTCAATGAGATTAGTGCCCAATCAAAGTGATTTTGAGATAACAAAAAAATTCACAAAATACTTTAATAGTATTGCTCCAAAAAGTGTCAAGGTTGAGGTTAGACCTCATCATGGAGGAGAACCATATGTTTCTCCAATAGATTCAATTGCATATAAAGCGGCTAGTGAAGCCATGCAAACAACTTATGGAAAAAAACCTGTTCCAGTTAGAAGTGGAGGTAGTATTCCAATTGTTGCATTGTTTGAAAAAGAATTAGGTTTAAAGTCAGTTCTTTTAGGATTTGGTTTAGATTCTGATGCTATTCATTCGCCAAATGAACATTATGGAATTTTTAACTATTTAAAAGGAATAGAAACAATATCTCATTTCTTTTTAAACTTCGTTAAGTACAAAAAGTAAATATTAAGTTACAATTACTAAAAAATAGTTCTTTTTTCCTTTTTGAATTAATATATATTTCTCATTCAATAGGCTATCAGCAGATAAACTATAAGTTTCCGTGATTTTTTCTTTATTAACTGATACTGCATTACTATTGATCATTCTTCTTGCATCTCCTTTACTATTAAAAATTTGTGTTTTTACTGATAAAAAATCTAATAATGGTGTTTTTAAATCTGATAATTTTACATTAAATTGAGGAACTCCTTCAAATACAGCTAAAAATGTTCTTTCATCTAATTTTTTTAAATCATCTGTGGTTGAATTTGCAAATAAAATTGATGACGCTTGTTGTGCTTTTTTTAATTCATCAACTGAGTGAACGCGAATTGTAATATCCTCGGCTAGTGACTTTTGTAATAGCCTTAGATGAGGGTTTTTTTCATGTTCAGAAATTAAATTATCAATTTCTTTTTTTGAAAAAAGAGAAAATATCTTTATATAATTTTTAGCGTCTTCGTCTGTTGTGTTTAGCCAAAACTGATAAAATTTATAAGCAGAGGTTTTGTTTTTATCTAACCAAATATTTCCATCTTCTGTTTTGCCAAATTTACCACCATCAGCCTTTTTAATTAATGGAGTTGTAACGGCAAAGGCTTTTGCTTTAGCTTTTCTTCTAATTAGTTCGGTACCTGTCACAATATTGCCCCATTGATCAGATCCTCCAAGTTGAACTTTACAATTTTTATTTTTCCAAAGCCAATAAAAATCGTATCCCTGAACCAATTGATATGAGAATTCAGTAAAACTCATCCCAGATTCTAATCTACTTTTAACAGAATCTTTAGCCATCATGTAACTAACAGAAATATGTTTTCCAATATCGCGAATAAAATTGATAAAAGATTCTTTTTTAAACCAGTCATAATTATTTACAACTTCTGCTGAATTATCGCCACAATTAAAATCTAAAAATTTCTCTAATTGTTTTTGAACACATGTCAAATTATGATTAATGGTTTTTTCATCAAGTAAATTTCTTTCTTTACTTTTCCCCGATGGATCACCAACCATTCCTGTGGCGCCGCCAATCAAAATGATAGGTTTATGTCCATTATTTTGTAAATGAACTAAAATCATAATCTGTACTAAACTACCAATATGTAATGAGTCAGCCGTTGGATCAAATCCTATATATGCTGATGTCATTTCACTTAAAAACTGTTCTTCAGTACCAGGCATAATATCATGAATCATGCCTCGCCATTTTAGTTCTTCAATAAAGTTCATTTTAATACTTTTTTCAAAAATATATATAAATATTATCTTTTTTACACCGATTTAAAATAAACTAACAACTAATAGTATCTTTGTATTATGATTTTTGTTACAGGAGGAACTGGTTTAGTAGGGTCTCATATCTTAATGAGATTAATTTTGGAAAATAAAAAATTTAAAGCTCTAAAAAGAAGTACTTCATCAACAAGTATTTGTAAAAAAGTTTTTAAATTTTATAATTTAAGTGATAAATTTTCGCAAATAAACTGGGTAGAAGGAGATATAAACGATATACCTTTTTTAGAAGAAGAAATTAGAGAGTGTAATTTCATTATACATGCTGCTGCTATGGTTTCATTTAATCCACGAGACATAAGTATAATGAACAAAGTAAATATTGAGGGAACTGCAAATATCGTTAATGTAGCACTAGATAATAATATTAAAAAAATAGCTTACGTTAGTTCAATAGCAACGCTTGCCAGAGAAAAAAAATCTAAAATAATTAATGAAAGCAATTATTTTGAAAATACTGGAACAGAGAGTAACTATGCAATTAGTAAATTTTATGCAGAGCAGGAAGTTTGGAGAGCATCCGCTGAGGGGGTAGATGTTGTAATAGTTAATCCATCAGTTATTTTAGGTCCTGGTGATTGGTCTAAAGGTAGCTCCCAGATGTTTGAAAAATCGTATAATGGTTTAAGTTTTTATACTGAAGGAGTTACGGGATTTGTTGATGTTTTAGATGTTTCAAAAATAACAATTGATCTTTTATTTTCAGAAATTGTTAACGAAAGGTTCATTGTAAGCAGTGAAAATTTATCGTACAAACATTTTTTTGAAAAATTAGCCATCGAATTTGGTCAATCAGCACCAAAATTTAAAGCGAGCAAATTTTTAAGCGACATTGTTTGGAGAATAGAGATGATCAGATGTTTTTTCACAAAAAGTAATCCTCTTATTACAAAAGAAACTGCAATCTCTTCAAGAAGAAAATCTTATTTTTCTAATGAAAAAATTAAGAATGCACTTGGATATAAATTTATTAAAATAAATTCTTCAATAAAAAAGTATTGTAAGTTTTTTATTGATGATTTAGATTAGATTGTTCTTTTAAAAGACTATCTATAGCTTGCGAATAGATAATTAAAAGTTTTTCGGGTTCAGATAAATAATAGTCAATAGCTTTTGTAAAATCAGTTTCAGTAATTTTATATTTCATGTATATTTTATTATAGCTTTCAGATAGATCATTTTTTGCCTTCTCAATATTAGTTTGTTTAGTTACCTCATATTTAGCTTCTGCAAGTTGAAGTTCTTTAATAATATTTGAAAATTTATTTTTAGGGATTATTGTATTGTTTTTTAAAGAAGTGTTTTCTTGATTACAAGAAAAAAGTATAATCAAAAGGGCAATTACATGTGCTTTCATAAAACAAAGATAAATATATTGTATTTAAAAATAGTAAATACGTATATTTGTCAAATATTAATCAAATAATCTAGATATTATGAAAAAGTTAAATTATTTGTTTGTTGCCTTAACTCTATTTGCATTCATTTCATGCGGTGGTGGAGGTACAACAAATGCAACTTCTGAAGAAGCTGCTCCTGCAGAGGCAGCACAAGAAGAAACTGTTGAAGAAGTAGATACTGCTGCTACGACAGAAGAGCACGATCACAGTCACGACCACGGTCATGACCATGACCATGATCACGAGCATTAATCATTGATCAAAATAAAAAGACAGCTATTTAGCTGTCTTTTTATTTTCTATTAAACAATATTCTTTTTCCTTTTTTTGATTCGTCAAAACTTCCGTATTGATATGCTAGGTGACCATTTACCAAAGTATGTGTAACTTTTGAATTAAAATGTTGTCCTTCAAATGGGGACCATTTACACTTGTACAAGAGATTACTTTTATTTACTTTCCAACTTGAATTTTTATCAACTAAAACTAAATCTGCAAAATAATTTTCCCGTATGAAACCTCTTTTTTCAATTTGAAAACATATTGCAGGATGATGCGACATTTTTTCAACTACTTTTTCTAAACTAATCTTTTGTTGTTTGACAAGCTCTAGCATAGCGTTTAAAGCATGCTGTACTAATGGACCACCGGAAGGGCAATTCAAATAAGTGTTGTTTTTCTCCTCAATCGTATGAGGCGCATGATCAGTTGCTATAACATCAATTTTATTTTCAATTAGTGCATTTAGTAAAGCATCTCTATCACTTTTATTTTTTACAGCTGGATTCCATTTAATTAAAGCTCCTTTTTTAGCATAATCACTTTTTTCAAACCAAAGATGATGAATACAAACTTCGCAAGTAATTCTTTTTTTATCAATAGTCACATTATTTTTAAATAGTCCTAATTCTTTTTCTGTTGATATATGAAAAACATGAAGTCTAGTATTATATTTCTTAGCTAAGTCAACAGCCATTGATGATGATTTGTAACATGCTTCTTCGCTTCTTATTTCTGGATGTTTGCTAATTGGTATGTTTTCTCCAAATTCAAAAATTGCTTTCTGCGTATTATTTTTTATTGTCTCTTCATCTTCACAATGAACAGCAATTAACATTTTAGAATTTTTAAATATATTTTCTAAAGTTTTTTTATCATCAACTAACATATTACCAGTTGAGGAACCCATAAAAATTTTAATCGCAGCAACATGCTTTGGATCTACTTTTAAAACCTCTTCAATATTATCATTTGAAGCTCCCATAAAAAAACTGTAGTTAGCAAGCGATCTTTCTTTTGCTATGGAAAATTTATTTTCTAATAATTCAAGTGTTGTAGCTGGCGGATTTGTGTTTGGCATCTCCATAAATGAAGTTATTCCTCCTGCAACGGCAGCTTTACTCTCTGAATATATGTCAGCTTTATGAGTAAGTCCTGGTTCTCTAAAATGCACTTGATCATCAATAATTCCAGGTAAAATATACAGCCCTTTTGCATCAATTATTTTATCAACTTTATCTGTTATGTTTTCTTCTATTTTTGAAATGTATTCACCTTCAATTAAAATATCTAGTTTAGAAATTTTATTTTCATTTACGACGGTGCCATTTTTAATTAAAGTTTTCATTTATATTATCGGCTCCAGTTTTTAAAAAAACTTTTTAGTTTCATTTGAATAACACCAAAAAATGCTTCAAAAAATATTCCACCACTCATCTTTGAAGACCCCAGCGTTCTATCAGTAAAAATTACAGGTACTTCTATAATTTTATAATCATATTTCCATGCTTTAAATTTCATTTCTATTTGAAATGCATAACCAACAAAAGAAATATCATCTAAATTGATTGTTTCTAAGACAGCTCTTCTGTAGCATTTAAAACCTGCAGTTGAGTCATGAACAGGCATACCTGTAATGAACTTGACATATTTTGATGCAAAAAATGACATTAAAAGCCTAGACATTGGCCAGTTAACAATATTTACCCCTTTGACATATCTAGATCCTATAGCAACATAACCACCTTCATTTTTGTTTGCAGAATATAATCTGATTAGATCATTAGGATTATGAGAAAAATCTGCATCCATTTCAAAAATGTATTCATATTTTTTGTTTAAAGCCCATTTAAATCCATGAATATATGCTGTTCCTAATCCCAACTTTCCAGTACGCTCTTCAATAAATAAAGTTTCTTTATATTCAATGATTAGTTTTTTAACAATATCAGCGGTACCATCAGGTGAACCGTCGTCAATTATTAATATGTGAAAGTTCTTTTCTAAGCTAAAAACTTTACGAATTATATTTTCAATATTTTCTTTTTCGTTGAACGTTGGTATTATTACTAAACTATCTGACATGTAGCAAAAATATATAATCTAGTTAACAAAATGATTATTGTACATTTTTTTTAATTTCTTTAACTACATTTGGATCTATTAATGTGCTTATATCACCTAAATTTTTATCATCATTATTTGCAATTTTCCTTAGTATTCTACGCATGATTTTACCAGATCTTGTTTTTGGTAGATTTTCTACAAATTGTATTTTATCTGCTTTCGCAATTGGACCAAGGTATTTAGTGATAATTTGATTAATCTCGTTTTTTAATTTTGTCTCGTCTTTTGGTTTTTGATGACAAATAACATAGGCATATATTCCATTTCCTTTAACTGGGTGGGAAAATCCAACAATTGCTGTTTCACAAACATTTTTATGTTGATCAAT
>CEVH01175455.1_pt1 | contig 21255 bp, 26 predicted proteins | sample 356521 | NCBI WGS metagenome assembly CEVH01 (sample SAMEA2623446, study PRJEB7988) | marine metagenome | isolation source: saline water (ENVO:00002010), including
TAGGTTTAGCGGGAGTTTGCGCGCCGGACTTTCTTCCCGGTCTTTTAGCTGCATCAGATTCTTCTTTCCAAAACTCCATCTCTTCCAAATCCATGACTTCTTCAAACTCTTCTTGAGACATCACGTACTCTTCTGAGCCATAGCTTTTCTTCTTTATTTTAGAAGCTTTCTTAGCCTTCTCCATCTGCTCTGAAGTGGGTGCACCTTTAGCACCCTTTTTTCTCATTTTTTCTCCAGAACCTTTTTTGATTCTGTCGCGTTTCTTTTTGATATTTTCCCAAAGGCTAGCGTATTCCTCTTCAGCTTTAGATTCGCCAAGCTTTTTCATCAAAGCTTCATGACTCGGACCGGGCATAAACACTGTATCGTCACCTTCGCCATGAGTGTGAATATCATCGAATCCCATCTTCTTTGCCATTTGCATAGCTTGACCGGGGTTATTGAAGCTATACTTTTTCATGTCGTGCTTAGCTTCAATCTCATCGCAATCACAATTACCGCATCCGCAGTCACCGTCATCAGCAACTTCCTCTTCGACAAAAGCTAGAGCAGGGTTAATCGTTAATAACTCGTCGTGGTCGAAAAAAGTTTGACCGTCCCACTCGTAATCTATTTCTGACCCCTGAACTCTTTTACCGGCGCGCCATTGCTGGCAAGACCAATAGCGAGCTTTTGTCTTTGGACCGGGGTTGTCGCAGTTATGACGAGCACGAAAGCTTTTACGCCTAGCAGGATCGTCGCGTTTAATTTCCATATTAGGATCGCCGAAGTTAACTTTAACTACGTTACCTTTTTCATTTTTAACATAGACAGAAAACTTCTTAGGTCCACCCGGGGTGCGAAAGGGCTTATTTAAAGTTTTCTTTTCTTTAGCCTCGAGTATTTTATCTGTAAAATCAACAATCATATTTCTATATCTATTGAGTTTTTAAATTCGTCTTTTGTTTCTAGATAAAACTGATCTACGTCTTCAAATTCAATTTCATCTATATCGTGATCTTTGCATTCTATTATAGCGACCGCTAAACATTCTTCGCTTGGTTCAAAGTTGTTTGCAACAGCAGTTTTAAAATTTTTGTAATCAGAGAACACTTCTAAAAAGTTATTTATTCTTGCGGCGCAATATTTAATATCACTACAATCTCTTCCGGCAGATTTAAAAACTTTTATTAAAGTTTCTATACCCACGCCTTTAACTTCAGTGGCTTTTGTTTCTAAGTATTTCTTTACTTTCAGCGAATAATTTATAAAAGGGTCTTGAGTAACTTCCTTTTCTGCGGAAGTAATCTCTAATATAATGTGATTGTTATTTGCCACTTAGTATATTTATACACGTATTTATGCGTTTTTAGAAAAAAACCCGCTCATAAAGAGCGGGTGCGATTCTAAGTATCTTTGCAGATCGTCGTTAAAACACTTCTAGAGTGTAGCACGTTTAAAGTGCATTTAATACTTTACTTATTACCTAGCGTAATCTTTTTATCGCCGCGCCCTAAAGAAAGACCGGGAAAATCCCACTCGAACTTGAAGTACGGCAATTTAAAAGAGATACTTTTTTTATCGCATTTAAAGTCAAAAGAAGCAGACACGTCCTTGCCGATACAGGCAGTTGGAAGCGGTGCCTTTACTCCCACAAAGGGGATTGTTAAGGTTGGGTCTGGTTTTACGCCAGCGCCAAACCACTTTTCTTTCTTCTCTTTAGCTTCTACCGGAACGGAGAAGACTACCAATGCGATCATGAATACTAATAGTTTTTTCATAATTTATTTAGTTTTCAGAAGCTCAATCTCTGCAGATTGATCTGAAATTGTTTTTAATACATCACGAGTAAATTCTGGAACATGCTCCCAAGCTTTATCAATTTGAGGGTGAGTCATCAACCTCTGGACTATATCTTGAGGAACTTGAGGAATGGAAATATTACTATTCGGTTTTGCTGTCTTGCATCCTGTTGCGAGACTTAGCAGCGCGAAAGGCACGATCAATTTCGTTTTGAGTATCTTTCCAATCATCTTTTATTTGTTCCTTCTTGTCTCTATTTATCTTATCTACTTTTTCCTCGTAAGACAAAGTTTTTTTATCTATTACTTTGAACAGAGAACCAAGTATAGCTAAGATAGACTTGAGCCAAGACATTACTCTGCTGGCTTTTCTTCTGCTGGGGCCGCGGCCTTTTTAGCCTCGGAAGTAATTCCTTTTCTAAGGAAAATAGCCATTAGCGATGCGAAAAGAGCAGATATAGTTGTCTGCAGATCTACCTCTCCAGCGAAATATGCGCCGAGAGCCGTCAAAACCGCTGCACCAGCGGTAAAGTAAGTTTTTTTGCCTGAAAGTGCTTTCATACCAAAATCTATTACACGGCCTAAATATGATAGAGAACTTGAGTTCTAACGCCAGAAAGAACGTCATGGTCGAACACTATATTAGAAATACTACCAACTTGTTCTAAGTTATAATTAGCGGGATTTTGCAAAACGCCTCCCACAAAACATCTTACTTGAGAACTAGATTCAAAAGCTCCCTGACCAGAATACACTCCTCTAATGTCGTAAATGCTGCTTAGTCCAGTTAGGGTTATGGTGCTGGTTTGACTGCTAGTAGTTCCAGTAAGTTGAACAAACTCAGATTCTGTTAGTTTTCTCCATACTCCGCCAGCTTTTATATATTGACCGTACTCTGCGGAAGCAACTCCTGTTGTAGTAAGAGTAGCACCATCGGCCACGTCAGTTGGGAAATTATCTATCCCAGTTGGACCTATAAACTTATCTCCTGCGTATCTCCTGTAGGACATTAGTAAATGTAACCTGTATTATACTGAACAAATATACCAGTATGTATTCTTGTGAACTCGTAGAAATTAGTCTTGCCAGCGCCTACTGTTGGGAAGACGTTATCGCCGTTTGCTGTAGTAGGAGCAAATACTTGATTAGGGCTGCCTGACACAAAGTTGCAGTTCATTTCAGAAGTATGCTTATTCTGAATGTACATCTTAAGTGTTTCACCTTCTTTTACGTTATGGAATAAAAAATCTACGCTACTAGGGACAGAGGACCCGGTGCCTATAGTAACGTACTGAATATTTCCGCTGTCCCAATGTATCCCAGAATGAACACCGCTTATAACCTTTACTGCGTCATCTGAAGTCTTAATAAGATTTCCCATATTATTAAGACCATGGCCAGCTATGGAAGGCGTCCTTGTACTAAAGGCATTGTAAGCCAAGTACTTAGGTGCATCTTGTGGGACTCTGAAAAAGTAGCTTTCTGTTATACCTTTAGCGACGCCTACTTCGTCTTGGCCAGAGTTAAATAAAGCAACGTTACTATATTCATTCAGTCCTGTAGATATTCCAAAAAATACTCCAGTTCCGCCTGTAATATTAAATTTGTAAGTGTTCCCTTTATGTAAGACTAATTCTGGTTTAGTTAAAACTTCACGCTGGCCAGAATTTAAAGGACTAGTTTCTATAATTTCTATAGCGTTTGCGCTAGTGTTTATGTTAACATTATATTCCGCAGAGTAATCTGAGTATATACCAGAATCAACCTGACTTGTAATTGTCCCCGAAAAATCTGAGCCTAACAAACTATTCCCTGTCATGCTTGTGCTTACCAGACTTCCTGTCATGGCAGTGTTAACAAGGTTTCCTGTCATGTTAATGCCAACCAAAAGACTCCCCGTTGTAGTTTTATCTACAAACTCGCCAGTTTGATTAGTGCCAACTAAGATTCCTGTAGAAGCTGTGTCTACAAAATTTCCAGTCTCAGAAGCACCAACGAAATCTCCAGAAGCCTTAAACTCTAATCCATCAATACCAGTCTTAACAACTACGATACTACCAGCATTACCAGCATAAGTGGATGGAGTATCTGTTAATGAATCTAAAAAGTTTCCTGTGAAAGCATCTCCGCCTGCAGGACTAATACCAGAAAAAGTTAAGCTTGTACCGTCTGCGGTTACTGTCACGACTTGCCCGGCAGATCCTAGTGAAGAAGGCGTGTCGTCAAGCTCTATGAAAGATGCTGCTAAGCCACCCGTTATACCTGCTGCTCCAGAGAATGATATATTGCCAGCTCCGTCCGTAGCCAAGAAATTTTTCGCAGACCCATCGCTTGTTGGAAATGTATAGGCGTCACTAAAAGTTACTTTTTCATTTAGTTTTATATGCCCAGTCTTTAAAAATTGTGCTATAAAAGAAATACCGCTGCTAGTTATAGATTGAGAAGAAGCGTGAAAGTTTATATCTTGTTGGTTACCTATAAACATCTTCTTGCCAGACTGCGTGCCATAAATAGCGTAGTGACCTGACCCGATATTTAAAGTTGAATCTCCCGTAGAAGCAGCTCTTAAATTTAAATAGTTTCCATCGCTATTTACAGACCTAACAACTGCCCTGCTTGTAGCGCTAGTGGTTTCTGATTCTATGAAAGTAAATCCATCATTTACAGCATCTACAGTTTTGCAAAAAAGCCTGCCCCACCTCTTATTTGACTTACCTAAATTTTTATCAATATAGGGGTGAAAACTTGCGCTGTCTTCTAATACCAGCCCTGTGGTTAAGACTCCAGATTCTATCCACTTTGCGAAATAACCACTAGTACCTTCGCCCGTTGGAAAAACTCCTGTTTCTTCCTTACCGACTAAAATATTTCCCGTGATAGAAGTGCTTACGAAATCGCCTGTTTGATTGACGCCTACAAGTATTCCTGTGTTCGCTGAAGTTAAAAAGTCTCCAGTTTGATTCGTTCCGATTAAAATACCTGTGTTTGCCGAAGTTAAAAATGACCCAGTCATAGAAGTGTCGACTAGGTTACCTGTATTGTCATATATATTTACTCTTGCGCCCATGTTTGAATGAACGCCGCATTGATAGAATAAATTACTGGGGGCAGACTGAGGCACTCTGAAATATAGAGCAGTTCCATTTTGAGCCCTAGAGTTGGTAATACCCGAAGTGTACTCGTAAGTATATCCACCGCCTAACCCTTCGGTGACAAAAATAAAAGGATGACCGTTTGTACTAGAATCTGTTCTAAATTTATAAGTGTTGCCCCTTTGTAAGTTTATCTGTAATTGTTGGACTTGTGTTGTAGTTGTGTGACTACCTGCGGTCACTTCGCTAATCAAATACTTTCCACCGGCTGCTGTTACGTCAAACTGTGTAGAATATGTTCCAGAAAGCGATGATTCGAAAAGAAAGTTCCCGGTGTCTGAAGTATCTATAAAATCACCAGTCTGCGAAGTTTCTACAAAAGTTCCTGTTCCTAAATTTAGGTTTTTTGTAAAAATTAATTCTGTTCCTCCGGGATTGCCAACGACAAACATATTTCCGCTGATGGCATCTGGAGTGTCGGACATGCCTGTAAACGTAGTAACAGAGTCAGTTATAGCCTCTGCAACATCTTTTACTGTCGCGCTCCTACTAACCCCACCATTAGAAACGAGCATAAGCCCTCCAGTTGGTACCGGAGAAATCGTAGAAAGCTGAGATATCTTTTTATTTGGCATTCCTTATTCCTATATTATTATACACTTTTTAGTACAATGGTATGTAGTTGTCTACCAACAATCCATTAGATTCTTCTAGTTCTAAATGGAACCTTTCAAAGTCTCCTGTGCCGCCGTCCATGGCATCAGTTGTCTCTAGTAGGTGAAAGTCTTCTAGTTTTCTGTCCCCTAAAAGCCCGCTAATAAAAAACCCTCTGGTTAAATCATCTGGGTCTAGCTCTGTGCTAAAAGAAGCTGAGAAATTTTTATTATCACCAATAGCCGTGTCGTAATTAAAAGCGTCTAGCTTGGCCTTATTAAAAGAATATTTGATTAAAGGGTCATCTCTGTTTTCAAATGTAGTGCTACCTGCCTGTATCGGCTCTCCAGTAGATGGAGTGTCACAATTTCTAGGCATACTTAAAGTTATAGAGAAATCATAATCTTGGTTTAGATTAACTAAATCTATTAAAGATCCCGAACTCATGTTCTCAACGATTCCATTGATGCTTAGTTGAACAGGCACGGGAAAATTTACTTTTCTGCTAATAGGAAACTTGTGCCCTAAATTAGCTTCTGCCCCCCTAGGTATATCGAATGATATAACATAAGATTCTAAATGTAGATTAGCAAAATCAACGCCCAGCCCAGAAAAAGAATCAGTAGTAAAATTTATATCTCCCGGTCGGACAACAGATATAGGGTTTCTGCTTTGCCTTTTGGGCAAGACAGAATTTAAATTGTTAAATTGATTGCCACTTTTAGGTTCTATCATAGGGCTTAAAAAACCGCTACCGCTAGTTTCAAACATAACATTCTCAGCTACAAAAGAAACATTCGCTAGTGGAAAATCTCCCACAGAAGCTTCTGTGGAATATGAGTTCATATAGCAGCGACCAAAAGATATTAAATTATGATTTGGCGCATCAGTGTCTACAAAGTCTTGATTATCTCTTTTCGTCAAGTCCTCTAAATTAGTTCCAGTATATAAATCTTCTTTATCTGACCTGACTGCAAGGTAGTAATTTTTTTTGTCTCTAAAAGATTGATTTGGAAAATAAGGGTCAGAGGTCCCCTCTTGATAATGTTGTTTATTAGTTTCGTCTTCTGCCGCAAACCCTGATATCAGACTTTGCCCAGTATTGTTAGAAAAGAAAGGTGAGCCTGAGTAGGGCTCTTCAAACTGTGCGTAGTTTACATATAGCCCCATCTTAGCTTCGTTAGATACATCTGAAACAAGATACGAAAAAGAAAAACTTACTTCAGGCGCATTTATTATAGGCCTACTTACAACAGACCTAGTATTAAATTGCGTAACTTGAGTATGAGGAACAGATATGTCATACGACAAAGCTTGCACTCTGTCTATCTGTTTTATTAAGTTGTGAGTGGTTAAAGGATTAGCGTAACTGTCGTGAGGTTCTCCTCCTACATAATCTAGGAAGTTAGAACCCGATGGTCCTACAAAAAGACCTTCCGCGTTGTAAATTATCCTTGACATTAGTCTCCATCATACTTACTGCAATAAAGTATACCAGCTAGAAAATCATCTACTTGATGCTCGTAAGCAATAGACTGTATTTCTTTTACTCTTTCCTCATTTCTATCTATCGGTTCAGCAGCGTATCTACCAGCTTTAGCTAACCAGTTTTCTGGGTCCTCATTATGTATAACAATATTAGAAATTTGTTGAGCTATTTCTTTTTGACCTTTATTTAATCTTTTGCGATTATGTAGCTGTCTAAGTGAAGCTTCAACTTCTAAATTAAGTTTGTCCGCTAAATTTAAATTATCTCTTACCTTACTTAAACTAAATCTAGTTTGTTTGTTTGCAGTTAACCCAATAGGGTTTTTAGTGTCTGTTTCTTTTGGCCTGCCAGTGCCTTCAGGTCTGCCTTTGGGTTGAGGCACTGGTTTAGCTTTATCTTTTGGTAATTCTTTTGGAGGTTTATTACCTAAGACTGGCTCGTACAATCCGTCGTCTTTTAACACTCTGAATTTTTGCTGAGATTCCACAGATTCTTCCATAGTTGGCATACGTCCAGATTCGATGGCTTGTATACCTTCTTCTGGTGTTAGTACTCCTAGTTCAATTAACCTGCTATAAACTCTTGCGTAAACAGAATTATCTCTTAGATCTAAGTCTTCGAAGTTAGGAGTAGGATAGTTTTTGAAGCCCATCTCCTTAGAGATTCTTTTTATCTCCGGCATTAGGAAGTCATGGATAAAAACTTTTCTACCTTCGTTAAGTCTTTCCATAAACACCTGCACTTTGATGCTAGAGTTAGCAAACTTCTCATCACTTAACAGAATGTTGTTTAACCCCATTTGTATGTCATGATTACATACTTCATATTTTTTAGGATCAAGAATACCAGCGATATCAGGAATAACAAATTTTGCTTGAGTTGTATAATCAGAAATAAGAACACGTCCTACAGACTCATTTTCAAATAGCTTCTGCATAGCCAGAAGATTCTTTTGATTCACTCCGCCTTTTTCAGGCTCTGTCCCCATAGTAACGAGAAGAATAGATTGATTCGTGGTTCTAGTTAGAGCCATATCCATCTTCTTCATTTCCTGTTTCCAGTTAATGTCCTCTAAAACAGGATAGCCCATCGGTACCGCGAAAGGTTCATAGTCTTGCTTCTTGTAAAAAACAGCGGTCATTTTGTCCATAGGTAGGCGAATAGATACCGCATTATATCCGGGCTTTCTGCCCCCTTGGCCTTTAATCTGTTTTATGGCTTCTGGGTCTAGACTTTCTAATACTTGTCTATCTTCTTCTGTTTTTGGGTTGCGAAGTCTTTCTAATTCATAGTCCGAAAGTATCTTTCTGAACTCTCCGGTTGCAAAAGTTATATTACCTGAAATCTGTATATCAGCAGGGTTTAAAATTATGTATCTAGCAGGTATTGTAAAAGATGCGTTCGAAGTGAGCCCAAAAGTTTGAGTCATTCTAGTTACGTCCGACTGAGTAACATTTGCATCAAATCTATGGATGAAAACATTACCAGATCTGTAATACTCTCTAAAGAACTTACTTTGTAAATTATTAATATTTATTTTTTTTAAAAGAGCATCAAAAAAATCTTTTGCTTTTTTACTCCCTCCAGTAAAATAGATGTCGCTCATAGAGAACTCTGTCATTAGATCGATAGTATTTCTAAAAACAGAAAAATTATAGTAAGCTTTCTGACACAAAACTATAGTGTCTCTAATATCTAGGCTAGAATTATTTGTTACTCCTTGGGAGTACCTGAACGGGATTATGCCATCATCAATGTTTCTATATCTATCGGTCCGTTCAATAGATCCAGCCTTGTTGCGCCGCGATCTAGTAGAAGCGACAGTCTCAATCAAATCTCCGCCAGCCATTAGTGGTTCGTTAGCGGTGTTTTCGTTCTTAGCTTTTCTCTTAACTGCCATTTTAACTTTAAATTACACTTAATCAATCATTCTTGGAACAAAAGTCGCGTTAACTTCTTCAACTTTTACATTCCTCATATCATTATATGCTTTCACTGCCCAATTGCCTAACATTAATGTTGTGTAATTATCTTTTCTTGCGCGATTGGCAGAGTTGCTCCTACGAAGATGTTGTGGCAGGTCAAAACTTTGCGTACCTTTTGCGGTAGACTTAACTTCAATTAGCGCGCATTGTTTCTTAGTTTGATAAATCAAGTCATCCTGAGTTTCTATCATTTCTCCTATATCGTTAAAGTGAGTTAGCTTTAGCGGTATCTTAGTGGATGACAACCTTGAGAAGAAGCTTCCCGATGCAGCAGTTCTAGAAGCAAAAAATATTTTCTTATGATCTATGCAAGATTGTAAGTATTCATTAGCGTTTCTTAAAAAATCAGAACTAAACACTTGCTTAAAACAAACTACGTTGTCTTTGGGGCTGTAAGTTCTTTTAACTTTTTTAAGTTCTTGATCGTAAGCCACGCCTTGTTTTTCTGTATTAAAGTCAAAAAACTTAATCTCTAACCCAGCTTCTCTAAATATTTCAGACTCATTAGCACTATCGATAAATTGATATCCAGCATTATCAATAATTATCATCTTGATATTAAAATTTTTATATAAGTAAAAAAGATATTTGATATGATTTTTTAGGTCGCCTCCTGCGACAGCGTATGAATGAACTAAAGTATAAGAGTCTTCATCTAACTCAATAAGCGACATCGCAAAATAATCAGAGCTAGGGCTATTACTAAAACTAGGGTCTATACCAAGTATGTACTCTTTTTCTGGATTGCCAGCAATTAAAGTGTGCGGGGCTTCTCCGTCCGGCACAGTGCACTCGTGCATCTTTTTTGCGCTAAAATAACTATCACTTCCGTCTGTAAATTGCGCTCTATATTCTCTTTGGAAAGAAGAGTTAGAACTACCTCCTGATTGAGCTTCTTCAATAACAGTTTTATCAATCATATCTTCTGGAACAGAGTCAAACCCCATTTGAGATATAAAATATTTAGAATCAAGCATATCATCGGAGTAGATATTACCCATCCACTCTTTGTATGTTTTATAAAGATTCTCGAAACTGTAGCTTGCAGAAGATAGCGCTATCATTTTTGATTTGTTTTCAAACACCATCCTATCTTTTTCTTCCATCTTACCGTTCTTGATTAAAGAGTCTTCTATTTCTCTAACTCTAATTCTTTCTGCCATGTCTTGCGGTGCAACCAAGAACGGCATAAGAACTGTTTTAATAGTCTCTTCTGGTAATAGCAGGTACTCGTCAAGTACAAGAATGTTCGCACGGAAACCACGAATCTTTTCGCCGCTCAAAGGAATCGCTGTGATGCTTCCGCCGTTTATCCTCCATTCGAACTGATCGTTACGTTTAGATTTAGCCCCGAAAGCTTGAGCTAGCAGCTCTGCGCCCTTAGTCTCTACTATCTTTTCAAGGTTTTGAAATATAAATCTAGCAGTACGAAATGTCGGGCCAGCTATAAGGATTTTTGTATTCGGCTCGAAGATGCATTGTAAAAAACAGTACACGGATGCGATAAAAGTCTTACCGCATCCGCGCCCCCAGACACACATATTAAAGTTCCTATTAAAGAAACCTTTGAGAGTAACTTCTTGAAACGGCGCAAGTTTTATTCCTGAGATTAACTCTACAGTAAAACCCAAGTTTGCTCTTAAAAACTTAGCAAGAGATATCTTAGCTTGTTTAGAATCTAGCTCGCCTTTTAAATCCAAAAGCTCCAGATTTGTGTCCGTTACTTCTCTTTTATATTTTTCATGCACGTACCACATCTTAGTCTAAATAAGCTATAAGAATAATTAAGAATAAAAGAATCAAAGCTTGCTCATAAGTTAGCTCAATTTTACCTCTCATAACAATTTCAAATCGTAAGCATACTGCAGGTCTACATCTTTGTACTCGCAGTTGCTAAAAAATATTCTTTTCATAACTCTTTCTGATTCTATTCTATCTTTAACAAATAAAAATTGAATGTTTGGATATTCTTGTATCAAAGTTCTGATATTATGAAATATGTGCTGGGGATTAGTCCTTACATTTTTCTTGTAAGTTCTCTTCATCTTGTGAAACATTAAGCTTGAATTATAATCGTTCTCGATTAAAACTATAAGATTAGCATTTTCTGATTCGGCCCTTTCTATTTCATTACAAAACCTTTCGTATCCTCCACTTAGAGTACCTATTAAATCTTGTATGGACTTTCTTTCTATGTAACAATTACAAGCTAATTCTTTATTGCTTAGGGCATAGTCTCCATACTTTAAACCTTTCACTTCTGTATTGACCCCTATGATATCTAAAGGCTGCTGCTCTCTTGTATCTATATAAATTTTTTCATTTTTATATTTTTCTGGATAGTAACCTAAAGGTTCTGATATTGTTTTGTATTTCGTAGAAAGCCCTACTTCTTCGCAAATTTTATTGTAGTCACCAAAAACTTTTTGATAGTAAGCTACAGATGGACTCATTAAAGACCTAAGCTCTACTTGACAAGGCGCAAACTCTAAATCTTTTTTCTCTTTTCTACCTATGAGAAAATTCTTAAAATATTCTTTTGCTACAGGAGGTTCTACGTGAGACATCCATTTTTTTAAATTATTTTTATTATTAAAATCAGTAGCAAAATAACTCTCTTTATTAACAAACTTTATTAGCTCGTTATTATACTTGTCTCTACGCGGAAAATACTTATAGTAATAATCTTTTATTTTTAGCTTATGGCTTTTTAAATGAGCGTGAAGACTTCTCTCAGATGGAAATTCTTTGCCGCATTCCTCGCACTTAACCATTCAAGACCTCCTCTTCTGTTAGGCCCATAATCCTACATTTAATTTCGTCCATGGTAGAAAGTCTTTCGACTTCTTCCTCTAAAGCTTTCTTTCTGATTTCGGCCAGTTTAATCATCTTATGGCGAGATTCTTCGTCCTTCCACATTTCTACTAAGTTGAGTATGGATGCGTTTTCTTTAATCTGCTTACTAAGTCTTTGGCTTCTTTTTTCTTTCAGCTCATTCAGAAGCTTTGTTTGTCTGTTGACACACTGATTATATTCTGTTTGCGCTGTGTTGATAGACTCAACTAAACTCATGGCCATTCTTTTACCTTCAGTTTCTTCGGCAGCTTGATCTAGAAGCTCTTGAAGTCTTTCTACTCTAACTTGAATATTTGAAGCTATCACCACCTCTGCGGACAGAACAATATACTGGTCTACTTCTTCTTGTGTCAAGTCTGGCTTATCATGAGTATATCTTACAAAACTACTTTCGAAAAGTTCTCTATTATCTTGAGATGCATAGTTTGATATTTGATGTAAAAATCTGTAAGTATGCATGTAAGCAATAAGTCTAGAAATATTTTTTTTATCAGAAGCTTTTAAATTGTTTTTATCTATCCCTTCGTGCACGTACTTATTAATTCTGGCGATAGCTTTGGTTTCGTTTTTGGGTGGCAAATAGTCGCTAGGAGATACTTCTCTTACTACTTCCGACAGGACTACTTTATCATCAATAGTTTTTACAAATGCGCTACATGCCCTAAATCTCATTTCAGAAGGGTTTATTTTCTCTCCATACAAAGTTTCGCACATGTCAGAAACTTTCATCGTAGTACAGTTATTATACAAGAAGTCTCTTTCTTCTTGAGATAGCTCGTAAGCTTCTTTTTTATCTGAGGTGGCGACAGTTTTTTTACCTCTAGAAGCTAGGTAGGTTTTTATAGCCTTTCCATAAACACTTCTTCCGTCTCTATATTTTTCATCTATATTAGGAAAGACTAAAGCAACTAACTCTTTAATAGCAGTAACGCCTCCGTTATCATACAAGTCGTCTATCTGAGTTTGCTGCTCTTTGGTTAAAATGATTTCGTCTTTCTTTTTCATATGTTTACATCCTCGGAAATAATTTCTTTAGCTTTTTCGATAATAGATTTTTTAATGTTTTTTATTTGCTTATAGCCCGGGCTACGATTTTTCTCTGAGGTTTTATATCCTAAAATTTTAGCTACCTCCTGCTCAGTCTTGTTTTTTAAATATAAGTTTTCATAAACTGTCCACTCATTTGATTTTAAGACTTTTTTAAGTTTAAGGTTTAGCCTTTTTAGTACAGTGTTAAAGTCAAACTCTTGAAGCTCAAGTTTCTCTGTTTCTTGCTGAACTGATTCTAGGGGCGTTGGTAATTTAGTCAGATAAGCTGCTTTTTTAGTTTTTTCCCATTGCGCAAATAAAGGACATGAAGAACATTGAGTGCCGTAGATATAACACAAAGAATCTGACTCTGCTGCCGCGCACTTTAAGCATGGCCTGCAATAATTTCCATAATTGTTTCTTATTAAGTTTTTAATCTGATTTGAAATCAGAGTATTTATCCAAGGCGCAAGAGATTTGGATTGATCATATAGGTGCCATTTTTTAAAAATATGTATTCTGATAATTTGAGAAACATCATCAAAATCCATCCAAGATAAAGCCGTTAAGTTCCAACGACTTCTCCTCTTGTTTATTTCGAGGTCTATTTTTTCTATACAGTCTTCGAACTTTAGCTTCTTTTTTCTTGGCATGCTAGAACTTCTTTATGCTCCCAGCATCATTCAGAAAGTCCTTCTCAATATTTGTTTTTGTATAACTTCCATCTCTTTCTCTAGATTCTCCTGCGTCTCCCTCTGTCGCACTACCCACAATATCTCCCAATCTGTGTACGTTTGAGTTAAAAGATTTAAAGTCAAACTCTAACGAGTCTATACCTACTTGAAAATTATCCTCGTCATCGTAATCTTCTTCTATTGTTTGTTCGATTACTTTTCTAACGGGCTTAGTTTTCGCAGTAGAAGCTATGTAAGGTTTCCCGCAACTACTGCAGAACTTAGGTTTCTGCATAGAATAGGAAGTTCCGGCGCCACAACTACTACAATAAATCTTCATAAAGTTATTTACACTATATATTTTATAACTTTTTTAAAAATATACAAAAAAAAGTGTAAGTTTTAGTATGGAAAATATAAAGTTTTCCAACTGCGAAGGTGTGGAATATGAAATCAAGTGGAGAAAACCCCATCGTAGCTATAACGCTGATGGCCTCTGCTGTAATCCACAAGTAAAAGACCCAAAGATACTTATAGACCCAACTCTTAGGGAAAACAGGACTCTTAGTGTTTTAATAGAAGAAGTTACTCACGCCTTCTTTTGGGACATTCCAGAAAAAGACGTAAGGAAGTTTGCTCCTAGATTAGCTAAGATTATTAAAAAAGCAGGTTGGGCTAAAGAGGGATCTGATTAACTTTTGTCACTATAAACTTTGTAAGTTCGGACCTGACAATATCACTTTCGTCGAATTCGAAAGTATGAATACCCATAGACCTACTCTCATCGTCATCAAAAGCATCGTAAAGTCTCTCAAAACCCCCTCTGTTACCGTTTTTTAAATCAGTCTGCATTGGGTCTGCCATAATAAAACAACGCGAGTATTTCCCTATTCTCGTAAGAACTGTGACTATCTCTCGAAAGGAACTGTTTTGAGCTTCGTCAAGAAGTATAGCCTTGCTGTTCCAACTCATACCTCTAGCGAAGTTTACAGGATGAATAGATACTCTTTTTTCTTTCTGTAGCTTTTTTACAGTTTCTTCACTTAAAAGCTCATCTAGCTTGTCCATGAAAGGTAAGTTGTAATAATGAAGTTTTTCATCTGCATCTCCGGGAAGAAAACCTAAACGGGAATCCGAGCTTTCTACAGCAGAACGCATATATATAACATCTGATACTTTAGAGTTATTTAATAACTGAAGCGCAGAATAAACTGCGGTTAAAGTCTTAGAGCTTCCGGCTGGGCCTTTACATAGTATTAGTCTTGTGTTTTTACTAAGAGATAACTCTATAAATCGTTTTTGTTTTTCTGTCCAAGGAAGTTCATCTATATAAAAATTATCTTTTGGCTTAATAGGTTCTCTTTGGTGAATTTTGACCTTACCGTCCGTTACTTCAAGAGATTCAAAGTCTCCTGCACGTTTAACTTTTGCCATCGTTTATATTTTACACTTGTTTTCGTGTAATTACTATAAAAGTTATGAACGGGATTACAAACATTCAACCTTCGGACGTCGTTAACGTTATAGGGGAAGGTATTTCAAAAGAGCAAGCAGAAACATTCGCTCAGCAAATGGTGGGTGATTACGGCTGGCTACTTCTCGTTGCGATAATAACAATTATGGCGAAAGACATGATTATGAATTTTGTTCAAGGTGTTCTCGTGTTTATGGGAAATGATTTTAATAATGATGACATCATTTATATTTCTGGACGACAAGCGCGTATAGTTCGCGTCGGAATTCGTAATACGGTTTTTTACATGACAGATCGCAAAACTAAAATGTTGGTGCCTAACGAACAGTTAAAACAACTTACGATTGAAAAGACTCTTCCTAAGAATGGCGGAGAGCCATATTTACCTAAAGCTAGCGATCCGGGATTTGTAGGCTGGGAAGAAGTACCTCTACCGCAGTCACCTATGAAAGTAGAAGTTGTTGAGAAAGAAAACAACAAAAGAACTACAAGGAAATAATTTAAATGAGCCAAGGAACTAATCCAACTTATAACGGCGAGGGGAAAACTACTCTTCTCAATATGATTCACTCGGCGCCAAATAAAGCCGAGTTGACAGGGTACAAACCTTACATCACGGGAGTCTTGACTTCTGGAGATGCTACTGACGACGCTTTTCTTAGAAATCATTTAGGTAGAGTGTATTACAGCTCGTTGCATTATGCTGGGCTAGATAGTTTAATTGGTGATTCTGTTGATGGTTCATTTAGACCTATAACTTTAACTGGGCTTTACGAGGGGACTCCGGGCGGTAGTAGCGGGGACCCACATTTCTCCTCTATATTAGCGTTATTGCATTTTGACGGATCTAATGGCTCTACGACATTTACCGATAGCGGTCCCGATTCCCGATCCGTTTCTAGAAGCGGCGCAGTTATATCTACAACTCAATCTAAATTCGGCGGAGCTAGTGCTGAATTTGATGGAGTAAATGATTTCTTAGATATTGCGTCTAGCTCAGATTTTCAAATGGGTTCAGGAGACTTTACCTACGAAGGATGGTTTAGGTTTGAAAATTTGGACGATCATCGCACCGTAATGTCTCAGTGGCCAACTGCAACCCCTTCTGTGGGTGCTTGGGAAGCTTTTGTTTTGACTTCAGGTAAATTTAGATTTGACTTTGAGACATCTGGCGGGAGAGTACTTTTGTTAAGCTCGTCAACACTTTCGACTAATACTTGGTATCATTTTGCAGCTGTAAGAAACGGTACGTCTTGTAAATTATATATAAACGGTTCGGAGGAGGCATCAGCGACATCGTCAGGACCCTGTGGTCTAAACGATAGTATTAATATAGGTCGAAAAGAATATGACGGGGGTAATGATTATTTTGGCGGCTACATTGACGAAATAAGAATTACAAAAGGTGTCGCTAGATACACAGCAGCTTTCACTGCTCCCTCTTCAGCTTTCCCTGATAGTTAATTTGATTTAGACCATTCTTTAGGAATAGTATAGTCAGGGGTATTTTCTGCTAAGACTGCCTCGGTCCAATCTCTGTCTAGCCCTTCGTGATAAACCGGGTGCCTTAAAGATCCTGTGTCTGGGTGAGGCGTCCATCTTTTAGCTAATGTGAAAAGTTGGTTCTTTTCGTATTCTTTAGCTCCTACTAAGTTGCAAAACTTAACTAACAGACTTTTTTTAGGAGGTGGATTAATACCTCTTTCTATTTTCCTCCACATTTCATATTTTATTTTTAGAATCGCAGCTAGTTTTGGAATCTGCTTGAACTTTTTTGACCGAAGCTCTTTTATATAAGTATTAAATTGCGCGGCCACTTTTCTTTTTCTCCCTCCACTCTTGTTTGGCTTTAGTTATTTCTGGCCCCCAACTTTTTCTATCAAAATCTAATCCCTCTCTTTTCGCGGCTATAAACCAAGCCGCCTTTCCTCCATCTGGAGTGTCCCAAACACCGGGGTATTCATTTTTAGTATAACCTCTTTTTAGAAGCTCTTCACTTACTTGACTTCTTGTCATTAATTTTGATTCGTTCATGTTGTCTAGTTGTATAAATGTGGTGAAGCTCGTCATAGGCTTCGTCGTAGTTCCAGCGCGGACATTTAAAAGACATCGTTCTATGCTTAGGATAGTCTTCCTGCCACACCCAAGTACCGCTGCAGCCAGTAGAAAGAAAAAGAAGAATGAAGCATAAAATCAATCCACCTATCGGAATACGCAAAGTCCACCTTTCTAAAAATTTTATTTCTTTGTCAAGATTCATGCTGTTGCATAATATATTAAAAACGCTATAAGCATAGCTATAATTGCTTTTGTGATGTCTGTTAATAGTCTCATTCAGTTTTAAACTCCGCTTTCTTTGTACCTCTCCAATCCGGAAATTCAGTTCTGCCAAAGTTAGGGCCGTAGGCAGTCCACATATGAACTGTCGAGCCATGTTTTACTATAACTGGACCCCAGTCGTCAAACTTTAATCCCGGAATGTCCATTTGATTAACATATTGATGTACTCCGTTGGATATTAGTATGTGGTCGTTATCTCCAGCGTCCATACATCTCTGAGCCATATTTATACCTGAACCAGAAACATTTGGATTGTCGTTGATATCTTTAACTGGAACAACAGGACCAGAGTAGACTCCGTTGCGCAATCCTATCTGTGGGTGCTTATAGGTCTTTTTTCCGACATCCACCGCACACTTGAACGCAGCGTGGACAGAATTAAAGAATACGAGCGCCATACCGTCCCCTGTAGGCAATATTATTAACTTACCCTGTCTGTTTGCCTGTTGGAATCCTTCAGTGCCTTTAACGTAAGATATGAGCTCGTCTGTGACTTTTTTCTGTTCGGCTGTACTCTTTTTTGAGTACCCGACAATATCCATGAAATATGTATGGGCTTCGCAGGGGCTATCGTAAACCAAAGACTCTCCTTTCAGTTTAAAAGGGTCTTCTCCCCACTTCCATTTAATAACTCGCTGTCTTTTCTTTTTTTCTTCTTCTTGTTGGATTTTCTTTCTAACTTCGGCGGCCTGATCCTCTTTTTGTTTCATCTGCGCGGCTGCCGCCTCTAGTCTCTTTATTTTGTCAGATTTAGACTCGAATAATTTGCCCAGTAGTCCTTCTGGCTGCTTAGGAGTGTCCTCGTATTCATAACCTTTAAATTCTGGTTCACTATTCCCGCCGACTTGAACTTGGTCTATAGATTTTTTATATTTTACTTGACCTCTGGAGCTATGCTTCATCGCGCCTTTTGAAACTAGATACTTTAACATTTCTTCGTTTTCATTATCATTAGCTATCTCCCAAGGATTAAGTTGGTCTAGCTCCGGTTCAAATGTTGAACCGTTTACATTAGCTTTATTATCGACAAGTAATTTAAGTATTTCCATATTACCTACTTCTACTGCGTAATGTATAGCCATCCAGCCTCTTATGTCTCTAGCGTTTATTTTTACGCCGTCGTCTTCCAACAAACATTCTATTTCATCAATATCCTGCATTTGTACAGCTTGATGTAAGCTTAAGTCCTCTCCATAGAATCTTCCACCTTTAGCTATAAGATTATTTATTATTTTAGTACGGAAAGGTCCTTCAGCCACGTCCATCGGATATACTATGGGAATCTTGTTTTCTTTGTTATCTTCTAAAGCTAGATTCCAATCATTCTGCTTTTTGCCTTGGGGCGGGCTGCTTTTTATATTTGGGCTAATTCCTGCGTCTAGTATCACTTGGACTATTTTAGCTTTGCTATAATGAGAAGCGTAATGAAGCGGGCTCCAGCCTTTCTCTTTGTCTAGAGCGAGGAGCAGTTTTTTATTCGCCAGAGCTTTCTTTATACCTTTTAAGTTCCCAGCGCACGCAAAAGTATGTAGTTCTCCCATATCATTAATTACACATTACCAAAACCAAACCATGTAGACGTCCTCACAATCTTCTGGTATAATATCGTAATTTTTACGTTTCATACTATTATTTACACATTGCTAGACTTAGCAAACCTCCGTTGTATAAATTAGTGTAATATATACTGTATGAAAAAATACGCTTTAATGGCCGCAATAGCTTTAACTGTCGCCTGCAAAGACAAAGAAGCTACCCCAGAAACTCCGGTAACTACTAACGTAGTAGAGAAGTCTTTTGGGCAGGAGCTTAAAGAGAAAGTCGTGAAACAGGCAGTAGACACCGCCGTAGACGAAGTGGTGGATAAGGCAGCAGAAAAAGCCAAAGATAAAGCCAAAGATAAAATACTGGAATCTTTGATTCCGTAATAATAAGTTTAAATACATTAAAGCCCCGTCAAAACGGCGGGGCTTTTTAGTGTAATTATTGAAAAGTGAGCGCTTACAAAGGATATAAAGAAGCTATATTTGCAGCTTGCCAACTCAATATGGAAAGTAGCGGAAGCACCAACGGCGAGATAAATATAGGGTCTCTAACTGATGTCGCTACGGGCAAATGGAGAGTTAACTTTGCAAACGCTATCGTAGGACTAGGCAGTAACGTTCCTTATACTGTTACAGTCGGGACCAAAAATGATAACTCTGACAATGGCTGGTTTATAGGTATCGCAAGCCGCACTTCCACCTATGTAGAGGTGCATTCTTGGAGAAATGGTGTGGGATACCACGATTTAGACAACATCTCTATGCAATGTGTTTTAGGCGACCAATCATAATTTAATATTAAATATGGCATATAACGACGTATACAAAGGCAAAAAAGACTCTATCAAGGCATGGGTAAGTTTTTATACTTATCCGGGTACAGGCGCAGTAAATAGAAGTTATAACGTTTCTTCTATAACTGACGGTGGTAGTTATGTCGATGTCAACTTTGATACTGCCTTGCCTAATGATGAGTATGCAGCATTTGGATCCTCACAGCAAGGAAGCCAAAACTCAGGTCTGGAAGTAGGAAATTATAGCACGACTAAATTTAGAATGTGGTGGTCAATAGGCGAGTCTAGTTCAGACGCGCCCGAAGCAGCTGCTTTCGCAATAGGAGGATAAGAATGGCATATACAAAATCAAATTTACTAATAGATCAAGGGTCAACGTTTTCTACCACTATAACTGGTTATGATGTTGATGGCAACCTGCTGAACCTTACTGGCCACACCGTAGCTGGTAAAATCAAATACAACTATAGTACAGGTACTTCCCTAGTAGATTTCACCGCTAGTATCCAGTCTGGTACAAACGGCGCTGCTTATGTCAGCGGATTAGTTGACTTGTCACTAACCGCAACTCAAACGGCCGATTTAATTGTTGGTGACTTAAGATATGATGTAGAAGTCACTAGTGGTTCAAATGTGACCCGTATACAGCAAGGTTTAGTTAGAGTATCTCCAGAAGTAACAGCTTAAGACTTTCTTACGTTTTCCCAAACTATCTCAAACAAGTTAGAGCCATCTGACACTCTTTCTTCCCAATTAGATTCTTGCTCGTCTTCTTCGCAGGAGTCTGTGATGTATTTGTGGCATATAAACTCTACGCCAAACTCTGCGCACACTCTAGCATATGCGTAAGCTTCCATATCCACACAATCAATAGCTCTGTCCCAAGCTTCTTCTGGGAACTCTGTTACGAACGAATCAAAAGATGCCACTGATGAGCCATAATCGGCCGTCTCGATCACTTTGTCGTCTGGGTTGTCATCTATACCCGGATAAGAGAAACCGCCGTTAATAAACTCTGTACATTCTATAACATCGCCTATCTTATAGTTGATGCCACAAGCCGTGCCAAAATTTATAACTCTCTCTACTTCAGGGTTCTCGCCGAGATACTTAGACAGCTTCAAAGCCGCATTTGTTTTACCTATTCCTGTTATTAGTAATCTTGGACAGCTGATCGTGTGGATTTCTTTATATAATGCTGCAACTAATAATGTTTTCATGCTGATGGATATTCTGGAATGTTGTCTTCTCTGTAAATTTTAGATCTTAGCGGAGAATGCTTTTCAGTCTCTTTTTTATCTTCTTCCGGATAATGGTTATAAAAAAAATAAGGGCTATTACCATATGATCTATCTATATCTTCTGAAGTAAGAGGATTATTAAATATCTTTACTTTAGGGGGTTCATCTTTAGAGTACGGTACAATAAAGTCAGGATTATGCCAGCGCAAAAGATTATTGGGAGGTATGGCATAGTTTCCATCATCCAATTCCAAAAAGTGGTAGCATTTTGAATCCTGATCGTTCGCGTACCCAATATTGAG
>CEVH01150214.1_pt1 | contig 20935 bp, 17 predicted proteins | sample 356521 | NCBI WGS metagenome assembly CEVH01 (sample SAMEA2623446, study PRJEB7988) | marine metagenome | isolation source: saline water (ENVO:00002010), including
GTGCCAACCATGGGAGCCAAACCAATCTTCTGGAGTTCCATAAACAATTGAGCTAAACGGACGCGCATCAATACCAAAATCATTCCAATCGATAAAGTAAACTAGGTTCCCTAACCCAAGCCCCCATGCAGAATTAATGGTCTCATGAGTTGCTCCTGTCGTTAATCCGCCCTCGCCTTCAAATGCAAATACCTTAACATCGGAAGCGCGTGCAAGCTTAAGGGCAAGCGCCTCACCCGCTGCTGCCGGTGACCCATGTCCGCTTGGACCAGTGTTGAATTTAAAGAAGAGTGTCTTTCCTTCCATTTCTGCATGTCCAGGCAATCCTTTATTATTCCTGAGGGTTATCAAATCTTCCCAAACAAGCTGGAAATCTTCACCCTTGTGGTGCTTATATTTTTCATGATTTGTTTGGTCAAACTTTATTCGCAAGGCTTCATTAAGAACCGCAAGGGTTGCATAAACTACTGGATTAGTATGCCCTGCAACTAAAACGTATCTATCGGAGAATACCTTGCCTGAGTCACGAATATCCCACCTCATAGCACCAGAGAGTAATGTTGAAACCATAGCATGAACCTTTGATCTAGATCCACCAGGATGACCAGATTGACGTAAGTTGAGCATTATATCAATGCATTGGTCAATAAGGTCTTTCGTGGTTTCCCAGTGTTTATAAAATTGTTCAAGTTCTTTAGGGTTTTTCATTACGATACCTTTTTTGATTTTAGTGCCAATTTTAAGAATCGGCCAGTATGAGAATTCTTATCAAGAGTGATCTGCTCTGGGGTTCCAGATACTAATACCCTACCACCGTCAACTCCTCCCTCTGGGCCAAGGTCAATAATCCAGTCACCGCTCTTAATAACATCCAAATTGTGTTCAATAACTACAACAGTGTTTCCTTTGTCAACCAATCTTTGTAATACTCCTAACAATAGCTTAACATCTTCAAAATGTAAACCGGTTGTAGGTTCATCTAAAATATAAAATGTTTTGTCTCTACTTGATTTTGAAAGTTCGGTAGATAGTTTTATTCGCTGTGCTTCTCCGCCTGAAAGAGTCGTAGCCTGTTGGCCTAGTCTAATATAACCTAATCCAACATCGTTAAGCGTTGTTAGTTTTTTCATTATTTGAGGAATGTTAGCAAAAAAACTTAATGACTCCTCAACCGACATGTTTAAAATTTCTGCGATGTTTTTATTTTTATATTTTATTTCAAGCGTTTCTCGATTGTACCGCGCACCCTTACAGACTTCGCAAGTTACATAAACATCTGGTAGGAAATTCATCTCAATTTTTATAATGCCATCCCCCTCACAAGACTCACATCTCCCACCCTTTACGTTAAACGAAAATCTACCAGGTTTATAGCCGCGAATTTTAGCTTCAGGAAGTTGAGAAAACAGGTCTCTAATAAATGTAAACACTCCGGTATATGTTGCAGGATTGGATCTTGGTGTTCTTCCAATGGGTTTTTGATTTATATCTATCACCTTATCTATATACTGAAGACCGTCTACGTCTTTGTAGGGTAAAGGATAAGCTCTTGATCCATTCAATTCTTTCGCAAGAATTGGATAAAGAGTTTCATTGACTAAAGTACTTTTTCCAGATCCGCTTACCCCTGTAACTACAATAAATTTCTCCAGGGGAAAATTTGTTTTGATTTCTTTGAGGTTATTTCCACTGGCACCTGATAAAGATATCTGTTTTCCATTACCAGCTCTTCTTTTTCTGGGAAGCTTAATTGATTTTTCTCCTGAAAGGTATTTTCCGGTGATTGATGAATTAGATTTTAAGATTTCTTCTGGGGTGCCTGAAAAAACAACCTTTCCTCCATGCTCACCAGCTCCAGGACCTATATCTATTATTTGATCTGCTTCTTCCATGGTTTCTTGGTCGTGCTCAACTACGATAATTGAATTACCAAGGTCTCGCAGTTTTTTCAAGGAGTTAAGCAATCGAGCGTTATCCCTTGGGTGCAGACCAATGGAGGGCTCATCAAGAATATATAGTACACCCACCAACTGACTTCCAATCTGAGTAGCCAGTCTAATTCTTTGAGCTTCTCCCCCAGAAAGAGTGGTGGCAGATCTATCTAGAGTTAAATAGTCTAGACCTACATCAATTAAAAAACTTATTCGTTTCTTAATTTCTTTAATTATTTGATCGGCAATTGCCGAGTCCATTTTGTTTAACTTTAACCTATCAAAAAATTCTTTGATCTCTTTAATGGGATATGAAGAAAGCTGACCTATACTTGTTTCACTTATAGTAACAGCGCGAGATTCTTTTTTTAACCGTGAACCTGAGCATTTTGGACATGGTTTCATGCTCATGAATTGTTCAATCCAGTCCCTTATATGATTGGATTTTGTTTGCTTGTAGCGGCGCATAAGATTCGAAATAACACCTTCCCATCCACCAGTATAAGTCCCGCTCCAACGCGTTGAGGAATATTTCATTTTTAATTTTTTAACTCCAGTTCCCATAAGCAGTATTTCACGAACCTTAGGATCTAATTTGTACCATGGTGTAGTAAAATTAAAATTATATTCTTCAGAAAGGCTTTTCAATACACTACCATACCAATTCCCCCTGGGCTGTTCTCCTAGAGGGAGAATAGCTCCCTGGATGATTGATTTAGTTTTATCAGGCACAACCATTTCAGGGTCAATCTCCATATGTGATCCTAGGCCATCACAATTTGAACATGCTCCATAAGGAGAATTGAAAGAGAACATTCTCGCTGATAATTCTTCCATTGAGACCTCACAATGGGGACAGGCAAAATGTTCGCTATAAACATGGTCATTATTTGGCAACTCATGAATAATTATCATTCCGGAGCCGATTTTTAAAGCAAGCTCAACTGATTCAGTTAGTCTCTCCATGTAGTCTTCATCTAGAATAAGTCTATCTATGACAATTTCAATAGTATGTTTTTTATTTTTAGCTAATTTTATTTTATCATCAATATTTTTTATTTCTCCATTAATCCTAACGCGCAAAAAACCTTCTCTTTTTACATCGGAAAGTGCGGTCTTATGCTCACCTTTTCTTCCTCGAATTACCGGTGCTAAAATATTTATTTTTGAATCTTTCTTGAATCTCATGATTGAGTCAACAATCTGCTGAACGGTTTGTTTTTGAATTGGTCGGTTGCACAGCCAGCAATGAGGTTTTCCAATATTAGCGTATAATAATCTTAGGTAGTCATGTATCTCGGTAACGGTTCCCACTGTTGAGCGAGGGTTCCTTGCGGATGCCTTTTGCTCGATTGAAATGGCTGGAGATAAGCCTTCAATATAGTCGATGTCAGGTTTTTCCATTAAACCTAAAAACTGTCGTGCGTATGAAGAAAGCGACTCAACGTACCTTCTTTGACCTTCTGCATAAAGCGTGTCGAATGCCAAAGATGATTTTCCAGAACCCGAGAGCCCTGTAACCACAACAAGCTTGTTTCTAATAATTTCTACATCGATATTTTTTAGGTTATGTTGGCGCGCGCCTTTAATTACTATCTTTTCATTTTTTGATTTCATTTTGTAATTATTTATTTAAAAAAAGTATTTTTTGGTTAATTGCGACCTAGAATCTAGGTATTTTCTAATCACCATCAAAAAATGATTTACAGTGTAACCTACAAAAAATTGTGAATAGTCTTTTAAACCAAATCATAATAGCAACTCCACATATGCAGGATAATCTTTTTTCTAAAAGCGTCATCTTTGTGTGTGAGCATAATAGCAACGGCGCAGTTGGTTTGATTATAAATAAAAGGTTGGATGACATGTTAAGTTCTCAAATATATAGTGATCTTAATAGAAAAACTGATGCGAACCTAAATAGACATTCTCCATTATATATTGGTGGTCCGGTTTCAGTGGAGCGCGGGATCATGCTCCATGACAAAGAAATTTTTGTAAACAATTCAGTAAAGGTATCAGATAATTTGTTTATGTCTAGTCATATAGATATTTTAGAGAAGGCTCATGAAAATAAAGATTGTAAGTTCAAGTTTATGATGGGGTATTCGGGATGGTCATCAGGCCAACTTGAAGATGAAGTTGAAAATGGAGACTGGATGATACAGGATGCAAGTTCTGATTTTGTATTTAATTGCGAAGATGAGCAAATGTGGGAAGCAGCTATTGGATCCTATGGGTTTGATATTTCAAATCTTTCCTCTCATGGAGGCAAAGCGTAATTTTGATATACACTTTTTTACTCAATGGTTAATTTTTTAACACATAAATGTTTTGCTTTTGTAGAGGTTCTAAACTGAAATTAAATATTATTATGAAGTACTCATTTTTACTTAAGACAGCGCTTTTGATATGTTTTTTAACATTTACAAGTGGCTGCAAAGATGACCCAAAGCGTCATTTAGAGCTTGGTGAATGGTATGCACAAAAAGGCTTGGTTGATGATGCAATTCTCGAGTTCAAAGAGGTAACCAGGCTTTACCCAACCTCTGGCAAAAACTTAAACAGAGAAGAATTTAGGTCTTTAAGTAGGGCTCATTATAACTTATCGCTAATGTATACAAAAAAAGGCTGGTGGGATTATGCATTAAAAGAAGCTGAAACTTGTTTTCAGCTTCAACCAACAAAAGAGCATTTTGATCTATTGGATCTTATAAAGAAAAGATCCGAGTTAGATAATTCTGAATCATAGATTAGATTGTTCCTGATCTATGCTCTCCACCATCACAATAAATTATTGAGCAATTAATAAAGTCTGCTTCGGACTTTAATAACATCGAGACGGTTCCAGCGACATCTTCTGGGGTAGTAGTTCTTCGCATTGGATTTCTTTTTTTTGTATTCTCAACCCAATCTTCCCATCTGTCGTTTATCTTTGTCAGCGCTCGCGTTGGGGTAACTCCAGCTTGGATTGAATTAGCGGTAATTCCAAACTGACCGAGTTCCCACCCAATCTGTCTAATGATCGCTTCCATAGCAACTTTTGCAACACTAACTGGACCGTAACCTTCCATAGCTAAATAATTTCCCTCGCTGGTTAGTCCGATGATTCTTGAGCCACTACCAAGTAATTCATTTGAAAAAAGTTTTTGCGTCCAATATAAAATTGAGTTGCCCATAACGTGAACTGTCATATCCATTTGACGCTGAGTAACTGGCTTTTCTCCAAAAAAATTGGTGGTGGTTCCAAATGCAATTGAATGCAGTAATAGTTTTAATTTCGATCCATCTGTAATCTCTTTAATTTGGGGTAAATAGGTTTCAATAGCTTCTTCTGAAGCTGCGTTTGTATTGAAATAATGACAGCGACCATTTGAAAGTTCATTCACTTCTTTAATCGTCTCTTCAGCTATCTTTTTAGCCTCTCCTCGATCAAAATGAAAAGCAATGATTCCATACCCATCTTGAGCTAATTTTTTTGCTGTAGCAGCACCGTGTCCGGTTGAGCCACCTAATAACAAAACCCATTCTGACATATAAAACTCCTTTAATTAGAGTTTAAATTTAATGAAAAATCAAATCAAAGAACGACATACAAAACAATGAATGATTTAATGTATTTATCGGTAAATTCTATTAACGAAGTGGAAAGAATATGAGCAGAAAAAAACGATTCTCTAAAGAAGATCTTCTAAATAGCGGTATTGGAAAACTTTTTGAAAATTTAGATGGCAAACTACCAACACCTCCCATGTTAATGATGGATAAAATCGTCCATATCTCAGATGAGGGTGGTGCGTATGGAAAGGGTGAAATAACCGCGGAGCTTGGCATCAATAAGTCGTTGTGGTTTTTTGATTGCCACTTCAAAAATGATCCTGTGATGCCTGGTTGCTTAGGTCTTGATGGTTTTTGGCAACTGCTTGGGTTTTTTCTTACCTGGGCAGGCGGAAAAGGTAAGGGGAGAGCGCTTGGTGTTAAAGACTTAAAGTTTAAAGGTCAAGTTAGACCCTACCATGAAAAAATTACCTACCAGATTGATATTAAAAAATTTATAACCAGACCTACGCATATGGTTTGGGGCGATGCAGTGCTCAAAGTAAAAGATAAAGCAATTTACTTTGCAAAGGATCTACAAGTTGGTTTGTTTGAAAATCTAACTTGGGACTACGGTCAAGACCCGGCGGCTGACCCTTTTTAAATTTACAAAAGACATTTTAAGATTATGTCATTAACGTGCGGGATAATCGGTCTTCCTAATGTTGGTAAATCAACTATTTTTAATGCTTTAACCTCCTCTTCAGTTCCAGCAGAAAATTATCCTTTTTGTACAATTGAACCTCATATTGGAATTGTGCCCTTGCCCGATGAAAGACTGGATGCGCTTAGAGATATTTATAATCCAGAAAAAGTCACGCCAGCAACTGTTGAATTCACTGATATTGCAGGTCTAGTAAAAGGAGCAAGTTTAGGAGAGGGTCTTGGCAATCAATTCCTCGCTCAGATACGTCAGGTTGATGCAATTGTTCATGTGGTTCGATGTTTTGAAGATGAGAATGTTACGCATGTTGAAAATTCCGTTGACCCCTTACGCGATGTTGAGCTCATTGAAACGGAGCTTTTGCTTGCTGACCTTAATACAATCGAAAAGGGGCTATTAAGGCTTGAAAAGCTTTCTAAATCAGATAAAACCGCTGGGATAAAATTAGAATTTGTAAAAAAACTTAAGGTGTTTTGTGATGATGGAATGCCTGCAAGAAGCTACAAATGTACAAGCGAAGAACAGAAAATGATTAACGAGCTTTATTTATTGACAGCAAAACCCATCATGTACGTTGCAAATATTAATGAGGATGAGCTGATGTCAGAAAAGAATTCAAAACATTCAGATATACTCCTATCGACAATTAATGGTAACAGTGGGCAAGCTATCAAGCTTTGTGGAAAGGTCGAGCAAGAAATTTCTGTCTTAGATAAAGCAGAACAATCAGAATTTTTAAATGAATATAGCTTATCTGAACCTGGGTTAAATCATTTAATAAAAAGGGCTTTTTCACTTTTAAATCTTGAAACTTACTTTACCGGTGGTGAAAAAGAAGTTAGGGCCTGGACAATTAAAAAAGGTTCAAGCGCACCAAAAGCTGCATCTGAAATACATACTGACTTTGAAAAGGGATTTATAAAAGCAGAAATCATAAAATATGATGATTTGGTAAAAATGGGATCCGAAAAACTTGTAAAAGATTCCGGTCTGGCAAAGCTAGAAGGAAAGGAATATATTGTTCAAGATGGAGATTGTATATACTTTCATTTTAATGTTTGAGGTCAACGTATAATGTGGTTTTTTATGATACTTTGCTATGTTCTTATAGCAATATCTGGAGCAGGTTTGATTCAAATTGGATTGAATCATTATTTTGATTTCTGGATTACAAATAGAATAACTTTTGATTTGATGGTTAGCATTGTCTTTATAGCTGCCCAAACTCTTGTTATGTTTTTCTTTGTTGGTACCGGTGTTAATGTACGCGAGTATTTAGAGTCTCACCCTGAGCTAGGTAACGACCTCTACAAAAGAATGTTTGCTATAAAGAGAAAGTTGTATCCACCCACAATGATGGTTACAATGCTTTTTATGGCTACAGTAATAATTGACGGAATTTTTTATTTTGGTAAAGTTTCAGAGTGGTGGTTCCACGTACTCTATTTTTTAACGGTGCTATATTTCTTCAAAGCTACAAAAGAACAACATAAAAGCTTCAAGGGAAGCACTGAGATAGTATTAGAAATGACTAAAGGTGAGCGTGAGAAAGTAGACTGACTTTAGTTAGTCATTTTCCAAAAGGCAATGCCACCAGCTTGTTTACCTATTTCAGCTACGGCAACTGCTTTAAGATTTTTTAAGTCAAAAACCTCTACAGCTCCAGGCTCTTTACCAACACCCTCAACCGATACAAATGCGTATCTGCTATCTGGAGAAATAGAAACTCCATGTGTAACTTTGCGGGTGTTTTTAAATTTTGCAATCTCTTTACCTTTTTTAAGATCCCATACTCCTGTTTTAGCAGCGCTCTTATAGGTAACAACTAGATATTTTCCATCTCTACTTACTTCACAGTTGTAAGGACCTTTGTCTGTTTTAAAGGTTCGCGTGACCTTCCATTTTTCTACATCTACCTCAACAACATTATCGGTGCCATTGTTAACAACATATAAAAGCTTATCGTTTGGGTGGGGATATACCCATGTTGGTTTTTCAGGTGGCATATTGTGATTCATTGACATGTTGCCCATGGGTTTCTTACCTGATTTTTTATTCGATGCATGCATCGAATGGTCCATTTTATGCATATTGTGCGAGGAATGTTTTCCTTTTTTTGAGCTCATTTTCATGGGTGGAGAAGTTGAAAGCGTCCTTGATAGCTCCATAGACATCGCATCAATTTCGTAGAGAGTTCCAGACATCATAGCTACTGAATAGTGCTTCATACCGTTATTCAACATTCTCGATCCATGTGGCATAACGCCAGTTTCTACTCTTTCTACCTCAATCATATCTTCAGGGTCAACAATAGAGACCGTGCTAGCGTCAGCATGACCTCCATGTAAGTTGAAATTAACAACATAGAGAAGGCCCGTAGCTTTTGATATTTCCATAGTAGCTGGAAACATTCCAAGCTCAACTCTCTCTACGAACTTGTCTGTTCCTGTAGAATATTTATACAAGTGGCCATAGGGCATTCCGTGCGCCATTGATAGATACCAGTGCTGTCCGTCAGGAGCTACGGTAATTCCATGTGGACCTTCGATCTCTAAAGGCCATACCCCAACAGGAATAGTTTTTTCAACAACAGCTTTTTTGCCATCAAACTTAATAAGGGCGACCTCGTCTTCGGATTCAGCGCAAACATAAACATAATAATCATTAGCTAAAACGCCTTTGCTAAAAACGAATAAAAGTGAAAGAAAGATTGTTATTTTTTTTATAATCATTAGTTTGTTCCCATTGGTTCTTCATCAACAAGCTTAACAGCCCAAAGACCATTATAATGGTCAGCAAAATAGATCAAGCCTTTATAGGGTATAACACCCCAAACATTTGTTTCGTTAGGAATTTTTCCATTAGGATCCCTACCCTCAAAGAAAGCTATTTCTCTTCCTTGAGCGTAAAGATCGCCAAGTAGCTCACCAGAGATATCTAGTACCCTTATTCCTCCATAGTAATATCCGGCATAAAGAATGTCGCCTTCAACCCAGTGGTTATGTGAACCTACTTCTGGAACCTGATAAATCGCTGTTTCAACAGGATTATTAATATCTGTAAAATCAACGAAATGAAATCCGCCCTGATAAATACTTTCTTCTGATCCAGGTATACGTTTAGCCCACTCGTCACCATTGATCATATAGAATCTATCAGTAGATTGACTTACAAATGGAAATGTTGCATGATTATGTCCATTGGGGTCGGACTTACTAGCGAGCTTAATAGGGTTTCCAGGGCTTCCTTTTCCAGCTAAAGCTATAAATGGATTAAAGTTCTTTTTATCTCTAGACTGTTCGCTTTGTGGAATACCACCAACATCTACAATATGTACACCATCTGCCCAATTAGATGAATAGGCTATTCCATTTTCAACCCAAACATCGTGGATGCTATGGCCAGGAGTATCTAGCTCATAAGATCCAACACGAAATGGATTTGCTGGATCGCTGATATTAATAATATCGTAGCGCGTACCAGCACTTAGCGCGTATACATGATCTTGATAAATGAACACATTGTGAACACCACCAGTTAAGTTATCATCGTACATTTTTGTTATTTTGACATTGTAAGGGTCGGTTACATCAAGTATAACTAGACCATTTTTTCTGTTAGATGCACCTTCTCTTGAAATGATACCTACGCGTCCATCTTCACTAATTTTAACATCATTTACTGTTCGAGCATCTACTTTAATCGTATCAATTATTGCCATTTTTGATGGATCGGTTATGTCCCAAAAATATGCTTCACCATCCGCGCTGTGGGTTCCTGTAACTGCAAAGTCTTTTCCTTTGTGCTTTCCAATGCCGGGCCACACCCATAGATCTGAAGTATGATGGTCTGATACAGTTCCATGTCCAACCACTTCAATTCTTCTTTGAACGTTTCTGGGAACTACTTTGACTTTTGCCATAGCGGAAAAGCCACTTGTTTGAGCAGTGATAGTATAAATACCAGGCGTTTCAGCAACAAATTTACCTTCATCGGTAATTAATCCTGCTGCGGGCAGACCAACAGACTCGCTCGATCTGTTGTTAACAAAATTATCAGTATAAACTGCTTTTCCCGAAAATGAATATACCACTGGGACGTCTTTTACTGACCCACCTCTTGAGTTCAAGGGTTTAGCAGTAAATTTGATAACGTCTCCGGTGCGTATTTCCTTAGCATCTGCAACCATTTTCAAAGATTTAACGGGGTTCTTTTTAGAGCTAACTTTTATGGTTTTCTCAATGTTTTCAATAGCTGCAGTTACAGTAAACCTTCCAGCTTTCTTGACGCTAAGATTACCAAATCGATCAAACTCTGCTGTATTTTTATTGCTTGAGGAAAATTTTACCTCGAGATCGTCTCTAATTAAATTAGCTTCATCATAGATCTTGGCTGAATAGTTTACCGTTGTTCCGGTGTAAACCTTATCGATAGTTTCATCGAAGACAATGCGGTCGAGTGGCGGGTCAGGAACAAAAACATTAAGCCTACCAGATACGTAGCCACCTTTAACTCCGCGTGCATATGCGCGCACAGAGAGTTTTCCAGATTTGTAAGCTTTTACAGTTACTTTTGAAACTCCGGTAGAATCGCTAAGTCTAGGCTCGACAGATAGAGCTTTACGCGCTCCGCGCACCATAAACATTCCTTTTGCTTGTTTACCGTCCTTATCAACAAGACGAACGGTTAACGCCTTGCTCTCACCAACGTTTAATGAAATACTATCCGGTTCAAAGACAAATTTTAGATTAGAGTTTTGCGATCTTGGGGGTTGACCAAGGATTATCGTGATTGATAAAAATAAAATAGTGGTAATTTTTTTCATTATAGTCTCCTTTAATTATTCAGCTGAAGCCGTTTTTTGTTCATCTTCATATGCCACACAATAAAGTCCAGAGTTCATATCAGAAAAGAAGATATAATCTTTGTATGGTTGTGCTCCCCAAACCATCGGTGCGTTAGGTATTCTTCCATCTTTGTGGTAGGATAAATAGTGGGCTATTTCGCGTCCTTGTTTATATATGTCGCCCAGAAGCTCACCAGAAATATCAACAATTCTTAATCCGCCCTGATAATTACCAGCCAGAAGTATATCGCCATATATCCAAAGGTTGTGTGAGCCCGCTTCTGGAACCTCATAAATCGCATCCTCTCGGGGATTATTAGGATCAGTGAAATTCATAAAATGATAGCCCCCGCGCGGATTAGATGGTTTGTTCTTAGTCGCCTGAACGCCCCACGGAAAGTTTTCGTCTCCTCCAATAATGTAGAACTGGCCTGTCTCTTCATTTAAGTATGGAAACGCAGCGTGGTTTCTTCCTGTAGGGTCTTTCATTTCAGCTAGCTTAACTGGATTGGAAGGGCTGCCTTGTCCTGCTTTTGCTAGGAGCGGGTTGAATTGCGATTTTGATCTATCTGACTCTTTATGTTTTTTTGCGCCTATGTCGACCGCTACTATACCATCTGCCCAGTTGGAAGAATAGGCTATCCCATCTTCGATCCATACGTCATGAATGCTGTGTCCTGGGGTATCGAGTTCGTAGACACCTACTCGGAACGGTTTCTTCGGATCATCGATATTGATGATATCGTACTTGCGGCCGTTGTTGACTGCGTAAACGTGGTTTTCATAGATGAACGCATTATGAACTCCTCCGGTCATATCGTCATTATAAGCGGCGCTGATCGTAACGTTGTAGGGATCGGAAACATCTAGGATCACAAAGCCGTTCTTGCGGTCCGACGCGCCTTCGCGGGTGATCACGCCAACCCTACCGTCCTCAGAGATCTTGACGTCGTTGACCGTACGGGCATCAACCGTGACGGTGTCGATGATGACCATGTTCGCAGGATCGGTCACGTCCCAAAAGTACGCCTCACCGTTTGCACCCCAGGTTCCGGTCACCGCAAAGTCTTTGCCTTTGTGCTTGCCGATACCGGGCCAGACCCAAAGATCAGAAGTTAAAACGTTGGTTATCAAACCATGGCCAACCAATTTGACTTTTCTATTTACATTTCTTGGAACGACTTTAATAGTCTTTTGTGCAGAATAGCCACCTGCTGAAGCTGAAACAGTATACATACCCGCGGTCTCAGCAACGAAGCGTCCGTCACTGGTGATCTGAGCAGAAGCTGGCAATCCAAACTCACCATATTCTGCCTTTCCAGTAAATGAATAATAAACAGGAACATCATCATAGCTGCGACTACCACTCACTGCTTTAGCGTTAACCCGCAGTACGTCTCCTGTACGAATTTCATCAACCCCATTTGTTGATATGCTAACAGAGCGCGCAGGGTTCTTTACAACTTTAATCTTCAATGATTGCGAGACACCTTCTGCAGTAGCAGAGACAGTGATCCTTCCGGCTTTCTTTGTGATAAGATTGTTTAGCTCATCAAAACTTGCGATGCTCTCATCGCTTGATTTATAGGCAACTAGAGTACCAGCGGTGCGGTCAAGACCGGCCTGATCCGTGACTTTTGCAGATAGGTTCGTAGTCGTGTTCGTGTACAATTTGCTTGGAGTTTGAGAAAAAGCAACTTTTTCAATAGGAGGATAAGGAACATTGATAACAAGGCTTCCGCGCACTCTATCATCTCTTTTAACAGTAACGGTTTGCGTAGTCAAAAGTAATCGGCCTGGATTGTGGGCTTTAACAGTAACCTTAACCTTGCCACCTGATTCACTAATGCGTGGTAATACGGAAAGATTCTTTCTTTGTCCGTACACGTAAAAAGGGTTGTCGACTAACTTATTTTTATCGTTTAGAAGTTTGATTTCAATTTCTTTGGTCTCCCCTACATTAACCTCAAGAGAATCCGCTCCAAAGTCAAAGCGCAAATCGTTTTGAGCGCTCAGGGCTCCAATTAAAAGAAATAAAAATATGTATTTTTTTGACCGCATGAATTACCTCCTATCAGTGCATTCAATAAATTTGAAGTAGTAAATATACATCAGAAAAAAATTTGCGTCTATTTTTTATTTTTGGACCACTGTGGCGGTGAACAATTACAAAGCTCTCTAATGACATTCACGTGCTCTATGATCTCTTGGTGTGATAGCTTTAGACCCCAAGCAGGCATGTAATGATGTTTTTTCATAATCTTACCACCATTATATAATGTTTCGTAAAGGGTATCATCGGAACGCGAAGAAATAGTTTTGGCATCTGATAAATTTCCAGGGGCCACTGGAAGATATTTGGCATTAAATCCATCACCTTCACCATTGAGCCCATGGCACGAAGCGCAATTAGCAACATAATCACTGGAGACCTTATATATATCATCATTCAAAAGAGACAAATATTGTGTCTTTTGAGGGTCGCGCTTCGCTGCTAAATAAGATTGTAAAAGTGCCGTTGTTTTTTTATCGAGGTTTTGTTTTGGCATTATGCTTTCGGGCATGACCATGTGAGGCATTTCTATTGCCATCTTTATGTACCCATCTGTTAGCCGATCACTAGCATTTGTTAGATCTGGACCAACCATTCCACCTTCACCATTTAGCTGATGGCATCCCAAGCATGAAAGATGGTTGGTTAATAAGTTTTCAATTTTATTACTTTGAAATTCTGATATATTTGGAAGTTGAGTTTTTTGTTTGCCCGATCCAAATCTTTCAACCAGCAAATCAATCTCTTTATCTGTATGGTCAAAAACAGGCATCCTGCTACCTGTTCCAGGAAAATATCCGTTTGGCCTTATAGGTTTTGGATTTTTTAAGTATGACAATAACCAGGATTTTTTGGTGCGCATTTTTTGACCTGAAAGATCAGGGGCGTTATGCTTGTCAAACCAGCTAATTTCATTTTTCATCTCATGGCAAGCTGTGCAATTTTGCGATTGAAAAATTTTTTGACCATCTTCAATGCTCATTTCTGAAAAGGTACTTTGTGCTTTCTTAAAATCTTTATCAAGCTGCTTCAGTTGGGAGGTACCAATTTTTTCAATGAAATTTGTCATTGCGGAAACCACCATTAAAGAGCTTTTATCCCTGTCATCAAAAAACATGGGCATAGCTGTCCCCAACAAATGATTTTGTGGATATAGTATAGTCTCATAAATCCAACTACGCTTCAATCTTGCTCCAGTAGTATTTAAGCTTATTGAATTGTTTTTGCCTTTGTCATTGATGACATGACATGATGTGCATTGGTAATCATTAATAATCAATTGGCTTGCGTTTAAATCTGTTTTTCTTTCTATAGTATAGTTTTTACTGATGTTTGATTTTTTAGAAGCAAGATAAATAGATAGTGCAAATGCCTCTTTATTAGAAAAGTTGTAATTAGGCATTCTTGATCGTCCAATATTTTTCCTAACACTGTGGGGAGATTGCAGATAGTTGTATATATAAGAGGTGTTGTACTTTGACCCAGCATGGCTTAAATCTGGTGCTCTATTAGCCATCAATGAAGATTCTTCTACTCCTGCATGACAATTACCGCACCCAAGCTCATTAATCAATAAATTTGCTTCTTCCTGCAATTGGCCAAAAGCAATTGAAAGAAAGAGAATGCTATTAAATTTTAATGAAAGAAACTTACCAGCCAAATTGAATATCAAACGTTGGTAATAAGTGGGCTTGCGATCCAAACGGGTATTCCCCAGCAATTAATTTATATCCAAATGAGAGCCTAGATTTCGAACTAACCTGCCATATCAATGATCCCTGCTGTTCAAAGGCATATCTACCACGTCCACCAGGCATTAAAAACATTTCATAATTTATTAGATAATGAAATGAACGGGAAATTTTGCGTAAATATTCTCCACCAAAATTAATGATGAGGTCATTGTAGTATACAGATAATCTTGGATATATAATGGGTAGGTCAATGGTAGCATCATCCGAAAGTTTTTTTCCATTGACAGCTAGGCCAAAGCCTGAGCTTAGAGATAATTGACCTGTATCAGGATTTCCTTTTGATCCGATCGCGCTGGCATGAAATGAAAACATATGAGGAATTGAGAATTGGGGAGATATTAATGCTCCCATATTCGGATCGCCCATCTCTTTACCCAATGGGCTTTGAAGCCATCTTAAACCTGGGGTTGGATATTCTAATCTGAATGAGCGGGCCATTTTCCATCCCCTGTATGAAGAAACCTCCTGTTTAATCGATGCGCTTGGCATTAAAAGAAATTTGTTTACACTAATTTCCGATCCATTTTCAAACCCATATTTAAATGGTTTGAATATGCTGATTTCTTTTCTGTTTTTTTCTAACAAATACGCAGATTGACTACTCCATTGAGAGGATAAAATAGAAAAAATAGCCAGAAATGGAATGAGCCTCATTCAACGATCCATGTGGCTATTACAGGTATATGGTCGGAAAGCGTAGTTGCGTCTTGGTGTGTTTCACCGTTTGACCATGTGGTATTAGTCCAAAGATAATCTAGCTTTCTATCTAAAAGGAGTTTATTGCCCGGGCTATGTGTGAAATGCTTTGATTCTTTCATGCTATACTCTTCTAAAGTAATTGCCGGTTCATAGGAGCCGTAAAGCTCGTTGAGCCATGTAATTTCTTCTGTGAAATATGCTCCCTCTTTGTGCATCGGTTCTTTGTTCGTGTGATAAGTGCCGAGCTCACACTGATCTTCAAGACAATAATCAGTTTTAGTTGCGTTAGGTGGTATTGCGTTAAGGTCGCCTCCAGCTACAAAGTTGAAACCGCTGGAAACAATATCATCCAAAATATTTTTAAACCCTGAGATATGCTTTTGTTTTGTATCGTCTGTAGCAAAAGCGGTAAGGTGCGCGTTAACAGCATAAAAAGGTGATCCAGGCATTTTAACCTTAGCTGTAATTACATTCCTTCGTAGATAAAACAATTGAGTTAGAGCATCCTGGTCTCCTCTCAACGGAAGCTTGTGTCGGATTGCATCTTCGAGTTTCCATTTAGATAAGATAAGGTTTCCTGCATCAAACCTACCATAACCCTCTGCGGGTACAATTTGAGTCTTTATTTTTGACGCATAAGCTCCGTAATTCATCCCTGTATTGTTTAACAGCCACTGTACTTGGTCCAAGTAAGACGTTCGCTTTGATTGGATATCAACTTCCTGCATCAATACAATATCGACATCTGTCTCATTTATCTTTTTTGCTATTCCTTCAAGACCCACCATAACTTCACCCTTACTAAATATGGCCTTGTCGCCGCAAGCATCTCCAAAAAAATCTAAACGCGCTATTCCAAAACGTATATTCCAAGTCATCACCTTTACAGATTTTTTTGCTGGGTATTCATTGATAAGATTCGCCTGATAAAGAATAGCATCTTCAGTATCGTTGAAAGTTGTTACGAGCGGTTCACAGCTAATGACTAAAAAGCTAACGAGAGATGCAATAAAATAATTTTTTCTTTTCATATTTATAATTTACAACGCTCGGTACCCGTTGCAAATAAAACAACAGATTGATTGCCATCAATCCAGTCTATGTTCCGTAGCTTTTTGTATGCACCCCAAACCACTCCAGCTTCGGGACCAGCATTGATTTTTAACATTGTGTTAAATTCTTCTGTAAGGATCGTTAGCTCGTTTTCGGAAACATCAATAGCAATCCCATTGCTTTCATACAATATTCTTAAAATCCAATATCCACCAATTGGTCCTGGTACATTCAACCCCAAGGCTTTTGTTTGACTGTTTTCCCAGAATTCAGTTTTGTTATCTAATTTTTGAAACGCATCAACAACTGGTGCGCAGCCAGTGGATTGAGCCGCAACCATGCGAGGCAAACTCCCTGATACTTTTCCTATTGATTTAAGCTCTTGAAAGGCTTTCCACATACCTATAAGTCCCGTTCCTCCTCCAGTTTCATATACGATGATATCTGGAAATTTCCATCCTAGTTGCTCAGCAATTTCATAACCCAATGTTTTTTTACCTTCAACTCTAAAGGGCTCCTTTAAAGTTGAAATATCAAACCAGTTCTCCTGTTTCTGTTGAATCATTTCTTTTGCTGCATCTGCTATGGTGTTTCCTTTTAGTTGAACGTGTTTTGAATACCGCTTGCTCTCAGAAAGATACTCTTTAGGGATTGATTCAGGAAGAAAGACATGACAGTTCATTCCAGCCTCTTTACAGTATGCTGCAGCTGAAATACCAGCATTGCCTGCTGATGGTAAGCATATATTTTCTACTTGTTGCTCTTTTGCCATAGAAATTGCAAGAGACATTCCTCGATCTTTAAATGAACCGGTAGGGTTGACTGTCTCATTTTTTACAAAAAGTTTATCTGAAATCGGAATTAAGGGTGTAAAACCCTCTCCCAAGCTAACTCGGTTTTCGACTGAAGGTAGGACTGATGCGTACCGCCAAAGTGACTCTTCATTTGTATCAACCTTCAGTCCTATATTAGAATTTTCCCATTCATAACGTACAGATAAAGGCTTTCCGCATGAGCATAAACCTACTGGTGTAATAGGATTTTTTATAACTGCTTTGCAATAAGTGCATTCAAAATGCATATCGATTATAATAACTTTTTTATAGTTGTAGTTTCTATCAATGAGTTGATAATTAAATTGTTATATATTTTATTAAAATATAACAAAACAAAACAGGATACATCATGAAAAGGTTTTTAATTTTACTTTCTTTGGCTTTTTTATCAACAAGTAGCGTTTTTGCAGATAATCTAAAGAGCAAGATAATGCCTCTAAAAGATCGCGCTGAAATACAGAATAGATTGTTTAAGGACAGGGTTAGCACAGTATTGCCAAAGATTATGGAGCGTACCGGTATAGATATGTGGATTATTATTGCAAGAGAGTACAATGAGGATCCTGTCATTAGAACCATGCTTCCATCCACGTGGCTTAACGCTCGCAGAAGAACTATTCTAGTAATTTATAACCCTGGAAATGGGAAAAATCTTGAAACATATGCCATAGCTCGTTACGATGTTGGTGAAGTTTTTAAAAAAATGTGGGATCCTGAAAAAGAGCCTGATCAATATCTTGCTCTATCTAAATTAATAAAAGAACTAAACCCCAAAAAGATCGGTATAAATCAAAGTGAGTACTTTGCGCAAGCTGATGGCTTAACTGCGACAGAATATAATTTATTCAAATCTTCGTTAACCCGTGCTCAATTTAGAAGGGTTGTAAGTGCAGAGAAACTTGCTATCGGTTGGCTTGAAACACGAAGCGGTTTAGAGATGGAATATTATCCTGCAATCTGCAATATTGCACATCAGATTATTAGGGAGGGTTTTTCATCTAACGTTATTTCTCCTGGAAAAACTACAACAGATGACGTTGTATGGTGGTACAGGGAAAGAATCATTGAGTTGGGTTTAACAACCTGGTTTCATCCAACAGTTGATCTTCAAAGGTCAGATAATGCGGAATTTAATTTTTTAAGTGCTTTTTCCAAATCTAAAGACAGCAATGTCATTCAACGAGGTGATCTTTTACATGTCGATTTTGGCATTACGTATCTTGGATTAAACACAGACACACAGCAACATGCATACGTACTAAAGGTCGAAGAATCTGATGCGCCAGCTGAACTTCAAAATGCGCTTGCTGTTGGTAACCAGCTCCAGGATATCCTTACTGAACAATTTGTGATTGGTAGAACTGGAAACGAAATCCTGTTGGATGCCTTGAACAATGCCAAGTCTGTTGGGATTAAGCCCCAAATATATACTCACCCTATTGGTTACTATGGACATGGATCAGGACCAACCATCGGTATGTGGGACAAACAACAGGGAGTGCCTATTAATGGTGACTATCCGCTTTATAAAAACACTGCATATTCTATAGAACTGAACGCTAAGGTATATATTAAATCCTGGGAAAAAGAAGTAGCTATAATGCTGGAAGAAGATGCTTTTTTTGACGGTGAAAAATGCGAATATATGGACCCCAGACAAACAAAATTAATACTGATTAAATAAGATTAATTTATCGTTTTGATTCGAATTCACCGGTTTCGGAATTTTTTATTACTTCATTATAATTGAAGCATTTACCGTTCATAGCAATATAGACACCACAATTCAAACTTTGAACAAATCCAATTGCTGCACCTAAATTAAATAGCCCATCAGAACTTCCAAATTTATAAGGAATCATAGCACCTGTTAAGACTATTACCTTATTTATATTTTTCTTAGCAATCGAATGTGCAGTTTTTACCATTGTGTCTGTACCATGAGTCACTATAACCTTATTTTCATTAGAACTTTGACAATTGTCAACAATAAGTGATCTATCTGCATCTGTCATTTCAAGACTATCCTTCATCATTAAGGTTGATACATTTACATCTATCTTCGACCTGCCAAGATTAAGCATTTCACGTAAGTGAGTTTTGTTAAAGAACAGTTTACCTGTGAGTTCATCATATTCTTTATCGAACGTTCCACCAGTTACGAAAATTCTAATACTCATATTCAATCCAATAAATAAGGTGCATGCTTGAAAATAAATTTCTTTGCAGTTTTATCACTACATCTCAGTTTATAAGCCAGTTTTTTTATATTAATTTTGTTAACGTTTTTAAACATACAATCTTTAACGTAACCATCGATCATTCCATTTTCAATTAAAGTTATTATTTGAGCTTCAACTGGACTAGAGTACCATTTTCGGTGATTAGGATTTGCCCTTAAACTATATGAAGCATTTATCTTTTTAACACTTTCCGCTGAACTAAAAGCGACAGGATCGTTATCAGTTTTCATACCTCTTAAACCTGATGATAAAGTAGTTATTTCATGAACATCTTGACCGGAAGACATAAACCAATCTTCATATTCTATGATCGGTTTGTAAAGTGTGTTATCAACTAACAATTTCTTACCGCCAGATAGTTTAGTCAAATATACATAAATCATTTTGTTAAATCTTTTGGTAAACTCAAAAGAGTTTAGTTTTAATGAGCATTTGTAAAGATACTCATTATTTAAAATTCTAACCGTAGGTTTATTAATTGCTGTGTTAGGAACTGTATCGTTATTCAATATTGAACTACTAAGTGTGACTCTTACACCCCATAGTGGCAATGGGTCAACTAAGTCATAAATCGCACCAGATTTTTTATATTCTTCATCACATAATCTATTATAATAGTCAATTCTTCCATTTATATAATCAATTGAATCCAGTCTAGATTTTTCATCATCAAATTTATAGTTTCTATAGAAAACTTGATCTTGGATAGGATCATAAAATTCAGCTTTATTAGATATATAATACCCGTTAGCGTGCTCTATTGGCAGCAAAGCCTTGATCCTCTCCCGTATGCTTGAGAATTTTCCAGATTCGGAGTATCCGACGAGGGATTTTACTACATTATATATTTCAGAATCGTTCATTTATTTATCGGAATATCGGAAAATTTTAAATTTATTGTCAATAAATTTATGGAATAATAGAAATATTCACTATAAATATCTTATCATAATAATTTATACAAGATTAATATTATTATAATATAGTGCGATGCAATAAGGCTATTTTTATAAACTTTGGTCATTTATGTTAAGCTTTTTACCTTAAAACGGCACAAATTTTTGTTAATATGTTTATGTCAAATACATACAAATATTTATGACAAATTCATGTCAACATTTCATTGATCATTTAACGGAATTTTAACCTTTCATTAAACTATATTTATTTAATTATTCTAGTTTTTACTTCATATAATAATTGTGAATATATTTTTTGTCTGGGGTTAATATTTTTTCCCAAAATTTTATTATTTTTTT
>CEVH01061906.1_pt1 | contig 20358 bp, 16 predicted proteins | sample 356521 | NCBI WGS metagenome assembly CEVH01 (sample SAMEA2623446, study PRJEB7988) | marine metagenome | isolation source: saline water (ENVO:00002010), including
GGCCGGCTTCGTGCACCCATACGAGATTAAAGGCGGGGTGGAAGAAGTGCGCATCACGATGATCTTGCGAAGTTTTGATTCGACGGATTTGGAAGAATATGCCCAATTACTTCATGCCCTCGCCAAACAAGCCGCTAAGGCGGTGAAGCGCACCAGCTATGAGATTGAGATCAGCGAGCAATACCGCAATATGAAGGAGATTCTCGACCAATATCCCCAAGTCGTGGCCTTGGCAGAAAAAGCCATTGATGCGTGCGGATTGCCTGTGCGTAAGGCGAAGATCCGCGGCGGTACAGATGGCTCGAAGCTCAGCTTCATGGGCCTTCCTTGCCCCAATATTTTTGCTGGGGAGCACGCCTTCCACAGCCCCTATGAATTTGTGAGCCTACAGGATATGGAGTGCGCGACCGATGTCATCGTGAAGCTGCTCGAACTGGTCGCTACGGAAGCATAAAAAAAAGCCGCCCTCAGGGCGGCTTTTTATTGTGCCAAAAATTTTTCTCAGCCTCGTGCGGCATATGCTTGATTGAGGGCGTCCGCCAGACGTACGCCTGCTTGAGCCAATCGCAAGTGCAATAGTTCGGTGTTGTCGTAGACATAGCGGTACCCCATTCTTTCCGGGTCGCCCATAGTGGAGTAACATTGCTCGCGCATTTCCACGCTCTCACGTACCCAATCCTTTGTGGTTGTCGTCTTCCACGATTGAACGTGTTCGGGAGTCACGGTGCTCATGATCCAAGTCGAGTATTCGGTGTACGACATGTTCCAATAATCGATGAGTCCACTGTCCCAGACGCGGTGCAGATTGGAGCTCTCCCAGAAGAACTTCACCTTTACTTGGTTTCCACCCATATCTTTACCATTGCCACAGTGCAGCGGCTGGTGTACATCGCCAATGAGGTGGGCAAGGGCGCGCAAGGCAAAGGCTTCGTCGACGCTGTAGTTTTGCGTTTCAATTTCCTTGAGGAATTTATCGACGGCCATCCAAACATCCCCTTTGTCCGGGTGTTCGTGGTGGTCTATGTGGTCGACAGATTTCACGGTGCAATAGTGCCAAGCGTTCAAACTATCGTACGATGGTTCGGCTTTAATAAAGTCCATCCAGTTTGCGACCATGGCCAAATCTTCTCCATCAAGGGTATTTATAATGTGCGCTTTAACCTGAGGGTTGAGGTGGTCCATCGCGATGTGTCCAATGACGCGGTGGCCGGTAAGTCCCCACGCGAAAGCGGCAGTGGACAAGGTTGCGAAAGCAAGGGAAAGGAGTGTTTTCATCGGTTTACAATTGAGGGCTTAAGGTAGCCAATTATCCTATCGTAGCGCAGTCCCATACTGCGGTTGTATAAAATTAGCGTGTAATCGTTTTTAGTTTGCCAGTGCGTGCCTTCCGTCAACTCGGTGCTGGCTCCGCCTTCGGCATTGGGGTGGGCAAATACGTAGTTGTAATAGCCTTGTTTAAGTAGGATTTTACCCGAGTAGGCGCCGCGTGAATAATTGTATTCTAAGCGGAATTCTGGGAGAAGTTGCCAATTGGTCAATTGGCCAAAAACATACACAGGGACCTCGAGCTCTGGACTTTCAAAATAGAATTCCACGAGGCAATAATCACCGGCCAAATCCGGATTTCCTACGTCGGCGCGCTGAATTAATCGGCCCCCGTTGATATCGGGTTGAAAGCTATATACTGCGATGCTGCGGTTCTTCTTTTCCTCTAAAAAGATCTGCCAGCAGGAATCTAGTTGGCTTACTTTAACGCCCATGCCCACCTGGTTCAATCGTTTGGTGTCGAAGGTGTGGAACTCCACACCGCCTTCAAAAGACCCTTCGCCCATAAAGTTGTATTCGAGCATGCCGTCATTGATGAAGGTTGGTTTGAGTCTATTGAGGCTATTATCCCAGCGTCGGTTTTGTAGGATGCTGAGGTCTAAATCGTTGAAATAGTCTTGTATAGGGTATCCGGCCAGGGCCACGCGGGCATTGACTTGCTGTTCCGTACTGAAGTTCACCATATCCACGGCGCGGATAACCTCTACCGCTGGAATGGCTAAGGATTCATAGACGATGAAGCGACGGCGAATGATTATGTCCTTGTGGTCATCATTTTGAAATATTTCCAAGACATAGTTTCCGCTGATCTTTGGGCGAATGTATTCGTTGGGGATGGTCGTTTTATAGTGTGTATAGGGAACAAAGGTACCCACGCTTATGGCGAAATTGGTCAAATAATTCCCATCAAATCCATCCAGGTATTGATTGATTAAAAGGTCTGAGGGGTGCCAATTCTTATCACAATGTTGAATGCGATATCCGTAGTTGTTCCACTCATAGGCCATGTCGTCAAAGCTGAATTCTAGACCTTGATTCTTGCCCAATTCATATGCGGGGAAGTCCATCGGTACACCTACGGGGGCCAATTGCACTGTTTTGAGGTAATCAAAAGCCACCGTATCGGTGAGGATTTGGCCTGTTAATGCCTTATAAAACAAGGCTATGACTAAAATCGAGGACTTATGAACAGACATTTTGATAAATTATTGGTGTCTAAGGTACAATTAGTACCGATTTCTTGTGGCTAAAAGTTGTCTGTGTTCTAATTTTGCGACCCACAATCATACTTAAAGTACGATGTCTCAAACCTTCAAGATTCGAAAAGGTTACGATATTAAGTTGGTCGGCGAAGCTTCTTCGAACGATCTCGGGCTACACAGCCCCTCAACTTATGCCGTAAGTCCTTTAGACTTTCCAGGTATCACGCCAAAATTGGCAGTGAAAGCTGGAGTAAAAGTTTTGGCGGGTGAAACTTTGTTTTTCGACAAAGACCGTCCAGAAGTGAAAATATGTGCTCCTGTTTCAGGAGAAGTAGCCGAGATTAAACGCGGAGCAAAGCGTAAAATATTGGCTGTTTTGATGTTGGCCGATAGCGAGGTAACCTATGCCAATCACGGTGCCTTCGACTTTAATAGAGTCGATCGAGAGGCTGCAGCAGGTCACTTCTCAAATACAGGTGTTGGTGCCCTGATCACCACTCGCCCATATGGCGTAGCGGCTAGCATGAACGAGCAGCCTCGCGACATCTTCGTAAACGGCGTTCAGAGCGGACCATTAAATGGGGATTTAGCTACCCAGTTGGCTGGCAAAGGTGAAGCAGTGCAAGCTGCCATTAATGCCTTGACCTTGATGACAACGGGTAAAGTATATATGAGCTACGATGCCGATCTACCAGCAGTTGCTGAACTTCAGGTAGAAGGTGCTACTAATATTTCATTCTCCGGAAAGCATCCAAAGGGATTGGTCGGTACGCAGATTGCCAAGGCAGCACCTATTAATAAAGGCGAGGTGGTTTGGACAGTAAACGCAGTAGACCTTCCTATTATTGGTCGTGCTTTTCTAACAGGAGAATACGCACCAGAGTACAAAGTAGCGATTACAGGTTCGAAGGCTATGAACACTGGCTATGCCACGATGTTACAAGGTGCAAGCCTAAATGGATTGATCAGTGCGAACATCAATGCAGAGAATGCCCGTATTATTTCGGGTGATGTGCTGACGGGAACGCAACAAGCCACAGATGGCTTTTTGAGCTTCGGTAAAGCACAACTCACAGCCATTCCTGAAGGAAATCAAACTGAATTCTTCGGTTGGGTACTTCCAGGCTTTGGCAAGTTTTCTACCAACCGTGCCTTCTGGGGATGGTTGTTCCCGAACCGCAAATACGATTTGGATACCAATATGCACGGTGAAGAACGAGCGTTTGTTGTAAGCGGGGAGTATGAAAAGTTCATTCCTATGGACATCTTCCCACAACAATTGCTTCGCAGCATCTTGATTAGAGACATTGAAAAGATGGAGCAGTTGGGTATTTACGAGGTAGTACCAGAAGATTTCGCCATAGCGGAAGTTGCTTGTACTTCTAAGTTACCGTTGCAGCAGATTGTACGCGACGGTTTGAATGACTTGAGAAAAGAAATGATGTAATAGCCATATTATGAAGTTTGTACAAAACATATTCGACAAGACTAGACCGCTGGTTGAAAAAGATGGCAAAAGAAACATCCTCTATCCATTGCACAACGCATTGGAGACGATGGCTTTCGTTCCTGATCACACGACGCACTCAGGTGCACACGTTCGTGATGCAATTGATTTGAAACGTACGATGGTGACGGTAATCTTCGCAATGGTTCCAGCCCTACTATTTGGGATGTGGAACATCGGTAGATTGCACTTCGCTGCCATCGGTGAAGAAGCTGCACTATTAGACAGCTTCCTCTTTGGTGTATTGAAGATGCTTCCGTTGATTACTGTGACCTATGCCGCTGGTTTGGGTGTGGAGATCTTCTTTTCTTGGAAGCGCGACCACCCGGTAAATGAAGGTTTCCTGGTTTCAGGGTTGTTGATTCCTATGATCATGCCGGTAGATATCCCATTGTGGATGGTGGCTGTGAGTACAATTTTCGCTGTACTCATTGGTAAGGAAGTGTTTGGTGGAACAGGTATGAACTTATTGAATCCAGCGCTTACGGCTCGTGCCTTTGCGTTCTTTGCCTACCCAACATGGATGTCAGGTGACCAAGTATGGATCAACACCAAGGGTGGTGAAGTAGTAGATGGATATTCAGGTGCTACAGCGCTGGGTGATCTTGCAACAACTGTAGGTCAAGGCATGGGTAATCCTGCTACGGATGCAGTGATGGCTCAGTTCGGTTCCGGTGGTCACTACTCTTTCATGAACGCATTCTTGGGATTGATTCCAGGATCTATCGCAGAGACATCAGCATTGCTTATTCTTTTAGGGGGACTGTTCCTTGTATTTAAAGGAGTAGGTTCTTGGAAAATCATGTTGAGCTTCTTTATAGGTGGATTTGTTATGGCAGGAATCTTTAACGCATTTGCAGTGAACGAATTCATGGGATTGAATCCATTGCACCAATTAATGTTGGGTGGTTTCATATTCGGTATGGTCTTCATGGCTACCGATCCTGTGAGTGCTGCTCAAACGGAAACTGGAAAATACATCTACGGCTTCTTTGCCGGCTTCTTCGGGATTATGATTCGTGTATTCAACCCAGCATACCCAGAAGGAATTATGTTGGCCATCCTATTTATGAACGTAATGGCACCGCTTATTGACTACTACGTGGTAGAAGCCAATATCAAGCGTCGTGCGAAACGCGTAGCTCACGTTTAAAGCTCTAGAACTATGAATGTAAACAGCAACGGATATACGTACACATTTGCTACTGTGATGGTAGTATTAGTGGCGGTATTGCTCTCGGGAGCTTCACTGGGTTTGAAATCGAAGCAGGAAAGCAACGTAAAACAGGAAAAAATGCAAAGCATCTTGGCTTCAGTAGGAGTTGCGGTAGATCGTGACGAAGCTCAAGCAGCGTATGACGAAGTCATTACTAAGGTTTTGACCATTAAAGGTGGTGAGGTCGTAAGTGAAGATCGCGAAACAGCTTTTAATGTTGATATGGCTAAGGCTATTAAGTCTTCTAACATGGAACGTGAGGTGCCGTTATACGTGGCGAATAAGAATGGCGAGTCCTTCTACATCGTACCGATGCGCGGCAAAGGTCTTTGGGGTCCGGTATGGGGATTTGTGAGTTTGGAAGAAGACGGCAATACAGTGGTTGGAGCCAACTTTGGCCATAAGAGTGAAACACCTGGCCTGGGCGCAGAAATTTCAACACCAATGTTCACAGACCAATTCCCAGGAAAAAAAATCTCTGAAGCAGGTATATTTCAGTCCATCTCAGTGGTTAAACAAGGAACCTCAAGTGGTGATTATGCAGTAGATGGCATTTCTGGAGGTACTATTACTTCTAATGGAGTAAACGATATGTTGGCCGACTGTTTAGCTCCTTACGCGGAATACTTCAAAAACATCTAATCCCCATGAGTACAGAAGTAAAACAAAAAGAGTCGTTATTTTCAAAGAAGAATAGAAAGCTCATTTCGGACCCTTTCAACGACAATAATCCTATTACCGTGCAGGTTTTGGGTATCTGTTCAGCACTTGCGATAACAGTAAAATTAGAGCCGGCTATAGTAATGTCCCTTTCAGTGGTTTTTGTTATGGCCGCAGGTAACGTGATCATCTCCTTAATACGCAACCTAATTCCTAACCGTATTCGTATCATCGTTCAGTTAGTGGTCGTTGCTTCTTTGGTCATCTTGGTGGACCAATTCCTCAAGGCATATGCTTACGACGTGAGTAAACAGCTTTCGGTATTCGTAGGTTTGATTATCACGAATTGTATTATCATGGGGCGTTTCGAAGCATTCGCCTTGGCTAATGGCCCTTGGAAATCGTTTATGGACGGCATCGGCAACTCCATTGGTTATGGGGTAATCTTAATCGCGGTAGCCTTCTTCCGTGAACTACTAGGCTCTGGTGCACTGCTTGGATTCCAAGTGATTCCTGATAGCTGGTACATTGCTAATGGTGGGTTTTACGCCAACAACGGGTTCTTCTTGTTCCCTCCAATGGCCTTGATTGTTGTGGGTCTAATCATCTGGGCCCAACGTGCGAAGAACACTAAACTCATTGAAGAAAACTAAGCTGCCATGTTTCAAGAATTAATCAATTTATTCGTTCGTTCGATCTTTATTGAGAACATGATCTTCGCATACTTTTTGGGTATGTGTTCGTACTTGGCGGTTTCTAAAACAGTAAAAACAGCTGTGGGGTTAGGTATTGCCGTAACCTTTGTGTTGGTCATTACCTTGCCGGTAAACTGGTTATTGGAGAACTATGTATTGCAGCCGGGCGCTATAGGCAAATGGCTAGGTGCGGGTTTTGAAGATGTTGACTTGAGCTTCTTGTCGTTCATCATGTTCATCGCAGTTATTGCTTCTATGGTCCAATTGATCGAAATGATCGTTGAGAAGTTCGCTCCTGCACTCTACAGTGCCTTGGGTATCTTTTTGCCTTTGATCGCCGTAAACTGTTCTATCCTAGGCGGCTCACTCTTCATGCAAGAGCGTGCATTCGGAACCATCACTGAAGCAGCCGTGTACGGTTTGGGTTCAGGGGTCGGATGGTTCCTCGCCATCGTTGCCATCGCTGCCATCCGTGAAAAGATTCGTTATTCAAATGTTCCTGCTCCTTTACGCGGCCTCGGGATTACCTTCATCATTACAGGTTTGATGGGTATCGCGTTCATGAGTTTTATGGGTATTAAATTATAATTCAGTTCGAATGATGTTTTTAGCAACAAGCACAGTCATTTCAGCAGTAGCGGTTTTCGTCGTGGTCATTTTGGCCCTCGTGACCATACTCTTACAAGCAAAAGCGCGCCTATCCCCAAGCGGTCCAGTTAAATTGAATATCAATGGAGATGAGGTAGAGGTAGAAAGTGGCACAACCCTTTTAACTACACTGAGTGAGCAGAAAATCTTCTTACCATCTGCCTGTGGTGGTGGGGGTACCTGTGGGATGTGTAAGTGTCAAGTTACCGAAGGTGGTGGCGAGATTCTTCCAACAGAAACCGGGTTCTTCAATCGTAAGGAAATTGCAGATAACTGGCGTCTAGGATGTCAGATTAAGGTGAAGAACGACATGAACGTGAAAGTACCGGAGGAAATCTTCGGTATTAAGAAGTGGGAATGTGAGGTAGTGAGTAACTACAACGTTGCCTCTTTCATCAAAGAGTTCGTGGTGAAGCTTCCAGAAGGCGAGACACTAGATTTCGAAGCAGGTGGCTATATTCAGGTGGATGTACCTGAGACGACGGTAGATTTCAAAAACATTGATATTACTTCCCACCCGAAATTGGGTAAGGCTGCTGACGAGTTCCAAGCAGAGTGGGATAAGTTCAAATTGTGGGATCTTAAAATGGTGAACCCAGAGCCATTATTCCGCGCTTACTCAATGGCCAACCATCCAGCGGAAGGAAATATTATCATGTTGAACATTCGTATCGCAACGCCACCGTTCGACCGCAAGAAGGGCGGATGGATGGATGTAAACCCAGGGGTTTGTTCTTCTTTCGTATTTGATCAAAAGCCAGGTGATAAAGTAACTATTTCAGGTCCTTACGGTGAATTCTTCATTAAAGAGACAGATGCTGAAATGTTGTATATCGGTGGGGGTGCTGGTATGGCGCCGATGCGTTCGCACCTGTTCCACTTGTTCCATACGTTGAATACTGGCCGTAAGGTGAGCTACTGGTACGGCGGTCGTTCTAAGCGCGAGTTGTTCTACCTTGACGATTTCCGTCAGATTGAAGAGCAGTTCCCAAACTTCAAGTTCCACCTAGTATTATCAGAGCCGCTACCTGAGGACAACTGGAATGCTAAGGAGAATATGAGTGATGAAGGTGATGGTTTCGTAGGTTTCGTACACCAGGCGGTAATCGATAACTATTTGAACCATCACGATGCACCAGAAGATATCGAGTACTACTTCTGTGGCCCACCATTAATGAACGCAGCGGTTCTTAAAATGGTAGACGATTTTGGTGTACCGCCAGAGAACGTAAGCTTCGATGATTTCGGTGGATAATCGAAAAAAATGATAACCTAAGCCGCTCCGCATGGAGCGGCTTTTTATTTTCATCCCATGAAATTACTACGCGCCTTTTTCTTCCTTCCACTGCTCTGGTCCTGTCAAAGCGCACCGGAATTGGTCCAAATGACAAACCAAGGCCCTGCACAGGGCTCTACATTTAGCATCAGCTACCTCGTGCCTGAAGGCGTAGATTACCGCAAGGACATCGATTCCATTCTCAAATCCATGGACCAGCAAATGAGCTTGTGGGTGGAGAACAGCGAGATCTCTAGGTTGAACCGTGGAGATTCTGTGTCTATAAGCAACGAATTTCAAGAGGTGATTCTAAAATCCATCTACATCAGTGAATTGACCAATGGTGATTTCGACATCACCATCGCGCCTCTGATCAAAGCCTGGGGTTTTTCAGGGGGAACGCGAAAGGACAGCATCAATGTGGATAGCCTCATGAACTACGTGGGTTACAAAGGCTTAATGGTCAGTCGCCCAGGTCCTATGTTGGATAAACTCGCACTCCCAAAGGGGTATGAAATAGATGTCAATGCGATTGCACAGGGATATACTGTGGATATCGTGTCCATTTTCTTCCGCAACACCAACGTCCACAACTACATGATAGAAATTGGTGGGGAGGTACGTTGCAAGGGAACCAATATTGATGGACGCAAATGGCGTATAGGAATAGAACAGCCGCAAGAAGAACGCACCGCTGGACAATACCAAACCATCGTAGTCTTGGATACTATGTCCCTAGCCACCAGTGGCAATTACCGTAAATTCTGGGTGGACGAGCACGGACAGCGTGTCGTGCATACCATCGACCCTGAAACGGGCCAGCCGATAATCAGTAATCTCTTGAGCGTGAGCATCATCTCCAATAATGCCACCTTTGCCGATGCCTTGGCCACCGCCTGCATGGTTTCAGGTCTTACCAAAGCAAAAGCCATGATAGAACGATTCCCTAATACGGAAGGCTATTTCATCGTAGGCAATAAATACGGAGAGTTCGAAGTTCAAACTACTTCAAACTGGTCCCAGTACGAGCTAAATTAGGCTTGTTCTAGGTTATTATCGCATTGATTCGGGTTCTTCCCGCAGTACAAACAAGTCTCGCCATCCTGACTTAAAAAAGGGCTCTGTGAAGCACAAGTGCCGGCAAATTCGCCGTCTTTCTTTGCCCAAATTTTAATAGCGATCCCGGCGAAGCCAAGTCCAACCAATACGATAGTGATGCCGATGAGTTTTAGGAGTACCATTGCGTCAATCTTTTCAAGCCACAAAGTTAAGGAAGAAGCACGAATAAATTAGGGGATAGCAAATGACCGGATTTATTTAAAAATCGATGAAAATCGCTTGTCCGTGATGTACCTTTGTTGGAGTCAAACAAACTAAAAATCACATACATATGAAGATCACCGTAGTAGGTGCCGGCAACGTAGGCGCCACGGTTGCAGAGAACATGGTTCGTCGCGAGCTCGCAGAGGAAATTGTATTGCTCGACATCAAAGAAGGTTTTGCGGAAGGCAAGGCGATGGACATGAACCAATGTGCTACTTTGAACGGCTATGATTCAAAGGTAGTTGGCTCGACCAATGACTATTCAAAGACTGCCGGTTCGAAGGTAGCTGTGATCACTTCAGGTATTCCTCGTAAGCCAGGAATGACGCGCGAAGAATTAATCGGAACCAATGCGAAGATTGTTCAAACGGTTACTCAGAACTTGATCAAGCACAGCCCGGACATCATCATCGTTGTGATTTCTAACCCCATGGATACGATGACGTATTTGACGTCTAAGACTTCAGGTCTGCCTAAAAACCGTATCATCGGTATGGGTGGCATCTTGGATTCAGCCCGTTTCAAGTACCGTTTGGCAGAGCAACTAAGTTGTTCGCCTAACGATCTTCAGGGCCAGGTGATCGGTGGTCATGGGGACACTACAATGATTCCTTTGATCAAGCATGCTACCTACAACAGCATGCCAGTTACTCAGTTCCTTACGGACGAGCAGCAAGAATATATTGTTAAAGAGACGATGGTAGGTGGTGCAACATTGACAGGATTGATTGGTACTTCAGCTTGGTATGCTCCGGGTGCTGCAGGTACTGAGCTTGTAGAGTCAATCGTACGCAACCAAAAGAAAATGTTCCCATGTTCAGTATTGCTGAACGGTGAATATGGCCAAGACGATATCTGTATCGGTGTACCTGTGATTGTTGGTGAGAACGGTTGGGAAAATGTTGTTGAGTTCAATTTGAGCGACGACGAAAAAGCAAAATTCGAAGCTTCTGCTGAAGCTGTTCGTAAGATGAACAGCGCACTAGATGCGAACCTATAAGCCCGAGAAATTTTCTAAACTGAGTTATCTTGAGTATTAATATTTCTTAAAGTACTAGATAAAGTTCCATTCTATCGTAGATTTCATTTCACGCATAGGGGTGAAAATCCCTGAGCGATCTTTATTCTAACACCCGCTCTTTGGGCAAGAGGGCGCAATATCGGGTGCCGAAGAGTCGATAACGAAATTTGGCCAATAAATCATACCCCACATTTCTCAGAGCTCTGGGGATGATTCTCAGTTCAAAGAAGGAGTGCCAGGGTCTTGGGAGTTCCCGCAATAGATGCAACACAGCATCACTTTTTACGTGCCATTGTGTGCCGTCGAAGAAAAGCACAGAATCAATGGTCCGCAAGGAAGGAGGGATGTTAGTTTGTGCCCAATTACTTTGTAAGGAGGTAAACAAAATTCGTTCGCTCGCATCCTTATCAAACACCCATTGTACGGTTCGGTTGCACAATGCGCAGGGACCGTCGAATACTAGGATGGGCGTACCAAGCATCATTGAACAATCAATCGATGGGTTTCACGCTGTCCGTCCTCTCGGTACAGAACAACAAGGTACATACCTGCGGGTAAGTCCAGTATATTTTCCTCGGTCGTGCTCAAGGCGCCGATGCCTTCGCCCTGCAGGTTGAGCAAGTGAGCTTGTTCTAAATAAGAGGTGGCACATTGGAATAAAACCCGATGGGAGGTAGGGTTGGGGAAAATAATACAGCGTGGCGCTGGGGCTGGAGTTTCTTCCACGCTGATGTTGTTAAAGGCCTTGCCTTCAAAATAATGCAGGCCGCCGCTCATATTTCCAAGGATCACATCGGGATAGCCGTCTGCGTTGAGGTCGGCTACGGCAGGGTGCAGGCGCTTGCCGGCAGCAGTGAAATGGGCATCCATATTCCTTAAGGTCGGGACCAAGTTGAATCTCATGTTCGGGCGCAATTTGAGTTTACCGCCATAGGGCATACCACAACCATTGTTAGTGATACCGTTCCAGCTGCTTACATCGCCATATAGCATGGAGCGGAATGGTGTACTTTGAAGGATCACGGGGATATTACCGGTCTGTGCGTGTTTTGAGAAGCAAATTTCAACGAGTAGGTGGTCCACGCCGTTCCAAGTAAAGGGAATATCTAGAGGAATGTCGTTCCAGCCGGTGGTCATCACGCGAATGCCACTGTAGACTTCGGTGAGGTTTTGGCTCTGGAAATTTGTCTGGGCGGTATCCGAGATGTGCTTGAATCTAATGTTGAAACCTTGGGTGAGGTAGAGCGTATTGTTCGTGCCGATTTCAAAGCCTATGGTTTCGATCTGTCCGAAGCGTCCTCCTGCATTAATTAACTCATCCTTAGTGAAAATGATTTGTGTACGTCCGTTGCGTTTCGATCCTCCAAAGGGAGTTTCAATGCGACCGTTTGAGGATTGTATGCCCCCATCTAGGATGAGATCGACCGATGCTGTTGTGCCGCCGGTGATGATTTTTAAGGAGTCTTTTTGAACCACACCCAAATCTTCAGAGCCGATGAGTAGAGTGGTGTCGGTCCCATAAATGAGTGAGGGAGCGCTGTGGCCACTAGGTGCGGTAGTTGAGCCCATGTCGATGCCGGCCCATGGGCTGGCGTTTAAGGTAAAGAGGTTGGGCCAAGTGCCTGTTTTCTCGTAATAGGCTACAGTACCGGCTTCGTTGCCGATAAGCAAATCGGCCACCCCATCACCATTCATATCGCCCAAATAAGGCGTAGCATGGTTGCCAACATCAATGCCTTGAATAGCGCCGCGGTAGGTAAAGCTGTGGCTCAAAAAGCTTCCTGTATTCTCATAATAATAGATCAAACCGTTTTTGGCACCCACAATCATATCTGGATCCAGGTCCGCATCGAGGTCAGCGAATGTAGGGCAGAGCTCTTCGCCGAGGTTGTTGTATCCTGCATTGGCAAAATCCGCATCGCTAAATTCAAAGGCTGGGCTCGTGTTGGTACCGGTATTTTTGTAGAAAACTAGCTTGCTTTTATACGTGCTTGGGCCTTGGTATTTACCCATGGAACCCACGACTAAATCAAAGTCTCCGTCAAAGTCTAAATCCACCAAAGCAGGCTTTGTTGCGGATCCTAGGTCGAGCATGTCGTGAACTAAAAAGGAAGAATCTGGGGCGCTCCAGCTCGGGTTATTGGCGGTACCTGTGTTCGCATAGAGCCAGGCGTTGCGCGTATTGATGGAGCCGTTCAAATTTGGGCTGACCATCAGATCCGGCGTACCGTCAAAGTTCAAGTCTTCATAGAAAGGCGCGGGGAAGTATCTAATGTTTGTGGGATTGGACGTGGGGTACAAGGTGTCCGTGCTTACCATGAAGGCGCTGTCCATGTGTCCGCCGTTGTATGCGGCGACAAGGTTGGTGAAACTCACATCGCCGATAAGGACGTCTTTAAGGGAATCTCCGTCGATATTTAGAACGAGTAGGGTGGAGCCGGCATGCATGCCTGCGGAGGTTTTGCCAGAGGTTTCCATTTTTTGGACGCCTGCACATCCATTGAGGGTAAGGCTATTGGTAGCGAGGTTTTCTTCGAATCGGCCCCAGCAAGTGGTATTTATTGAAAAATCTAAACCGCACTGTGTTTGGCCTTCGTGCCATTCGATGGTAGAGCGCTGTCCAAAGGTAAGCACGTCCAAATCCCCATCGTCGTCGATATCCACGATGGCTGGAATGTCGCTGCTAAAATTGTAAAGGTTGGTTGTTGTGCCGCCTGCGTCGGTGGTGAGGTAGTTGCCGCTAAGGGTCCAAGTAAAAGCCAAAGAATCCGTCGTGCTGGTGTTTTCCCAAACGCCCATACCGCCTAAAACGAAGGCGAATAGGTCCTTTTTTCCGTCGCAATTGTAATCTCTAAATAAACCCCAATATTCCACCGCGGGTAGTGCCTCTGCATATTGTGGTGCGGGAATCCATTGGTTGTTCTCTGCTAAAAAGGTGATCCATCTATTGCCTTGACGGTCGAAAATGGCTAAATCTTCGGTGCCGTCGAGGTTGAGATCAATGCACGACCACTGGGGCAAATCGGCCCCGCCCATAAAGGCGTAATTCAGTGTATCACTGCCGCTCATCACCGACGGCCCCACGGTCCAATCAAAGCTTAAACGATTGGTGTAGGACTGGGCAGAAGCACACATTACGCCGAGTAGTAAGGCGCCTACAGGGGCTATTTTGGTCATGAGCTTGTACATGTGGCTAAGATAGTGCGCTCTTCCGAGAAAAACTGTTAGGTTAGGCACGGTGACTTGCCTATATTTGCGCGTTACTGAAAAAAGAAATAATCCAATAAAGGATGCAGAACAAAGGATTAATTACCGCTTTCGCGATCGCTCTAGGGCTGGCTTCACTCTACCAGCTTTCTTTTTCATGGGTTGCGAACGGCGTGGAAGGTGATGCGGAGTCTTTTTCCGCTGGGGATGCAAAGGTTAAATCAGCCTACTTAGATAGTATGATGTCGCAGGAGGTATATCCATTTTTGGGATACACCTACGCAGAAGTCAAAAAGAATGAAATGAACCTAGGTCTAGACCTTAAAGGTGGTATGAACGTTATCTTGGAAGTAAGCGTAAAAGACGTGCTCAAAGGTCAGGTGGCAAATGTCCAAGACCCGCTATTCCAGCAGACGCTTGCCAATACTGACGCCGCGCAGAGTGAAGGACAAAACAATTATTTGAACACATTCTTTGCAGAGTTTGATGCATTAGTGGAAGAAACAGGTGGAGGTCGCATGTTGAGCGATGCTAGCTTGTTCGGCACACCAGAAATGACAGAGAAGGTTGGATTCAATGCTTCGAATGAAGCCATCCAAGCTGAGATTCGTCGTGATGTTGAAGCTGCAATTGCAAATGTGTTTACGGTACTTCGTGCACGTATCGATCAGTTCGGAACCACTCAGCCAAACATCCAACGTTTGGAGGGAACCGGCCGCATCTTGGTCGAATTGCCAGGAGTTAAAGATCCTGCTCGTGTAAAGAAATTATTACAGAGTACTGCAGAGTTGCAGTTCTGGAACATGTACGAGGGTAGCGAGGTATTGCCATTCTTAGTGGCTGCGAACGAGAAGTTGCGTGACATCGTTGAGGCAGAAAAGCCTGCGACAGAAGAAGTATCTGCCCTTGATCTAAGTGATTTAAACATCGAAGGCGATGCCGATAGTGCATTAGTAGAAGAAGAGGTGGCTGATTCAACAGATATCATGAACACGAATAACCCGTTGTTCGAAGTATTCCGTCCATGGGTAAGTGAGAACGGTATGGCGCTAGAAGGTCCCCGTGTAGGTTATGCGTTGATCCGCGATACAGCCGAAGTAAATGCATTGTTAGCTCGTCCAGAGATTGCACAGTTGATGAACACTGAATTGCGAGGTGCGAAATTCTTGTGGAACAATAAGCCAGAGCCAGAATCAGATATCATCATGTTATTGGCTATCAAAGGCAACCGTGATAACGCTCCAGAATTAGACGGTGGTGTCATAGTAGACGCTCGCCCTGATTTGGACGAATACAACCGAAACATCGTGACCATGGCTATGAACGGCTCTGGTGCACAGAAGTGGCAGCGTCTTACTGCAGAAGCAGCTGCTCAAACGCCTAAGCGTTCTGTAGCGGTAGTTTTGGATAATTACGTATACTCTTACCCACAGGTTCAAAATGAAATCGCAGGTGGTCGTACGCAGATCACAGGTAACTTCTCTCAGGAAGAAGCTTCGGATTTGGCGAACATTCTACGTGCAGGTAAGCTAGATGCTCCAGCTCGCATAATTCAGGCTGATGTGGTAGGCCCTTCTTTGGGTAAAGAAGCTATTTCAGATTCTGTCAACTCATTTGCTATTGCCCTATTATTGGTATTGATATACATGTACTTCTACTACAGCGGTGCAGGTTTGGTGGCTAACTTAGCCTTGTTCGTAAACATGTTCTTCATCTTCGGATTGTTGGCGAGCTTCCGCGCAGTATTGACCCTTCCAGGTATGGCCGGTATCGTATTGACTATAGGTATGGCTGTGGATGCAAACGTGATTATCTTCGAGCGCATCCGCGAGGAATTGCGCTTGGGTAAAGGTCTGCGCGCTGCCATTGTAGATGGATATAAGAATTCAAACAGTGCTATCATTGATGCGAACGTGACTACCTTGATTGTAGGAATTATACTATTTGCTTTTGGTACCGGCCCAATTCGTGGATTCGCTACCACCTTGATCATTGGTATTTTAACTTCATTGTTCTCTGCCTTGTTCATCTCTCGTTTGGTATTCGAGCGTCGTTTGGACAATAAAAAAGAGATTACCTTCTCTACGAAGATGACGGCGAATTGGTACACCAACATTAATTTCGACTTCTTGCGTAAGCGTAAAGTTGCCTATGGTATGAGTACTGTGATTGTCGCTATTGGATTGTTCTCGCTCTTCACCAAAGGGTTGAACCTTGGTGTTGATTTCGTCGGTGGCCGTTCATTTCAGGTGCGTTTCGACCAGCCAGTAGAAGTTAGTGATGTTGCTGCTTCTTTGGGCCAGCAATTCATAGATGCAGACGGCAACAGCTTTACTCCAGTAGTTAAAACTCTAGGTGATGCTAACCAAGTAATCATTACGACCAACTACCGCATCGGTGAAACTGGAACTGCAGTTGATGAGGATATTGAAAGTAAATTATACGCTGGTGTTAATGGGTACTTTGTGGAGGGAATTGCTCCTGAAGATTTTTTCACCGACGATACAGAAGAGGCAATCGGTTTGGTAGGATCTCGCGTTGTAGGACCAACTATTGCAGATGATATTAAGACGGGTGCTGTGTATAGCATTATCTTCTCATTGATTGTAGTATTCCTTTACATCTTGGTTCGTTTCCGCAAGTGGCAGTTCTCTTTGGGTGCTGTGGTTGCTTTGGTACACGATGTACTGTTCGTGATGGGTATCTTCTCTTTGTTGGACGGTGTATTGCCTTTCCAATTAGAAGTAGATCAAGCCTTCATCGCAGCGATTCTTACAGTAATTGGTTACTCTTTAAATGATACAGTGGTTGTATTCGACCGTATTCGTGAAAACATGGGATCTCGTAAGGCCAACTTCCTTGATGGAGTGAACAAGTCACTCAACCAGACGTTGAGCCGTACGTTCAATACCTCCGTGACAACCTTCTTCGTTCTTCTTGTGATTTTCCTCTTCGGTGGTGAGGTCATTCGCGGATTTATGTTCGCGCTATTGTTGGGTGTCCTTGTGGGTACTTATAGCTCACTATTCATCGCTACACCGGTGATGTTTGATGCGACAAAGAAGGATAACGAGTAAGCCTGAATTTTTTGAAAACCAAAGCCCTGCTGCGTGAGTAGCGGGGCTTTTTTTAGTGTATTTTCGTTCTATGATTCAAACCTTCCTTTTGTTCAATATAAGTGGTGGCGAATTCATCATCATCGCCTTCATCGTCTTGTTGCTCTTCGGTCCTAACCAGATTCCGACCATGGCACGCTCTGCCGCGAAGGTCATTAAGCAAGTGCGCAACGCCACGAACGATATTAAACGTGAAATTTTGGATAGTACAGAGGACAGCGGCCTGACCGAAGTCAATAAAACAGTGCAGGAGGGGAGAGATGCCTTCAACGAAGTGACGGATACCATTAAAAGAGGAACTAAGCTTTGATTATTGTCAAATTGCTTTTGGGATTCGGACTACTGCTCGCCGGTGGAGAACTCCTCGTCCGTGGTAGCGTTGGCCTAGCCCTCAAGCTAAAAGTATCTCGAGTAGTAATTGGTCTCACTCTCGTTGCTTTTGCTACGAGCGCCCCCGAACTTCTAGTAAGTGTCGTGGCTGCTATGGACGGTCGCAGTGATATCGCGCTGGGTAATGTCATAGGGTCTAACATCGCCAATATTGGTCTTATTCTTGGGCTTACAGCTGTAATATTTAAAATGCAAGCCGTGCAGTTCACCTATAGAAAGGATTGGATATTCCTCATTGTTGCCAACCTATTGCTTGGACTTTTCCTTTGGTTAGGTGGACTGGAATTTTGGCAAGGCCTCATTTTTGTGCTTTTACTGGTCGGATATAATGTGGTAAAAATTCGCAGTGCTCGCAAAAATCGAGAATTTCACATCGGAGGCGACCTTGAGGTCGAGGCAATGCCTATCGTGAAAGGTCTTCTTTTTCTATTGACTGGGGCCGCGATCCTACGCTTTGGTGCACTCCAATTCGTCGAGGGCATCGCTAGTACCGCAGTAATTTTAGGTATGAGCGAGCGATTTATCTCGGTCACACTTGTGGCTTTTGGAACAAGTGTACCGGAATTAGCGGCCAGTATTATGGCGGTTCGCAAAGGAGAATCGGACATTGCGATTGGAAATATAATAGGATCGAACATCTTTAATATTCTGAGTGTCTTAGGGTTCACAGCACTCATTCAACCCATCAAATCCTACGACCCGGTGCTTTTTACCTCCGACTTTTGGGTGAGCGTAGGTCTCTCATTGTTAATAATTCCACTAATGGGTTGGTTCTCGAAGGATCGATTAGACCGTCTAGAGGGGGCACTGTTACTAGGAATCTATCTAATCTTCATTGCTAACCTATTGCTTTAGGGGGCTAACCCGCTAAATAGTTAATAATTTTTGGTTGCGCCCCTTCTTTTTAGAGGGTATCTTTGATGCGACTAAAAAATTAACCACATGCCAACGGTAAGATTTCTAGCATTAGAAGAAACAATGGGGCGTAAGCCACAGCACTTCGAAGCACCTGGGACAAGAGTTTCAGAATACTTCGGCTCTCGCGTATTCAATAGAAAAGCAATGCGTGAGTACATGACTTCAGAGGCCTATAAGGCTGTTATTGACGCAATGGACAACGGCGCCAAAATCAACCGCAACATTGCCGATCAGGTAGCTGCAGGTATGAAAGCTTGGGCTTTGAATTTAGGAGCGACACATTACACGCACTGGTTCCAGCCACTTACTGGCGCCACTGCAGAAAAGCACGATTCATTCTTTGAGCCAACGGGCAATGGTGAGGCCATTGAGAAATTCTCAGGCGGTATGTTGGTTCAGCAAGAGCCGGATGCATCTTCTTTCCCAAACGGTGGTATTCGTAACACTTTCGAAGCTCGTGGTTATACAGCATGGGACCCAACTTCACCAGCATTTGTATTTGGAAATACACTTTGTATTCCAACGGTATTCGTTTCTTACACTGGTGAGGCTCTTGACTATAAGACGCCATTATTACGTGCATTGCAATCAGTAGATAATGCTGCAACTGCGGTATGTAAGTACTTTGATAAGAACGTAACTAAGGTAAACGCAACCTTAGGTTGGGAACAAGAGTACTTCTTGGTAGACGAAGCATACTTTGCTGCGCGACCAGATTTGCAATTGGCAGGACGAGCACTAGTAGGACACGCTCCAGCGAAAGGTCAGCAGTTGGACGATCATTACTTTGGTTCTATTCCCGAGCGCGCGATTGAGTTCATGAAAGAATTGGAATGCGAAAGTCGCATATTGGGTATTCCGGTAAAAACTCGTCACAATGAAGTGGCACCAGCACAATACGAATTCGCACCTGTATTCGAGGAGGCAAACGTTGCTGTAGACCACAACTCTTTGTTCATGGACCTGATGGAGAAAGTGGCGCGTCGCCATAATTTCCGGGTTTTGATACACGAGAAGCCATTCGCGAACATCAACGGTTCAGGTAAGCACAACAATTGGTCTTTGGCAACAGATACAGGCGTGAATCTGTTGGCTCCAGGCTCTACGCCAATGAGCAACTTGATGTTCTTGACCTTCTTTATTAATACTATCAAATCTGTTTACCGTCACGCAGATTTGATTCGTGCCTCTATCGGTTCAGCAGGTAATGAGCACCGTTTGGGTGCGAATGAAGCACCCCCAGCGATCATTTCAGTCTTCATTGGTCAGCAGTTGAGTGCGGTGTTGGATCAATTAGAAAATATCGAAGGTGGCAAAATGACCCCGGAAGAAAAGACCGACCTCAAATTGAATGTGGTAGGTAAAATTCCAGATGTACTTCTCGACAATACGGACCGTAACCGTACCTCACCGTTTGCCTTTACAGGAAATAAGTTTGAGTTGCGTGCTGCTGGTTCTGCTTCTAACTGTGCACAGCCAATGACTGTATTGAACGCGGCCATGGCAGAGCAGTTGATTGAATTCAAGGCGGATGTTGATGCGTTAATCGAGAAAGATAGCTTGAAAAAAGACGAAGCCATATTCAGTGTGTTGAAACGCTATATCAAAGAGAGTAAGGCTATTCGCTTCGAAGGCGATGGATACGGGGATGCATGGAAGGAAGAAGCCGCAAAACGCGGCTTGAACAACGAACCTTCAACGCCACGTGCGCTTGATGCATACGTAAGCGAACAGACACTAGGCATGTTCGAAGCTATGGGTGTAATGAGCCATCGCGAGGCAGAAGCTCGTCACGAAATCTTGTTGGAATCTTACTTCATGAAGATTCAAATAGAATCTCGTGTTCTAGGTGA